>Ga0307374_10000454_pt1 | contig 78915 bp, 71 predicted proteins | sample OX3MG_FD_202532 | JGI IMG/M metagenome (GOLD analysis project Ga0307374, IMG submission 202532) | Soil microbial communities from Risofladan, Vaasa, Finland - OX-3 | ecosystem: Environmental > Terrestrial > Soil > Coastal area > Acid sulfate soil | place: Finland: Risofladan, Vaasa | collected... | reverse complement strand
CGGCACAGTCGATGAACTTCTTATTCCCGCCACAACCGGCTTCATCCGGTGGCAAGTGGGGCGTCTGGCCCACACGCGACTTCCTTGTTTAGCATGCCCGCGGCGGACAGGTAAAGCAACTCGCGCGCGAGGTCTCTTACAAAGCCGTTAGGTTCCGCGACGTCGGACGCAGTGGCCGCGCGCACGAGCTGAGCGCCGTGCCCGGTTGGCTATCAGACAATCGTGTCGGCGTCGGCCGTGAGCAAACCTGCCAACAGCGCTAGGACGAGGACGATCAAAACCTTCGGCAGGCCGAAGGAAATCAGCGCGGTGGCAACCGCCGCGGCGCCGTGAGCGATGAAATTCAACATGATTGATTTCCTTTCCGAACTCGCGGAGGGTTGCCCCCGTCATCTCCACGCGGTGTGGGTAAAAGCAAACCACGGGCCCTCGCGCCTTGAATCCGACGGCGAGCTCCGACCCGCCGGCTGTGCAGCGTGCGACGCGATCGACGAGCGCCCAAACCGGCGATCGCCTTCGACGACCATGAGGCCGTCTCGGCGCATCAAATCGAGCAGATCCTCGCCCTCGGGGCTGGCCGACATCAGGTCCGTGAGGTCAACGCACAGCGGTCGCCCGCCGCCGATCGCTTGCAGAATGCCGCAGCATCTATCCAGTTCGTCCACGTCCGGCCCGCTCAACACGCCCTCGAGCTTCAGCGTGGTGCCCACCGCGCCACTGATCACCGTCATTTTGAGCATCTGCTTTCACCTTCGTTCGGCCGCGGCCGACAAGCGCCTCTCCGCTTGTCCCCTTGCCCTGAGGCGCGCTTTGTCATGGCGCCGGACCCGCAATTGATCTATTGGCATTCTAGCCGGCGGCCGTGGCAGGGCAGCGCCCGGCAGGTTTACATCTTTGCAAGGCCGGGCCGGCCACTCGGCTAGAAATAAATCTGCGAGCGGAACCAAAACAGGTTGTTGAAGCTCGTGGTGCCGGTCGTCGTGAGCGCCACGGGCCGGTTGTAGGCGCCGTACTGCCAATCGAGCGTGAGCTTGACGTAGGCGTTCAGATACCAGTTCACGCCCACGTCGGTCACGTTGGCGTTGTTGGCCGAGGTGCTGGTCGCCAGGCCGGAGGTGAGCACATCCGCGCCCATGTGCAGGTTGGCGAAGCGGCTGAAAAGCTCGATGGCCCCGATGCGCCGCGTGGGGTTCTCGCCCCGCACGCCATCCACACGCCCCAAGGGTCGGCGCGGCTCGAGCAACCGCGGCGAGATCTCTTCGCCGGTGAGAAAGTAAAACAGCGTCACCTGGTAGCCGCTCATGGGCACGCGCGTTCGCAACGGCGTGGCGGCGCTGGTCGAATAATCCTGAAAGCCGCCCTGGTAGCCCGACAAGATGCCCAGGCTCCGGTAGTAATAGGCCACATCGGCCGACCACTGCATCCGCGGGCCGTTCTCGATGTCGCCCGGATTGAACGTCAAAAAGCCGGGCGAGACGCTGCCCACGGCTGTGGAAGAATTGACCTGGTTGGCGGTCCGCAAGGCGTTGGGCGAAAGCGAATTGTGTTCGCGGCCGAAGTTGAAGGAGCCGCCCAGATTGAGCTGCCGCAAGGCTTCCATTCCGGTCAGCAGAAACGGCGTGCTGTTGAAAAACGTGTACAGGTCTTTGCCGTTGTTGAAGTCCTGAAACGAGTTTCGCTGGCCGTTGAACACGCCCACGGCGTATTCCAAGCGTTGCTCCAGCAGGCGGCCGTGGGCCATGGCGCCCAACTGGCGGTCGCCCGACAGATTGGCGACGAACACCGAGCGTTCCGGCGCGATCAGGTCGTTTTCGGCCATTTTGACATATTCATAGGTGTAGGGCGTTTTCATCCGGCCCACGCGCACTTCGAGTGCTTCGCGATCGGCGTCCCGCTCGTTGGTGGCGTTGCCCGCCAGGCTGAAGTCGGCGAACGCGTCCAGCACATCGAGCGGGCCGTAGTCGCGGTTGATGACGGTGTAATACCTGACGTAATTGGAGACGTGGCCGGTGAAGTACCAGCGTTGGCGAGGCAGGACGAAGCTGTCGACCAACGGATCACCGGTGGGCTGAAACACGCGCAGGTCGAACTGCGTCAGGTTGTGAAACGTCAACTGAAAGTAGTTGTCGTTGCTGCGCCAGGTGAGTCCGTCGGCGAAGTAGGTGCTGATCTTCCTTTTCTGGGGCGGCATGTCGGGGCGATAGGGCTCTTGGCGCCCGGCCGCCATGTCTGGGCGTTCGCCGCTGCCGCCGACGGTGCCCAGGTTTTCGCCGGGCGGGGTGGGGAGGACCGAATATCGGCTATCCGAACGCGCGTCGCTCGTGGCCCTGTGGTTCCCGCCTCTCAGCGGCGCCACCGTGCCCAGCGCGGAACCGCTCGCCGCGGGCGGCGGCGACAGATAGGCCCGCGTGCTGAGTTGAAAGTCGTCGGGCGACTCCTCGGCGAATTGCGGATCGCCGAACGGCCGCAGTTGCGGGAAGGCAAAAGTCCGCTCCGCGGCGGCCGAGATGTCTGGCCGGCCGAATTCGCCGGCCAGTCCGGCGGTCGCCCCGGCCGAGGTTCGGGCGTAACGCGTCGGCGATTGCGCCCAACTGTGCGTACCGCCCGCCGCCGCCAACGCCAACAGGCCGCTGAGCAGTGCTCCGACGCGACGTGGCAGGTTCCGCGCGGGAGCGTCTTGCATTTCAATAGCCATCCGGACGGCGATCGGCTTGAGTTAAGCGGCGCGGCAAAGCCGCCTAGCGTCATAATCGGCACATTTGGCCTTGTCGAGCAAAACGCGCGATTTTCCTGATTGTGGCGGCGGAGGCGGCCGATACCAACAGGAAGGGTGAGCCCGCTTTGATTTTCATCAACGGCCCACTGGCAGGAGGGAAGCCAATACCACCAGTGACCCTTGTAGAACTTGCCGTGTGCGGTTTCGCACGGCGACAGTCCGCATTCGCGCGCCTTTCCGGCACACCTGCCGCGACCTCATGGACGCACTATGATTTCTTCTCAGGCTTGGCCGCCGGCAGCTTATCGCGCCAACGGGCGGCGGCGTCTTTCTTGCCAGGCCTCGTAGAGCCGCACGAGTCGTTCGAGCGCACCACGTTCTGGCCCGATTCGACGCGCTCGCCGCCGGTCTGCTGCTGAAAGGTGTTCCAGGCCGACGGCGGCAGGGGAGCGACCCAAAAAACGATGTCTTCGAATTCGATGGTCCCCGTCGCTCGCCATGTTGCGGCCAACTGCGTCGGAGCGCGGGGGATCGACTCATCTCTCATCCCTCATCTCTCATCCCTCGACCGCGAATCCCTCCTACGGAACTACGAGATGATGAAATCCCTCGGGTTTTTCCCGTTCGTGCAAATTTGCACGGACGAGGAGCGGCGCAGCAAGCTTCGCACGGTCCGCTCCGCAGAAGGACGTTTCCTGCGCGCCTTTGACAACCACGGATGACTCGGATGGGCACGGATTTGGTCGGGAAGCCGCACGGCGACGATGCTTGGTTTGGCGTGCCGCTCGTTAGAGCGCGAACGTCGGTAACCGCCGGGCGAGCCGGCGGCATGGCGTCCGACGTCTTCGCAGCCTTTGCGCTGGTACAAGTCGGCGTCCATTTTTTCCCGTACGGCCGCAAACGGCTGGCCCCGACCAGCTTAGATGGCCCAGGCGGCGCGCTTGATTTTTATTTTTCACAAGCAAATCAGCCCTCCAACCCCCAACCCCAACCACCACCTTTCTTGCCGTTGCGATACAATAAAACGGCGAAACCTTGCCTGTTCGAAGCCAACTTGCACCGTCGAAGAATGGACGCAACACCAACCCTGCCCGATAGTTTGAGCCTGGCCTTCGTCGAGGGACTCTACGACGATTACCTGCGCGACCCGCAATCGGTCGATGCCCAGTGGCGGGCCTATTTCGACGCCCTGGGCCGGCCCTCGAACGGCCGCGCCGGACATCGCTGGAAGTCGCGGCCGACGTTTCGCCCGGCCAGCCTGTTCAACCCGCGCCCCGGCGGCGACGGCGCGGCGGCCATGCCGGTCGCCCAGGTCGCCAATCTGCAAGATCGCGTCGACCAGTTGATCCGGGCCTACCGCGTGCGCGGGCATCGGGCCGCCCAGATCAACCCGCTCAACCTGCCGCGGCCCCATCAGCCCGAACTCGATCTCGAATTCTATCATTTCACCGACGCCGACCTGGCGCGCCAGTTTTCGATCGACACCATTCCGGGCGGCGATACGCTGAGCCTGGCCGACATCGTCGAGCACCTCCGCAACACCTATTGCCGCTCGATCGGCGTGCAGTTCATGCACATCGACGATTTGAGCGTCCGCCATTGGCTGCAAGACCGCATGGAGGCCAGCGAGAACCGCTCGCAGCTCACGCGCCAGGAGCAGTTGCGCATTCTCACGCGGCTGACCAACGCCCACCTCTTCGAGGAGTTCATCCAAAAGAAATACGTCGGGGCAAAAAGTTTTTCGCTGGAAGGGGCCGAGAGCCTGATTCCGCTTTTGGATCTGGCGATCGAAGAGGCCGGCGAACAGGGCGTCGACGAGATTGTGCTGGCCATGGCCCACCGCGGGCGGCTGAACGTGCTGGCCAACATCATGGGCAAGTCGCCGCAACTCATCTTCCGCGAGTTCGAAGATCGCGAGCCGGAGCTGCATCTTGGCCGCGGCGACGTGAAATATCACCTCGGCTACAGCACCGATTGGCAGACCGACACCGGCCACCAGGTCCATCTCTCGCTGTGCTTCAACCCCAGCCACTTGGAATTCGTCAACCCGGTGGCCGTCGGCCGCATGCGGGCCAAGCAAGACCGCGTCGACGATGCCGAACGGCGGCACGGCATGGTGCTGTTGATTCACGGCGATGCGGCGTTCGCGGGCGAAGGCGTGGTGCAAGAGACGCTCATGCTCAGCCAGTTGCCCGGCTATGCGGTGGGCGGCACGATCCACGTGGTGGTCAACAACCAGATCGGCTTCACGGCCACGCCCGCCGAGCTGCACTCCAGCGTCTACGCCACCGACGTGGCGAAGATGCTGCAAATCCCCATCTTCCACGTCAACGGCGAGAACCCCGAAGCCGCGGCCCAGGTGGTGCGGCTGGCGCTCGACTTCCGCCGCGAGTTTCAGCGCGACGTGGTGATTGACATGTACTGTTATCGCCGCCGCGGGCACAACGAGGGCGACGAGCCGTCGTTCACGCAGCCGATGCTTTACCAAGCGATCGACGACCGCATGAGCGTTCACGAGGCGTATCTCGAGCAGCTCCTGATGCTGGGCGGCGTCACCTGTGAGGAAGCCGAGAAGATCGTGGCCATGCGCCGCGAGCAGCTCGAACAAGAACTGTCGGCCGCGCGGCGTGACGATTTCAAGGGGCAGGGGGAAATGCTCTCCGGCGTGTGGGCGGGTTACCTCGGCGGAGCGGAGCCGCCGCCGATCGCCACCGGCGTCGAACGTCCGCGGTTGGCGGGCCTGCTCGAAACACTTTCGCGGGTGCCGGCCGACTTTCATCCGCACCCCAAGCTGAAACGCTTCATGGAAGCCCGGCTGGAGATGGCACAGGGCGGCAAGCCGCTCGATTGGTCGACGGCCGAGGCCTTGGCGCTGGCCAGCCTGGCGACGGAAGGGATGCGTATTCGCATGAGCGGCCAGGACACGGCCCGCGGCACCTTCAGCCAGCGGCACGCCGTGCTGCACGATTATGAAACCGGCGACACCTATATGCCGCTGGCCCATATCTCGCCCGATCAGGCGCCGGTCGAGATCTACAACAGTCCGCTGTCGGAGACGGGCGTATTGGGTTTTGAGTACGGCTACAGTCTCGATTGTCCGGCGGGACTGGTGCTGTGGGAGGCCCAGTTCGGCGATTTCTGCAACGCGGCCCAGGTGATCATCGACCAGTTCCTCACCAGTGCCGAGGAAAAGTGGCGGCGGCTGAGCGGACTGGTGCTATTGTTGCCGCACGGCTTCGAAGGCATGGGGCCGGAGCACTCGCACGCCCGGCTGGAACGGTTTTTGACGGCGGGCGCCGACGACAACATTCAGGTGGTCAACCTGACGACGCCGGCCCAGTATTTTCACTGCTTGCGGAGGCAGGTGTTGCGGCGCTGGCGCAAGCCGCTGATCATGATGACGCCCAAGAGCCTGTTGCGTCATCCGCAGTGCGTCTCCCCGCTCGACCACTGCGCGGAGGGCGGGTTCCAACGTGTGATTGCCGAGAAGCCGCCGGAGGGGCAACACGTGGACCGCATCTTGCTCTGTTCGGGCAAGATCTATTACGACCTGCTGGCCGAGCGCGAGCGGTTGGGGCGCGGCGACGTGGCCATCGTGCGGATCGAGCAGCTTTATCCGCTGCCGCTCGACGACCTACGGGCGGCCTTGGCGGTCTATGCTGACGGCACGCCGGTCTTGTGGGTGCAAGAAGAGCCCGAGAACATGGGAGCGTGGCGGTTCTTGCGGGTGCAGTTGGGCGAGCGGCTATTTGAGCGGTTTCCGTTTTCCGGCGTCACGCGTCCCGCGGCGGCGAGTCCCGCCACCGGCTCGCACAGCAGCCACAAGCTGGAGCAGCAGATTTTGCTGGCCAAGACGTTCGGAGGGAACTAAACCGGGCGGGGAAAGGCGTAGGGTGGGACCAGCGAGCTTGCGAGCGCCGGCCCACCGATTGCGGCGTTTGATCGACCGATCGACTTGCGCGTGGTACAAGTAGAGTTTGGTGGGCCAATGTTTTCGGCAATGCGAGGTGCTTATGTCTGCATCGATGAAGGAGCTGGGGATTGATCGGCTCAGTGTGGCGGAGCGTATCTTGTTGGTTGAAGAGATTTGGGACAGCATCGCGGCCAGCCCCGAAGCCTTCACACTGACCGAGTCACACCGGCAGGATCTGGACCGTCGCTTGGAACAATACCGCGACAACCCCAAGGCAGGCGCTCCCTGGGAGGAAGTCAAGGCGCGATTGCAGAGGAAGACCGATTGAGCCTCAAGCTGATCATCAACCCTGAAGCGGAAGCGGATTTGGCCCAGGCGCGGCGATGGTACGACGAGAAGCGCGCTGGACTCGGCGACCGTTCCTTATGTCGGTTGAAGCTGTTTTTGATCGCATTTGCCGCCACCCGGAGCTGCACGCGATCGTATATCGCGACTTGCGGATGGCGTTGGTTCGCCGGTTTCCCTACGCGGTGGTGTACCGCGTGGACGACGATCAAATCACCGTGATCGCAGTTTATCACACTCGGCGAGATGAGCGCGGTTGGCAGTTGCGAGCATAAGATGGTATGGAATTTGAGTCTCTCCGATTTCCGAAGATGCCCAATGGTTGTGGCCACGTCCACCGGAGTCCCGTTCATGACCGAACCATCCGGCGAGCCGCCGGCCCGCTATCAGTTCTCAATTGGCCACATTCTGCTCCTAACCGCTCGTGCGGCACTGAATTCGGTTACGACGATGCGACGCAGCCCATTGAGCAGATCCGACAAGCGTGGGTCGATCGCGGAGCAGTCTGGTGGAGCGATAGCCGCCGGCCGCCCGCGGGTTGGTCAGGCACCCGGCAATTGGAAGAGTCAGGATTGCTGAATCCGAAATCATGAGCATCGAACTGAAAGTCCCCATCGTTGGTGAATCGATCCGCGAAGTGCAGATCGGCGATTGGCTGAAAGCCGAAGGCGAGTTCGTCGAGAAAGACCAGCCGGTCGTCGAGCTTGAGTCCGACAAGGCCACCGTCGAGCTGCCCGCTCCGGAATCGGGCAAGATCAGCAAAGTGCTCAAACGAAAAGGCGAGACGGCAAGCGTCGGTGAGGTCATCGGACAGCTTGAGCAAGCGGCCGCGCCGACGGGCGAGAAGCCGCCGGCGCCAAAACCTGATGAGCAGGCAAAGCCAAAGGCGGCAAAACCGGCGGCGAACCAACCGGCCGCCAAAACGGAGAGCGCCAAACCGCCGCAGCCGGCGCCGAAAGAACACGAGAAATCCGAGCGGTGGGTCGTGCCCGCCGCGCGACGCGCTTTGGCCGAACACGGCCTGACCGCCGAACAAGTCGAAGCATCCGGCCGCGGAGGCCGCTTGCTGAAGGAAGACGTCGACCGCTACTTGGAGCACGCCAGGCAGCCTGCGCCGCAGCGCTCCGCGGTGGCCGACGCCCTGCACACGAGCGTGCTTGTGTCGGCGGGCGGCGGCGAAGACGAAGTCGTGCCCATGAGCCCCTTGCGGCGGCGCGTGGCCGAGCGGCTGGTCGAGGCGCAGCAGACCGCCGCCCTGCTGACGACGTTCAACGAAGTCGACATGTCGGCCGTGATGGCCTTGCGGCAAAAGTATCGCGACCCGTTCCAGGAAAAGTACGGCGTCAAGCTGGGCTTCATGTCGTTCTTCATGAAGGCGGTCATCGAGGCGCTCAAGCGGTTTCCGCAGGTCAACGCCGAGATTCGCGGCACCGATATCGTGTATCACAACTACTACGACATCGGCATCGCCGTGGGCGGCGGCAAAGGGCTGGTCGTTCCGGTGCTGCGCGGGGCCGACCGCATGAGCTTCGCCGAGACCGAAAAGGCGATCGCCGATTTCGGCCAGCGTGCCCGCGACAACAAGATCAAAATCGAGGAGCTCTACGGGGGCACGTTCACGATATCCAACGGCGGCGTGTATGGTTCGCTGCTGTCGACGCCGATCGTGAACCCGCCGCAGAGCGGCATCTTGGGCCTGCACGCCATTCAAGACCGGCCGGTGGCCCGCGACGGGCAAGTCGTGGTGCGGCCCATGATGTATCTGGCCCTGACCTACGATCATCGGCTCGTCGATGGCCGCGAGGCCGTGCTCTTTCTGCGGCACGTGAAAGAACTGATTGAAGAACCGTCGCGGATTTTGTTGGAAATCTGAACCCCGAACCCTTCCTCGGGCCCTTGCCATCGCCGCTCGCCATCGGTAACTTGTTCGGTGTCACCCAGATTAGGAGATCCGTCATGACGACGTTGGTCACGAAGACCCTGCCCAGCAGGCGACTCACCTTGCGAGACAAGCTCTCGCGCCTCACGTTTCTCGAAGCCGCCAAGCTGCTCGGCCCGGAAGGCAAACGGCTCATTCAAACGAGCGGCAATCTTTGGTCGATCAAGATCGACCAGCACGTCCATCTGGGCGACGACCTGTTTCGCCTGCGAATTCCCGGCGAAAGCGTCAACGGCCAGCCGGTGATCGTGACCATCACGCTGATGGCCGAGGCCCGCGACCGGCTTCACTGGAATTGCACCGCGTGCGACGGGGCCTGCAAGCACGTGGGCGCCGCCTTCTCGCTCATTCTCGAAGACAAGACGCCGCTGGGCCTGGCCGCCGTGCCGCCCAAGCGCGTGGCCGTGGCCAGCCTGAGTGAAGAGGAGCTGATCGCCAAGGCCCTGGCCGAGCGGCTGGAGCGGGCCAAGGCCGAAAAGATGAAGCTGGAAGCGGCCGATCCCGCGCGGCCCTGGACCGACTACACCGTCACCAATCGCCTGACCGGCAAGAGCTACCGCGTCGCCCTGCGCGGCCTGGAGCCGGGCGATTCGTTCTGCTCGTGCCCCGATTTCCGCACCAACACGCTGGGCACCTGCAAGCACGTGCTGCACGTGATTCACAAGATCAAGCGGAAGTTCAACGCGGCCGAGCTGCGGCGGACCTATCGACGCAAGCACATCGGCCTGCACTTGCGGTACGAGCGCGACGTGACGCTGCGATGGCTGCTGCCGGACAAAATGGACGAGGCGGCCGCGAAGATCGTCGGTCCCTTGCGAGATCGGCCCATCGAAGACCTGCACGACCTCATCGACCGGTTGGCGAAGCTCGAAAAGCTGGGCCACGAGGTGGTGGTCTATCCCGATGCCGACGAGTTCATCCAGCAGCGGCTGGTGCAAGACCGCTTGCGGGAGCGCATGGCCGCCATCCGCCGCGACCCGGCCAATCACCCGCTGCGCACCTCGCTGCTCAAGGCGCCGTTGTTGCCGTACCAGTTGGACGGCGCGGCCTTCGCGGCCGGCGCGGGCCGGGCCATTCTGGCCGACGACATGGGACTGGGCAAGACGATTCAGGGCGTCGGCGCGGCCGAGCTGCTGGCCCGCGAGGCCGATATCAAGAAGGTGCTGGTGGTTTGCCCGGCGTCGCTCAAGTCGCAATGGCGCAGCGAGATTCACCGCTTCTGCCAGCGAGACGTGCAACTCATCGGCGGCGCCGCCCGCGACCGCTGGAACCAATACTCCAACGAATGCTTCTTCACCATTTGCAACTACGAGCAGGTGCTGCGCGACATTTTGTCGGTCGAGCGCGTCAAGTGGGATTTGATCATTCTCGACGAAGGACAGCGGATCAAGAACTGGGAGGCCAAGACCAGCAACGTCGTCAAGAGCCTCAAATCGCGGTTCGCCCTGGTGCTGTCGGGCACGCCGCTGGAGAACCGGCTCGACGACCTTTATTCGGTGGTGCAGTTCATCGACGCCCGGCGGCTGGGGCCGGGCTTCCGCTTCTTCAATAAGCACCGCGTGATCGACGAGAAGGGGAAGGTGCTGGGCTACAAGGACCTGGCCGACCTGCGCCAGGCGCTCAAGCCGGTGCTGCTGCGCCGCACGCGCGACAGCGTGCGTCTGGATCTGCCGCCGCGGACGAGCGAGATCATCCGCATTCCGCCCACCGACGAACAGGTCGCGTTGCATGCGGGGCACATGCACACCGTGGCCACGATCGTGGGCAAAAAGTTCATCAGCGAAATGGATTTGCTGCGGCTGCAAAAAGCACTCTTGATGTGCCGCATGTCGGCCGACAGCACCTATCTATGCGACAAACAAAAGCCCGGCTGGTCGAGCAAGCTGGAATACCTCGACGAACTTTTCGAGCGACTGTTCGAGGAGCAGGGGCGCAAGGTCGTGCTCTTTTCGGAGTGGACGACGATGCTCGATCTGATCGAGCCGCTGTTGAAGAAGCGTCAGCTCAACTTCGTGCGTCTCGACGGCAGCGTGCCGCAGCGGCAGCGGCAAGACCTGGTTCAAAAGTTCCAGACCGATCCGGAGTGCAAGCTGTTTATCACGACCAACGCCGGCTCGGTGGGCCTCAACCTGCAAGCGGCCAATACGGTGATCAACGTCGATCTGCCGTGGAATCCGGCCGTGCTCGAACAGCGCATCGCACGGGCACACCGCATGGGCCAGACGCAAAGCGTGCAGGTCTACGTCTTGGTCACTGAGGAAACCATCGAAGACAACCTGCTGGCCACGATCGCCGCGAAAAAGGATCTGGCCTTGGCGGCGCTCGATTTCGAGTCGGAGGTGGACCGCGTCGACTTGTCCACCGGCATGGAGGAGTTGAAGAGCCGGCTGGAGATTTTGCTGGGCGCCAAGCCCGAAGCGCCGGTCGACGAGACGGTCAAGCAGGCGGCCACGGAGGAAACGCGCCGGCTGACGGAAGGCCATCGCGAGCGCGTGGCTGCGGCGGGCGGCGAGTTGCTGGGCGCGGCGTTCAAGTTCTTGGGCGAGTTGGTTTCTCAGCAAGAGGTGGCGCCGCCGCCGCCCGAGTCGTTGGTCGCCAACCTTCGCGCCGGGCTAGGCGCCTGCGTCGAGGAAGACAGCGACGGCAAGCCGCGGCTGACCGTGACCTTGCCCGACCGCGGCGCGCTGGAGAGCCTGGCGCAGGCGCTGGCCAAACTACTGGCAACGGGCGGCGGGTAGCATGTCGTCCATCGACGCGGGTGCTTGCGTCGGAACGGCGTCTGACCATCAGTGCGGCCGTCTGCTCTAATCAGGTGTCCTTGTAAGGATCGCTCATTTCGGCGTTTTATGCCCGGCCTTTATGAACAGGAACTGCCCCTCGGCACCCGGAAGAAGAGATGGCCAGTGAAATCACCAACGCCAACAGAGCAAAGCTTGTCACGCCGGACAGTTGGAATCAGCGTGGATGACACCACACGTCAGGTGACTCTAACTCAACATCGCGAGCGCATCCACAGCCTGTTACTCGACCAACTCGCAAACGTGGGGCTCGCGATCGACGTAAGGCAAGACTTGCGGGACGTAGATCTCGGTAACTGCTTTGTTCAGGCGATGCGTCTCCCAGGCGGCCTTCGACTCCCACCATTCGACGAGCAGAAAGCGGCGCTCGTCGGCCTGCGACTGGTAGACTTCGAACCGTTCGCAGCCCGGCTCCTGCCGGGAGAGCTGACAAGCCTTGGCCAGCCGCTCGCGAACGGCGGCGATGTTGGCGGGGTCTTTCACCGTCAGCCAGACGTTCAGGTAATACATTCGACGAAAACTCCGTGATGAGCCGGGAATGGTTCAATCGGCTTTGTTGCGCCAGGTGGGCTTCTTGGCGCGCGAGGCCGGGTGCCGCCGCAACATGCGAAACTCGCTCGGCTGTGGGGCGATGGCCGGCGGCGCCGCCTGCATGGGCCGCACCCGACTGGCGCGCGGGCCGCGGTCGGCCGCGTCCGTTTGGTCCAGATCGTATTCGACGCGCTGCCCCGGCACGAGCGTGGCGAATTGGTCGCCCGCCACCGTCGAGCCGTGAAAGAAAACATCGGGCCCGCCGAGCGTCGGTTCGACGAATCCGCAATACTTACCGGGAAGTAATCTTTTGATCGTGCCTGTGGCCATTTTGATGCAAGTCAGGTGCTGGTGAATGGTTATTGTCGCTGGTTTCCGGCCGTTCGCCAAGTGCCTTGCCCGCCCAGCGTAGCGGGTCTGACGTAAAAAAGGTTGGCCGAGACGGGGCCGTTGTATACGATGAGAACGCACGGAACGCATCAAGTGGGGTTGATACATCCGTTGAATTCCGCAACAACCTATGGCAGTCATGCGACCGGCCACCAGACCATCATGGAGGAAAGGTATGGACGTCCCAAACAACTCGGAGACTTTGGTCTCACACCGCGGCGGCCGCGGCAGGTCGGCCGGCAGGCACTGGGCAACGGCCCTTGTCCTGGCGGCGGCGGTCTTGGGTGCCCGCAATGCTCCGGCCGATGAGAAGGCGGCGCCCGACAAACCGGTGGAAAAGCTCAATGGCAAGCTGGTGATCTGCGGCGGAGGAGTGTTGCCGGCGCAGCTTCGCAACCGCTTTCTCGAGCTGGCCGGTGGGGCCGCGGCGCGTGTCGTGGTTGTCACCACGGCCAGCGTTTATGCGGACACCGACAAGATGGCGGCCAAGCTCGCCTTTTGGCACGAGCAGAAGTTGGCCTCGCTGACGGTCCTGCACACGCGCTCGCGTCAAACCGCCGACGACCCGACTTTCGCCCAGCCGTTGCGCGAGGCGACGGGCGTTTGGTTCGTCGGCGGCAATCAGAATTGGCTCACCGAGACCTACTTGGGCACGCTCACTGAACAGGAAATCCGCGGCGTCTTGTGCCGTTCGGGCGTCGTCGGCGGCACTTCAGCCGGCGCGGCCATCATGTCGCCGATCATGATCCGACGCGACAGACCCCAGCTCGAGGTCGGGCCGGGATTCGGCTTCCTGCCCGGCACGGTCGTCGATCAGCACTTCCTGAAGCGAAACCGTCAGGGCCGGCTGCTGAAGGTGCTCGATTTGTACCGCGACCTCGTCGGCTTGGGCATCGACGAAGGCACGGGCGTGGTCGTGGAAGGGAAGCACATCAGCGTGGTCGGCGACTCGCAAGTGGTCGTCTGCTCTCCTGCCACGTCGGACGGACCGGAGTCGGTGCAATCGCTCGATCCCGGCGCCGAGGCCGATTTGGACGAGCTTCGCACGCTGGTGGCGCAGGTGCTGACCAAGCCGCAAATCGCCACCTCGTCAACCGTGAGCGTTTCGGCCCCTATCGCAAAGGAGCCGACGCCCAAAGCCGTTGATCCGCCGGAGCCGGCTGAGCCGGCGGCACGCGCGGCGCAGTGAAAGAGAAATGGAGGGACAGAGAGAGGGAGAGACGGAGCGAGAGAGAGACGGAGAGACAGGGAGAGGGGGAGAAAACAGGGAGCGACCGAAACGGCGATTCTACGTTGTGTCGCTCTTTCCCTCCCTCGCTCCGTCTCTCCGTCCTTCACTTGCTCCGTCCCTCCCTCGCTTAGACGTCCAGCGTTCCCTTGGTGCTGGGAACGCCTTCCAGCCGCGGATCGTTTTCGACGGCCATCCGTAAGGCACGGGCGGCGGCCTTGAAAAGGGCTTCGCTGATGTGGTGGCTGTTGCGGCCGTAATGCACGAGCACGTGCAAATTGCACAGTGCGTTGGCGGCCAGGGCCTGCCAAAAATCTTCGACCAGCTCGCTGTCGAATTCGCCGATCTTGGCCGAGGGAAACTGGGCCTGGAAAACCAGAAAATAGCGGCCGCTCAGATCGACGGCGACCGTGGCCAGAGTCTCTTCCATCGGCAGTGTGAAGTGCCCGTAGCGGCGAATGCCCGATTTGTCGCCCAGGGCCTGGCGCAGCGCCCGGCCGAGGCAGATGCCGACGTCTTCGACGGTGTGGTGCTGATCGACGTGCAAATCGCCCTGGGCTTCGACGGTCAGGTCGAACGCCGCGTGTTTCGCCAGCAGCGTGAGCATGTGGTCGAAGAAGCCGATGCCGGTCGCCACGGCCGCGCTGCCCGCACCGTCGACGTTCAGTTCGACGCGAATCTCGGTTTCAGCCGTCTTGCGTTCAATGCGTGCGGAGCGGGCCATGCGGTTTAAGTCCCTGGAATGCGCGGTAAGGTGGGGCTAGTGAGCTTGCGAGCGCCGGACCACCAATGCAAGTTTAAGCCACGGACGGTCAGGAACCAAATGCCCCATGCCGCAAAGGCATCACCTGACGTATAATAAGGCCATATACCAGAGCGGCGCATTGAGACAAACACGATGCCGGTTCACGACTGGACCCGCGTGAAAGCGGGCATATTCCACGATTTCCATAACGCGTGGATCACGCACCTCAAAGAAACCCTCAACGGCGGTTTGCTGCCGAAGGGTTACTACGCCTTGGGCGAACAGCACGCCGGCCGCCTGATCGCCGATATCCTCACCCTGCACGACGGAGAGCCGCGGACGACGCCGCCCGACAAGGGCGGCGTGGCCGTGGCCGATGCACCGCCGCAAGTCGGCCGCAAAATGGTGGCCAGCGAAAACGCGGCATATCGCGCCCTGCGGCGGACGCTCGCTATCCGCCACACCAGCGGCCATCGGCTCGTGGCGCTCGTAGAAATCGTGTCACCCGCCAACAAAGATCGCCGCCAAAGCGTGCAGGACTTCGTCGAAAAGGCAATCGGCGCGCTTCGCGCCGGGTGCCATCTGACCGTCGTCGATATGTTTCCACCGGGCATTGATGATCCCCAGGGCATGCATGGCCTGATTTGGGAGTACTTCGACCCGGAAGACTACCTGATGCCCGCCGCGAAGCCCTTGACCCTGGCTTCGTACTGTGCCGGCGACGTGCCCGAGGCCTATGTGGCTCATATCGCCCTGGGCGACAAGATCCCTGAGATGCCCTTGTTCTTGCATGACGGCCACTATGTCAACCTGCCGCTGGCCGCCACTTACGATGCGGCCTGGCGCGGCGTTCCGCAATACTGGCAGCAGGTGCTGGAAGCCATCCTATGACCACCATCCACACCGACGCCCACGCGTGTCTCAAGATTCGCTCGTGTGCGGCCGATAAGAGCATTGAATACGGTTGGCCTCACTCATTGTGCCGAGACGTTATCTAATGCGGCTGGCGATTCTGATTGCGGTCTTCGTGTGTGCGGCAGCCCGCTCCGATTTGGCGCTGGCGAGCGGCCCGGCTGCCAGCCTGGCTCGCTTCTCCGTCATCTATCCCGAGGCCGAACTGAAGGACGACGACGATGATTTGCAGCCCAACGCCGTCTGGCTGCGTCCTGCCGTAAAGAATACCGGCGATGCGGAGGCGATGGCCGCTGGCAAGCTGCGCAAAACCGTCGGCCGCAAGGGCAAACAGCCGCCGCCGACTGTGGCTCCCTTGCGCCGCCAGCGCCCCAAGAGCGAGGTCGATCCCCCCAAGACCCGACGTCGCTCGCTCGGTTGGTAGTCATTTCAATAGCCCGTTCAGCCGGGCGGCGATGGTCTCCAGCAGCTCGTCGTTCGTCGATTGACGATCTCGCCGGGTAGCGACGGGAATCGCTTCGCCCACTTCGATCACGGCCGACAAAGGCCGGTGAATTCGCGCACGGTCGGTCACGTCTTCCTCCAGCCGCTCCACCGTCTCCAAAATCCGTTCGGGCGTGGGATCGTCGCGAAGATAGTCGGGCGGATACCACGAAAGCTGCTGCGCCAAATAGCAATGGGCAAGCTGCTGCCAGCGATGCCGCTTGTCGATCTCCTTCAACTTGCCGGCGATCAAGGTGGGCACGATGGCCGCCCGCAAACGCTTGACGCGCACCAGCGTGCTCGTCGCCCCGTCGCCCGTGAGCCATTGGCGCTCGAGCGGAACCAGCAAATGGTCGATCAGCCCGTTCAGCCGTTCGTGGAGCTCGCCCGTTTGCGGCCGGCCGAGATGCTCCAACTCCTTCAAGGTGAGAAGCGCCTGCCCGACCTTGGCGATCCGCTCGGTGAGCGGCATCTGCGTCGCGGCATGCCAGGTGAGCCTGGTCTCGATCTCCGCCACCACGGGCTCGACGGCCGCGCGGAGATCGCCGAGAAAGTGGTATCGCACAGCGACCGGATGCACCACGACTTCTCCCAGCCCCGCCTTCTGCCGCCGCTTGGCGGCCGAGCGCGCGATGAGCGCCGTTCCTTCCAGCAACGGATTCAAGCGGTCGTTGGTCCGCGAGACGGCCCCTTCGGGAAAGATCAACAGCGGCCGCTCCGCGGAGACAAGAATGTCGATGGCGGTGTTGATGGCCGTCCGATCGACGCCTTCGCGAAACACGCTGAAGCCGCCGAGCTTGTGCATCAGCCAGGCCTGCCAGCCTCCGTTCATGAACAGGTGCCAGCTCGCCATGCTGAAAAACGGCTTCCACACCCGCCGCGACAGCTCGCCCACCACCAGCGGGTCGCAAGGCCGCGGATGGTTCGCCGCCAGCAGAACGCCGTGGTTGCCCGCCAGCGACCGCCGGAGGTGTTCCACGCCGCGCAGCTCCGTGCGTTCGATGCCCCAGTAGCGCCGCAAATACCAAGGCAGCCCCCTTTCGACCAACCGCCACCAAAAGCGGCTGTGGTAGGGCGGCACAAACCGGTAAGGCTGCTCGCTCACGACTTCTTGCACCGGCACCGCCTCCCCCCTGATTTTGGATTTTGGATTGTGGTTTGTGGATTGACGATGCCAGTGTACTCAATCCACAATCCAAAATCGAAAATCCAAAATCCAAAATCGTAGCGGGGTGATTTGTGTCTCTCGATTGTCTGTCCGTCGGCGTGTTGGTGGCCGACCACTTGTGCGCGCCGATCTCACATTGTCCGAAGCCGGGAGAGCTGGTGCTGGCGGATTGCCTGTCGTTGAACATCGGCGGCTGTGCCTCGAACGCGGCCATCGACCTGGCGCGGGTCGGCGTGCGGGTCGGCGTGGTGGGCTGCGTGGGCGACGATCCCTTTGGGCGGTTCGTGATCGAGACGCTGCGGCAGGCCGGCGTCGATACGCAGTCGATCCGCTCGCTGGCCGACGTGGGCACGTCGGGGACCTTGATCGTCAATGTTCAAGGCGAAGACCGCCGCTTCATCCACACCATCGGGGCCAATGGCCGGATCGCCGTGAGCGATATTCCGCTCGACCGCGTGCGCCAGGCGCGGGTGCTGTACGTGGGGGGCTACCTGCTGATGCCCGCCCTGGAAGCCCGGCCGCTGGCCGAATTGTTTCGCCAGGCGCGGGCCGCCGGCGTCACCACGCTGCTCGACGTGGTCGTGCCGGGAGCCGGTGAATACTGGCCGCTGCTCGAACCGCTGTTGCCCGAAACGGACGTCTTTTTGCCCAACAACGACGAGGGCGAGATCCTGACCGGGCTGACCGATCCGCATGGGCAAGCCGAGCGATTTCGCTCGGCCGGCGCGCGGACGGTGGTCATCACATGCGGCGGACGCGGCACGGTGCTGGCCGGCGAGGCGTTGCGGCTTGAGGCCGGCAGCTACCCGGTGGAATACGTGGGGGCCACGGGGGCGGGCGACGCCTTTGATGCCGGTTACATCGCCGGCCTGCTCGAAGGGGGCGGCCCGCGGCGGTGCTTGGAGTGGGGAAGCGCGCTGGGTGCAAGCTGTGTGCGTTCGATCGGCGCCACCGAGAGCGTTTTCGATCGCGAACAGGCCGAGGCGTTCATGCGTCAACACCGGCTGGCAATAAAAGAATGGTGAGGCATCCCGTTTGCATGGTGAGGCGTCAGGCGTCAGGCGTCAGGCAAAGGCCAATTCAACTATTCCTGAACCCTGAACCCTGACGGTGGGCCGGCGCTCGTAAGCTCGCTGGTCCTACCCTACGATCAACCGGTAAGGAGGAACGAATGGACACTTGGATCTTGGTTGCCGATTCGAGCCGAGCGCGAATCTTTGCGTCGCCGAAAAAAGGGAAACCGTGGGAGTTGATCGAAGAGCTGGGCCATCCGGAAAGCCGGATGAAAAACCGCGAGATCAACATGAAGGAGCAGGGACGAACGCGGCAGATTTTCGGTGCCGGGCATCGGCCGCGGATGGAGCCCGACACGGAGCCGAAGGAGGTCGAAGCGGAGCATTTCGCCCACGAATTGGTCGACAAGCTCAGCGACGGTCTTAACCAGAATGCCTACGCAGCGCTGGCCTTGGTGGCGCCGCCGCATTTCCTGGGTCACCTGCGTAAGCTCCTGAGCGACCAGGCGAGCAAATGCCTGGTGGCGACGGTCGACAAAGACTACACCGGTTCCGACGTGCGCGAACTGATGGAACGGCTCGACGACGTGGTCCGCGGCGAAACGATGAGGGCTGGAGCTACATAGTCGTCGTTTCGGCCGTGGCCGGATCGATCGTCGCCTTCACTTCCGAGATCTTGTCGACCGGAAAGCCGCCCTGCCGGGCGTGTTCGCGAACCAGTTCTTCGCGGGGTGCGATGTAGACGCAGTAGACCTTGTCGGGCGTGACGTAGCTCTCGACCCACTGAATCGCCGGGCCAAGCTTGTTCAGCACGCCGCAAGAGGTCTGCGAAATGCCGCGCAGCTCAGCGGGCGTTAGATTGCCGACCCCCGGTATGTCGCGTTCAATGATGTACTTGGGCATGACCTCGCCTCGATGTTGCCCTCTGGGGATGTGCTCGCATTGTAGGGTGGGGCCGGCGAGTTTGCGAGCGCCGGCCCACCATTGGCGACGTCGGTTACGGTGGGCCGGCGCTCGCAAGCTCGCTGGTCCCACCCTACCCAGCCACCAATGCCGCATTCTTACGCGTGCGGTAGTTCAGCGCCGCATCGCCTATCGCCCACGGCCAGATAGACGTTATAGCTCTGCCCCTCGTCGTCGCGGATTTGCGACAAGAACGGCACGTCGGGCACGCGCGACTTGAAAGCCTGCTTTTCTTCGTCGGGCGAATAGACCCAGTAGAGGCCGCCCGGCAGAAGCTGAAAGGCGATGCCTTCGCCGGCCGCGTCGGCCGGAACATCGAGTTCTTCCGGGCCGATGCCGAGCCGGCCGGCCAACGCCGCTCGCCGCTTGTCGATGCTATTCATGGCTCTTTGTTCCTGCGATCTTTACCTGCTTTGCCCCGCTTAAGTATGGCACGCATTTGGCGATTGAACTCTATCAGTTGTCCTATGATGAATGCGACGGCTGGGCGGGTAAAAACTTGGCTTTGCAGCCGGAGGATGGCCCTGCTTGGCCGTCTTGGAGCGATTCCGGGGTCCCGTCATTTGCCGGCGGCGGGCAGCCACCGCTTCAACGTCTTGATGGACCGCCGAACGCTTCGCTCGACCGAGTCGCGCGACCAACCCGGCCGGCGCGCGATCTCCGCCAGCAGCATGCCGTCGAATAAACGCCATTGGACGATGTTCCGCTCGCCCCAATTGCCGTCCCGCGAAAGATCAAGACACGTGCCACCCAAACCTTCGCCCGAAAGGCGGACCGCCGAGAACCGCGCCAGCACGTTTGTTCGGTCGGCCGAGAATTCGACGATGTGCGGCTGGCGGTGATAACGGTACCAGCATGCCCAAGAAAAAACCCGCCCGACAGAACGCGTTTGCCGGCCGCTGGCACATGATCGATCAACGACAACTCGGCGAGGCGCTAAGGTCGATACGCAAGCTGCGGGGCATGACGCAAGCGGAGCTGGCCAATGCGGTCGGCGTGGCTTCAAACACGATGGCAATTCTGGAGCGAGGCGAGCGGGCCTTTTCGCTCAAGTTGCTGAACGCCCTGGGCAAAGCACTCGACGTGCCAACGGCTTGCCTGGCGATCATGGGCTCGCCGAGCACCGGAACAAGGAATCCTGCGGCGTCGCAGGCGCTGGCGAAACTGCAGTCGTTGATTTCCGCCACCATCCACTCAGAACGGTTTTAAAATCGTTCTGACCCTTTTTCTGACCAATCACCGCTCGGCGGGCACAAGGCCCGGACGGGGCGAGCGTGCGGGACTGGCGGCGGCGGTCTTGCTTGCCGAACATGTGCTAAATCAACCGGGCGCTCTCGACGCAGTTGGCACATAATCTGAGCGAAGGCTGCGCGGAACGGTGCGGCGCCTCATTGGCCAAAGCGTCACCTGCGGCGGCCAATGGCGTCGCTCAACTCCAAAAGCAGACGAACGCCTAGGAAGAAATACAGGGCCTCGGCCAAACTACATTTGAAACGCTCAACATCGTGCTGCGACGGAATCCGGTAGGATTTGTATAGGTTCATGGCAATACTCGCGAAACGACGTTCAAGTTCATCGCCGTGCATCACTCGTTCTTGTAGCACTGTGCTTACTTTGGGCTCCGGTTGGGTGTTGGTGAACTTCTCATTCCAAACGCGGCGAGCCAAGCCCTTAATGGCCGGCCCCAGACACAGAACAACCTGTTCGGGAAACGCTGAGGCATCGCCTTTTTCAAGCATCGTTTGAACCTGGAGGAGCGTTCCGCGAATCTTGTCCGGCGACGACTCCTCCGTCAGGCGCACAAGGCGTAGCATTTGCTGCGCCGCCAAGCGCGGCGCTGCCGCCCCGCGTGCGTCAGGATCGCCCTGCGCTGAGTGAAGAATCTCGCCGAAGGCGAGCCACACCGCATCTCTAATTACTGATACGTTGCGGATTTCGTCGGCTACGTCGTCCTGCCATTCACCGTACAAGTCGTCCCGAAATCCACCCCACTTGTCAGGGGCTAGCGCCTGAATTTGGTACGGCAAACACGTTTCGGCCAAATGCCGAAGGCAAGTTGCCGCGTTTCCATCGGGGGCTAGAAGCGCGGATTCTGCCAGAATCGGCAATCGTTTACGGATCGTTGCGCGCCAGCCGGCGCGCGCCTTCTCAAACCGCTCAATATCCTTGTTGCCAGAAATGTAGAGAAGGTAGAACAGCTCTTGCTGCCAGTCTTCGCATGCGGCAAGAATGCTCCCAATTGCGCGCCCCGCGTCAAAGGCTGCCGCGTCGTCGCCAGAGGCCAAGCCGCTGATGACGGCATCGATCTTATTCCGATCATCGATGCCCCCTCTTTTAGTGTTCGGATGGTTGAAGCCTCGCTGCTGAACGAGCCCCCAAGGCGTTTCGCTTGTGGCCAGATTGAATCTTGCATCGTCCGCTGGACTTCGTTCCGCATGCGGGGCCACAAGCTCCGCGATGATGTCAAGTAGGTTTCTTGCCGAGGGGTCAATTCGCGTGGACTGAATCGCTTGTCGACTAGCCCAGGCGACGAGCGCCGAGCGGCCCGGACCTTCCTCGGAGCTTTCAACGTCCTCGCGGAGGCTTTCCGAGGCCGCCAGAAAGTACGACTCTGGGAGGCTCCGCGCGAACCCAGCCCGAAAAATCCCCGGCTCTCGCTCGACCCACGTAATGTCGGGAGGAACATCATCCACGTTCATCAAAACGGTCGACACGCGTGCAATAGGCGGATAAAACGGTGAGAGTCTCTTGTCTAGGAAGTCGAAAAAGCACGCCCGCTCGTCATCGGAGTCCAAATACTCCTGAAGCGCACAACCTAAAAGTGCCGCTTCTCGCGGAAAGATAAATGGCATGTTGCGGTCCTTTGGTACAGTCGCGGCCGTCGCTTGGCGACGCGACAACGCATTATGGTGGCATACCGGGCTGCTTCGTGCAATCGGCCGCTCGGCGGCCCCGCCAAGGCCAGTGCCGGAGTCATCTACGTCGTAGATGCCGCATAGGATGCCACCCGTCGTTGCGCGGGCCGACGCAACGGTTGTCGTGGGGGTTTGGGGCCGGTCGCCGTTATCCTTCGCCTTCGCGGACGCACACGCTGCAACGGGGGGACTTTAGCGCGGCTGCTCCGGTTCGCTTAAAAAAGCCCGCACTTTTTCGGCGTTCTCATCATCAGGGAAGCGAGAGATCGCATCCCCCCAAATCTGCAAGGCCCTTGCGCGATCGCCAACGTTCCAGTAGGCACCGCCCAGATTGAACCACGCAACCGCGTAGGTGCGATCTAGCTCGATGGCTTTCTCGTACGCCGCGATGGCGTTGCGGTGATCGCCCACATGGTCGTAGCACGTTCCGAGGTTTCCCCAGGACATCGCATCCGGTTGATGCTTTTCGGCAGCACCCTTGATGAAACCCAGCGCCTCATCGTATTGACCGAGCTGCATGAGCGTTGAGCCAAGGCAGTATCCGAAGGATGCTGGATCGTGCTGCGCTGCAAGGCGAAATGCTTCAACAGCATTTCCAAGTTTGCCTTCGTCGGAGTAGATGTGGCCTAAGCGGTCCGGTATTAGGCCGTCATCGAGAAAGCCGAGCTCGATCGCCCTCGAGAATGCAACGATGCATTGCCGTGTAAGCTGCGGGGTCGCTGCAGTAAGTCGCGATCGCCAGTAGGCATAACCTAGATTGCCCCAGACTTGGCCGTTTTCGGGGAAGCGCGACGCGAGGCGTTCCGCGAAAACCCGGGCGGCGTCGCGCCACATAGTATCGTCGCCTTGCGCAATGGCATAGACGCGCGCTGCATAGAACCACGGCCAGTCGATATTTGGCGCCAGGGAAATGGCCACTTCTACCGCTCGTATGGCGGCCGCGTGATCGCCGAGGTGCGAGAGGCACTCCGCGCGGCGGCCATGCACCCATGATTGTTGAACCGGCGGCAGCTCGACCAGGCGGATTTGCGACAACTCGTCGAGCGAATCCTGGTACGCGCCACGTTCCATCGCCATCGTCGCTAGAGAGTAACGGGCTTCAAATTGCCGCGGATCATGCGCGACCGCTTGGCGGAAGCAGTGGATGGCTTCGCCTGGATTGCCGACATCGACGAATGACGTCCCAAGATTCTTCCAGCACATGGCGAACGCGGGCTCCAGCGAAAGCGCCTGCTTGTAGCACGCAATGGCGTCTTCGTGGCGCTTTAGCACGCCGAGTGCGTTTCCCTGACAGTAGGCGAGGCTGGCCGCCGACGTATGCTTTAGTAGGCTCGGATCCTCCCAGAAGGCGATTGCACTATCGAGTCTCTCCGGGCCGATCGGCTCACCATTCATGGCGAGATTCACGTTTGCCATATGCACAAAGTTGGTGATCAACGGGATGTGGCCGAATTTCAGTTCGATTTGCGGTGCCAACTGATGTATCGCCTTGTCATGGCCGGCACCGTAGAGTTGCTCTAGTTGCTCGTACGCGGCCTTTGGATCGTCGCTCAAGAACAGATCGGGCACCAATTCGAGGGCTACCGCCGGTGGCGTGTAGCGCGGCTGCGGGGGCCCCCCATGGATTTGACGAAAGCAGCGGGTGAATTCTTGGAGCAGCGCGTTTCGGATCTGGGCCGCCAGATCGTGTGGCGTTCTGATTGAGTTACCGCGAAAAAACGTTGCCTGAACCTCGTCGATGAAATGAACCTGCTGGGACTCCCGGTTCTCTGCGTGTAGTAAAAAAGGGAAGATGGGTTTCTTCCGGGATAATGCGTGACGGTATTCAAGATGGGTTGCCGACAGGCCGCGCTCAATGACCGTGCCGTATTTCTCGCCCAACAGGAGAATAATTCCGTCCGCTTCATCGATTCGCCGGAAACACTCTGCCATACCGCCGACCGCAACCGGCGCTGGTGGCCATGCTTCAAAACGCGAGCCATCAATCTCAAGCCCCTCCAATACCCGCTCGGTTTCGTCGCGTTGATCTTTCAGCGCGGCCGGGCTGCTGATGAAGATAATGAGTTTGTGAACCATTTGATCCGTCTCCGGAGGGCAACGCAGTTGCACGAAACCAAAATTATACCGGCGCGAATTGCGTTATAGAGGAAGTGACGGGTCGGAACGGCGTCGGAACGCCTTAAATAAAACGCTCCGAACGCTATACCGAGCACGAGCTTTGGCTTTTAGCGCTCGACGATCGCCGACTAACCGTAGTCGCGCAACGGAAGGACCATCCGATCTGCCCAAGCCGAGCGGCGCGGCAATGCGCGCCCGATCAGCGTTTGAACGGTTGTCGAGCGCCTGGAGAAAGCGGATGAATAGAACATGGCTCTTGGGAGGCGCGCGGCCCGATCGCCAGAAATGCGCTTTTCCCAGCTTTTCGGTAACCATTCATCGCCACGCGGTCGAATTGGCAACGAGCCTTTCAGCGACCAGCGGCGTTGAAGCACATTCACGCGCCACTCAGACCGCACTTGGAGACGTTTCTTCTGGTCAAACAGCCCCGCCTGGAGCTACATTCAAATGTGTGCGGAACCGCGCGGTTTTGTCATTTTCGCACACCTGCGTGGCGCGCCGAATCGCATTGGCACCCGCGGAATATGAACCTAAGCCCCGAAAAACAGGCCGGCTTGGGCCGGCATAGAAGCTGCCACTATGCTCAATCTTGGGGGCAGGTAAACGGGACCGGTCCAATTTCCAAGGATCGCCAATGATTAAGACGACGGACGACGACGACAACCCGTTGCAGTGCCAACCGCTGAACGCCGCGTGAGCCTCAATGTTCTCGCTGGTGCACTCGTCAGCCGAAGGAGAGTCTGCTGGAGAAGGCCCTGAAAGCGAAAATCGGCCCGAACAAATCGGCGGCGGCCGGTGGTCGCGTGCTTCTATCCTGGCGTTGCGTCGGATCGCGGGCAGGATCAATCCCGATTCGGCAGGAATGTGGCGGCCCAGGCGAGGAGGGGAGCAAGACATCCGCCATTGCAGCGCCAACAGGTGAACTCCGGCTGAGCCGCAATGCTTTCGCTGGTGCATTCGTCAACCGAAGGCGAGTTCGTTGAAGCGAAGGCCCTGAAGGCGCAAATCCGCGCGAACGGCTCGCGCGCGCCGCCATGCTCGATAAACGCCCCACCGCCCCACCGCACAGCGGCGCCATCACCCCAAACAGCTTACCGTGTCGGCAGAAAACCACGGCTCGGTACGCGTGCCGGCGGTGCCGTAGCGGCCGTTGCTCCGGCCCCACTGTGAGGTCATGCCAAAGTCCAGTCCTCGACCTGAAGTCCGGTCACTCTGGAGAATTCGTTCGTGTTGTGGGTCGCCACAGTCACGCCATGCTGCAGCGCAATGGCTGCGATCATGGTGTCGTTCGTGTCGAGCGGATAGAGGCTCAAAGTTCCTCGCGCTTTTCGAAGTCGCCCTCGTAGCCGGCCTCAAAGTCGCCCTCCCATGCTCCCACGACCCGGTCCAGGAAGTCCTGCGGCCAAGCGTCCGCGGTCGCGATTTCGGCAGGCGCTTTCTCGGGTTCGATCATGACCGTCAAGCGATAGATTTGCTCTGCTTCATCAACCGGTATCGACAAGTGTATGACACCATCAGGCCCCGCTTGTTTTATGACTTGAAGCGTTTGCATGGCGACTTCCTCCCAATCCCTCGACATCAATCCTATTCTACCGGAGTCGTGCGTTCCGCCCAGGCCACCTCGGCAGAGACACCGGGGCGAGCCCGGCGGATACGACGAACCAAGACGCCCAGCCTCTGCAGCGACCGCCAACATAACAGGTGATCCCAGCAGAAAAGGCGAATTCGGGGCGAGCCGCAATGCCGTCGCTGGTGCATTCCTCAGCCGAACGCGAGTTCGCAGAAGCGAAGGCCCTGAAAGCGAAAATCGGCGCGAACAAATCGGCGGCGGCCGGTGATCGCGTGCTTCTATCATGGCGTTGCGTCGGACCGCGGGCACGATCAATCCCGATTCCGCAGGAATGCGGCGGCCCAGACCGCATCGTCCGGCGGCAAGGGCGGCTCGGGGATTTCGCTGTGGATGGTAGTCGCACGGAGGCAAAACGGGCAGGTGTGGCCGCTTTCCGCCGCGTCGGAGATCTATTAGCGAAGATTAGTGCCGATCAGTGTTCTAGAAGCACGCGGGATGACCGGCGGATCGGAACACTAATCAACGCTGATCCACACTAACCGGAGCACGGTCCGCAGAAAGGGAAAGGGTAGAAGCCCATCGTCGTTGGAAGTTGGCAAGCGAACCTTTTTTTCAGCCGGTGGCCGTCCGTCGAGGACGGATCGGCCGCTTGGCGGCGCTGGTCGATCGCGAAGCGGTGCCGGTGCATCGGCGTTTTCGCGAAACCGAGATCTTTTCGCGTGAGCTGAGCGACGTCGGCTGCCGTTGCGAGAGCGGGGCGGACCGCGAAGTCACGGTCTGGTCCAGTCTTCGACGATAAGCCCAGGAACCTTTTCGAAATCGACCAGATTACGCGACAGCAGCGTATAGCCGTGAACGAGCGCGATGGCCGCGATGCGCAAATCCATCGTGCCAATTCGGATACGTTGTTTCCTCAGCGAGTCGAACTGAGCTGCAGTAGTTTCACACGCTGTTCCAGCGACGATGGCTGCTGCATGGCAACTTCCTCTTTTCACGTTGGCTGCAACTTCACCAGATCATTATATCGGCGAGTCATCGACGCCGCACGTCCCTCATTCGCCTGCCACGTGCCCGCGGCGATTGCGGTTCTGTAGGGGCCGCCGACAGGCAAACTTCGGGTGAGCCGCAAATGCTGGCGCTGGTGCATTCGTCAGCCGAAGGCGACTCCGCTGAAGCGGAGGCCGTGAAAGCGAAAACCGTCCCGAACAAGTCGGCGGCGGCCGGTGGTCGCGTGCTGCTATCATGGCGTTGCGTCGGACCGCGGGCACGATCAATCCCGATTCGGCAGGAATGTGGCGGCGCGAGGCGGCGGCGTTCAGGGTTCGGGGTTCGGTGTTCAGGCCTGGGAGACGCCGACGCCGAGAGTATATGGCAGCGGACGCGGAGAAAAACAAGGGGCGGGTGTGTTGGTCGCCGTTGGAGGACCGAGGACGGCGGAGTAGAATCGTGTGGGGGCATTTTCTGTGGAGGTTTTTATGTTGCGCCGCGCTGACCGCTCCGACGACGAAAAGCGAATCCTGGAGCGCCAACAGAAGGCCCTTTTCAAAGACTTGCGGCGCATCTTTAGCGAGAGCGACTTGCAACAATGGCTCGATGCCCCTAACGCCCAACTCGCCGGCCGGAAACCGAACGACATGTTGGGAACGCCCGATCAGCAGCACCTGGTCGATCTGATCGAGGCCGTAAAAAGTGGGGCGTTTACGTGAATCTCGTGGAATGCGGCAAGCTTGCGCGAGTGCCGCTGGGCGGGACTTGGTATCGCGCAATGGTCCCCTCGTATGCGACCCCCGTCCACGCAATCGCCTTCGCACATACGAAAACGGCACCCACCAGATTCAACGAGGGCCACGGAGGATTTGCCACGCTTTATCTCGCCGAAGACCCAATGGTTGCCCTGTTCGAGGTGGAAGCAATGCTCGGATCGCCGCATTCGACGTGGCTGCCCGTTCCAGGCCGCAACTGGACGATTCTCAGCGTGTCGGTCGTTCTGCAAGCCATCGTTGATCTGACCCGTGCTCTACCGCAGGCGACCTTGGGCACCACCGTGCAAGAGTTGACCGGCGACTGGCGCGGTTATCGTTTGCGGAGCGCCATCCCGTCGGTGAGCCAACCCGCCGGCGTCCCAGCACCTACGCAGGAGCTTGGCGCCGCTCTGTATGCGGTCGACGGGTTGGAGGGCTTTCTCTCAACTTCGGCCAAGGTTCCGACCCATCAGATTCTGATCGTGTTTCCGGATAAGTTGGCAGCGGGAAGCGAACTTGTATGCCATGACGACAAAGGAAAGCTGATCTTCAAGATCGCGCCCGCCGCCGCCCGCCGCTCGCGTAGGCGGCCAAAACGGTCGCGGTGACGAATGGGCGGATAGGGGCGGATAAGGGGATCGCAGCTCGTTGAACGATCGGCCAACGAATTCCCGTCCGTTGCGGCCTACCGTGCAGCAGCGGGGCTGACGAAACAAGGCACCCGGTCTTTTCCAGCGACCGCCAACGGGCTAATTCCGGGTGAGCCGCAATGCTGCCGCTGGTGCATTCGTTAGCCGAAGGCGAGTTCGCCGACGCGAAGGCCCTGAAAGCGAAAATCGGACGCGAACGAGTCGGCGGCGGCCGGTGGTCGCGTGCTTCTATCAGGGCGTTGCGTCAGACCGCGGGCACGATCAATCCCGATTCGGCAGGAATGTGGCGGCCCAGGCGGCGGCGTCCGGCGCCAAGGGCGGCTCGGGGGTTTCGCTGTAGATGGCATGACTGGTTTATCCGCGTTTCGGTTTCCTCGCAAAGCCGAAGGCAACTGCCTAAGAATTGAGCAGCCGCTTTTTCTTGCGCCGCGCCGCGTCCCGTTCGTGCAAGTTTGCAATAACGGGACTTTGCCGGCGTTTTTTAATATCTCGTACCTTAGTGGAGGGGTGGCGAACGCGCCTGCCTATTAAGTGTGCATGTGTAAGTATATGTGCTTAAGTCCTGAGCATGGCATGTTGAAGACCGGATCCGCGCCGCGGAGGGAAGCAAGCCATCCGCCGGCTAAAGTCAGGAAGGATCAACGGCGACAGAAGTCGCCCCAAGGCGAGCGCTCACGGGGATTGGCGAACCGGGAACCACCGCGACGTCCGCTCCTTTGAGGTATCCCATGCCCAAATTCGCCGTATTTTGCGGTCTTTGCAAATTTGCAAAGACCGTGCATCGCGGCCGAGGAAGCCCGTTCCTGCGAGTTACGCCATCGCAAAATCCGCCGCGTTTTTCCCACGGGTGCGAATTTGCACCCGTCGCCAGCGCCAGCGATCAGACCAGCGACCAGTTACACCTCCGCTGAGTCACCGGCGGGCCGGTCGTCGCGCCGGGCGTGACGCTTCCTTTGCGCGTCCCAAGCCAGCCGCCAGGTAGAACGAGGGAAGCTTCCAGGCCGACGGACCCGCACAGACTCAGTCGATCGCGTTTGTCGGATCCCCTCTTCTGCGCTACGACGTGACAAAATTTGCCGCGTTTTGTCGGCTTTTGCAAATTTGCAAAAGCCGTAGGCAGTGGGTGCCAATTTGCACCCACCGTTGGCCGTCGGCCAAAGGGGTCGTCCGGCGGAGCAGGATTCTGGCCTGCGCAAAAACTCGCGGCCGAGAGCGTGTACGGATGCCAGTTTTGTTCCGACCGGATGCCGCCCGCTTGCCGGGCGGAGGTTCACGTTCGCAGTCTACAGAACGACCGGCCCAGCAACCCCTTCTGGAAGCGGCGGACCGCTACGGCTGAGGATCCGCGCGGCGCCCGACTGTAGAAACCAACGTCAGCAACCGCGGGGCAAGCCCGCGGCATGGCATGCCGCCCTACTTACAACGTCCCAAGCCAGCCGGCAGCTAAAACGAGGGAAGTCGTCGCGGTGGAGATCAACGCGCTCCGATCGCCCAAGCCGGCATTTCCCCTCCTGCGGACTAGCAGGTGGCAAAATCCGCCGCGTTTTCCGGTGGGTGCAAATTTGCACCCACCGTTCAGCACCCCCTGGAAGATCCCCAAATGAAACACAAGCCAGCAGGCGGCCCCGCCGCCAAAGAAAACGGCGATGCGGGCCCGGGCGCGCCGCCACACGCCACGAACGGCCGCCGAGCGCCCAGCCCGCGGGATTGCCGCATCTATGAGCGACATGTGCTCGACGGCGAAACGCAAGAAGCCCTGGCCGCCGATTACGGCGTCTCACGGCAACGGGTGGCCAAGGTCGTCGCCAAGGTCGAAGGCTGGATCGCCGGCCACCCCGATCACCCGCTGGCCCGAAACATGCGCGTGCGACTCATGCGGCGGTACGAGACGCTCTGGAACGAAACCATGGCCGGCTTCCAGCGAAGCCGCGAGAATCGCGAGGTGGTGACCGAGCGCACGCTTCGTCCGCCACCGAACTGCCCGGCCGAAGCGGCGGCCGTCGTCGTGGAACGCACGGTCCGGCAACATCCGGGCGACGTGCGGTTCTTGAACGTCGGCGTGCGCGTCATCGATCGGCAGCAAAGGCTTTGGCCGAGAGGAGATGTCGCGGAGCACGACAGCGCCGCACCCTCACGAGACGGCCTGGGAAGGCCATCCTCCAGCGGCGCGGCGACGCGGTTTCCCTTCTTGCCGGCCGGACTTTGCGACCTGGCCGATCTCGCGCGGGGTGTGCGGAACGCCACGGAGCGGAACGCCACAGAGGGCGTTGCGTACCGAGGCGACGGCGACGAGGAGAAACCGGCGTCGCTGTTGTTCGAAGAGCGCTGCGCCGACGCCTTCCGCAGCCTTGGTTTCGTGGTGAAAGAACTGGGGCAAGGCTGCGGCCGCACGGCCGATTGCCTGGCACTGGCCCCGGCCGACCGCTTCGGGCTGGTGCTCGACGCCAAGGTGCGCAGCGCGGGCTACACGCTGGGCACCGATGACCGCCAGTTCTGCGATTACGCCACGCGGCACGGCCGCGAGCTGGTTCAGTCCGGCATCGACCGCATTTACTTCGTGGTCATCGGCAGCGGTTTTCGCCGGCACGACCTGGAGAACCTGGCCGGCTACATGGCCGCCGAACCGGTGCGCAGCGTCTCGTTTCTCGAAGCCCACGCCCTGATGCGGCTGGTCAACGACAGCATCCAGCATCGCGACACGTTCCGCCTGGCCGACCTGGAAGGGCTGTTTTTCGGGAACAAGATTATCGAGGGGTAGACGGCGGTCGGATTTTGGATTTTCGATTTTGGATTGCGGTCTTGGGTCTTGGGGTTTGGCGTCTTGCCTACCCTCCATCGCGGTGGTTGCGGCCGGTTTTTTCAAGGCGGCCGCAAGGTTGCTGGAAGACCCGTCATCCATGCGAGTTGCGTTGCAAGCTCGCCGCAGCGACGGTGTTGTTTTCCGCAACGCAACGTGCCGACCCGCGTGCGTCAGTACCCCAAGGTCCTCAGTTCGCCAGCGATACGGGATTATCCCGGCAATACTGCCGTTGACGGGCCGGCGGGCCGTTCTATAATCCGTCGCCGAAAACGCCCGTTGCACAAAGTACGGCGTTTCCGTGTACGCAAAGTTTTCGGCTTGCGTAAAGAAAAGCACCCCGCAGATCCGAAATACCAGTCTAGGACGCGACGCCTCGACCAGCAGTTGATCGAGGCGGAGCAGGCACATCACCAATATTCCGTCTTCAGGGAAGAAGACCAGGCAAGGTCGCGATTCGATCGCGCCGCGTCGCTTCCTTGGCAGGCATATCCCCAAGGGCGCGTAAGCCATGCAAGCCTCTTTAGCGCGGTGGGCCGTCGTGACATTCTGCATGTTGGGTTCGCTCGGCTGCCAAGCCTCGAAGCCCGGCTGGTGGCCCGGAAAGAAGTCGATTCCCTACTCGCAATCGTCGAGCACGCCGCCCGCGGCCGTGCAACAACAGCAATATCCCACGCCGGCCGCCGGATACATGGACCAGGCCGGCAACCAGCAAACGCCCCAAAACGGCTACCCGATCGGCAACAATCCACAAAACGCCTACGGCGCCGCGGGGGCCAACGCTGCGAATCCCTACGACCCGGCCTACGCCCAGCAGCAACAGCAGGCGGGCGGCGCCTATCCGGACCAGTACCCCAACACCGGCAATCCCTATGCTCAGTCGGGCGCCGCGGGCACCGGCTATGGCGATCCTCAGTCGGGATACCCGCCGGCCGGACAGAATCCTTACGGTGGGGCCGGTGCGGGCGGCGGCTACGACCCTGTGCGGACGGCCGATGCGCGTCAGGCGCCCGGCGCCGCGGGAGGAGCTCCGGGCTACGGCACCAACTCTCAGTACGATCCGAACAACAACGGTGGTTATCCGCCGCAGGACCAGTACAATCCCGCCGCGCCGGCCGGCAGCTATCCGCAAGGAACGCCGCAGCCCGACCCCTCCTACCCACAAGGCAACAACGGTTATCAACCCGGCAACACCGGCTATCAGCCCGGCAACACGGGCTATGCTCCGCCGGGAACGACTCAGTACCAGCCGCCGAGCGGCCCCTATGCCGACCAGACCAGCACGGCCCAGGTCGAGCAGCCTTATCGGCCGGGCAGCACCAGCGACTATTCGTCCGCGGGAGCCGGTGCCGCCGGAACCGCCGCGACCGGAACCGCGCCGGCTGGTACTGCGCCGGCTGGCTATGGTCAGCCCGCGGCGACAACGGCGTCCGCGCCGGGCGGCTACGGCACCCCCCCTCGCTATCCCAATACGACGGCCGGGGGAGCGGGCAACGCCTATCCCAGCTCGGCGGGGCTCGATCGCTACGGCCGTCCGATTCAGGAAGCGGGCGGCACTTTTGGCAACGAGGGCGGCATGCAACGCTAGCCGGCTAGAGCATATCGAGCGGATCGACGTCGATGATCCATTGCACTTCGTCCGGCGCTTTCACGTCGGCGGTGGCCTCTTTCAACGCGGCGCGGACCGCATCGGCGTCGCCGCCTTGCACCTGAAGCTGAACGCGGTGCCGGCCGCGCAGCTTGGCGATCGGCGCGGGAGCCGGACCTAACACGCGCGCGGCCGTACCCTGTCGCGCCAGTGCCTCCGCGATCAATTTGCCCAACTGGTTTGCGAACTCGCGGGCCAGCGGTTCTTGCGGACTGCGGACCACCAGTCGCGACATGTGGCCGAAGGGCGGATACGAAAGCGCTTCGCGATTGGGCAACTCTTCCGCGGCAAACGTCTGATAGTCGTGCCGCACCGCCGCCTTGATCGCCGCATGGTCGGGCGAGAACGTTTGCACCAGCACCCGCCCGCCCTTCGGCCCGCGACCCGTGCGGCCCGCCACCTGCACAAGCAACTGGAAGGTGCGCTCCGCGGCCCTGAAGTCGGCCAAGTGCAGCGCCGTGTCGGCATTCACCACGCCCACCAACGTCACATTCGGAAAGTCGAGCCCCTTGGCGATCATCTGTGTTCCGAGCAATATCTGCACTTCACCCTGGCGAAAGGCGGCCAACGCACGCTCGTGGCTGCCGGGGCCTTGCATGGTGTCGGTGTCCATCCGCAGCGCGCGATACTCCGGGAAGCGTGCCCGAACTTCGGCTTCCAGCTTTTGCGTACCCAGGCCGCTGTAGCGGATGCCGATGAATTGGCATTCCGGGCAACGCGTGGGCGCGGGGATCTCGTGGTCGCAGTAGTGGCACAACGCGATGCCGCCCTCGCGATGGTGCGTCAGGGCGATGTCGCAATGCGGACAACGCAGCACATGCCCGCACGCGGCGCACTGGATGTGCGTGGCGAAACCGCGGCGATTGAGCAGCAAGATCACCTGCCCGCCCTCGTCGAGCGCCGCCTTCATCGCCGAGTGCAGCGGCCGGCTGATGGCCCCCGTGCCCACGTGATCGCGCGTTTCGTTCCGCAGATCGACGGTCACGACGTCGGGCATCGGCCGATCGAAGATTCTCCGCGGCATCGACACCAGCCGATATTGGCCCGTGGCGCCGCGGTGCCAGCTCTCCAGCGAAGGCGTGGCCGAGCCGAGCACCAGCGGCACGTTTTCGCCCGACGCCCGACGCAACGCCACCTCGCGGGCGTGATAGCGCGGCGCCGTGTCTTGCTTGAAGCTCGACTCGTGCTCTTCGTCCAGAATCAGCAGGCCCAAGTTGGGCGTGGGAGCAAACACCGCGCTGCGGGCGCCGACGACGACCGGCACGCGGCCGCGGGCGATGTCTTGCCACTCGGCGTGTCGCTCGGCGTCGGTGAGATGGCTGTGCAACACGGCCACGCGGCCGAAGCGTGCCCGGAAACGCTGCCGCGTTTGCGGCGTCAAGCTGATTTCGGGCACCAGCACGATGGCCTGCCGGCCGTAGCTCACCACTTCCTGAATCGCGCGAATGTAGACCTCGGTCTTTCCGCTCCCGGTGACGCCGTGCAGCAGAATCGTCTCGTGCCGCTGTGCCCGTAGCGGAGCAAGAATCGCGTCGAGGGCCGCTTGCTGGTCTTCGTTGAGCGCCAGGTTGTCTTCGCGTTCGACGGCCGGCGCCGCGAGCTGCGTGCGGTTCAGCCGGCTGGCCCGCGACGCGATCAGACCTTTGCGGCGCAGCGCGGCGATCGGCCCCTGCGTGCAGCCGACGCGATGGGCAAGCTGGGCCGGCGTGATCGGCTCGCTGCTGGCCGCCAGGTAGCGGAGGATCTCCGTCTGCTTCTTGGGCAGCTTCAATTCGTTGATGCGGCCGGCCGCGTCGGGGGCCAGCGACAACAGCGTCGTGAGCTTGGTGCCCGCCTTGCCGCGCACGCCGGCCGGCAAAACGGCCTCCAGCACCTGGCCCAGCGGGCACAAATAATGCTCGGCCATCCACTTCGTCAATCGGATCATCGAGGGCGAGAGCAGCGACGGTTCGTCGATGATTTCGCCCACTTCCTTCAGCCGCCGCGGGCCGGCCGGCCGGTGCTCCAACCGCACGCAATAGCCGACGACGGGCCGGTCGCCGCGGCCCAGCGGCACGCGCAGCCGCTGGCCGACGTCCAGCCGCGGCCGCAAGTCGTCGGGCACCAGATAATCGAACTCCTGCTCCGGACCCGTCGAGAGCACCAGCGTGGCAATCCAGTGGCATTCGGCGTCGTCGAGCTCCCACGCGGGCGGCGCGGTGTCGAAAAGCTGTTGCTGTGCTCCTGGCGCCTTCACTTGGCTTCGCTCTTGCGTGTGAGCAGACGATAGTCGTAGTGGCCGACGGGGTTCGTGCGCCGCGCGATGCGAAAACGCCGCTGGAACACGGGCGAAAACCGATAGCCGTCTTCGTCGGGCTCGACGGCCTCGTAATCCTTCTCTCCGCGTACCAGAAGCTGGAAGCGGATTTCCTTCTTCGAGCGGGCATCGACGATCCAGTATTCCGGAATGCCGGCCACAAAGTACTTGCGGCGCAGGCGGTGTTTGTCTTTCCCTGTGGAGCTCGTGCTGACGACCTCGACCATCAAATCCGGCGCACCGACCAGTTCCACGAAGCGCTCGCTCTCCTGGACTCGTTCGTTCTGGCGGACGCGTCCCGAGCGATAACCGTCATACGAGCAATAGACGAGGTCTGGGTTGGTCGAGAGGTCGGCCGGCGGCCAGACGACGGTGGCTCCCGCAAACAAATCGCCCAAGGCGTGGCGCTTGATGAACCGGCCAAGGACGGCGATCAGTTCGACTTTCGGCTTGCCGTGTGACTCGATTTCTTCCCGGCCCCCATGCACCTCGATCGACCCATCGATGAAGGTTGCTTTGACCTTTTCCGGGAACCAATCGGAGTGAATCCAATCGCGGAAACCTTCCAGCTCGAACGCCGTGGAGGGCACGTAGAACCAACCGTCGATGCAGAAGCAAGGTTCCTTTTCCAGTTCAGGAGGCGGTTCATCATCCGGTCCGTGGCCATTCCAATAGTGCATCGACCAGTCGAAGCCGGTTTCGATATAGACCATGCCGCCCAGATACGAGGCCCGGATCCGGTCTGGACAGCGGTGACTATGCCGCCAGCGGCGGAACTTCTCGAAATCGAACAGCGACAACGGCAAATGCAGGCTGCCTTCGACGATCAACTCTTGGCGACGAGTCTGGCGTGCTTGGTGCATGCAGCGGGGTTACCTTCCAACGTCCAATCACAGGCGCAAATTCGCAATTGTCGTATTATACTAGCATCGCTTCCGATTCACGAGTTCGCCATCTGGTTTCCAGGCGAGGAGTGGCGGATCAAATACGGCCGGCTGCGACCGTGAATGGACGCCTCGGCCGCCGAATGGCGGCTTGCCGCCGGAGGGTGCCCGGCGGCAGCCGTTTCGGCAAGCTCCCGATTCAACCGTTTCGAAGCCACTGGTATCCGGCGACGGCGTCGGGCAACGACTCCAAATTCTTCAGCAGGTGTCGCGCGTACGAGCCGTCGTGACTCGACTGCGCCAGCCGTCGCAGCTCCGCGACGACCTGCCGCAGCAAATGCACCAGCAGGGCGAATTGCCGGCCGCTGGCCGGCACCGGCAACGACGATTCGCCCGCGTTTTGGTCGCTCTGGGTCAAACGCGAGAGCTCGGTCTGCGGCCGGGCGACGGCGGCCGCTCGCTTCTCGGCAGCCGACCGTGTGGGACCGTTGGCCCGGCCATCGGAGCACGCCAGACCGGTGATGAGCCGTGTGGCCTCCGTGTAGTTGAGACCGGCAACGGATTGCCGGTCACCCCCCACCTGGTCCCAGTGGGTTGCCAACCGCATATAACCGCGGGCCGTTCTCTTCGAACCTCTGAAGTGGTCGGCCAGCCACTTGGTCCAGGCGCCTTTGTCGCAGAGGTCCTTGGCTTCCAGCAGCGCTTTGCCGGCCGCCAAGGCGTGGGCGACCGCCTGTCGCGCGCAGGCGACCATTTGGTCGTGCGCCTGATTGGCCAGCTCGGCCAACTGCGCCAGCCTCTCTTCGCGGTCCGACAAGGGGTTCTCCCTGGGCGTGATTTCGTCGTGCATGGCGTTTCTCCTTTGTGAAATAGTGGACTTCAAAACTGCAACTCCGACCATCGTGAGTTGCCATTAGTTCATAAGTGTACCTGTACGCAGATTATTGTCAATAATCAGTTAATCATTTTTTTGTGCCCCACCTTACGATTCGGTTGACGCGGCGGTGTGGCCTCGGCTAGGCTCGTGAATGGCGGCCCGCGCCAGCCCCATCGAACGGTCCGGGGATCCAACCGGTCCATCGTTTTTCCGCCCCGGCCGACGGCGTGTTGGACGGCGCCGTCTTCGCGTTCGTGGAGGCGACCGATCCCGACTTCTTGCTCGTGATCGAGGCGCACCGGAGCGACGCCGCATCGGCCGCCGAGTGGCGTTACACGCTGGCGCGGATGTGTTCCGGCCCGTTGGAGGTGGAACTCGACGGCCGGCGCATCTGGTCGGCCGCCGGTTACTGGGACAACCCGCGCTCGCTCAAAGACCCTTACGCCGAGATTCCCTTCGGCGTCTATCCGCCGCGCTGATTTGGCGCGCAAAGCGCGTTAGACTTCACGCGGTCCGCCACACGTTGACTGCAAAGGAAAGCCAAGCCATTATGATGCTCACTGTTTGCCGTGGCGGGGTCGCCTGACACCGCCGCCGTTGATGGAACGCGTAGATGAATGGTCACTCCCAGTTCTTAACGTTCGCTTGGTGGAACCTCCACAACTTCGCGCATTACGATCCGGCTAAGGCTGGGCCTCCTTGTACTTTGGGAGATTTCTTAATGAGTACGCCAACGGCAGATTATTCAAACCTGCTCCGAGAATCTGTCCGCCAGGCAAAGGCCAACGCTCCCCGTGCGGTTGACGACCTCTTGCGTTGCGCGTCGGAATCTGCCAAAGCGGTCGAGGAAGTGACGCGCGGCGCGGCAGCCCTCGAACTCGTTCCCATCAATCAAGAGAATGGCGCTGCCCCGGCTTACCAACTTCTTCTCCGCAGAGTTGGCAGCGAGGCGCCGCCGTCTGATCTTGGTGTCTACAGCGTGACCGCGGCGGGCTATCCGGTACAGCGGTGGTATTCGCGCAATGCTTGGGATTCGCATCCCGACCGCCCCAATGGCCAGTACTCCGGAATCGGTGAACTGGAGGGCCGTTTCAAATGGATGGTTTCCCATCCCGAATCCAGGCTTGTCGTCCTCGTGACGTTCTTTCAAGACCAGACGCCCTCTTCCACGAGTGCCACCGCCGGTCCTGCACCAAACTGATCCCGCTTGGCCCACCGTCGCCAGGCTGGCCGGTTGGAATGCTCCCACAACAACTCCGCAGGAAACCGCCATGATTCCCCTCATCAGCTCACTGAACCGTGCGGCCGCAATTTCGTGGCTCTACGTGCTGAACGCCTCGTGGCAAGCGGTGGTGGGGCTTGCCGCGCTCTCGGCCGTGCAGGCCGACGATGGCGACGCCGTCATTTCCGGAGTTGTGATGGATGCCGCGGACCAGCCGGTGGCCGGCGCCACGGTCTGGCTGCTGGGCGGACAATGGGACGACGAAGTCCTTCAGCGTCGGGCCGAAGCGACCACCGACCAGAACGGGCGGTTCGCGTTTCGGCAATTCACGGCCGACGAACTCTTCAAGCCCGCCCGTGGCGAACAACTTCCCGGTCTGATGGCACGCGACGAGCGGCGCCGGCTCGGCTGGGCCGACAATTTACGGACCCCGAACGCCAAGAACGCCAGGCTGAAGCTGCACGAAGTGGCCGACTTTCACGGCGAGCTGCTCGGTCCGTCGGGTAAGCCGATCGCCGGCGCAACCGTTCGCCCACATAGGCTTAGTGCGCTAAGTATTCGCGACCGTGGCTTCGACAGCATATCGCTCGCGGCCGATCTGGCACGTGAATGGCAGACCAAGACCGCCGCCGACGGCGCTTTCACGCTGCCAAACGTTCCGGTCGACGGCAGCCTGACCGCGACCATTGTTGCGGCCGGGTATGGCAATCCCAAAGTGCGATGGGATCTTGACAAGAACGTCTCTCTTCGGCTTGAACGGGCGGGCGGCATCGCCGGTTCCATCGAGCTGCCCGAAGGAGTCGATCGGCCGGAAAAGCTGACTCTCGATTTGCGTCGTCAGAACGAGCCGCGCGATGAAGAGGAACCGTTCCGGCTTTATTACTACACGTCGGCGGCGGTCACGGACGAAGGGCGGTTCGAGTTCCGCGATGTGCCGCCCGGAGTTTACGTCGTCAGCCTGCAACAGTACGGGCAAAGCCCCGTCTACGGCGAACCGACGGCGCCGATCACGGTGCCCGCCGGGGGCCGCGTCGCTGACGTGAAGCTCCCATTGAAGCGCGCGGTCGCCGTGCGCGGGATCGCCGTCGACAATCGCGACAAAAAGCCGGTGAAAGGCGTGACCTTGAGATTCAACACCGTCGAGTCCAGCGTTCGCCGGCCATACGGTGCGGACGAGACGACCGATGAGAACGGCCGTTTCGCCGCCTATGTGCGGCCGGGCAAGCTGCTAATCGAGCCGTGGTTGACGCCGCCAGGTTTTCTGCCGGCGCGCGGAGACGATCCGCCCGAACCCATCGATGCGGAACATGACATTGAGCCGATCGTCGAAATCGAGCGGGCGGTCGAGGTCCGCGGAGTGGTCGTTGACGAGAACCGGAAGCCTGTACCCGACGCGGAGTTGCACCTGATCGTGCCGCGGCGTGGCTTTCGCTACGATCCGCCGACGATGGCCCGTGCCGACGCTTCGGGCGCTTTTGTCCTGAAGGATGTCGATCCGGCAGACAACTTGCCGCTCCGTGCCCGCTCGGCGACGGCGGTAACGGACGGCTTTGTATTGCTGGCGCCGGAACAGCTTCTCGGACCGATACGATTAGTGGTCGGCGAGGCCGATGCCTGCCACCTGGTCGGCCGTGTGCTCGACGAGTCCGGCAGGCCCCTGGCGCACGTCAGGGTGGGCCTGAGCGCGAACCGCGCTTACGAAAGCCAACGCATCCCGATTCGCGGTCTCTCCACGACGGTGTTTGTGGAAGCGGTGTTCACCGACGACGGCGGCCACTTCGTTTCCGGTCCGCTCTGGCCTCGCGACTACTACCAGGCGTCGGTCATGGTCGACGGCTACGGACGCGCCGAGTCGAAACGGCTGGTTGGCAAGGCGGGCGAAACGATCGACGTGGGCGCGATCGTTTTGCGGCGCAACGACGGTTTTGTCGCGGGCAGCATCGTCGATTCGTCCGGCAAACCGGTCGACGGCGTCACCGTGTTCAACTCCGGCGACGGACTGCAACCGGCGAACATGCTGACCGACGCGACAGGCCGCTTTCGTCTGCAAGGGTTGTTTGGCGGGCCGGTTTATGTCTTTGCTCGCAAGCCTGGCTATCGTTTCACCGGCCTGCGCACGACGTCCGGCACCGGCGACGTCGAGCTGGCGCTGCTGCGCGACGACGAGCCGCCGCCGAACGGCCAGCCCGCCGCGCTGCCCGGCGACGCGACGGATCGCGAGCAGCTTGCTCGTTGGATGCTCGAACAGTTCTGGGCAGTCGCGCGACAAAACAACAAATGGCTGCTGATTCGCTACATGGCGCGTATCGACCCCGACCAGGCGGCGAATTGGTCGGCTCAACTCGGTGGTCGCTACGAGGGAGAGGTGACCATCGGCCTATGCGAGCGGATCGAAGACCTGAGCCACGATCCCAATATGCGGCTGGACGTCGACGACGCCTTGGCGGCGATTGCCGGCCTGAACGACAGCCGCGCGGTCCGGCTACTCATCGAGTTGGCCGAGCAAAGTTTGCCCCGCCATCGAGAAGACTCGTTGCGATTCAGCGAGGAGGCGCTGCTGCGGGTCCGAAAGCTGCAACCTCCGCATCGCGTCTATACGACGGCTCAAGTCGGCAACCTGCTGACACAGCTTGGTCGGGCGGAGGCTGGTCAGAAGCTGCTGGGCGAGGCCGCCGACGCGGCCGAGCAACTCACGGCCGACGGCGCAGCGGCCTTTGCGCGCGGGATGGTGGCCCGCGAGCTGGCACGATACGATCTGCCGCGCGCCAAAAAACTGATCGGACCGATTTCGGCCGAAGCGGGAAAGGCGCGATATCTGAGCTGGCTGGCGGAGGCGTTGGCCGAGCGAGAGTTGAATCAAGCGCTTGCCTTGGTCGCTCAAATCCGCGGCGACTCAAACGCCGAATCGCTGGCCAACCAGACCAGAATGAAGATCGCCTACCGCGTTGCCGCGGCGCGGCCGGACGACGCGCTGCGTGTTGTCGAGGCGATGGAGGGCTACGGCGCCGAAAAGTTCCGCGCCGAGGCGCTGGGCTTGCTGGCCGTTCAAATCGCTCCGAGCGACAGACGGCTGGCATATAAGCTGATCGATCGCAGTTTGGCCATTTACCTCGACAAGCCGGAAGAGTTTCGCTCCTGGGGGAACTATGGGGGCCGCCCGGTACTGGCGGCCTGGGTGGCGCGTCAGGCGCGTGCGATCGGTTATCCCGACATGCACAGCGTGGTGATGCGAGTGTTGGCGACGCGGCCGACGCAGCGCGAGGAATACGATCCCTTGCGGCGGCTGGAAGCGACGGTCGCCGCCGCGTGGATACTGGCTTTCAGCGATCCGCAAACGGCCCGCGACTTGTTGCAGGCGGTCGAGCCGTTCGACGACTTGATTGGTTCCGGCTCCAGCGTCATTCACCGCGGCGAATGGCTCAATGCCTGGGCCTTGGCCGACCCGGAACACGCCAAGGAGGTTTTCGAAGAGGAGTTGGCGGCCGCGGTGCGCGGCAATGCGGATTTCGACCTGCAGCGCGCGGGGCTTCTGCGAGCGGCGGAGATGCTTTCGCAGCCACAATCACAATGGCCGCGGCACCTGTTGATCAACTTCGGCCCGTTCTGGCTTCCCGGCGAAGATTGAGCCGGTGGCGCGGACCTTTCTCAACGGGGCAACCTTTCACGAGCCTCACGATGGTGCCTCGGCGCCACGGATCGGCGGGAATTTGGAACGCCCAGGTCGCGTGACCACACGTCGCAGGAATCCAATGAATCTGCTCGGCCAAGTTCGTCTTGCGTAAAGCTCAACGATGCGGCCATCGGGGTCTCTCACGACGGCTCGGTGCCCATATTCGGTTCCTCGCGGCGCTTCGACAAATTCAGCGCCACATGCCTTCAACGCTTTCATCGCGCCGTGAAAGTCACGCGGGGCGAATGCCAGGCGGGTAGTTCCATCGACACCGTCGCGACTGTTGACGGGGTTGATCTCGAAAACCAATCGCGGGAGAACAGCGGCAGCAAGAAAGCTGCGCGCTTCGTCCTTCCGATCACGGGCAAATCGAACGCCAATCGAGCGGTAGAAGTCGCCGAGCCGCTCAACGTCCATGGTCTGAACCGACACGAGAATAAGAGGTGGCGATTTCATGGAACACCGTGGGACCAAGGCGAATTGGTGCTTGACCCGGCGGCCGGGGAGAAAAGAATAAAGGATGCTCTGCGGAAGGAGTGGTCTATGAACTGGCTCGCATTTTTGCTGTCCGCCGGCTGCATCCTGATCGGCTTCATGGGCATTGGGAACCTCGTCTTCGGATTGGTGGTGGCGTATGGCTTTGTGCGCGGGACCCGCTGTGCGGACCAGGACGATTTCTCGGTCGCCCTCGCCATGATCTTCTTCGGTGCTCCCCTCTGTATCGCACTTAGCGTCCTGTGCTGGTGGGCGGGTGGTCAAATAGCGGGCTAGTCCGGCAATCTATGCTTGCTTGGATAACTGCTTCCGCGCCCAGGCGTAGTCGGGGTCGGCAAGCGGCGGATGAGGAGGCGAATCGTAGTCGATCGCCCCGCGCCGATAGGGCCCGCCGTCGTAGGCACGATTGAAAACGTGCTGCAGATCGAGCGGAACTTCAGGCTCGTTGACCCGCAGGGGGACGGCAATCACGGGCAACATTTGACGAACGGAAATCGCGAACACATCCCATTCCCCCGCGCCTTCGCCGCGCGTCCAAGCGCGATTCACGAGGGCCAGGTGGTGCGGCGCCGGCTTCAGCTTGCCAAGCCTCCGCCTCACCATCGGGTTGGGCAGCAGCCGCTGGCCGCCTCGCAACAGATCGATCTCGATCAGGCTGGCGTCACTGGCGAAAACTTCGGCGTGCTTTTCCAAATAACTGTCTCGATCGGTGCCCGATGTTTTGTTGGCCGGGCTGACGATCTCGATGAAGGTGATCAGCCGATGCCGGCGGCGAGGGTCGCGAACTTCAACGGAGAGATGACGCCCCAGTTGATCGGGTACGGTGATCTTGAGATGCTCGGAGATCTCCGTTCGCGGCAGCACGGCCGTCGTCGTTGCGCCGCCGTCATGCGTTCGCCCGCTCTCGACCACCGTCACGTCGGGCACCACGCGGCGGCGATAAGTCTCTCCGGATTGGTCATCGACGACGCCGACCTCCGGCCGCATCTGCAGCCGAGCGTAGTAAGGCGACGGAAGCGTGGCATTGAGCACCGCTCTAATTTCGCCGGCAAAACTATCGTGGAAGTCGGGCCAGATAGTCGGCCGCTTCCAACCACGGGTCCATGCCCGGAAAGGGAGAAGGCATTCGTCGGTCTCGCAACGGTCTGTTTCAAAGGGCGGCCTGGCGCGGCAGCCAACCTGTGCTGCTATCTTAGCCAACTTACTCGGCAGCCGTGATGCGAGTCCACTGCTGACGGCAACAAGGCAGCTTTACGATGTTATACAATCCGACTCGCAGATTTGACGCCGCGGTGCTCCTTCGGTTAGGCTCGTGGATGGGGCGGTGGCCTGTCTGGCGGGCCATAATGGCGGTTCTTCATTTCCTTCAGCGAGTGCGGCAATGACCCTATGCTCGATCGACTCCGAGCGGTTGATGGCTGCGCATGCGCACGACCGGAATTGCCTGCTCTGCGAACATCGCTGCGGAGTCGATCGCGCCGCCGGCGAACTCGGCCGCTGCAAGGCCCCCGCCACCGCCCGTGTGTTTCGCCATCGCATCGAATACAGCGAAGAATGCGAGCTTGTTCCTTCGCACCTGTTCTATCTGTCGGGGTGCGACTTGCGCTGCGCCTTCTGCATCGCCGAGGCCAACGCCTTCGATCCGCGCCGCGGAACACCGCTGACGCCGGAGTTCTTTGCCGAGGCGGTCGCGTGGGGCCGGCAGCGCGGGGCGCGAAACATTCAGTGGGTCGGCGGCGAACCGACGATTCACATTCCGGCGGTCCTCGACTGCATGGCCGACTGCCGGCCCTTGCCGCCCGTCGTTTGGAAATCGGACTTTTACGGCAGCCCGGAAGCCTTCGCTCTGCTGGCGGGCGTGGTCGATGTCTACGTGGCCGACTTCAAGTTCAGCAACGACGCCTGCGCGCAGCGCATCGCCGGCGTCGATCGCTACCTGGCCACCGTCACGCGGAACCTGGCGATCGCCGCCAGCCAGGCCGACCTGATCGTCCGGCACCTGCTTTTGCCGGGCCACTTCGATTGCTGCTATCGACCGATCGTGGCTTGGTTGTCGCAGAACATGCCGGCGGCGAAGTTCAGCCTCCGCGACGGCTATCAGCCGCGCTGGCAGGCGCGACATTATCCGGAACTGGCCGCGCCGCTCGATCCGCGCGACGCCGTATTGGCCGCCACCCTGGCGACGGCCCATAACCTCAACGTGATTGAATGAAAGACGAAACTTTGCAGGCCGACGAAGAAACACCGATCACGGAGATCAGCTTCTTGCCCGACGGGCGAGTGTGTGTCTTCGGCATGTCGCGGGAAGTGCTTCAACTCCTGGGCGAACTTTCGCTGGGCGATCCCGCTTTGGCACGCCGCTATGAGCGCTTGCGCCAGGCGGCGGTAGCGCAGTCGTCGGACACGGCTGTAGGGAACGGACTCCGTGCCGTTCCGCGCGCGGCGAACGAATGTCAATCGGCCTTCGGCGGAACGGCACGGAGTCCGTTCCCTACAGATTCTGGAGGCCAGACCCTATGAGCGACCAGCCCCCTGTACCCTCCGCCCCGCAGAAAACGGACGGCGCCGCACCCAAGCGCGAGCGAAAGGCCGCCGCCGCGCCGCAACGCCTCGACGCCGCGCAAGAACTCGAAGTGCTGATTCGTGCCCGTTACCCGATCATTTACGTCGTAAGCTGGGAAGAAGAGCGGGTCGAGCGCTGCCTGGCTCAAATCGCCGAAAAACGCGGCAAGAAACTCCTCATCTGGACGATCACGCAAGGGCTCGTCAAATCCGGGGCCGAGCCGCAGCGCACCAAATCGGGCAGCGGCAATACGTCCGATCCGATCGCCGCGCTCGATGCGGTGATCGACCATGTCGACCCCGCCATTTTCCTGTTCAAAGATTTTCACCGATTCACGAAAGACGACCGCTGCAACATGACGGTGCTCCGCCGGCTGCGCGACGTGGCCTATCATCTCCGCGACACATACAAGTCGATCGTGATCGTCTCGCCGCTCTTGGAAATCGCCCCCGAGCTCTCGAAAGACGTGACCGTCGTGGAGTTCGGACTGCCGCGCACCGACGACTTCAACTGCCTGCTCGACCGCATCATCGACGACGTGAAGGAAAACCCGCAGGTGCGGATCGACCTCCCCGCCGAGGCGCGCGAGCGGCTGCTGCACGCCGCCCGCGGCCTGACGCTCAAGGAAGCGGAGAACGTGTTCGCCAAGACGCTGGTGCTCGACGGCAAGATCGACGCCAGCGACGTGAGCGTCGTGTTCAGCGAGAAGGAGCAGATCATCCGCAAGAGCGGGCTGCTGGAATACTACGAGACCAACGAGCAGTTCGGGCACGTCGCCGGGCTGGAAAACCTGAAGCGCTGGCTGACGAAGCGCAGCATCGCCTTCACCGACCGGGCGGCCAGATTCGGCCTGCCGGCCCCGCGCGGCGTGATGCTGTTGGGCGTGCAAGGCTGCGGCAAGAGCCTGTGTGCCAAAGCCGTTTCGAGTCTCTGGAAAGTGCCTCTGCTGCGCTTCGACCTGGGGCGAATGTTCAGCAGCCTGGTGGGGTCGAGCGAAGAGAACATTCGCCGCGCCATCCAGACGGCCGAGAGCATCGCGCCGGCCATCCTGTGGATCGACGAAATCGACAAGGCGTTGGCCGGTTCGATGGGTTCGTCGGGCAGCGACGGCGGCACCGCCTCGCGCGTGTTCGGCACGTTGCTCACCTGGCTGTCGGAGAAAAAGGCCTCCGTGTTCGTAATCGCCACGGCCAACGACATCAGCCACCTGCCGCCCGAACTGCTTCGCAAAGGGCGGCTCGACGAGATTTTTTTCGTCGACCTGCCGAGCGAGGACGAGCGGAACGACATCGTTCGCATCCACTTGCACCGGCGGGGCCGCGACTGGAAAAAATTCGATCTGACCGAGTTGGTGCGAGTGAGCGAAGGTTTTAGCGGGGCGGAAATCGAAGAGGCGATCATCTCGGCGCTGTTCGACGCCTTCAGCCAGCAGATCGACCTGAACAGCGAGTTGATTAAAGCGGCGTTGGTGGAAACGGTGCCGCTGTCGAAGACGATGAGCGAGGAGTTGAACCGGCTGCGAAGTTGGGCGGTGGGCCGCGCGCGGCCCGCATCGGGCACGTCTGCCCGTGTCGCCGAAGAAGCACGCCGCAAGATTGAGTTATAGAGTAGGGTGGGACAAGCTCGTCTAAGCGAGCGCCGGCCCACCATGAGGAGACGGAGAGACGGAGGGAAGGAGCGATCGCTGATTCAATCCAAAATCCAAAATCGAAAATCCAAAATCCCAGACCGGAGATGCCCGAATGAGTACCGTCCTGATCATTACCCCGATCGTGATTGCAAGTTGGCCGGCGATTACCGCGGCCGTGACCGCGGCGGTCGGCACGCTCGGCTTCACCGCCCTGCGCGAAGCGGAAGCGAACGAGGAACGCGGCTCGGAGACGAACCGTGCGGAGATCGAAGTCGAAGACAGCGAGGTGTTGCAAGACGCGGGCGGGTCGGGCGAGGAGATCGTCGTCGAGCGCGACGGCGTCGTGGCCCGTTTCAGCCGCGACGCGCGGGGCGCGTTGCGGGTCTGCGTCGAAGGTCGCGGGCATTCCAAGTCGGAGCTGAAGCGCATCGGCGAGGAATTGGTCGGCCGCGTCACGCAGCAATATGTTTATCACCGCGTGGTGACCGAGTTGAAACAGCGCAATATGGCGATCGTCGACGAGCAAGTCGAGGAAGATCGCACCGTCAAAATCCGTGTCCGCAATTGGTAAAGGAACTACTTTTATGGCCCAAGAAGAAATTGAAATCGAAATCTCGCCCAGCGGGAAGGTGACCGTGCGCACCATCGGCATCAAAGGGCCGCGCTGCCTCGACTATGCCGAGTTGTTGGCGCAGATCATCGGCCGCGAGGAGTCTCGCGAATTGACAAGCGAGTATCACGAGGCGCAGGTCGAGGCCGATCGGCGCGTCGAGGTCCGCCAACGACGGTAATGGCACCAGCCATGGGGCCCGGTTATTTTCCAGTGTGGCTCGCCTGTATCGGCACATCGGAGACTCGTAGTTTGCGCCGAACGACATTCGCTTGTGCGCTCGATATGTGGTACACGTAAATCGAGTGTCCGATCGCTGCCACTGGAGTGAAATTCAGGAAATAGGCGTAGCGGCCAGACCGATTGAAAATCTCATTGACGCTTAATGCATACCAACCCGGCAGTGGGCCGTACGTGGCATGATCAATGCCTGCGTCGAGTTGTTCCCGGCCGTCGGGGCCGGCCGGTGGCAATCCCGCGCGTCGCAATTCAGTATGCTTCAGTGGGAAGTCGCCGAAATACGCGACGGCCAGCGGTCTGGCCTGGGAGTTCGCCTTGCACCATTCGTCGAGATAGAACAAGTCCTGTCCGGCGTCGACGTTGCTGCCGAGAAGATGGCGCGGCCCTGCTCGTGGCCCGGCCGTGAACCAACGCCGTAATGCGCCTACCAGAGGCTGGGCGATTGCACCCGAGGGGACGTTATCGGCGGGCTGGCAGTCGGCGGCCGGCGTCGGTAGGACCGCCGCAAGCTCATTGAAGTACGACATGCTGTGGGGGTAAATAGAGATGCTGCTGAGGGCGAGGTATGCCAGCAACCCGGCGACCGTTGAAGCGGTGCGAATATGCATCAGCGTGAACGCGCGGCCGAGCCGGCTAACTGCGACAAAGATTAACGGCAATGAGGGAAGGATGTACCTGGGGTGCGCCGAAAATCCGGTTTGACTGCTGACGAAGAAAAAGATCGCCAAGCAGGGGAGCAGGACGAGGAGCTCGTCTAACCAAGGCGCCCTGTACGCACGGCGCGCGATGGCCAAGGATGCGGCGGTCACAATGAGCGCGAGAGCGGCCGTCGGGAGCCTCAGGACCAGGACGTACAGGTAGTAGTACCACCAGCCATGATCGGACCAGGTGCCGCGCAGGTAGGACGCTTCGCCGCGCTCGAACTCGTAGCGCTGGACGTCGATCCCCTGCACGAAATCAACCGGGAGCGGCACAGGCAGCGCGGCCAGACACGTTCCGGCAAAGCGGTTGCCTAGAGATGGAACGCGCGCTGTCCGCTGAGCGGTTCCATTCAGCGTGTGGCTCAGGAACCGATATTCGCCAAGAGGGCGGCCGGTACCATCAAATAGATAGCCTGCGTTGAGCGTGTATAAGGCGACCATGACGAGAGCGCCGAGTTGCGCTGCGGACGTCCGGATTCGGTGTTTGACGTGCCCAATTGAGATTGAAGCGGCCGATGTCAGAGCCGATACGGACCAAATCATCGGCCATATGCCAAAGGCGACGATCCAAGTGAGCTTCGTAAGGGGCAGCAACCCAAGGCACGCGCCCGCGAGTACGCAACGCGGCCAACTGGGCGCAATGAGCCATCGCCGCAGCGTATAGACAGCCACGATGCCCAGGGATGCCGCGGCCGCATCGGGGCAAATGGTCGCTCCCCATCCTATGCCGAATGGCGAAAAAGCCCACAACGCTAAGAATACGACGGCTGCCGGTTTACCGTACATCTCGCCGCTGAGACGCGATCCGACGCATCCCCCGAGCAAGATAATTGGAATCAAGGACCAGCGCGCGGCAGCAAAGCACCACCTAAGGGTCTCCGGCTCGTTCGCTTGGACCAAGGCGTTCCCTAGGGTCCACTCACAGCGATCCTGAAGTCTCGACGAGTACTCCGTAAAGTCGCAGGCCGGATCAAACATGCCGACAGCAAGCGCGGTGATCATTCGCGTAAGCGGTGGATTCACGCGAAACACGTCAAACCGCAGGGTCCGCGAAAAGTAAACCGCGGCGCCCATGTGGCCGATTTCGGTTTTATTTGGCGCCATCCGCCAGTCGGCGAACCCGAGCAGGGCGCCGTGCAAAAAGAGCAGCGAGACCGTGCCAACCGTATGAGCTTTCACCGTTTGGCCCTCAGGATTCGCAGCCCCGCGCCGCAGCCAAAAGCGAGCAGGGTCACAATGACGCGCGCCATCGAGCGATCATCCGAAACCGGCGTTCCATAACACCACAACAACGGGGGCATAGCGACAATGGCCCAGCATACAAATTCGATATCGCAGAAATACCGCGGCCGGCTCACAACTAATGTGCGACTGGGAAAATGCCAGGCGGGGCGTTGCTCGTTCCCATCGTTCCCACAGCCTTCGCAGTTTGATCGGCCCCCGCCGTTGACGGATGGTAGATCCATATTGAATAGCCTACTCTGTCGACTGGCGTAAGGCGCTGAAAGTAACGGTAATCGCCCTCCTCTTTAAGCGGAACAGTGTAAGCGATCCCGAGATTGCTCGATAGTGCGTGGCGATCGCCCAACACCGAGTTGACATCGATCCCGTACCACGATCGCGATGCGAGCTCGTGCAATGGGAAACGACCGGCGGATACGGCGGGAACGGCGTAGTCAATGCCGAGCAACTGACCCTGGCCGAAGCCGTAGAATACGAGCTTCAATGGCCGCGCATCAGGGTGCGCGTCTGCCCATTTTTTAAGGTAGAAAAGATCCTGACTGATGCTTAAATTGCTTCCGAGCAGGTGGCGATGCCCCAGAGAGGGGCCGCCAGCCAGCTCATTGAAGTACGACATGCAGTGTGGGTAAATAAAAAGCGAGCTGGCGAGAGTCCAGGCCAGGCAGGCCAAGACGATCGCGCGCATTGCCGGTCCCGAGAGGAGAACGGCCACCTTGGCAATCCAAACGAAAAGGAACGGAAGGACCACAAATGCATACCGGACGTGGTTTGTCAGGACCGGCTGCGCTGAAACGAGAACGAGAAATCCAACAGCGCTCAGAACAAGTGCGAGCTCGTCCGCGCGCCTCTTGGCCGGGCACGTCTGAACAACGCTGCAGCCAAGGGCCAAAGCGGCAAGGCACCACGTGCCGAGAGGGACCTTGATCGCCAGTGCGTAGAGGTGATAGTACCACGGGCTATCGGTGCGCCATTGACCGCGCAAGTAGCAGACCGCGCCCTGCTCAGCATCGTGCAGTTGGGTGTCGATTCCCATAACGTAGTCCTCCGGCAATGGCAGCGGAACGTCGCCGAGCAGCCCGCCTCGAAAGCGGTTACCACCAGTAACCAAAGCAGGCGATCGCTCGGAGCTTCCTCTGAGAAACGAGCTCACAAAGGTGTACGTGCCAAGTTTGCGGCCGGTGCCGGAGAACCCGTACACCAAATTGACCACGACCACGCTCGCCAGGACGAGCATAAAGAACTGGGGCGCCTCGCGAGCGAAGACCTTGCGCGTTGAATCGATCCTATTGGGCCAATAGCTCGTGATCCACAGCAGCGCCAGAAGTGGGTAGAGCGCAAGAAGCAAGTACTTCGTCGACTGCGCAAAGCCTAGAACGACCCCGACCAGGAGTGCGTTTACCGCGCAACGAGCGCGCAGCCATCCACAGAACGTGTACACCGCGGCGGCCGCCACTGCTCCCGCCGCGATGTCGGGAATGATGAACTGACCGTATCCGAGAACGTCGGGCGAAAACGCCCATAATGTCAGGGCAATAAGGCCCGCCGCTTCGCCATATAACTCCCTAGCCCAGCGAGCGCAAATGTAACCCCCCAAGAGAACCAGCGGGATGCAGGCCCAGCGACCATAGGTGAAAAGGCAAAACACGGACGGACCGTTGCGCGCGATAAAGGCTTCGGCTACCGCGCCTTCGGCATGAGCGCCGGGCCCGCTTCGATACGCCGACCAATCGAGTTTTGGTTGGAAGAACAAGGAGGGGATGGCGGCGACGCTATGAACCAATGGCGGCGTCGTGCGATACAGTGCATCTCTCCCGAGTACCCAATGGCCTAGGCCGGACGGAAGCGCAAGAGCTTCCGTGTTGATTGGCGAGTGCCGGAGCGCCCCCCACGCCAACAGTGCCGCCTGAAGCGCGAGTGCCGTTACAACAAATAAACGAAAAGCGCGGCTGCATACTGGTGCTTCCCGACCCGTGCGGCCATCGCCGGGTATTGTGCCGTAAGGGGCTCGGTCCTGCTGCGGCTGAATCACGGCTGCGCGCGCTTGGTTTGCTTGAGATGGTGCCATAGAATCACCGCTGCAGCCACGATAACTGCCACGACGTTTAGGGCAATAAATATCCACCGGCGGCGTGGAACCTGATCGGGGAGGACGCGCTCGGCGTCCGAGGCGAGCAATTCAATCTCTTCATTTGCATTACCGATCCGATAGGCGCGGTGATGAACGTGATCGTTCACCAAAGTGCCCGTGGGAAACGAGAGCTTAAAAAGGCTGTCCGCGACCTGTTCGTTGACGGCCAGCTTGGTCACCGTAAGGAGTTTGCGCGCGAGCTCCCGGTTCCAAAGATTCTCCGGTGCGCGCGCAGATACGAAATCGATTGTTTCGACGCGTTGCGGCAACCAAATCTCGTCTTGTACGTCGCGATAGGCCCGGAAGGCCTCGCGACTCATCAGTGGCCACTGGTCGACCGGCCTGCCGCCGACGCGTTGGTGCAGCTCCCGAAACCGCATCGCAAAGCCGATGCTCGGGTCGACCCAGATGCGCTGCCTGTGTTTGGAGACGAGCACATGACACCTGGCGCCATCGACGATCTCGAGATTCGGCGCCACGCGCCATTCGGCTTCGGCGCGGTCCAGCGCAAATGGAAGGAACTCATCGCTCTCGCTCGCCAAGCTGCGTTGCGAATCTGTCAGAGGAATCGCGAGCATCGCGACGTAATTGTCGGCGTCGATGGACATCTCCTTGTGCGTGTCAAGCGAGCCTTCCCCTCCGCGCGGGAAGTATCTCTGCGCCACGGCACCATCAAACGTCAGTGCCAGATCGACCGCCAGGGGGCCGTTGACGTCGCCTCGGGGCGGGGCACTTAGGGAGCTAAAACGTTTCTCGCCTTTGAACGCAAAATGTTGAACAATCCGCGGGACGGGTTCGCGGAGCATAGGGTCGCGATATTGGACGTCCGTTGTAAACTCGTACTCTACTTCCATCGCCTTGATCGTTGCGTGGCGCGCGCGGATTGCGTTCCGGATCTGTTCAAAACTTAGGGTCGCTGGCGTATCGGCGGGTTGAGGAAGGGTCATTGTCGGTGAGTCTCCTGCCGCAAAGGCGGCGATGTTCGAAGATGCGCAGCAGGCGGCTGCGGCGACAATCCAGAGAATCGTTCGCGTGCGCGGGCTCATAACGCGCCTCCGCTTCGCGCGTCTGCGCTTGAGTTTGGCGACGCCTCCGACCGGAGAATGATACGCCACTGCAAAAGGGAGCGGGCGGCATGCGACCAAGCGCAATAGGAACCGTGGACGTCGCCCGGAGCGATCAACCGCAACCGCCGAGCGGTGAACCGAAGGGCCCGTTCGATCGCATTCGGCGGTAGATAACAGCGCGGCGCAATCGCCAGCCATTCCAAATGGTGCCCGGTCACTTGAATCGCGGCCCCCCAGAGCGCGTTCGCCGCGGCCGGCTCGCGACAACGTCGCGCGCTAGACCAATCGAACCGCCACGCGCCGTCGAGATGCTGACGTGACGATAACAGGCGGGCCGCCTCGGCAAGGTAAGCGTCGGCGCGCGCCTCCGCTGCCTCAGCGAGAATTGGGGACCGCCGGTGCGCGGCCAGCACGGCCGCGAGAGCATAGCAAGCGTGCGTACCATAACACGACCCTTCGCCGTGCGGCTGCTTGGTGAGCGAGCCGACAAGGTCGTCAAACGTGATCCGCTCTTCAAACCTGTTCAAAAACCCTCGTTGCGGCGGCAGGTATACCGCAAGCGCCGCCGCGAGGAATTCTGCGGGCGCCTCGGCCAGATAGTCGCGCTCGGCCCCTGCAACGAGGTCGCTCACGTGATAGGCACGCTCGTTGACGGTTACCGGCTCATCAAGGGGCATGCCGCATTCCGCGAGCACGCACAAGAATTGGCCGGGATGTTGCTCGCCTGTGGCCGAAGTTCGGCCGCCCGCGCGCCGCACCGCCAGCCCGGACGCGCCGCTGAGCAGCCAATCACTGCCATGGGGATAACGAGCGCGGAAGGCCGTGTCGCTTAGAAAGATCGACTTAATCCGCGCGCAGCTTGGCGCAACGCCGTGCAGATCAAAGCTGGCTTTCGCCGCGCCACGAGGGAGGCCGTCCGCCACTGAACAAAGTCGCCAGAAGTGGAGCAAGTCGCTTGTCGGCGCATTCGATCGCGGGCAAAGCTGGCCAAGTGAGTTCGATAGCTCGAGGTCAGAGCACGGCATGCGTAGGCTGCGTGCGTCGTAGCTGGCTAGAGGGAGAGCTGCCGTGCTCGATGCCTTGGGCCGTTTTGTCCGACTGGGAGGATAGAGAACCAGGAGAGCAATGGCGGCGGTGAGCAAGGCAAGAACGGTCGCGCCCGCTCGAATTGCGATGGTCGTTCCGCCCGACGACTGGGTCGGCACGGTTAAGCTGATTTTTACTGCGTGCATGCCAGTTGCTAGTTGCTAGTTTCCCCGGACATTGGCTCTTCCGAGCGCGGAAACACGTTCAAAGTGACGAAGTGTTCGTCCGTCCTGTCGCCGATGTGATAGACAATCCGTGCAGGATACGCGTTCGTCGCCGGCCGCTTCTGGTCGGTGAGCCGAACCGGAATCTGAAAGCGAAAACGCGCGTGGGATCCCAACTTTTCCAAGGGAGATAGCACGGGCTCGCCGAATTCGATTGCGTTCGCTTTCGCCCCCTGGCACTCGACGGGTTCCACGCTCACCGCAGTGTCGGAGTGCTCGGCGCCGAGGACGATTTCCCCGGAAACAGGCTCTGGGGAAAACCGCGTCAGGTCCGCTGGCAGGCGCATGGAATAGGGCGTGCTCCGCATCCCTTCTACGACCGCTTCCGCGAAGAATACATACCGCGACTCAGGTTCGACCGTGCCGAGATCGACGGAAGCGGAGGTGGGCCCGGCGGACCCGTCGCCACCGCGCAGCACTAGTTCCAGCTCGGCCGATTCGCCCGCCTCGAGGCCGTCCTTGCCAAGCTCGGCCCTCAGGCAGCCGCACGTGGGAGCCCCAAGCCGCAGTTCGAGCGTTCGTTCCGTGGCATTTGCTACTGTGAAAACGGCGCGCGCCTCGTCTCCTAACCGTACTACGCCAAGGTTCTTCCTTCTGGCCGATGTCGTCAACGGTTGGGGCGTGGGCCGGAAATCTGATTTGGTTACGGGGGCGGCGCTTTGCGCAACCGGCGCGGGGGACTCCGGCATTTTGGCGTTGCACCCGCCGATGACCACGAGCGAAAGAGGAACCAGTGAATCGAGCTTGCGAACCGCCGTTCGCCGCCGACGGAGCAGGCGATGCAGACAAAGCAGGCCGGCAAGCAACGCCAGCGCCGGCAGCGCGACAATGGATAAACTCCTGAGCCAAACGCCGGTGGGCACCGCGCCGGTCAACAAGTAGCCACTCCAAATCCGGTAGAATGCACGGCGCGGCATCTCATCGATCCGTCCCCGCAGCGAGGCGTCGGCGAAAACGATTCTGTCGGGCGTGACTTTCAAAATAACCATGTAATGTCCGCGGCGCGCTTCGCCGTCGTCGAGCCAAACGTGGGCAATCGCTGGAAGATCAACGGAATCCAGAGACTCCCCATTCGCCTTTAGAATCTTGAGTCCAGCAAACCAATGGCGCGACGCGAGCGCCAGTTCCGACAGGGGCGTGCCGGTTTCGCAGACCGGCGCGTGCTCCAGGACCTCGGCGTAGGTCACATCGTAGCCGGACAACTTAAGCCAAAGGTAGAGGCTCCGCTGCCCACACGAGCGCATCGACGCCTCGATATCGACCTGTGTTGCTTCCGTTGGCCGCGGCGGCGCGTCGGAACTAACGGCCTCCAGCGGAGCGCAGAACCTTCCGAAAAGCGCGACCTCAAGCCAGCAGGCATAGACCAGAATTCTTGACATGCGCACTTCGCTACGAGGAGGGCACCGGGTATATCGCGTTCAATGATGGCACCGCTCGACGAGTCACGTGCCGTCGCACGAGCCCTCAAGTTGGGCGGTCTTTGCATAGTATCCGCAGGGAACTACGGTGAACGTGCTAGGGCACACGCACGGAACTACCAACGGGCAGACCCCATATTGCTTGCCATCCGGGCAGTCAATGTTTGACGTTGAGGTCACGCCGTAGCCTGGAATTATCTGCTGCGGGTTCGCGGAAGGGCACACCACGCACGTCGACGAAGTGTTACAATACCTTGAGAAGGGCCCCGCCTGCGTGCAATTCTGATTGATTGTGCAATACGTATTGGTGCTGTTAGAAAGGGTGGTGCATATTTCGCCCACCGTTGCTCGCGCCTCGGCAGAGTTTGCCGAGATCGTTCGAATGCCAGGGTCGTCGATTGCAAAACCGACCAGCACGAACAAGGCTAGCCCTGCGGAACAAGCCATGAAGAACCTTTGCATGGGGGAGTCTCCTGCTTTTGGTAAAAGGCCTATTGCTTAAAAGGGGCGACCGAAAGGGCGCGCTAATCGTCCCTGACACTGATTGGGCCGCATGCGGCGAACCGTTAGCGCCAAAGACAAAAGCTAGCCGGTAGTCTCGCGCGCGTGCTAGGTGCTTGTCAAGTGGGTGGGGCAGAGATTTTTTCGAGCCTCCTGGGAGCGCGAGTGGGGTGCGACCAATGCGTCGCTCCTGACGGAGGCAGTGGCTCGCTGCCGGTCAGCGCGCGGCCGTTTAAAGCTCCCGCCCTATGGATCGCATACGGCCCAAGACGAAATCGGGCAACTCGAAGCGTCGGCGGGGCGGTCGCGAGCAGCCGTCTTCGCTTGCTTGCCGAGCATCATCGGCGGCGGCCCGGGAGCGACAGGTACCAGTCCGGCGCAACAAGGTTGATTTCCTGGCCCGCTTTTCCCACGCGATAAAAGCGCCGCCGAACGCGGTCGTTCACCCTTGTGCCGACGGGAAACCGAAGCGTAAAGCGATCGTCGGGGACGCCGTCGTTCGCAGCCAGCATGGTCACCCGATGTGAAGTATGCACCACGACCCATTTCGAGCAATTGATGGTCGCTGCCGGGCTGATCCACTCGATGCGCCATGGCAGCCAGACGCCGACGTCCGCGGGCCGATGACAGTAAAAGGCCTCCCGCGTCGGCACCAGCTCGCCTTCAGCGGACGGGCCGCGGAGGCGCTGGTGGCTCTCTCGGAAGAGCATGGCATAGCCGATTTCAGGAGCGATCCAGAGGCGTTGTTGCGCATTCGAGACGAGAACGTGGCACTTCATGCCGCCGACGAGATCCAGGTGGCTCGCCACTTTCCAGTCGAGCTCGGCGCGATCGAGAGCGAAGGGAAGGTAATAGTCGGTTTGCGGTAGCCGATCAAGATCATCGTCGCATAGTGAAATTGCCAAGGCGTTGACATAAGCGTCGCTATCGATGCCGCGCTGCTTGCGGCTCTCGACGGAGGCACTGTGGCGGGCAACCTCATAAGTCTGGTAAAGCACGCCGTCGAAAGCGACCGTCCGGTCGCTCCCCAAGGAATCGCCGGGCCTCAGTCGCCCTGTCGCGGTGGAAGAAAAACGCTTCTCGTTCTTAAACGCGAAGTGGTGACCGCTCTGCGGAATGAATTCGGCCCCCTCCGGGTCACCCAACAAAACCCGCGTCGTCGAATCGTACTGGACCTCGATTGCCCGAAGGCGCTCGTAGAATTGCCGGACTCCGTCTCGCAATTGCTCGAACGTCTGAGTGGCGAGAAGTTCGGTCGGCTGGGGATGGACGCTAGGTTGAGGACAGATCACGAATGCCTGGGGAACGTAAGGACCAAATTCCAGCCACGACCAACCAGCAATGCGATTCAGCAATCTCGCCCTTGGGCGAGTGCGCCATCGAATGGCTCGGCTCCGTCCTCCGCGACCGTGTATTGCATGCGACGAATGTTATCGACCAACCGTGTGCCGGCGGGCAGCCGAACTTGGAGCGCTTCGTCGGAAACCTCGTCTCCGAGCAGCACCTCTTTTGACCGATAGACCGATTTGTTGACGATGGTGCCCCAGAATTCTTGGCCCGTGCGATCGATGTCGGCATATTTGTCGACGGCCTGGACGAACGGCAGCCACACGCCCGGCCTCACTTCACGGAAGTCGGATTGTTCGATGGCGTACCGCATCGGCTTTCCGCGGCCCCAATGATATTGGCGCCGCCGAATCGCGAAACCATGATCGAGATCAACCCAAACGCGGTCCATCGCGGGCCACTCGACAACCCAGCACTGCGCGCCGTCAACCTCTTCGCGCTCGGGCAAAACCCGGTACTCGTTCCGGTGGCGATCGAGGAATTCCGGCAGAAACGGATGATCGACGGATTCCGGATATGCCGGCTCGACCGTCGCGTAGTCGATCCCTGCGGACTCAGCAATCGCGCGTTGCGCGCAAAGACCTTGCCAAGTGAAATACAGCCAGCCGCGGTAGATGTTCCAGCCTTCGCGACTCATTTCGTCGATGGCACAGGCTCGATCGTGCTTCGACCAGAACAGGACGCGGTGGTCGTCACAATACGACGTCTCCCAGTCCGGCACGTCATTTTCCCCTGGATTCAGGAGACGCTCCGCCACAAGCCAACGTGCGTTCTTTCGCGCAAGAACGAACTCTCTAGGCTGTTCGCCGCCATGCGGGCCAAGCTGAGTCGCACTCTCTCGGACGAAGTGGATGCGAAAGGTCTGATGCACGTCAAGCAGCCGCGCCCGGGTTGAAGAGGCACCGTCAATAACGTCGTCAATAGTAGGTATCACCATTGCACGTCGCACCAAACCCCAGTACCTTGAAAGGTGTTGCTTGCGCACAAACACTCGGCAGTTTACCAGCGGCTCGATGTGCCCGTCAACTACTCGGCCGCGATTTCGCCGATGCCGGCACGTCAACGGTCGATTTCCATGCAATGCCCGAATTGCCAATTTGAGAACATGCCCGGTGTGAAAGCGTGCGGGCGGTGCGGCGCATCGCTCCAGTTGGGCGCCGTGGCCATCAGCGTCTACCCACCGCGGGCCAGCGCTTGGGCCAAATGGTGGCGGCGGCGGTTCTGGTGGCCGCGCGTCAATTGGCGACGCATCTCAGACACGATCGACGATCTCCTTCTGGGTCGCGGCGTGCGCCAGTATCCCGGCTGGCGGGCCATGGTGCGGATGGTGGTGCCCGGCTGGCCGCACTTGTATCGGGGCAACCGCATCCGTGGCTGGGCGTTTCTCGGCACGTTCCTGGGACTCGCGCCCTTGGCGCTGTGTACGTTGGGCACGGTGCTCGGCTCGATTTTTCTGGGGCTGGCCGTGGCCGTGCATGCCTCCAGCGTGCTCGACGTCGTGATTGCCGAGACACGCCAGTCGCGCGCACGGCTGACGTACGCGGTCATTTGCCTGGCGGGCGTCGGGCTGGCCGTCTATTGGCCGCTTGGCTACGTGGCCAGTGCGTGGACCGTTCCGCGGCAGATTACGACCGACCTGCCCCCGTTTGCTCGCGGAGACGTGGTGTTGTTCAGTCCGGGCTTGTACGCGCTTCGCGCGCCCCAGCCCGGCGACGTCGTGCTGTATGAAGTTCCGTCGGCGCGCGTCGCGGGACGGTACGCGGGCCGCGCGGCCAATTACGCCATTCAAGGCCAGAGGATCGACCGCGTCGTCGCCGGACCCGGACAGCACGTGAGCATTCAGGGTGGCAAGCTTCTCGTGGATGGGAAACCTTCGAGTTACTTGCCGCTGGACGTCGCGCGGATGCCTGGCGCGCTCGACGTTCAGGTGCCGGCGGGCTTTTACGCCATTCTCCCGACCACGGCGCTCAGGGAGGGGATGAACTTGCAAGGACTGGACTGGCAACGCGTCAGCCTGGTGCCCGCTCATCAAATCCTGGGCCGGGTCTATATGCGGCACTGGCCTTGGTACAGGCTTTCACTGTTTTAATCGGGGAAACCATGGCTCGTTTCGACAAATTGGAACTAGGCGCCCACGAGGAGGCCGACCGAGGCGACACGCCGTCGCTCAGACAGGACGAACCCGATTGGCTCCGCGATGCCGACAGTCATCGCCGCTGCGGGCAATACGAAAACGCCTTGCGGTTTTATTCCCGCGCTTTGGAGAACGACCGCTCGTTGGTCAAGAGCTGGCTGGGCCAGGTGCAGATGCTGGTGTTGCTCGACGAATGGCCCGAGGCCGAGCTGTGGAGCAAGAAAGCCCTGGAACTGTTTCCCGGCAACGCCGATCTGCTGGCCGCCCAGGCGCAGGCGGTCTGCCGGCAGGGAGGCTTCGCGCGTGCGGTCGAGTTGTCGGACGGTTCGCTCAAGCAGTCGGGCAGCTCGGCCTATCGTTGGCTGGTGCGAGGTGAGATCATGCTGGCCCGCAAGCAGGATACCGACCGCCACTGCTTCGACAAAGCGCAACAGCTTGACTCCGATTGGCTGGTGCCGCTGGAGAGCGCGCTGGTTTATCTCTACTACCGGCAGCCGAGCAAGGCGCTGGCGCGGGCGCAGCGCGCGGTCGAAAAGGCGCCCGATCAATACTACGCCTGGTACGTGCGGGGGACCTGTCAGTTGCGGCTCGAGCACGCGCAGCCGGCGCGGCAAAGCTTCGAGCGGTGCCTGGAACTTTGCCCGCGGCACGTCGAGGCCCAAGCGCGGCTGACGGAACTGAACAACCGCGGCTGGTCGCCGATGCGCTTGGTGCGGCGGCTGTTTCGACACTAACCCGAAGCGCGAGCGAGGCGCGTGCGTTGCTGCTCCTCGCTTGCGCTTCGGGTTCGTGTGTTGGGAGATTCATCAGACTATGGCCTGGACCTTCGACAAAATCTTCAAAGGCGCGCGACACTACGCCGCCAGCGACGTTCACCTGGTGCGCGGCGTGGCACCGGTGCTGCGCATCAACGGCGAGATCCGGCCCATCGAAGGCGAGCCGCTCGACGACGAAACCTTGCGCCGGCTGCTGGACGAGATCGTCACCGACAAGCACCGGGCCACGCTCGAAAAAGACTGGCAGCTTTGCTTCTCGCGGTTCTGGCAGGGCGTCGGGCGGTTCCGCGTCAGCGTTTACTATCACGCCGGCTGCCCGGAAATGGCCATCCGCCTCTGCGAATCGGTGGTCCGCACGGCGGAGCAGCTTGGCTTGCCGCCCATCGTCGAAGAGCTGACCCGTCTGCCCAACGGACTGGTGCTGGTCACGGGGCCGACCGGCGTGGGCAAGACGACGACCCTGAATCACATGATCGACTCGATCAACCGGCAACGCCGGGCCAAGATCGTGACGATTGAAGACCCGATCGAATTCGTTCACGAGAATTTCCGCAGCATCGTCATTCAGCAGGAGGTGATGACCGACGTGCGGTCGTTCCGCGGCGCGCTGATCCACGTCTTGCGGCAGGATCCCGACGTGATCGTGATCGGCGAAATGCGCGATCTGGAAACGATCGAGACGGCGCTGATCGCCGCGGAGACCGGGCACCTGGTGTTCGCCACGCTGCACACGCCCGACTCGGTGCAGACGGTCCAGCGGATCTACAGCGTTTTTCCGGCGGAACAGCAAAACGCGATCACCGTGCAATTGGCCAACAGCCTGCAGGCGATTGTGGCCCAGAAGCTGTTGCCGCGGGCCGACGGCAAGGGACGGGTGCTGGCCTGCGAAGTCTGCATCGCCACGCTGCCGGTGCGCAATCGCATTCGCGAGCGCGAGGTCCACCTGATCTACAACGAGATGCAAACCGGCCGCAAGTTTCAGATGCAGACGATGGACAACGCCTTGTTGGATTTGTATCAACGCGGCGAGATCACCTACGACATCGCTTTGTCGAACGCCCGCGAGACGGACTTTATGCGGCACAAGATAAGCGGCAAGCCGCAGGGGGGCTAGGCTTCAATCCTCGGCCAGCAAGCGTTCGATTTGCGCCGCGATCTCGGCCGCGAATGTCGGCGTATAGCCGACGTAGCGATCTCGCACAATTCCCTTCTTGTCGATCACCACGACCGTGGGGAAGCCGCGAACGTGAAATCGTTCGGCGAGGTCCATCGCACTCAGGCACGGGTAAACCAGTCGCAGCTTCTCAGCAACGGACCGCGTGTCGCTAACGTCGCGGTCGACGCTAACGCCGAGTACGACAACCGGCCGATTCTCGAGCGAGCGAGCCAACTCGTTGATTTGCGGCATGGCGCGGAGGCACCAGCCGCAACCGCGATACCAGAAATCGAGCACCACAATTCGGCCCCGGTAATCGCGAAGAGAATGCCGGCGGCCGTCGAGATCCGTAGCGCAAAACTCTGGACCTTGTTGCCCGATTGTCTGAGCGCGACGCTGCGATTCATCGACAACTTGTTCCGTGATGGAGTCGTGGCTCTTCAGCCGGGCGTTCGCTTGCGACTTGAACACGGGGTGAGCGACCGCGCCGGCGAGCGCGCCCCAAACGCAACGTGCTTCTGCCAATAGCCGTTTTGCCTCGTCGGCGCACCTCGTTGCACGCCGGACCCGTTTCCGATGCTCCTCGGCGGCGGCAAAATACGCTTCACTCTCTTGCCGAAGCAGGGCGACCCACGCAGCGTCGCGGCGGTCGGCGCTGACAAGAACGGTCGAGCCGGTTACGGTGCCTGCGAAACCGTACTCTTGTCGGCACGCGAAGTTCACCTGATCGACCAGCCGCAAGGCGACGTTGAACTGGTATGTCGCCTCGGCCGTGGCAAGATCGACCTCCTGCACGGGACTCGTTTTCACGCCTTGGATTGAAAGCTTGGCCGAGCCTCGGGCGCCGCACTCGACGCGATATGTGTGCTTCTCGTCCATCGGTCCGAAGCCCTGCCAATCGCTGTTGAACGCGCGCACATCGCTCGGCAAACGAGGGAATATCTGCCGGGGGTCGATTTCGGTTTCAAAACATGGTTGCATCACAGTATGCCCGTCTGGAAACATGTCGAAGAAGATCAGGTTTGCACACCGATCGTCGGCCTTATCGAGCACCGCTTCGAGGTCCGCACCATGCCAAATGCGTTCGCGCTGCAGTATCCGCCAACTACCGTCGTCGTTCCGCGCCAGGGGCCAGATGTTCCACTCGACGACCGCGTGTTCTTCGCCGCCCTCGTAACAAAACTTGCTGGTCGACAAATAGTTCAGTTCCTGGCCGATTTCAAACTGGTAGCGCGGTAAGGGCGGAAAATCGGTCATCATGTCTTGGCTCCGTCTGAACTCACTCGGCCGCTGGAGCTCGCTTATTCGCCGGTTTCGTGGCCGTCGCCGTTTCGCGGCGTTGACGTTCACAGTCCAAGATCGATTGCGCCAGGTCCACGCATGCCTTACAAATTCCGCGGCCGCTCCGTCCCTCGAACAGCGGACCAACCGTTTTGCTCGGTCGCCTGCAAAACACGCAACACGCCTTCGGCTCGGCGGATGGTCCAGCCTCTTCATGCCATGATTGGCCGCATTCCACACACGATCGACAGATGAATGAATCGCTCGGGCCCTCGACCAACGGCCCGACGTCGCGATAATTCTGGTCGCAAAAGGAACAGTTCGCATGTCCTGCCGGCGCCTGCGACGTCGCCGTCAACCACGATATCAACTTGCTCCACAGGTCCATATTGGCATTCTATCGCAACCGACCGAATGACGCTGGTGCTGGGTCAGATAAATTACTTCATGGAATTCGATGTTTGTTTTTACCGCTCACGGAAGGAGTTTGAATTGCATCGCGCCGGCCAAAGAGCTTCGCCGTCCGAATAGCGCGGCGCGTGGAGACCCTTCCGAGACCGCTCCTTCATCCCACCAGTTTCTTCGTAATCTCCGCCACGTGCTTTCCCTGGAACCGGGCAATGGCCAGTTCGTTCTCGGAGGGCTGGCGCGAACCGTCGGCGCCGGCAAGGGTGGTTGCACCATAAGGCGTGCCGCCGGTGATCTCGGTCATCGTCACCAGACGCTTCTCGCTATAGGGCACGCCGACGATAATCATGCCCAGGTGCAACAGCGTGGTGTGAAAGCTGGTGATCGTCGTCTCTTGCCCGCCATGCTGCGTGCCCGTGCTGGCGAACACGCTGCCGACCTTGCCCACCAAAGCGTCGCTCATCCACAGGCCGCCGGTCTGGTCGAGAAAGTTCCGCATCTGCGCGCACATGTTGCCGAACCGCGTGGGCGTGCCGAAGAGGATGGCGTCGGCCTCGGCAAGCTGCTTGGGTTGGGCCAGCGGCACGTGGGCGAACGCCTGCCGGGCCTGCTTGGCCCCCGATTTTTCCAGCGCGGCCTCCGGCATCAGCTCCGGCACCTGCCACAGCGTGACCTCGCCGCCCGGCACCTCGCGCGCCCCCGCCGCCACCGCTTCGGCCATGCGATAGACGTGGCCATACATGCTATAGAAAATGACTTGAATCTTCATGTTCGTCTCCGTCGGGAGGCAGGGTCAGGTTTTCGGCCAGGGATGCCGTCGCCGTCATTGTAATGCGGCGGGAAAATTTGGCGAGTGGCGGCGGGCCGCGGCGGCACGTATACTGCGAACGCTAGGGAGGACGGCCTTCCTAGGCCGCCGCGTCGATAAGAATCACCGACGAGACGGCCTGGGAAGGCCATCCTCCATCGGTCGCATCACCCTTGATCGGAGACTTCATCATGATCGCACGTTCGCTCTGCCTCGTCGTCTTGCTCCTCGTCACCGCCGTCGGCCGCGCCGATGAAAAGGCCGGCCCGATTGCCGGCATTGGCCCCAAGGGCGAAGTCACCAAGGTGCAGGGCGGCTTTCAGTTCACCGAGGGGCCGGCCGCCGACAAGAAAGGCACGATCTACTTCAGCGACATTCCGGCCGACCGCGTTTATCGACTCGAACCGGACGGCAAGGCGTCGATCTTCCGCGAGCCGTCGAACCACACCAACGGCAGCATGTTCAACGCCGAGGGCGAGTTGGTGTCGTGCGAGATGGACGGGCAAATCGTCGTCGTTTCGCCCGACGGCAAACAAGCGCGGCCGCTGGCGGCCATGTATCAAGGCAAGCGGTTCAACGCTCCCAACGACCTCGTGGTCGACAAGGCCGACGGCGTCTACTTCACAGATCCTCATTTTCGTGCCCCCGAGCCGATTCCGCAGGGCGTGACGGCGGTCTATTACGTGGGAGGCGGAGGGCTGGTGAAACGGCTCATCGACGATCTCAAAGCGCCCAACGGCGTGATTCTGTCGACCGACGAAAAGACGCTCTACGTCGTGCCCAGCATGCAGGAAGAAGTGATGGCCTATCCGGTTGAGTCGCCGGGCAAACTCGGTAAAGGCAAAGTGTTCTGCCGGCTGAAACAGCCCGATGGGCAGCAGGGCCGCGGCGGTGACGGACTGACGATCGACACCCAAGGCAATCTTTACATCGCCACCGGGCTGGGCCTGCAAGTCGTCGATCGCGACGGCAAGCATCTGGGCATCATCGAGGTGCCCGAACCGCCGGCCAACGTGACGTTCGGCGGCCCGGAGTTCAAGACGCTTTACATCACCGCTCGCACCTCGCTCTACAAGGCCGACGTGGAAACGACCGGGCACCGGTTTGCGCAGGGAAAGTGATCGACACTCAGACTCCCCAACGGTAGATACTCGCCATCAGGAGGCGGTCGTCGAACTAGCTTTCTTGAGCCAGGACGCCGTCTGTCGGGGTTTGCGTTCGCGCACGTGGAGCCCGAACTGAGGTTTGTACCAGACCTCGACGAGTTTGACACCAGCTACGGAATCTACGGAATGGTCGACGCGAAGCCGGTCAGCCAGAGACGGCGCTAGACTCGCTGTATCCGCGGGCAGAATGAAAACTGGCGACAAGCGCACACGAAATGCCCCTGGATACCTTGGAGTATCCTGGGGCCAGAACGCAGTATCCTAACCGCCGAACGCCCAATTCCAGCCGCTTTGGAGCGTGTTGCCGGTGCTATGAATCTTTTGGACCGTCCATTCGGCGGCTTTGGAAGCGGCAGCCTCGCCGGCGAAATAACCGGCGCCGCCGCCCGCGGCGCCGCCGCCCGCGGCGCCGCCGCCCGCGGCGCCGCCGACAACAGCGCCGACGGCGGTGCCCGGTCCCGGCGCGATCGCCGTGCCGATTGCACCGCCCGTCGTGGCGCCGATTTCCGCGCCGGCCCACGCGCCGCTCCAACCACCGACAAGGCCGGCGCCGTTTTTAGCATGTCGGGCTTCTCGCTCGTGCTGAGTGATCTGCCCGCTCGCGAACTGTTGTTCTACGTGCGTGGCATCCTTCACGCGATAGGCGCCATCTATGGCGACGCCCACGGGAACGAGCACCTTGCCCGCAGCGCGCCCTAGCTTCGCCCGCGGCGTCATCTTGGCGACCGTACCGACGGTGCGGCTGCCGTCTTCGGCCAACTGCTCTGTCGCCCGTGCCGCGTCGTCAACGGCGGTTGCTGCCGGCCGCGCCAGGGCGTCGAGCGCCGTTCGCGCCAACCTTGCGGCATCGTCGGTGGTATTGAGCGATTGCTCGACAACCGCCACGAACGGCTCACCGAAGCGATGTTTGGTCCGCACGACTTCGACGGTAAGCCGGCGCTCCGCGGCGGCCTCGATAATTTCGCCTGCCGCCCTTTTTTCCACCGCGCCCGCCTTGGTGCTCCTGAGCACGTGCTTTGCCGATTCGACGGCCCATTCGGGCGTCCCCTGCTGATAGCCGTAAGCATGCCCTAGCGGCGACGAGCCGCCCTTGGCCTCAAAGACCACAACGCGCCCCTTCGTCGCGCGGTACGCCTGATCCGGCCCCTGCGGCAGCGTGCGATTAAGCCCATCGCAAATCGTCTCGTACCCGTTCTTCTTCGCCAGCGCCCGAGCGCCCTCGTCGCCCAACAACTCCGACAGCCCCACTCGCTGCTCCGGAGTGGCCTTCAGCCACTCTTGCTGCCTTGGCGTTGCCACGCTTTTCGCCTCATCAACGATCGCGCTCGCATCCTGACCCCAACTTGGGGCGACCGTTCCGGTCGCCAACGCGACCGACGCCATCAACGACCAACACAAACCATTCATCATCAGTCTCGACCTTACTTATCTCGGCGAACACACTGACGGCCCTTTGCCGACCAGATCGCGCCTCTCACCCTCAACAACGCTCCGACAGAGACGGACGTGACAAAAAAGTTTCGGCGCGACTAGCTCGCGGTGCGGGCACGTACCGGCTACAATCTCTTCCTGCAATGGCTCAGAGTTCCTAAAAAGCGTGGGTTCGACGCCGCACCACCGCGATGGCCACCACAGACGAGAACGACCTGCTACGACAGGTTGAAATAATCCAGTCGAATGCCGATGCTGTCGCCATCGACGCCGCGATCCGCGCGCTCGAGCCGTTGGTTCGTGAAACGGCGCGACGAGTGTGTCGCTATCGTGGCGTATCGCAGCAGCTTGCACACGACTTCATTGAAGAGGCGATCGCCGCGATGACTGCGCCTCGTCAACTGCGAGACGGTGGCGTTAAGGCGCGTATTGCAGATTATCGTCCATCAGACGGACCCTTTACCGGATGGCTTTGGACCTCGCTCTACTACCTGCTCATTGACGTGACGCGCAAGGAGAAACGGCGGAGTAAACTCGAATCCACCCATAAACTAGCAGACGATTTCGAGCACTCGCGCGGCTCGGCCGGCTCTTATGTCGCGGATGGCGACGAGAACGAACCGTTCGGGGACCGCGACCTAAGGCTCATCGAGTCATGGCGTCCTCGCGACCGGCTTCGGCTTCTGGCGGCCACGGAATTGTCGCGGAAAGTGCCGCGGCGATTGTGGGAAAGCTGGTGCGACGAATGCGACGTGGCATTACCTTTTCCGCCGCTGCCCAACGACTTTGAGCAATGGAACGAATGGCTGGCGGTGCTGGCGGATGCGATGCAGGAATCACGCGCGGCCTTTAGGCAGCATTGGTATCGCAAGCGAGAGCACTTGGGTGAGCTTGATTACGTGCGCGAGCTACGCGATGAAGGGTGAACCGAACATCATGGCGGTGTGGAAGAATCTCCCCGACCCAACGCCGACTGCGTCGTGCGGCGCTTCCACAAGCATCATTGTGTCGGAACGGACATGGCGGCATTTTGTCGAAAAGCACGTTTGCAAGAGTAGCGAACCTTGGCGTGATGTGTTCGCCGAGGCAATTGTGAAAGAACTCGCCGCCACGCCCCACGGGCCGTTCGACCAAGGTCCAGCCGCTGATGCGTCGAAGGCCGCTCTCGCAATTCTGGAGGGTGAGGTTCGATCGTGCTTAAGCCAGCCGCTGGTCTTGGTTTACACGTCGATTGGTGCGCGCGGCGTTGACGGCCAACGCTGGTTGCTTCCGCTTCCGTCAGGCGCAATTGCCGTCGTCAATTCCACGGCGGCTGAAAAAACGCTCCGGACTTGTTACTTCACGGGCGCGGCAAGCGTTGATCCTACTGGAACAGGAAATGTTGCATTCAAGAGCAGGCGTTGGAAAATAGCACTAAAGCAATTGGTCTACGAACACACGGATGCTGATCCGGTCTCGCAGCGGCGCCGGCTGCCCGACCGAGGATACCGTCGCGAAAAGAGCGTCATCGGCGGACAGCCGGAAATGTGCATCGACATCCGATTTGTCGACCCACAGATATGGGGCTTCGTCGGCGGCGCCGCCGGCAGCGAATGGGCGACTCCAACATGGACCTGGGAAACCCGATAGGCGTCGCAAGCATCTTCGCTTCGGCACCAACGCCAACGATAATCGGCGGACGGTAGGTGGAAATGGACGAGCAACTTGAACCCGACTATTTCGGGCACTTCGATGACCTACGCTGGGCGCTTGGCCTGCCCGACATCGAGGCGGCGCTGAAGCGCGAACGCCCCTGGTCGGCCGCGGACCGTGTGCGGGAATGGGAATCGCTGCCGTCGCGATCAGGAATCCATTCCGATACTACGGGACCGTATTGGCTGGTCTCATCGCTTGGATTCTGCCGGTTGTACGATATCGCATTGCCGAGGGACGTCGCATCGGTACTTCGGGGCCCATTGCCGGCCCAGATAACCGCTGCTGCGTTGCGCGGTTTGATTCACGCGCTGGAACATTTGGCGCTCGATGCGCGCGAACTGCCGGAACGGTTCGACGATGCGGAGCCGGTGGAAGACGTGGCGTTGTGTACGAGCATCCTGCACCAGCTCATGCAAACCTGGGCGGCCTTTATTGGCATTAACGAGAACTATCAGGAGTATCTCGATGCGGGCGGCTCTTCCTCGGGCGAGTTCGGAAGGCTGATGCGTGAGATCCTTGACGCGTCCGAGCGGGCCGACGAAGTCGCGCAAAGTGATGAGCAGATGCAACTGCTGTCGATCGCAACCGAACTGCCGTTGCTTGAGAACTGGCGCAAAATGGTGCGAGGTCCGTTCGTCGAAACGCTCCCTTGGTGGCTCGACGGCACACTGGAACGCACGGCGGCAGGCCATGCGGCCCAAAGACGGCCGCTGTCGGAACTGCTCCTAATGACAAAACGAGACGCCGCCGCTGCGCAGCCGGAGCACCGCTTGGCTGCGAGCTCGCACGACAGTCGCCTCGCGGTTGCGGAGGCGAAGCACCTTCGGCAAACGGAGCGGCCGGTCGCGGGCGACCGGAGCGTCACCGTGCGGTTTTGGCGCGATCGAGACACGAATGGATGTAAGCGATGGCGTCTCGAGTTGATTGGTGGCATGGACGAAATGAAGGAGTATGTTTCGGCCGAAATAGATTTCGGCGGCGCGGGCACACGGGCCGCGTCGTTTTCGCTGGGTGTTGCCACGTTTGAGTTAGGGCCGGGCGATCTGGACGCGGAGGTGTCCGCTACGTTGGTTACGGCACGGGGTGAGCGCCAATATGTGCTGCTAAATGAGAGCCCAAATGGCGGCCATTAATTCTGTGGACGATTTCGCGTTCTGCCTCCGAAAGCTCCGCGACGGAACACTCATTGATTTCTTGCGGCACGGGCAGTTTCCGGCCTGGGTTGAGTTGGCGTCGCGCGAGCTGATCTCGCGCGAGCTTCGCTCACTTTCGGCGGATCTGGCCGGCGCGCATCACGCTGCGCGCCAGATGTTCCGCGCCTCGCAAGTGGAGACGCTTGCCCGCCGGCTCTTGCTCTCGCGGAATGCGGAGCTTCTCGATAGCCTGCGTCCGTTATGGAGCGCCTTCGGCACAAGCGACGAGGTTTGCGGTGTGGCCGTAGAAGCGGTCACGCGCGTTATCGGCAATTGGCCGACTGACGACGTCGCGCGATTCAGCGCGGCTCACGCTGATTTCATCGCGTCTCTATACACCGTTGCCGGGGCCGACCGTGGCATCCTCGGCAGTGCGATTCGGAGTTCCCGGATCTGTGCTGAACGCCGGCATATTGGGTTCCCCGTAGTCGTCGGACGCAGGGTGGAATCGAATCTCGCCGCAAGCGTTTGGATTGAACCGGCGCCTTCTTCCCAGGCCGGCGAACCGATGCCGGAGGTTTGGCGCGACGTTTGGCAGACGGTGCTGCGCGCAGTCGGCGAAGGCGGAGTGAGCGAGCGATGCCCCGCGCTGCCAACGTGGTTTGAGAAATTCAGGGATTTCGCCGGAAAGGACGGCGATGCGATCGGCCGGCTTGATTCCGCCGGCTTGTCGTTGGCGATGCAGCTTTTGGCGGATCGACAACAACGCCCGCTTCCTTTCGGCATCGGCTTCACGGGCCGCTGGGACGAGCATGGCACGCTACAAGGAGTCACCGATCTAAGCCTCAAGCTACAGGCGGCGGCCGAGGCGGGAATCTTTCTCTTTTTCGCGTGCCGCGATTCGGATAATGATCAACCGGAACCGCAGCCGGTACCCGGCGTCCGCTTGGCGCTGTTGCAAAAGGGCCTTTCGCTTGCCGATGTTGTGCGGCAAGTGAACCGCGTCTGCGCCGAAAGCGGATTGACAGAATACCGCTGGCGGCGGGAAAGTCGCCGGCGTCCGGCCGCGCCGCGTTCGCCGATTGGCTCGCGCGACTTGCCGGAAGCAACCCGCGAGCGCGCCTGCCCCGCCGGTGCGGTGAAGCGCGAAAAGCCGCTCGCCGACCTGGAATCCTGGCGCGACGACTCACTGAATATCGGGAGCCGCGGTATCTGTGCCGTGGTCGGCGCGGCCCGCGCCGGAAAAACGACGCTCTTGAGCATGTGGGCCAACGACCTGCCCCACTATCCAAGCTGGTTCAGCTTCCACCGCGATGACCCGCAAGGGAAGGACAGGCTGATGGAGGCTTTGGCCGCGCAGATTGAGGAACGATTCACCATCGTTCGGCCGCCATCTATGCATCGTGCGAAGGCAGCCGACTTCGACGATTCGGATGCGCTCAAACGCATTTATATCGCCGCGAACGCAACACACGCCGCGATTGACGTTGTCGTCGACGGACTCGACGAAGCCGCTCCGGACGAGCAATTGTCAATCTTGCGGTATCTGCGCGGAATTGCGAAAGAATGCCTAGTCGTGGTCGGCACACAGCAAATCGCCGACCTTGAGCATACTCAAACTCAAATCAGCCTCGCCAACGAGGATGAATCGGCTCTCGCGCTGCTCGATCGTTGGGCCGAACGCTTTGCGCAGTCCGGGCGCGCGGACATCGCTCGTGACCTGATGGATTCCGGCTGGCGGGCGTCGATGCTGACAGCAGCCGGCGGCGACCTTGCAGTGCTCAATGACAGCTTGCGGACCCACGAAGGGGCCTGGCCTGAAACGCCAGATGGGCTCCGCTTGGCAAAGGGCGATGATTATTATCGCGCCCTTCTCAAAGACATTGAGGACTGCTACCCAGACCAAAGCGATTTGCTGAAACGGTTCATTGGAACGTGCGCGCTGTTGGATGACCGACCGTGGCGCGTTAATGACATTGCCCGCTTGGTTGACGCGAAAGAAGACGAGGTGGGGATGCTGTTCGCCGGGGGCGGTCCGCCGTGCGTCCGCCGCTGGCTGAGGTGTACGCCTGGGCCGAATCAAGAACAATGCTGCCTGTTTGCAAGCCCTAATTTGCGCCGATTTGCTTGCGATGAATTCAACGGAGCGCTATATCGGGACTTCATTGCGCGACTTGTCACGTTGTTGTGCGAATCTGATCAGACGGCGCCCCTTGAAAAATTCAGTGACCGCCTGCTCGACTTGGACGTGACTAACGAAGAATGCGTGGTCGCCGACCTTTTAGATTTTGCCGCACGGAGGCTGCCGCAATTGATTGCCGGCTTGACGAGCGGCAGGACCGAGCTCATTGAGAAACTTTCGCGGTCGACCTGGCTCTACCGAAGGCTTGCGGCAGCGATGGATGACTTTACATGCGATTTACATGGATGTTTATTCGACGCGGTATTGCGGCCTCCGGATACGCTTCCACCACATGGGCGTCGGAATGCCAAAATGGTGATCGAACGGCTGGCGCGTCGCCGCGGAGCGATCGGCGGCGTTGCGGAACTCATTGCCGGCCACAGCGACCGTGAGACGCAGCTCCACTTTCCGATCCGGGCGACCAGGCTGGCCGAGGTTATTCAGGAGCTGCGCTTGCTGGATTCAATCGCCCCGCGGGTTGAGCTGGTGGAAGCGATGAACTTCCTTGCGACCTGGGGAGATCTTTTGAACGATGGTCTCGATGCCTGGTGGGAAGCTGCGCATGGGGCGCTCGGTAATTTCACCGCGGTACGCCAAGCGAGCCCGAGCTCGCCCGATTTCTTACTGTTGGCCCCGGAGCCCGATGGCTATCGTGCGGCGTGGCCGACGAATCCTGGAGTCCTGGGTAGTGCGTGCGAGCTGCCCGAGATCAGCCGCCTCATATTGGCCTCAAGCGAAGGGCTGGCGGTTATGAAAACGCACCGAGCCGCGCATGTCCCGGACAGGTTCATACGTTTGGATAAACCGATCAAGGCGCTGACGGCCGTGTCGGCGGCGGAGGTTGCGGTGTTGTTGGAAAACGAACTACGGATCATCGACGTCGACACCCTGAAGCAGCGCTGCCTCATGGCTGTAGGGACCGACGACCGGTTTGATTCGCTGCACTATCTTGCCGGGGAACAACCGCTTTTGATGGTCGTCGCTTCGACGAAAGGCAAAGGCAGAAATGCGCGCCCGGAGCTGCGGTTTTGCTCAATCGGGGAACGATCGATCGACCGAGGGGCCTGGATCTTTCTCCACACTCGCTCGATCGAAGTCGTCCCCTTTGCGGCAAAAGTCATTGCAAGAACCCACACCGAGGGCGATTCATCGAGGTCTCTGTGGTTTTACCGGTCTGTGGAAGACGATGATTCGTCGGCCGACGAATCCTTTGGCGAGCGCATTGCTAACGTCCGTGGCGCTTGCGCGATTCCCGGCGACCGGCTCGCGGTCACCTTCAGCGATCAGCACGGCAGCGCTCTTGGAGTTTATGGGCCCGCCGGCAAATGCCTTCTTCGGATTCCGCTTTATTCGATGCCGACGGAAGCCACCGACCGCGACGACTCGCACGACGGCATCGTCGCTAGCTTCCTGCTGAGCTGCCGGCCGGTCGCCTGGCACAAGAGTCTCGGGGTTTTGCTGGCAAGTGACAGCCCCAACTACTGCGGCGAATTGTGGCAAATTCTTCCAAAGCATGAAGAAATGCCGCGACCCGTTCCAAAACAGCTTCATACCGCCATCGCTCATGGCGCCTTCCCGGTGGATTGGCGCAAGTTTGTGTCTCTGAAAGACGGGACAGTGCTGATTCTCACGCCGAAATGCGCCATGCTGGCGGGTCCGGATCCGGATCAGGTCGTCCCGTTATTTGGCCGGCAGGATCCTGCCAACGTGTTCCATGAAATCCTTGGAGTGCGTGCGGACGCCTCGGTGATTATTCGTGCGGCGGCCAGGCCGGATAAGGAGAAGCGCCGATATGAAGCGCCGCCTCGTGCTGAGTATCCACCGGGCTGTGTCTCACAACTTCCCGTCGCCGAAGGATTGCAGACGATCACGGCGGATGGTCACGAGCTCGCCATTGCCAGCGGTGGTGCGTCGCTTATTTGCGTGGGGCGCAACGGCAACGTCGTGTTTCAAAAGCATCTCAAACACGGGCGAATCGCCGACGTCCGCGCAGATGGCGACGGCGGTTTCGTCGTGGCCGCGGCGAACAGCGGTTCGCTGCGCCTTCACCGGTTCAGCAGCGACGGAAGGCTCTTAGAGGCCTCGGCGTCGATTCCCTTTCGTGGGGAACCAAGAATCACCGCGGCATCGCGCGGGCTTATCTTTGTTGACGATGCCATCAATGGCGCGGGCAGCTACGGCAGTTGCTGCGTCGACTTGGTAGGGCGACGGCACCGGCGAATCGGCACGCGCAGCGTGGTGAAGATCATTCCGCTTCCGAATAAAAGAGCATTGGTCCTGTCGAAAAATGCTCATTACGCAAAAGCGCGTGCCTATCTTCATTCGCCGCGACCGGAAGGACTATTGTCGCCGATCAATGAGCTCGAGTTGTCTCCTGACACGATACTTTACCATGACGCGGAGCAGTGCGACGACTATCAGTTGAGCGTGGCGTCGATTATTTACAGGAACACTGCTAATCATCAGGACCGCAAATTAGTTCTTGAGCGACACAGGTTGCGACTCAACAGATTGCAACACAACGAGGATAGCTCGATATGGCCGATCGCCGGCCCCGAACAGACGAAGATAGACAATGACTTGGCGTGTTGGCTCCATATCTCCGGGCATATCGCACTGGCGTTTGAATCTGGCCGGATCGAAATCAGGAGGCTTGCCGATCCAGAACGAACGGCCGCTGTCGGTTACGTTATCGGAAAACCAGACGCACTAGCCATCTCTAAGTGCGGAAACCAACATTTTTTAGCGGTTGCGGCTGGCGAAATGACGTGGTTCGACATCACGGGCTTTATGCCATCCTCGTCCGCGTAAACGACAGTCGCGCCGCGTGACGCCTTCTCACTCCGGTCGCGTCACGGCCCGCAGGACGCGGCAGGTGGCGGGGGATTTGTTGAGAACGTAGAAATGGATGCCGGGCACGCCGGCGTCGATCAGCTCCTGCACTTGGCGCGTTGCGAAGTCGACGCCGATCTCGAACTGCTCGTGGGCGTTTCCTTCGTGGGCTTCCAGCGCAGCCTGGAATGATTCGGGCAGTCTTGCCCCGCAGAGCGAGGTGATTCGTTTGATCTGGGCCAGATTCGTCACTGGCAACACGCCCGGCACAATCGGCACTTTGATTCCCAACCTCGAGCAGCGGTCGCGGAAGCGGAAGAAATCGTCGTTGGAATAGAAGAGCTGGGTGATGACCACGTCGGCGCCGGCGTCGACTTTGCGTTTCAGGTTTTCCAAGTCGGCCTGCGGGCTGAGGGCCTCCTGGTGCGTCTCGGGATAGCCGGCCACGGCAACGCCAAAGTCTGGGAACTCCTGACGAATCAAAGTCACGAGATTGACCGCATAGCGAAAACCGCCTTCAACGGCCTGAAACTGAGTTTGTCCCTTGGGCGGGTCGCCGCGCAGGGCGACAATGTTCTCGATGCCCCGTACGCCGGCCTCGCGAAGATAGGCGCGCAGATCATCGACCGTGGCACCGACGCAGGTCAGATGCGACGCCACCGGGCAGCCGAACTGCCGATGCACTCGCTCAACGATTTCGAGCGTCTTGGCGCGCGTCGAGCCGCCCGCCCCATAGGTGCAGGTGACATAGCTCGGCTCAAACGACATCAGCTCCGTCAGATGCTGAAACAAGTCGGCCTCGCCTGTTTCCGTCTTGGGCGGAAACAGCTCGAACGAAAGGCCGAACTTGTCAGGACCGTAAACGTCGGTGAGAGGCATAAGGGAGGGTTCAGGGTTCAGGGTTCAGATCACAACGACAACGGCTCGCCGGCAATCTGCCGCTCGTGCCGGGTCAGCTCATACATGTCGTGGAGCAACTGCACGTCGCAGGGACGCTGTTCGACGTTTCGCCGGGCAAACATGCGGGCCTGGGTGGCCACCATCACGTCGACCGTCGCTTCCGTCACCTGGCCAAACAAGCGGGCGTAGTTCGTAAAGCTCGGCACGTTCGTGGTCACAAAACCATAGACCATGCTGCACGCGCCGACGGTCTTGCCCGTGAATATGCCGGTGTTGATCGCTGTTTTGGCATAATCGCCCACGATCGCGCCGACAAACTGCATGCCGGTGGGCACCTTGCGGCCGTGATACTCCATGTTGACCTGCCCGTAGGTGTTCTTCAAGTCGCTGTTGCAGGTGCCGGCGCCCAGGTTTACCCAGCTCCCTAGATAGCTGTGCCCCAAGAAGCCGTGATGCTGTTTGTTGGTATAAGGTTCGACGACCGAGCCTTCCACCTCGCCGCCGACCTTGGTCGTATGACCCAAGGCCACGCCGTCTTTCAGGGACGACTGCTCGATGACACGGGCATGGCGGCCGAGGTACGCCGGCCCGCTCACATAACACAAGGGACCGATGGTGGCGCCCTCGTCCAGCACGATCGGCCCCGACTCCGTGTTCGTCACCACGTGTTTCGCCAGTTGAGCGTCCTTGGCCAAGAACACTCCCTCCGTCACTTCCTGGAATCGCCCGCTTGCCAGGCGATGCGCCAGGTTGCCGGGGAAGGTGAGCAGATGGTGGCGGATGATGTCGTGGGGATAATCGAGCAACGCCAGGCGGGGCGCATCGAGCCGCGGAAGCCGCAGCTTGGCGAACCAGGCCGCCAGTTCCTTGGCGGTGGCGTCTTCGGGCGGCAGCGGAGCATCGTGCGGCACCAAGGCGGCGGCGATCTCCGTCTCGGAACCCTTCGCTCCGGCACGGCCCGCCGCCGCGATCGCGGCATCGCGTCCGGGACGAAACTCGTCGCTGATCGAAACGGTGCCCGGCCGGGCGGCCGCGATGATCTTTGCCAATGTTTCGCGGGCCAGCATCGAGGGCACCAGCCGAGCATTGATAAAGAGCCTTGCGTTCCCTCCGGCTGATTCCGCCGACATCGGCGCGGCCGCGCGAAAATCGCGCAGGTGGGGCCGAACGATCGCACACACGGTCTTTCCGCAGCTCGCCGCCAGATCGTTGGCCACGTCCAGCAGGCGATACGCGCCGCAGGCGATGGTGTACGCCGGCTTGCCGATCGTGACCGGATAGAGATCGACGACTTGCTCGTCTTCGAAGAGTATGATCATGACCGACCCGATGTAGGGTGGGCCGGCGCTCGCAAGCTCGCTGGTCCCACCCTACCGTCCATTTCGCAATTTCCCGACGATGATCGAGGCGTTGTGACCGCCGAAACCAAAACTGTTCGACATGGCCGCCGACAGCCGGCGCTGGCGAGGTTGGTTCGGCGTGTAATCGAGATCGCAAGCGGGATCGGGCTCGTCGTAGTTGATCGTGGGTGGAATGAGCGAATCTCGCAGCGCCAGTACACAAAGCACGAGCTCGACGCCGCCGCTGGCCCCCAGCAAATGGCCAAGCTGGCTCTTGGTGCTGGAAATGCTGACGTCGCGCGCGCCGTCTCCAAAGACCGTTTTCACGGCGAGCGTTTCCGCCTGATCGCCCAGCGGGGTGCTGGTGCCGTGGGCGTTGATGTAGCCGATTTCGTCGAGATTCACTTCGCCGTCCGCCAGCGCCCGCAACATGGCCTTGGCTGCGCCGGTGCCGTGCTCGTCGGGGTGGGTAATGTGGCTGCCGTCGGCACTGACGCCGTAACCGAGCAGTTCGGCATAGATCCTGGCGCCGCGGGCCTTGGCGTGGTCCAGTTCCTCGATCACCAGCAAGCCGGCCCCTTCGCTGAGCACGAAGCCGTCGCGGTTCTTGTCGAAGGGGCGGCTGGCGTGTTGCGGATCGTCGTTCCGCTCCGACAAGGCCCGCATGTTCGCGAAACCGCTCAGGCCCATGGGCGTCAGGGCCGCCTCGGTGCCGCCGGTGACCATGATGTCAGCGTCGTCGTATTGAATGGCCTTGAAGGCGTCGCCGATGGCGTTCGCGGCACTGGCGCACGCCGTGGCCACCGCCGCACTGGGGCCGCGCAGGCCGAATTGAATGGAAACGTGGCCGGCAGCCGCGTTCACCATCAACTTGGGAATGGTAAAGGCCGAGACCTTGTCGGGCCCCTTTTCGATCAGCCGCGAGTGCTGGGTTTCGATTTCGTTCAGTCCGCCGATGCCCGAACCAAGGATGACTCCGCAGCGGAAGTGATCTTCCTTGGCAAAATCGAGGCCGGAGTCTTTGACCGCCTCGATGGCGGCCACCAGCGCGAACTGGGTGAAGCGGTCGATGCGCTTGACCTCGCGCGGAGAGATATATCCCTCGGTCGACCAGTCACTGATCTCGCCGCCAAACTTCACCTTGAACTCGGTGGTGTCGAAGGCCGTGACGGGGCGGATGCCGCTTTCACCGCGGTTGATCCGCTGCCAGAGGTCTTCGACCTGGCGGCTGAGCGAGGTGACGACGCCGAGACCGGTTACGACGACTCGTCGCTTCATAGCAGCCGGAATAGACAAGCGGGGTGATCTCGGATTAACTCGCGGCCTGGGTTTTCTCGATATACTCGATCGCCTGACCAACCGTCTGAATTTTTTCAGCGGCGTCGTCGGGAATGTTGATGTCGAACTCTTCTTCCAGTTCCATCACCAACTCCACGGTGTCGAGGGAATCGGCCCCCAGGTCGTTGACAAACGACGTTTCGGGGGTCACCTGATCTTTACTGACGCCCAATTGCTCGGCGACGATGTCGATAACACGTTCTTTGACTGAGGCCACCTGGACGGTCCTCCTGCAAACCGCAGATTAAAAACTACCGATCGGCAAAAACAACAATTCCCAGACCAGCAAGATAGCATCCGCCGGTGGGGACGTAAATCAACGAAGATAGACGGTTCTCGTAAGAGAGGAAGATATAACGGTTTTTTGGGCGGCTGTCTAGCCCTCATGCGGCATGGGCTTTCATCTGGTCGAACACCTTACGTAGCGTCGCTTTCGTTAGGGGCTTTGCCTCGGCATCTCGCATGCCACCTGCCGAAGGCGCCCCTTCAAACAGGTAATGGACGTTCCAGCGGTCGTTGTAAAAGTACAGGCTGGCGATGTCGTCGTAAGATGCCATTAGGCCGTCAATCCGCCGTCGATCGTCAGGACCTGCCCTGTAATATACGCGGAACTGGGGGCGGCGAGAAAGAGCACGGCGTCGGCCACTTCCTCGGCCCGGCCCAGCCGCTTGGCCGGCACCCGCAGCTTGACTTCGCTCAGCAGCGCGTCGCCCAGGGCCGCGGTCATGTCGCTCTCGATGAAACCGGGGGCAACGGCGTTGACCGTCACTTTGCGGCTGGCCAATTCTCGGGCCACCGTGCGGGTCATGCCGATCAGCCCGGCTTTCGACGCCGAGTAGTTGGCCTGGCCCGGATTGCCCATCAGTCCCGAAACGCTGGCCACATTGATAATGCGGCCGTAACGTTGCTGCATCATGACCCGCGTGGCGGCCCGCGTAAACAAGAACGCACCACGGAGATTCGTGTTGATCACCTCGTCCCACTGCTCGTCCGACATGCGTGGAATCAACGTATCGCGAGTGATGCCGGCGTTATTGACCAGAATGTCGAGCCGCTGCCACTTCTCGGCCACGGCCTCGACCACCTGCTGCACGCTGGCGGAATTGGTCACGTCGCACTCGAACAGGTCCGCCGCGCCGCCCGCCGCGGTGATGGCGGCGACGGTTTGCTCCAGCTTTTGACGGTCTCGCGCCACGCAAGCCACCTTGGCGCCGGCATGTGCCAGAGCGACCGCGATCGCCTGGCCCAGTCCGCGCGACGCGCCGGTAACGAGGGCCACTTGTCCGCTCAGGTCAACCTTGAGCCGGCCCATAGGTTCGTTGGCCATGTTGGCGATCTCCTTTCACTTCAACGGTCTTGGGTCTTTGGCCTTGGCTCTTTGTAATCGTAGGGTGGGACCAGCGAGCTTGCGAGCGCCGGCCCACCGTGTTTGAGGCGTTGGGCGTTAGGCGTTGGGCGTTAGGGCATCGGTAGAGCAACTCGCCTAAAGCCTAACGCCCATCGCCTAACGCCTCGCTCGCGGTGGGCCGGCGCTCGCAAGCTCGCTGGCC
>Ga0307374_10000453_pt1 | contig 79139 bp, 67 predicted proteins | sample OX3MG_FD_202532 | JGI IMG/M metagenome (GOLD analysis project Ga0307374, IMG submission 202532) | Soil microbial communities from Risofladan, Vaasa, Finland - OX-3 | ecosystem: Environmental > Terrestrial > Soil > Coastal area > Acid sulfate soil | place: Finland: Risofladan, Vaasa | collected... | reverse complement strand
TTCCACGCTTCCTTCAGACCCCACCTCACGGTGACGCCCTTGCGCTTCGCTACCCTTCACCTCCATCAGGTTGGGACGGGACTTGCACCCGCTAGCTGCCGAACATGCACGGCGTACATAAAAAAGGGCCCGGGGTTCAGATCCTGGGCCCTTTTCTTGCCTGCGAAGAAAAATGAAGCTCAGAGCACCGCAGCCCGCGTCCTTATCGGATGCTCCGCCGGAGCTTCTATAGTCACAGGCACCTTCATCTCTGAGCCTTGACGAATAATCGTAAGCGATACACTCTTCTGCTGGCGCTGGTCTCGCAGGTGTTCCCGCAAATCGTCGACGGTCTTCACGGCAGCACCATCGACACGAGTAATCACGTCCCCTGCTTTCAATCCCGCCTTGGCGGCGGCACTGTTCGGGCTGACCTCTCGGATCAAAACTCCCGTTCCGCCCGGAACATGGAAGTAGGTGCCGAGCTGCCCGCTGATATCCTCTGCTTGAACGCCGAGCACTGGCGTCATGCTGGGGAAAAGTTCCGGCATGCTGAACTTGAAATTGAAGTTGCGCGGTGGAAGGACCTCTCGAAGGCGGGTGTCCATGCTCCGCGCGCTGTTTCCGACCTGAACTGTTAATTTTTCATCGTGCCCATTGCGGGCGACCTCGATCGGCACTGATCGCCCGGGAGGCGTCTCGCGCACCAGGCGACGAAATTGCACGGTTCCCTCAACGGGCTGGCCATCGTATTCGAGGATCACGTCTTTCGGTTCCAGGCCAGCCTTGGCGGATGGGCTGTCTGGCAGGACGTCGGAAACAATCACGCCTTCGGGTCGAGATAGTTTGAGTTCTTTGGCTTTCTCCGGGGTCACCTCGGCGATCTCAATTCCCAGCCAGCCGGCATCGTCGCTCGCATCCAGAAGCCCCTGTGTTTGCGCGAAAAGTTGCTGTCCCTGCGCCGCAGCGGCTTGCGCGTCAGCCTCGATTCCGGCCTGCTGTGCATGCAGCCGCGCAGTGAGCCTGTTCATATCTGCTCGATTCGTCAATCCGTTCTCGACCATTTCTTCAGCCACCTCCGACTTAAGTTCCATGGCATTTCTCTGAATTTCTCGCGCTTGTGCCTCCATATCCGCCTGAAGCCGTTTCATGTCCCGTTGCCACTGAGCCTGGTCGGCAGCTTGGCTGAGGCTCCCAGAAGCCGCCTGTGCCGGTGGTGAAACCACCGCAGGCGTCCGCGCCGATTGCGCATAGGCGACTGCAGCCAGCACACCTAAAATTGCGACCGCGAAAACTCCCTGCTTGATATACGTAGTAGCGCGCATTTTTGTTCTCCGTCCCAGAATTTTCTCGCCCAGCTAAACCGTAGGATGTCCTTGCACCAACCGAATGCCGCCATTCACGGTGCTCATTGAGATATCACCACCGCCGTTTCCGAGTTGGCCCCGAAACCGGCGCGGGTCGTAAGCGTTGAGGGTGCGCAAGGGAAAGTCGGAGTGAAAATCGCCATTTCGATTCGCCACGTTAATTTCAGCATCCGTACCCGCGGGCAATGACAGCACAACCGAACCGTTGACCGTGGCCAGTTGAATTGGATCGCCCTGTGGGAGCCTTTTCAATTCGAGCCGCACGTCGCCGTTCGTGGTCCGGGCGTTGTAGCGGCCGTCGCTGTCGAGCACCTCGACACTGCCATTTATAGAATCGAGGGTGCCCGTCCCGGAGACTCCTCGCACGTGCACATCCCCGTTTACTGTGTCAACGCTCGCCAATTGGACGCGGTACGGCACGCTGATGTGATATTCGACGGTGACTTCGACGCCGCTGCCTTGCGGATAGTGTGTGCTCACAGCCATGCGCTCACCGTCCGACTCCACGCTGATCTGCACGCGGTCCAGGTCCGCTGGATTGTGTAGCGCCGTCTTGACTGCGCGAATTTCCACTTGATTGCGATCCCAGCCGTCGACCCGCACCGAACCGTTTACGTTTGCCAGTGAGAAAATTCCCCCGGGCTGCAGAGGGTATGTGTGGTCGAACACCTGCGTGGACGCAGATGCTGGTGACCCTGCGAAGAAGAGCGCAGCCAAGAGCAGGACAGAAAGCCACGCGGTTCGACGAGCACACAAAAGAATCAATTTTTGCATCGCTGGAATTACCAGATCGATCGCCCGGGTCGTCGCTCGAGTCATTTGCTATTCTCCTGAACTCCCAGAGTGGTACTTGGCCAGTGCTTACGAAAACGCGTCGCCGTTCTTGCGCCTCAATTCTGAGACGGAGGCGGTGGTATTGGAATTTTCATGTTCGCCAAATCCATCTCAAGCTGGTGGCGAAGGTTGTCCATTTGCTGCTTCAGCAGGTCCATCTGGTGCTTCTCTTGATTCGAATCGTTCAGAACCAAACGAATGTTGCCCGAGACGGTGCGTAGAACGAGCGCTGCGCCACCGCCGTTGAGTTCTCCTACCGCGCGAACGGCGTGGCTGCCTTCATCGGGTTCGCCATAAGTCACTTTCAGCGGGAATGCCGGGTCGACGATAACCCGATGATCGCCGCCGAGTTCAACTTGGGCGTCGACAGTAACCGGGAGCATCTTTGGAAGATAAACAACGATGTCGCCTTCACCGGCCGCCAGACGGCACGGAGTGGTGAGCTTTGCGCCCGGACCGAACCAAGCCGTGATGCCGCCCGAGCCCGTGGACGCACGCACGGAATTTTCTACCTGCATCAGATAAACATTCCCGGCTCCAGTCTCGAGCTCGGTCGGCCCGGAGGCGCGGACAATCCGAATCCCGCCGCCTCCCGTGCGTGCGCGAATCAGGCCAGAGGCCTCGCCCACGTCGATCTGGCCACCGCCGGTGCTCACTATCAATCCGGAGCCTGAATGCTCGAGCGAAATATTTCCCCCGCCAGTTTCTAGCTTGCCCGCCCCGCCTATTGAAGCCACGCGAATGTGTCCGCCGCCCGTGCGCAAAACGGCCGTGCCTGCCACGGGACCCACCGTAATATTGCCCCCACCCGTCGTTGCTATCAGATCATTTCCTGCATTCTTAACAGAGATGTGCCCGCCGTCCGTGACCAGCCTCGCGGGCCCTCCGATCCTGCCGGCGGATATATTTCCTCCGTTGGTGCCAACCGAAACGCGGCCCTGGATGTCACCGACGAGCACGTTGCCGCCCTGCGTCGAAATATCGAGGTTGTAATTCCGAGGCACGCCGACTTCGAATGTCACCGAGAGATGCTGTCCCCAGCCGTGATGGGGAATACGTGCGAACAATAGGACGCCATCGGGCGTATTCCGCGCGACCAGGCTGAACGCATCCAGGATTTCACGCGCGCTGGGGTTGTTCGGCTTCACTTCGACGTGGACTCGATAATCGACCGTCGCCGACTCATGCGTGCTGATATGGACGTCGCCTTCATCGGCGATGAGATGCAGACGCAGGCCGGCGCTCGTCGAAAACTGGCCTGTCTTATCGGCCGACAAACCTTCCGAGCTATTCGCTGGCGCGCGAGACTTTGGTTTCCGTTTCGCGAACACCGCAGGCCCGAATGCCAGCAACGCGGCCAGCGCCAAGATGCCGCATTGCCAATACCGTTGTTGCATGGATCGTCTAGCTCTCATTTACTTCTGCCCCGTCGGAGTCTGCTGAATTGCCGCGGCACTTTGCAGCCGGATGTAATTATTGGGGTCGGTGCGCATGCGGTCGCGCAGAACTGTGAATGCTTGAGGATCGGAAAGCAGCGCGCCACGCGCGGAAAATGCGCGAAGCGAGTTGATGGCCTCGACGCGCACACCAATGTTCGCGTCCTTAACCAGCGCGTCGAGCATCGTCTGGACCACTTGCTGATTCGGCTGCGCATCAGTCAACGCCTCAAGCGCCTTCAATCGCACAGCCGCGTTGCGATCGATGCGCACTGCCTGGCACAGCGCCTGCTGCACGTCAGGATCATTGGCGCGAGCTCTCAGCAATTCGACCGCGTTGATTCGTACGTCCGGACCGAATCGCCGGTTGTTGTGGAGCACGTACAGCAGCACCTGCTTTACTTCCTTATCGTCGACCGTGCCCTGAACCAGGACTGGTTTCTCGGTGGTCATCTGAACTTCGACGCGAGGGGGGCGATTATCAGCGGTCGGAGTCCAATTAATTCCGGAAACAGCGGCGGTCTGCAACTCTTGATTGTCCATTGTCATCGAGCCCAGCGTCGCTGGCGGCCGCGACGGAGAGGAGGTTCCCACCTGCGACCGCCACGGCGCCAATGTGCCGACGGAAAAGCCGATGAGGAGCAACATCATCACGCTTGCCGCGGGATGTAGCGCCAGCCAATGCGCCGGGAAAATGGATTCGGCCCAGCGCGCGAAAACACTGCGATGATCCATCTCATCGAGGGCATCCTCGAACCGGTTGCGACAGCTCGACAGTAATGCAGGAGACGGATCGGGGCGTTGCTGCGAGGCTAGAATTTCCAGCATGCGCCTCTCCGCGGTCAGGGCGGCGACGCATCGCGAACAACGGTCCAAATGCTCTTCGAGCGAATCGCGTTCCGCGCCTTCCAGTTCGTCGAGCGCAAAAAGCATGATCTGCGATTCAAACTCCGGACACGCTTGCCCTCCGGAGTGTGGATTGAATTCTTGCTGCATGGAGTTCTCCTCGCCTACTTCATGCCGTCCAGGCTGGCGCGCAATTTCCGCGTCGCGCGGAACAGCGAATTCTTGACGGTCTCTTCAGAAGTGCCAAGCATGTCGCCGATCACTCGCAATTTCAGTCCCTCGTAATGCTTGAGCTCGAAAACCATTCGTTCTCGCGGTGACAGCCCGCCGAGCGCCGCGGTGATGTGCCGGCCCAATTCCTGTCCCAGGAAGTGACGCTCCGGATTTGCGGCCGGTCGATGCTCCGTTTGCTGATCGAAAAAATCAGGAGCCGCGCCATCGGCATCCGCCGATTCAGGGGCTTGTTCCTCGCGCCTGGTGTTCTTCCGACGCAGATGATCCAGGCACACGTTCGTCGCAATGCGGTAAATCCATGTATAAAAACTGCACTCGAACCGAAAACGCGACAGGTTCCGATACGCACGCAGAAAAACTTCCTGATAAACATCCCGGGCGTCTTCGCTGCCGCGCAGCAGGTTCAGAGCTAGCCGCAGCACGTCGCGATCATACCGGCGAACCAATTCCTCAAAAGCCGGCCGATTGCCCGCTTGTGCTTGCCGGACCAAGACCTGTTCATCCGCTTTCTGCACCGCGCGGTACCCCGCACTCCCTTCGAGCGCCGCACTTATTCCCGTCGAGTTCATAGCCGGATGCGACTTACCTGTCGTGGAGCCTGGTCGTCATACTCGTTTCTTGGCGAATCCGCTGGCTTGACCACGCCCATGTCCTTACATCCAGTTAGACGGCGGCTATCCTCCTAGGTGAGCACCGATATGGCTTAAGATGTTAGCGCGAAACGCGTTCTCCCAAACGGATCAGGCCATAGACGACCGCACAGATAACGAAATCGAGAGCCATACCCCAGTCAACTTTGGGGGTTTGATGACGCAGATCAGGAGGAAGATGCGCGGAGAGCGAAAGAAAATAAATGGCGTTGCCGATTAGAATTGCGGCCAAGTACTCAAGCCACCGCCGTAGCCCAGTTCCCAGGAATTTTGCCATTTTCGTTGCGCGTAAGCATCCGTCCTCATGCTTCGCGATTAATAAATATAGGCCGGGCGCATGCTCTTAGTAAAATATCAGGTGACGCGGCAATGCTGGGCTGCCTGTCACTATGCCCGGCCGACTGTGCTACAGCGAAACGCACGAGCGCCGGTGAGATAAGAAACTTGTGTTCAGCACGCCGATGACTTTGAACCTCAACACAGCCGTGACGTACCTGAAGGGACTTGGCCCACAGCGTGCCGCCCTGCTCGCCGAGCGCGGCATCACCACTGTAGGCGATCTGCTCTCCTATTTGCCCTTCCGCTACGAGGACCGCATCCACTTCACGCCCATCGCGGAGCTAGTGCCCGGACAAGTTGCGACTGTGCGCGCGGAAGTCGTCAGCGGTAGCCTGATGCGTTTCGCACGACGGCGCGGCGCGATGTTTCATCTCCTCGTGCAGGATGGGAGCGGAAAACTTGCCGCGCGTTTTTTTCACGGGAGCTACTTGGATGGAAAACTGAAACCGGGTCAGCCTCTCGTGATGCACGGAAAAGCGAGCCTCGATCCCAACCGGCCGCTGCGCACGGAAATGATCAACCCAGAATTCGAGTTGCTGCGCCAGGGTAATAGTTCGGCAGATTCAACGGAGGTTGGCCGGATTGTCCCCATATACGAAGCCATCGGCGACATCAGCTCACGCATGCTCCGGCGGATTATCTACGCCGCGCTGCAGGAGTTCAAAGGCGACGTTCCCGATCCTCTGCCTGCGGATTTGTTGCGTCGTTATTTGTTTCCTTCGCGACGCGATGCACTGATTGCGATTCATTTTCCTCCCCATGATGCGAATATCGAAACATTGAACGAGTTCCGCAGCCCCGCTCACGCACGGATGATCTTTGAGGAATTCTTTCTTTACCAGCTCGGCCTCGCCGTCCGGCGGCAGCACGAACAGCAACGAGCCGGCATCGCCATGCGCGTCAGAGAGGGTCCGATTCGCGAGGCTCTCAAGCGCGTTCTTCCCTTCAAGCCCACTGGGGCGCAGAAGCGCGTGCTTGCCGAGATTGCCGGGGATCTCGAAAAACCGACGCCGATGAACCGCCTGCTCGAAGGCGATGTCGGCAGCGGCAAGACAATCGTGGCGCTCGAGGCCGCTACGATTGTGATCGAAAATGGCTATCAAGTCGCTCTGATGGCGCCCACGGAAATTCTTGCCGTCCAGCATTACCTTTCGGCGCGGCGCGTTTTTGCGGCAGCCGGCTACTCCGTTGAACTGCTCGTCAGCGGAATGAAATTCGGTGACAAAGCGCGTACGCTCGAGCGCATCGCTTCAGGCCAGAGCCAATTCATCGTGGGCACGCATGCGCTGATCGAGGACCGCGTGGCATTTGCGAAGCTTGGCATGGTCATCATTGATGAACAGCACCGCTTCGGCGTGCTCCAGCGCAAGCGGCTCTCCGAAAAAGGAGCGTCGCCACACGTGCTGGTGATGACGGCGACACCCATTCCGCGCACCTTGGCCCTCACTCTTTATGGCGATCTCGAACTCTCGGTCATCGATGAAATGCCGCCCGGGCGCACTCCAGTCGAAACGCGCTGGAGCGCCGACACACAGCTTCCGGGAGTCTGGGAATTCGTCCGGCGCGAAGTAACCGCGGGTAGGCAGGCTTACATCATTTATCCTGTGGTCGAAGAATCGAAGCAGGAGCTGAAAGCGGCGACGGCCGAATACGAGCGGCTCTCGAAATCAGTTTTCCCGCAGTCGAAAGTTGGCCTGCTGCACGGCCGCATGCGCAGCGACGAAAAAGATAACGTAATGGAACGCTTCCGGCGTAATGAACTGCAAATTCTGGTCGCGACGACCGTCGTCGAAGTCGGTGTCGATGTGCGGAATGCCACAGTGATGGTGATTGAACATGCGGATCGCTTTGGGCTTGCGCAGCTCCATCAGTTGCGCGGTCGCATCGGGCGCGGTTCGGCAAAATCATATTGCATTCTGGTCGCCCCGAAAAATATCACCGGAGAAGCCCGCGAACGCCTCGAAACGCTGGTGGCAACCACCGACGGCTTCCAGATTGCCGAGCAAGACCTGAAGCAGCGCGGCCCCGGCGAATTCTTTGGCACTAAACAGCACGGAGATGTCGCTTTCCACATCGCCCATCCGCTGCGCGATCACAAACTTCTTGAGTTGGCGCGCGGCGAAGCGTTCGCTCTGATGGAAGACCGCACTCGCGAGCCTGAGATGACGAAACTGTTCACGTACCTGGGACCTGCGTGGCAGAAACGCTTTCAGCTCGCATCGGTGGGATAAATCGTGCGCGTGATCGCTGGAAAATTCGGCAGCCGCCGCCTGCGCACCTTGCGCGGGATGGAATTGCGCCCGACGAGCGACCGCCTGCGCGAAACGCTCTTCGATATTTTGGGCGCGACGGTCGAGGATTCCCTGTTCGTCGATGTTTTTGCCGGCAGCGGCGCGATTGGAATCGAAGCACTGAGCCGCGGAGCGCGGCAGGTTGTTTTTATCGAGCGGCACGGGCCGGCCGCGAAATTAATTCGCGAGAATTTGAATTCGCTGGGCGTTAAGACGGGCGGCGAGATCCTCGCGATCGATGCAATTCAAGGGCTGGAACGATTGGCTTCGCGGCACGCCCTTGCCGATTTCATTTTTCTCGACCCGCCGTATGCGCTCGCTGCGGATTATCTTCGCGTGTTGGATTTCATGGACGGCTCACACCTGCTCGCGCCGCGCGGAATTGTAATCGTCGAACATCGCAAGAAAATGCAGTTGCCAATGCGCTTGGACCGGCTCGAGTGTTCGCGCACCGTTGAGCAGGGAGATTCGGCCTTGAGCTTCTACCGTTTAGCCATGGCTGCGTAAGAACGGCCGGCCCGCCAAAACAACTCAGCTCGACAGCACGGAAACCAACTTCGCGATGTCTCGCTCCGTGTTGTAGAGGTGCGGCGAAATGCGAAGGGCATTTTCTCGCAAGCTGACGAACACCTGCGCCTCAGACAACTTTTGGAAAAGTTCCTGCGTTCGTTCCGGCTTTCGCGCCATAACGCACACGTAAGGCCCTCTCTTCTCCGCGGCACTGGGGCTAGCCAGCACACAGGTGTCCCGGGGCAAACGCTCAATCAGATGCGTCATCAGATTTTGATTGTGTTCCGCGATTGTTTTCACGCCGACGCGCTCGATAAATTCGAGAGAGGCTTGCATCGCCGACAAATTCGAGAAATTGGCCGTCTCAGGCGCGTCCCACCGCCGCGCTCCGGCCACTGGTTTTAGTTTGTCCAAAGGCAACGAGTGAAAATTGCGCGCGCCTTCCAGGGCCATCCAGTAAAACGGCGATGGTCGTAATTTTTCCATTGCTTCGCGACGCGCCCAAAAAAAACCCGTCCCGAACGGACTGAGCAGCCACTTGTACCCGGAACTAACGGCGAAATCCGCTCCCGTTTCGCGCAAATCAATCGGTGTGGCGCACGCGCACTGGCTCAAGTCAAGCAGCAATGTCACATCAGCTTTTCGGCACGCGGCCGCCAGATGCGATACATCCAGACGTGAACCGTCATCGAATCGCACCAGGCTGGCGGAGATCATGCGCGTCCGAGGCGTAATCTGCCCGATGTAATCATCGGCTGAAATAAACCGATCGCGAGGCGCCACCACTTTCACGCGAACGCCGCCCCGCGCTTCGAGCGGCATGAACGTGGAAAAGTGCGCTGGAAATTCCCCTCGACCCAGCAAAACCTCGTCATCCGGTTTCCAATCAAAGTTTGACGCTACGGCAGCCATGCCGCTGCTCGCACCGGAAGTGATCGCGAATTCTTCAGGCTCGCCGCCCAACAGCCCCGACAGCAGCGAGCGAACGCGATCGGGCAAACCGAAATACACACTCTCCGGCATGCGATGCGGCAATTTTTTCCATTCGAGGGCGGCCTGAGCGGCCCGGGCCGACGCCAGCGGCAACGGACCCTGCCCCGCGGCATTCAAATAGGTGACGCCTTCGAATTCCGCAAATTCAGAGCGATAGTCCAACACTGCCCTCCCAAATGCTTTAGAAATGGCCGCGCAAATCTCGAAAGCTCGTAACAAGAATCAATTTACCAGCGCCACTTTCCAGCTCTGAGTGCTCCAGAATCCATGTGGCATGATGCGGAATAAATACGGCATTCAACCCGGCGCGCAGGGCTGGATTAATATCGCTGCGCGGGCTATTTCCCACCATCCAGCCATGCGATTTCACAATTTTGAACTGGTGAATCACCCGCTCATAGGTCGAGTGGTCTTTCTCCGTCACGATTTCCACCGATTCGAAATATCTCGCCAGGCCAGAACGCTCCACCTTGGCAGCCTGCTCGGCAGGTTCGCCCTTGGTAAGTAAAATCAAGCGATGTCTTTCGCTCAAGTAGACGAGCGTTTCCGGCACACCTTCGAGAATCTGCGGCGGCGTGCGCTCGAGCTCGGTGGCCATCTTTTCGATTTCCTGCACCACCTCTTTGCGCGCCATTCCGCCGGCCAATTTCAAGTACGTGTCTTCGAGCGACCGGCGAAAACAGCGAACGCCGTAGCCGTGCTGCAAAACGTTGCGGCGTTCCGTCTCGTTCAGGATGTGCCGGGAGTATTCCGGCGTGTAGCCGAGATGGATAAGGGACGAAAGAAAGCGATTGATCGTCTGCTCGAAGAAGATGTTGTTCTCCCAGAGCGTGTCGTCCGCATCAATCAAAATTGTCTGTCGAGCCATTTCTCGTTTCCTTCAACTACTGTTCAAATTCTTGCTTGGAGATACGCTCAGTACCGCAGACGCACCGCTGGTTCGCGTCGAAAAACCTGTTTTGCAACGTCAGGATGCTTTACGCACGCCCGCGGCAAGCCGCTCCAAAATGACTCGCGCAAGTTTTTGAACTTCCCCGAATTGCGCCAAGTACTCCTGAAATTCGCGATTGAGATCAAGCGCGCCCGGCACATCGAGTTTGGTGCGCAAGATCATGTCCCGCAAATGAACGGGATGCGGTAAAACGGCCTCATCGCGCAATTCTTCCAGCGCCACTTCGGGATCATAGTGATACATGTCGCCTCCAACGCTGGAACTATTTTAACAGGGATGGGTGGGAATCACGCAGCGGCAGGCATGAATTCGTAGCGGTCGATCTGTGCTGCCACTCCACGCAGTTCTTCGTGCGCTTCCACGCGTACTATGTTGGCGAAGCAGCGAATACGAACGTCACCTGCGAGCGTGATTTGCTGTGGCAATGTGAGCACCAGTTCGACCGCGCTGCCCTCTTCGGGCGGAGTATCGGTAAGGAAGTAGACGCCGCGAAAGCTAACGTCGCGCGTTTGCGCCACTTTCTCTTCCATAGCCCCGTTGTGCGTGAAACGCACAAGCAGAGGAAGCGCCATGGTGAAACGTCGGGCTGTTCGGCGGTCCGTTGTTTCTTGATCCATTGTTCCTCCCCCGGAAAGCCGATGCAATTGCTCCAACCCTAGCACCGCTCGACGCAGCGTGCAATTCTTTTCGCCTTTGCAGCGAAGTGATTTCTCGATACTTAATCAGCGGTATTTAGCCGCGGAGCTTGGCACACGATTGCGTATCCGCTACACTCCGGAACTTATGATGGCCGAAGCATTTCATAGAACTTTTTTTCTCAGTGGGCCGGCAGGCCGGCTCGAAGCCATGCTCTGGACCGTCTCGAACGCCGACCCGCGTCGCGTTGCCGTTGTTTGCCATCCGCATCCGCTCTTCGGCGGGACAATGCACAACAAAGTCGTGTTCCAGGTAGCGAAAACACTTCACCAACTCGAAATTCCGGTGCTTCGTTTTAATTTTCGCGGCGCGGGACTCAGCGAAGGCAAACACGACAAAGGCCGTGGCGAAGCTGGCGACGTTCGCGCCGCGTTGGATTATCTGGCAAAAAAATTCGCGGCCAAACCGATCCTCTTGGCTGGCTTCAGCTTTGGCTCGTATGTGGGCTTGCGTGCCGGATGTGAGGATTCACGCGTCACGGAACTCGTCGGGCTTGGCATTCCAGTGGACAACTCGGATTTGTCTTTTCTCACCGAATGCAGAAAACCGAAACTAATTCTGCAAAGCGCGCACGACCAGTTTGGCTCGCGTGAACACGTCGAGGCGCTGTACGAACAACTCCCCGAACCGAAGACGCTCGTGTTCGTCGATGCGCCGGATCATTTCTTCGCCGGGAAGCTGCCCGAGATGGGGCATGCGCTCGGGCAGTGGGTCGCCAAACAAAAGCGATAATTCATTGCGACGTCAACGCGCCGCGAACATCTTCCGAAACTGCTCCTGCGAAGCGGGCGGAATCCCTGCCAGTCTTAGATTCGCCTTTACGTGCTCGACTCGCTTCATGCCAACAAGCGCGGTTGTTATGCCCGGAGCCGAACGAACGAATTGCAGTGCGCACTCTAGGTCCTTTAAACCAAACGTATCGTGGATGACGGCAGGCACTTTGCCGACCAGGTGAGATTGAAGCAGCGAAGCACTGGCGATCAATGTGACACCCAACTCCCGGGCCGCTTGCACCATGGACATCGTTTTCCCGCCCACGGTTTGATTTGGACGCATCAGCGCCTCGGGCATCGCGAGATTAAACGGCAACTGCACGAAATGAAAATGATGGTCGCTTCCCCCTGCCTGCCGCGCCAGTCCCACCATTTGCTCAAGTGAAAGATAATCCGGCGCGCGTGATTCGTTGCGAAAGGCATTCCATGTCGCCATGCCGTAGGCGTGAACCTTGCCCGCGGCCACCTCTTTCTCAAGAGTTTCAAACGCCGCGGCAATGCGCCGGTTGAATTCCTCGCGGGACACTTCGCCCAATTGTGTTTCCGGATTATGCAAGTAAAAAACGTCAATGCAGGAAATACCCAAATTTCGACGGCTGCGCTCGATTTGATCTTCGAGGTATCGCGGCGTCATGCAATGGCACCCTGCCGCAATGTCCTCGACAGCGAAGATTCCTTTGGATATGTATTCGCGAAAGAAGTAATCGTTGGCGTCGGCGGGCGTGTCGCCATCGGGCGTCAGGAATCCCGCCTTCGTGCAAATCAGAATTTCTTCGCGCGCAAACCCGGTTGCGAAAAGCTTCTCAAGCGCGCTCCCAACCGACCGTTCGCTGCGCTGGAGGCGGTAATTGATCGCGGTATCGACAACGTTTAGGCCACCCTGAACCGCCGTAAAAACTGCTTCAGTATAATTCCGATCCGTTGCGGCGTCCGGTTCGCCGAGATATGTGCCTATTCCTATGGAAGACATCAGCAGACCGCGGCGGTCGCGGAAATGTCCCGACGCCGCGCGACCTTCGAAACGTGCGGCAAAGGATCGCGTGCCTTCCGCAGTGGCATGCCCCAGCTTAAGCGGGGACGAAGAACTCATGTGTGTCGCAGCGCTCCAATCACGGCCGATGAGTATAACAGGCCGAAAAATATCCGCTCTCACAATTCCGCCGCGCGCGGAACGCAATGCGCGTTATTCCAAGGCGCGAGAGGTCATTCCGCCGGCTGGTTCCCCGCCCGCCAGACCCTGCGCAATAATTAATTGCCGCGCTTCCACACGAAGTTTCGGCAGAGAGCGCGCAAAAATGAATGCGCCGATGATGGCTCCCAGCCCGCCGAGCGCAACTGTCCACGGCGCGCCAATGCGATCGGCGAGCGCCCCCGAGAGCAACGAACCGAGCGGCGCCATGCCCATGAACATCATCGAATAAACCGCCATCGTTCGCCCTCGCAGACGGTCGGGCACCATCGCCTGAATCAACGTATTCGAAGATGCCATCTGGACCATCATCGCAAAGCCGACCGGTACCAGCAGTATCACGGAGAGCAAATACCATCGCGAGAACGAAAACAGGATCAGCGCCACTCCAAATCCCGCGCACGAAACTGCCACCCAACGGCTCAATCCCTTCAGTCCTGTTCGCGATGCCAACACAAGAGCTCCCGTCAACGCGCCAATGCCCGTCGCGCCCATCAACGTGCCAAGCGTCGTGGCGTTTCCATGCAGGATGCGCGCGGCAAAAATCGGCATCAAGACGGAATAGGGCATCGCCACGAGACTCACCAGGCCAAGAAGAAGCAGCAGGGCGAGGATCGGCGCGGTACGCCGCACAAAACGGAACCCCTCGGCGATGTGCTCGAATGCCGAAGCATGGTGGTCTTCCACTGCGCGGCGGCTGATCCGCATCATCAACAGTCCCGCAATTACAGCGATGTAGCTGACAGAATTTGCAAAAAAGCACCAGCCCTCGCCGATGCTCGCGACCAAAATTCCCGCAATGGCCGGCCCGATCACGCGCGCGCCGTTGAACATCGACGAATTGAGCGCGATAGCGTTCATCAGATCCTCGCGCCCAACCATGTCGACCAGAAACGCTTGCCGCGCCGGGATGTCAAACGCGTTTACAACGCCCATCAGCGAAGCCAGTAGAATCACTTCCCAAACCTTAACGCGGCCGGAAAGCGTTAGCCCGGCAAGAATACCAGCCAGTACCATCGAGGCGGCCTGCGTCGCGATCACCACGCGCCGGCGGTCCCAACGATCGGCGACCATGCCTCCAATCGGGGCCAACAGAAAAACTGGAATCTGGCCGGCAAACGCGACGGTGCCCAACAAAAGAGATGATCCCGTCAGGCGATAGACCAGCCACGCTTCCGCAATGTTGTCCATCCACGTGCCCACCAGCGAAATCAGTTGGCCGGCAAAGAAAAGCTGGAAATTGCGGTACCGGAGCGCGCGAAACATCACGGACCAGCGCGACACCGGAACGCCCGATGCAGTTTCGCCGTTCGCAGGTCTTTCGGCCGTGTTTAGGGAGGTGTCGTCGGGCATTTTGAATTAATTATCCGGCAGTCGCGCCGGCTAGCACGCGCGCGCACGCGCGGAGTATTTTCCGGTAAGGCCAATCCGTATCGCGAAACAAAATTTCGCCAGCTCGCGGCTTCGAATAAAACCAGCGAGCCACCAATGATAGATGCTCTTCACGTTGTGTAGTCTCGCCATGCAAATTGAATCGATCACCGCTGGAAGCAGTTCCCTCGCCATCGATTCTACCGTAGCGCCCGGGTGGCGCTGCGGTCTCGCTCGCTTGCAATCCCTCAAAATGCCGGCGCAGAACCGCTTCGACGGATCGTGGCTCACCCGATTCATCAAAACAAATAAACAGTGGCGGCGCAATCAGCCCGTTCACGACAGCAAAGATCGCAACTGTCTTGTCGCGAACCGCGCGTTGCAAAATCACCGCATTCAATGCATCCACACGCTGCGCTATCTCAGGCAGGCCGCGAAGCACGCTATTTACCTTATCGAGTTTTTTATGCAAGGCAGCCGCGCGCTCAAAATCCGTCGCTTCGCTCGCCGCTTCCCGTTCGCGCTCCATCGCTCCCGTCAGGAACGCCCCGCCGGATTCCAGCGTTTGGAGTACGCGATTCACTTCGACCTCGTATTCTTCCTGCGTGCAGCCCGCAAAGCACGGCGCGAGGCACATCTTCATCTCCGAATATATGCACCCGGGAAAGCTGGGGTCGCGGCGAATCTTGATCTGGCAGCGGCGAATCTTGAAAAGGTCGAGGAACTCATTCGCGAACGATTCGGCCACCTGTCGTGACACGAACGGACCAAAATAATAACCGCCGTCCTTGAAAATCCGTCGCGTGACGTAACAGCGTGGATATGAATTCCGCAGGCTAATCTTTAATAGCGCGGGCGGTCGCAGCCGCAAAAATGCGCGGTAGCTTTTGGGAAAGCGCTCCCGCGCTTGATGATACAGCACGAGCGATTGTTCAAATCGCGAACCGGTCGCGCGAAACGAGAATTCCATCGCAACGTCGCGCAGGTTCAGTTTCTTCGAAGTAGCATCCGGCGGCCGCAGCAAACGCTCTGCCGCGCGTCGAAGATCAGCGGTACGCGCCAGATACGGTTTCGCCGCGGAGGCTCCCGGAGCCGCGCGTGTCCTAACAAGAAAAACGCCTGCATGATGCGGGATCGAGGGGAAAAACTGCTCCTCGCGCGCGGGATCAAACTCCAGACCAGCATCCAGAGGCAACACGAAGAAAGGATACACCGAAGACAAATTCACGCTGAACTGATTCCACGGAATAATTCCACAAAATGTTACAGGGAAATACTCAATAAGACCTCAACACCCAGGCTGCAATCACCAAACGCTGAATCTCGCTTGTGCCTTCGTAAATCTCCGTGATGCGCGCATCACGATAAGCGCGCTCGACTGGATATTCCCGGCTGTAACCGTTGCCGCCGTGGATCTGCATCGCTTTGTGTGCGACGCGCGTGGACATTTCCGAGGCAAACAACTTTGCTACCGACGCCTCCATCGAAAATCGCGAGCCTGTTTCCTGCTTCCACGCGGCCTTGCGGACCAGCAGGCGCGCGGCATCGATTTCCGTCGCCATATCGGCAAGCATGAACTGAATCGCTTGAAAATCCGCGATGGGGTGGCCGAAGGCTTCCCGTTGCTGCGAGTACGCGAGCGCCGCTTCAAATGCGCCCTGCGCAATCCCCGTGGCCTGCGAAGCAATCCCGATGCGTCCGCCATCGAGCGTCGAAAGCGCCACTTTGTAACCTTCGCCTTCAGCCCCGATGCGATTCGCGACCGGAATCTCGCAATCGGTGAAGGACAGCTCGCAACAGGCTGTCGCGTTGATGCCCAACTTTTTCTCTTCCTTGCCCACGGCGAATCCCGGCGTGCCCTTCTCAATCACCAGCGCTGTGATTCCCTTCTCGCCCTTCTCCGGCTGCGTATTCGTGTAGACAATCGCGGCGTCAGCCGCACCGCCGTTGGTAATCCAGGCTTTCGTACCGTTAACAATATACTTGTCGCCCTTCAGTACCGCCTTGGTCCTCAAGGCAGCCGCGTTTGACCCCGCCTGAGGTTCGGTCAAGGCATAACAACCGATCTTTTCGCCACGCGCAAATGGGATAAGGAATTTTTGCTTTTGCTCTTCGGTTCCGAATCGGTAAATCGGTTCGCAGAAGAGCGAATTCTGCACGGAGAGAATTACACCCGTGGAAGCGCATACGCGTGAGATTTCTTCGATCACGATGGTGTAGCTGAGGTGGTCCATCCCCGCGCCGCCGTACTGCTCGGGAAATGCAACGCCTGTAAGGCCCAGTTCGGCTGCCTTGCGAAATGTCTCGCGCGGGAACTGGCACGTTTCATCCAATTCCCTTGCCAGCGGTTTTACTTCTGTTTCGGCAAAATCCCGCACAGTCCGTTGCAACAGTGTCTGTTCTTCAGTCAGCCCCAGGTCCAAGTCCCCGCTCCTATCATTGCGCGATATGCAGAGCGATATTGTACCGGGACGCCGCTGAACTGTCAGGTTCCATTGCATTCCCGGTGAAAGAAAAGATTCATGCGTTCAGCGCGTGATGCAATTTTTCAAAAGTCATGGAAAGATCCTCGGGCTCAAGGCGTGTCTCCGCGACAGTGGTCATGAAATTCGCATCACCGATCCAGCGCGGTAGCACGTGAAGATGCAAATGTCCGGTGACGCCGGCGCCCGCACAGCGCCCAAGATTCATGCCCAGGTTATAACCTTGAGGATGATAAACGCTGGCAAGCGCTTTCTGTACATTCTGCGCAAGACGCATCATTTCCGCGAGGGCCTCGGCATCGCATTCCGAAAGCTCCGCAACATGCGCGTAGGGCACTACCATGACGTGGCCAGTCGTGTAGGGGAAACGATTCAGGATTGTGAACGCGAGCTTGCCGCGAAAAACGATTTGAGCCGCAACATCATCATTTAACGCTACGGCGTCGCAAAAGATGCACCCGTCGTCCTTGCTTGCCTCAGCAATATAGCGATAGCGCCAGGGTGTCCAAATAAAATCCATTCCGCTCGACCGGGTTAGCCCTGGGGCGCGTGCTCGGAGGAAGATGCGGCTGCGGCGGGCGGCGCGGCTTTATGAACGTTGACGAAGTCCTTCAGTTCTTTGCTTGGCTTGAAAAACGGAATTCTCTTGGGCGGCACTTCCACCTTCGCGCCGGTCTTCGGATTGCGGCCGATCCTGCCTCGGCGTTGCCGCGTACGAAAGCTACCAAAGCCGCGAATCTCAATCTTGTCGTTCTTCTGCAGCGCCTCGATAATGCTTTCAAACACTGTCTCGACAACCGTTTCCGACTCTTTGCGCGGCAGCTCCGTTACGCGGATAACTTCCTCGATCAAATCCGCCTTCGTCACTGTACGCTCTGCTGCCTCCGGCTTACCGGTAGCGCTTGCCATGGGCCGACGGCCCTCCCTCTTAACCAAATTTAGGTTTGGATGCTGGGCTGAGCTTGCTGCCTATGCCCCGAGACCACCCGTTGCTACAGTCTGCAGGACACTTAGCGGCCCTTCCATATCACCAATGGGCCCACAACGTAAATCCTTTTCTGCGGACAACCCCGGAGTCCTATGGCTGAGTTCGGCTCAGTTTGCCTGCCGTTTGGCCATGATAGCATCGCCGATGGTGGCGTTGGGCGATGATTTTGTCGACCGGAACACTTCTATATCGCGTCGCTCGACCTGCTTCTGCGCCGCGCGATAGCTCAGACTGATTTTCCGCTGCTCAGGGTCCAGCCGTATAATCTTGAACTCATATTCCTTGCCTTGCACGAGCGCCGCTGTGACTTTTCCCGTTTTCTGCTTACTGCGGTCACCTGATTCTCCTTTTGGACGTCGCTCTTCAATTTCTGAAATGTGACAAAGGGCCTCAATGCCTTCCGCAAGTTCGACGAATGCCCCAAACGCTGCGTTCCGCACGACTTTTCCTTTGAGCACCTCGTTTAGCTTGTGCGCTGCAAACCAGTTCGCCCAGATATCGTTGACTTGCTTCAGGCCCAGCGATATGCGCCGGTGCTCGCTATCAATTTTCAGCACCTTCGCTTCCACGGTATCGCCCTTTTTCAATTTTTCGCTCGGATGCTTCACGCGCTCCGTCCAGCTCAGATCGCTGACGTGGATCAAGCCCTCAATTCCCTCTTCCAATTCCACAAACGCGCCGAAATCCGCGAGATTCCGCACGCGGCCGCTGACGACTGAGCCCACCACGTATTTCTCCGCCACGCCCGCCCAAGGGTCCTGCGACGTCTGTTTCAACCCGAGCGAAATGCGCCGCTGCTCCGGCTTCAATTCCAGCACAACCACTTCTACCTCATCGCCGACTTTCACCATCTTCGAAGGATGTTTCAATCTCTTTGACCAGCTCATCTCGCTGACGTGCACCAATCCCTCCACGCCAGCCTCAATGTGCACAAACGCTCCGTAGTCCGCCAAGCCTACAATTTTCCCACGCAAGTGCGTGCCCACCGCAAAGCGCTCCGGAACAGTCGCCCACGGATCAGGAAGCAACTGCTTACGCCCCAGCGAAATGCGCATCTTCTCTTTATCAAACTTCAGAATCTGCACTTGAATTTCCTGGCCGGCGGAAACAACTTCGGAGGGATGCGCGATTCGTCCCCAGACCAGATCGCTGATGTGCAGCAAACCGTCCAGGCCGCCCAAGTCGACGAATACTCCATACTCCGTGATGTTTTTTACCTTGCCCGTTACAATGGACCCCTCAGTTAGCGTCTCCGCGAAAGCCTCGCGTTGTTTCCGCTGCTCTTCTTCCAGGATCACGCGGCGGCTCACCACCACGTTTCCGCGTTTACGATTTAGCTTCAAGACACGGCATTCGACCTCGCGGTCCTTCCAGGCTTCCAAATCGTGCACCGGCCGCAGGTCGAGCTGCGAAGCCGGCAAAAACGCGCGGATCCCGATGTCCACCACCAAACCGCCTTTGATACGGTCCACTACTTTGCCTATAAGCGTCAGCCCTTCCTTGTGGGACTTCTCGATCTGTTCCCAAACGCGACGCCGGTGGGCGCGCACGTGCGATAGCAGGACGTAGCCATCCTTTTGTTCCGGGAGCCGCTCCACGGCAATCGAATCGCCCGACTGAAAGTGAATCCCGCCCGTGTCTAAAAATTCTTGCGCCGGCACAAGTCCTTCGAATTTGGCTCCAACATCCACAACTACGCCCAAGTCCGTGACCGCAATCACGCGGCCGTCAAAAATCTCCCCGCCAGTTGAGGCTGGCTGCGGAACCGCGTATTGGTCGATGAGCTGCTCCATTGGCTCATCGCCAGACTTATCCCTCAATTGCTCCTGGCTGTGCTGCTGGTTTTGTTCCCGCGTTGGGTCTGGGGATTGCTCGAGTTGCTCCGCCGGATTCGCGGAGGCATCGGCAAGAAATTCCGGATTAGATTCAGAAATCTCAGGAGTTTTCAAAGCAGCTTCTTCGCTGGCTGGGGTGATTGAACCGTTATCATGCGCCATTGGCGCTTCGGCCGTTGCAGTTTCCGCCGTGTATGCGTGCGACTCTGGATTGTCGTGCTCGGGCGACATACTGGCGGCCTCCCTGAGGAATACCCCGCTCACCGAGGATGTGCCTCGGAAACTCCACCCGACGGGCAAGAGCAAAAGAGGGGACACAGCGAGAGTTAACGCGCTGTATCGTCAGGATGATACGTGAGGATGATACGCGCCCGACGCTTTCATTGTCAACCGCCCGCGTGCCGGTATCTGGCGGACGCCCAATCGAAGCAAAGAAAGCAAACTCTTACGGTGCGTCCGGACTCTCGGTCAGTTCTTTGTAGAGGTAAGCGCCCCCGGCAACCGCTGCAGTGGCAGCGAATACAAAAATTATCAAGCCGCGTCTCTTTCGAGCGCCGACGTAGCCTTCCTGGAACTTTGTGTTGTCGGCGACGATCTTCACTCCATACGTGCGGCCCGGAGTAAGCGTGTAGGTCTCTCCATCAAGTTCGAGACTCAGAGGGCCTGCAACGCTAGCGACCTTCAACTCGTCTTGGGCCATCACCGTAACCTGAGCCGTCGTCGGCTGCACGGTTTGGGGCCGCACAAGGACATCTAAAGCTCGAATCGCCACGGCGCCGCCGCGCGCAGACATGAACCCAGCGGTACCAGACGTGAGCACTGCGGTCACCACAGATCCGTTCGTGGTGAGTTTGGCCACGCTGGAGGGCGAAAAGTAAACCTGATTCCCTGCAAATTGCAGGCGAACTTGACCGCCTGGACCGGTCGCCACGGTGTCGCCATCGTAGATATTCGCGCCGTTGGCTACGGAATTTCCATCTAGTTGCGCCTCTTGCGCAGCCAAAACAAAGCCCAACGGACGGTTCGGCGCCCCGGCTCCGAAGGCCGGAAGACTGATTAAAGAGGCTGACAGAATGCAGGCGAGTAAGCTTCTACATGCGGATCGCACAGATACCTCCCAAGAAGGGCCTAATTCACTTTAAGCCTGTCCACGCAAGTCGTCAATGGCTTATCGCAAAATGCTGTCTCAGGACAAAACCCTTTAAGAACATTCTCTTAGGGTCAGTTTGTGCTGTCGCCCTTCCGCAAAGACTCCTCTCGAACGGCTCGAAACTCCGAGCCTGCCTTCCATTCCGGCATTTTGGCTGTATTCGCTACCTTGTATCCAATCAAAAAATAAAGCTGGCAGTCCTGCACATCGCCGCTCATGTTCCAGTAGGGATAAATCACATCCGAAGGCTTGTGGTAGTGCTCCTTCGTGTATTTGTCCCGCATCATCATGCCCCATCCCGCTGGCTTCCCGACGAAGTCCGTCCCCGCATCCGGATCGAGCGCCGGAACGCCCACTTTGGCGAAGCTGAAGTGGTCGGACCGATAGTAGAAGCCTTTCTCCGGTTCCGGATCATCCTTGATAACGCGTCCCTGCTCCCGAGCAGTTGCGGCAGCCACTTCGTCTAGCGTGGATTTCCCTTTCCCGACAAGCACAATGTCATGCGTCCGGCCCAAGACATTCATCACGTCCATATTGATGTCCGCGGCCGTCCGTGCCAGCGGATATAGCGGATGCTCTGCATAGTAACGCGAGCCGAGCAGGCCCTGTTCCTCGCCTGTCACGGACAAGAACAGAATCGACCGCTGCGGCGGAACTTGCAATTGCTTGTACGCTCGCGCAATTTCAATTAGCGCCGACACGCCCGAGGCGTTATCCGCCGCCCCGTGATAAATGCGATCCCCATTCACCGCCGGACCGATGCCGAAATGATCCCAATGCGCCGTGTAAATCACGTACTGATTTTTCAGCTTCGGATCGCTGCCCGTCACTTTCGCAATCACGTTGTGCGAATGGATTGTGCGCAGCGTGTTGTGAATTTCGATTTGCGCCTTCATGCCCAAATCCACGGGATGAAAATCCGGCTTTGCCGCCGCCGCTTTCAGTGTGTCGTAATTTTGGCCCGCGGCTTTGAAAAGCTGCTCCGCTTCGTCCTGCGTGATCCATGCCTCGACCGCCGCGCGATTCATATTTTTGTTCGCGGAGACCAGATCGAATTGCTCCGCTCCCCAACTATCGCGCACCACTTCCCACGGGTATCCTGCTGCTCCGGTCTCGTGAACAATCAAACAGCCAGCTGCGCCCAGCCGCGCCGCTTCTTCGTATTTGTACGTCCACCGACCGTAGTACGTCATGATTTTTTTACCGGTCTCGTTTTTATCGGGAAAAGGATCGCTGACGAGGACCACAATCACCTTACCCTTCACGTTCACGCCCTTGAAGTCGTCCCAGTGCCGCTCGGGAGCTTCAATTCCATATCCCGCGAATACCATATCGGCATCCATGCTCACTGACGGCACCATGCGTTTCGTCCACGCGACGAAATCCTTTTCGAATTTCGCGTGCAGCGTCTGGCCATGTCCTGTGAACGTCAGCGCCATCGTCGGATCGGGACGTATGCCCGCCATCGGAACGTCCTGCAAATACGTGCCGTCGGGATTTCCCGGCTCCAACCCCAACTGCCGGAACTGCTCTTGAATATAGGCGATGCTCAGATCCTCCCCGTGCGACCCCGGCCCGCGCCCTTCGAACTTGTTCGACGAAAGCACGCGAATGTGGTCCAGCAGCCGCTCGCCTGAAAACGATTTCAGCGCCGCCGCCGGCGGGCTCGGCTGACGAATCGCGCCTACTAAAAGCAAACCCGCGCATGCGGCCAACAGCGGCGAAATTGTTTTAAAGATCCTCACGGCTATCATTCCCTCCCAAACAAAATGTCATTCGAAGCAGTGCATCTTACTTCCTGGCTCGCGCCCCGACAAGAAAATCCCTGCCGCCAGACGGACATCGCGTTGCAAAATTCCACGGCCGGGCAGAAAATGAGTTTATGTTCAAGGAAGGCCAGCGCGTGCGTGCCAATCTGGCCGGGATGCAGGCCGGAGGCGTGCTCTTCCACGCCGCCGTAACCGACGCTGTCGGGAATATCGTGCGCCAAACGTCGGAGAACCCGCCCGTGTATCTCGTGCACCTGCTTTTTTCCTTCAAGGGCGTGAACGAAATCGAAGTCCCCGCGGACCGCCTGACGGCTTTCTAGGGTCGTGCTCTCGAAAAGAGAAGAAGGCCCGTACTTGCGCTACAATAGCGCACGGAAAACCGGAGGCCTCATGCTCCATCGCTTTGTTTTTCACAACACGAAACTCATGCCCATCGAAGAGGCGCGTTTCTCGCCGGGCCAAGCCGGTCTGCTCAACGGCTGGGGCCTTTTCACAACGCTCCACATTTTCGACGGCGAGATATTCGCGTTCGAGCGTCACTGGAAACGCCTCGAGAAAGACGCGGCACGCACGCATTGCCCGTTTCCCTTCGACGCTGAAAAAGTCCGCGGCCAACTGGCCGAAGTCATTCGCGCGAATCACGTCAAAGAAGGATGCGCGCGCATTTACGTCATCTACAACCAAGTCGGCCACTGGCGCAGCGATGAAGCTATGCCCCTCGTGGATTTATTTCTTTGCAGCACCGATCTGCCCGCGTATCGCCAGCCCGCGCGCTTGAACCTTCGCGAGCATGGCCGCCATGCTGCGTCCCCGCTCGCCGGAGTGAAAGTCACTTCATGGTTGAACAATGTCTGGAATCTTTACGAAGCGCAGCAGGGCGGTTTCGACGAAGTGGTCCTTCTCAACGAGCGCGGCGAAGTGGCCGAATGCACTGCCGCCAATCTTTTTTGCGTGCGTGCCGGCCGCGTCCTCACGCCTCCTCTCAATTCCGGCTGCCTTGAAGGCATCACGCGCAGCATACTGCTCGAAATCGGACCGCGCGCGGGCGTTCCCTGCGAGGAAGCGATCCTTCGCCCTGCCGATTTATTTTCCGCCGACGAAATTTTCATTTCCTCGACGAATCGCACCTTGCTCGCCGTCGGCGAAATTGCTGGCCATCGTTACGCGAATGCGCCCGGCCCCATCACTCGGATCCTCGACGAAGCATTCACCGCTTACATCAAGGAATATCTCGCGCGCAACTCGGCAGCTGCAGCGAAACGCTGAAACTTCAAGACCTCTCTGAGCCCTGGCTCATTCTTGCTTTTGTTATCACCGCTCGATTCGCTACAATCGATATGCGTCCGGAAGTCCTGGACAAGGAGCCGTGATGAGCGATCTTGCAAGCAAGACGTGCGTGCCATGCCGAGGCGGGGTGCCACCTCTAAAAGGCAAAGAGCTCGATGGATATCTGAAGCAAGTCTCGGGGTGGAAAGTCGTCGAAGAACACCATCTAACGAAGGATTTCACCTTTCCGGATTTTAAGCAGGCTCTCGCCTTCGTCAACAAAGTGGGCGCCGTGGCGGAAGAGCAAGGCCATCACCCTGCCATCAATTTCACTTGGGGGAAAGCAGAAATCACAACGTGGACTCATAAAATCGACGGCTTGACGGAAAGCGACTTCATTCTCGCCGCAAAGATCGACCGTCTCTAACGCTGCTTACCAATGAACGCGATTAACAAATCATTGTGACGCGCGCCTTCGAGAAGCGACCGTCCGGGCCCAGAGATTACGACCTCAAGATACTGTGAATTGCATATGCCCGCATCGCGGTCAACGTTAGCAACATCAAATATTGGTCGAACTCGCCACTGCCGGTTCCATTGACGATTCGCGGAAAGGCACTTATTACTCAAATGGTCTCTGAGGAGCACACCTCCAAGCGGAATGAACGCCCGAGACTCTGTTCGAGGCCTCCACAAATACGCGGTCGCGTGTTTCTTATTCTGCCGGTATTGCTCGTGGCGATCGGGGCCGCGCATGCCCAGACAAACGCCACCGCGCAGCCCCTGCAACTCAATCTGCATCAGGCGATCGAGCTCGCGTTAAAACAAAATCCCACCGTGCAAATCGCCGGCCTGAATCTGGCCGAGAGCCAGAAAGACAGCGCCATCGCGCGCTCCGCCCTGCTGCCGCAGGCCGATTTCAACGTCTCCGATCGCGCCATCCGCGCAAACATCCGCGCCGGCATCGGTCTTACGATTCCCGGCGTGCCTGAAGCAGTCGGACCGTTTCAAGTTTTTCAGACTGGCTCGAATTTCTCCGCGCCTGTTTTTGATCTCTCCCTCTGGCGGCGCTGGCAAGCCTCGCGCAAGAATATCCTCAGCGCCGACGCGCAGCGGCAGTCCGCGCGCGAACAGATTGTGCTTCTCGTTGTTTCACAATACTTGGCCAGCTTACACGCCGGCGCGCAGGCGCAAGCGGCGCAATCGCAGGTCGATCTCGCACAGGCCCTTTACGATCAAACTTCCGATATGCAGAAAAATGGCGTCGCCACGGGCGTGGATGCTTTGCGCGCAAACGTCGAACTTCAAAATGAGAAGCAACGCCTTATCGTCGCGCAAACGAATCAGCAGATTGCCCTGTACGGCCTCTCTAAGTTGCTGAATGTCGATCCCCAGCAGAAAATCGTGCTTGAGGATCAGACCAGTTTTTTCGAGACGCCGGAAATCAGCGCGGACGAAAGCCTCGCGCAGGCCTACCAAGCACGTCCTGAAATGAGGGCCCTGCTTGCCGAGCAACAATCCCTCGAATACCAGAAGCGCGCCGACAGCGAATCGCGTTGGCCTGCCTTGCTTTTTAGCGGCGATTACGAGCAACAGGGTTTGTCGTCCAGCACCATCATCCCCACGTACGTGTATGAAGCGGGAATTACGTTGCCTCTATTTACGGGCGGACGCATTCACAACGAAATAGCTCGCGACGATCTGGAAGTGCGAAAAATTCAGCAAAGCGTCACAGACGAGCGCAACCAGATTGCGCTCGATGTGCACACGGCTATCGCTGAACTTGATTCTGCGCGAAACCAAGTGCAGGTGGCGAATCTCGGCGTGGACCTCGCCAACCAGGAAGTGCAGCAATCGCGCGACCGGTTCAAAGCCGGTGTTGCGGACAACATCGAGGTCATCACCGCGCAAGACGCACTAGCGCGCGCCAACGAAAATCAAATATCCGCCCTGTATCAGTACAACCAGTCGCGCGCCGACCTGGCGCACGCCATTGGGCGGATCGAATTGCTTTACAATAAGTGAAAGCGAGTTATATCCATGAGCACTAGAGCCACCGAACTCGAGCCTGAAAAAGAGCGGGAACCAGAAAAAGAAGCGGCGCCTCCGCAAGAGGAAAAAGCCACGAGCCGCGAGCCAAGCGCCCTGCGGAACCCGCGCGTGCGCCGCGGGCTTCTGATCGCTGGAGTTGTTGTCGCGATTATCGCCATACTTTTGTGGCTCCATTATCGTAATCGCGAATCCACTGACGACGCACAAGTGAACGCGCATATCATCCCGATCGCTCCGCGCATTTCCGGCAGCGTCATCGACGTCGTCGTCAAAGACAATCAGACCGTGAAAAAGGGGCAAGTCCTTGTTCGCCTCGACCCCCGCGATTTCCAGGCAAAACTGGACGACGCCAAGGCCGCGCTCGCACTCGCGCAGAGCCGCGCGCAAGCCGCCACCGTCAACGTTCCTCTGACATCCGAAACCACGCAGAGCGGCACAACCAGTGCTGACGCCGTGGTGGCCGCTGCGCAAGCAAATTACGAACAAGCGAATCTGGCCCTGCAAACGGCGCTGACTTCCGGTTTGGCTTACGCGCAAGCCAACGTGCAAGAAAAGGAAGCGAAATATCAAAAGGCCGAATCCGACCTTACGCGCATGAAGCCGCTCGCCGCCAAGTCCGAAATTTCGCAGCAGCAGTACGACGGGTATGTTGCCGCCGAGCAGGAGGCCAAGAGTCAACTCGACGCGGCACGTCAGAATTTCTCCCTGGCGCAGCAAACGGTCTCCGTCCGCCGCGCCCAGGTTGCATCCGCGAAGGCTGAACTCGAAAAAGCCCGCGCCGGATCGACCGCGGCGCAAGCGAACACCAAGCAAGTCAAAGTGAGTTCGGCGAATGCCGCATCCGCACGCGCCGCCGTTGGGCAGGCGCAAGCCAACCTCGACGCTGCACAGCTCAACCTCGACTACACAACCATCGTTGCTCCGGAGGACGGCACAGTTACCAACAAAACCGTCGAAGTCGGTGAAATCGTCCAGCCCGGCCAAGGTCTTCTTCTGCTTGTTCCTCTGAACGATGTTTGGGTCACGGCGAACTTCAAGGAAACTCAGCTCGCGCGCGTGAAGCCGGGTGACCGCGCAGAGATCTACGTCGATATGTACGGGAAAACTTTCCCGGGACACGTGGACTCCATCGCAGGCGCCACTGGCTCCCGCCTCAGCCTCTTGCCACCGGAAAACGCGACCGGCAACTACGTCAAAGTAGTTGAACGTATTCCCGTGAAAATTCTTCTTGAACCTGACGTGTTGAAGCAAGCGATTCTGCGGCCCGGGATGAACGTCGAGGCCACAATCATCACGAAGTAAATTCCCTGATGGCGACTTTTGCACTTCCGCGCGAGCGCACACAGGACGTTAATCCGTGGCTGATCGCCATCACCGTCATGTTGGCGACGTTCATGGAAGTTCTCGACACCAGTGTCGCGAACGTTTCGCTGCCGCATATTGCAGGCAGCCTGAGCGCGGGCGTCGACGAAAGCACCTGGGTCCTCACGTCTTACCTGGTCTCAAACGCCATCGTCCTTCCCTTGACTGGCTGGCTTTCGAATGTCTTTGGCCGCAAGCAGTTCTACATGACTTGCGTTACGGTTTTCACCATCAGCTCTTTTTTCTGCGGCCTCGCGCCAAGTCTGCCCATGCTCGTCTTCTTCCGCGTCATCCAGGGCGCCGGAGGAGGAGGCCTTCAGCCAATTTCGCAGGCAATTCTCGTCGATAGCTTCCCGCGCGAAAAACAAGGCATGGCTATGGCCGTCTACGGCATGGGCGTCGTCGTGGCGCCCACGATCGGTCCCACGCTTGGCGGCTGGATTACGGACAGTTTCACCTGGCGCTGGATTTTCTTCATCAACATTCCCGTCGGCATCCTCTCCATCCTGATGACAACGATGTTGATCAAGAATCCGCCCTACATGAAGAAGCTACGTCTCCGGATCGATTACATCGGCATCGCATTCCTCAGCGTTGGCCTCGGATTTCTTCAAGTCGTCCTCGATAAAGGCCAACGCGACGATTGGTTCGGCTCGCACTTCATCGTCTGGGCCAGCATCATCGGCGCCACCGGACTCGTGGGCGCGGTCATTTGGGAGTTGCTGCAAAAAGAACCCGTGGTGGATTTGCACCTGCTCAAGGAGCGAAATTTCGCTGTTGCCGTATTTACAATGTATATCCTCGGCTTCGTTTTATATGGGACCACGGTCTTACTCCCCATACTGATGCAAACCCTCATGGGCTACAGCGCGATGCAGAGCGGCCTGGTCTTGCTTCCCGGCGGAGCCATCATGATTGCCGTTTTGCCCATCGTGGGCTTTTTGCTCGGAAAATTTGAAGCGCGATGGCTTGTCGTCGTGGGCCTCGCTATCACTGCGTCCGGACTCTTTATGATGTCACATTTCGATCTGCAAATGGGCATCTGGACGCCGGTGACGGTGTGGATCGTTTCGCGCGTGGGCGTGGCCTTCCTGTTTGTCCCCATTAACGTGATCGCGTTTTATTTTGTCGCGCCAAAGAAAACCAATGACGCCACAGGACTCATCAACCTTGCCCGCAATATCGGCGGGAGCATGGGGATTTCATTTGTCACCACGCTCCTCGACCGCGGCGCGCAGAAACATCAAGATATTCTCTCCGCACATATCACCTCGCTGACACCCGGTTTCCAAGCCCAAATGCACGCGTTGGCGCAGCGGCTAATAGCCGCCGGCTCTAATCCCGTGGAAGCTCTTCATCAGGCGGAGAGACTGTTCTACGGCGTGATCCAGCAGCAGGCTATGATGCTTTCATTCATCGACGATTTCCGCATCATGGGCTATATCTGCCTCGCCATGATTCCTGTTATGTTCATCCTGAAGAGAGCCAAGCCAGGCAAGTCGCGCGTCATGGCCCACTGACCGCTGGCCACTGCTACAATCGCGTCTGGCTTTTCGCATCATTCAGTTTAGGAATTACATGCTGGCAAAAAATCCTGCCCCAGATTCGTTCATGGCTCGCGCGATTGAACTTTCGCTCGAAAACATTCGCTCGAATCAGGGAGGACCCTTCGCCGCGCTTATCGTAAAAGACGCCGAGATTATTTCCGAAGGAACCAATCGCGTCACCTCGGCCAACGATCCCACCGCGCATGCCGAAATCGTCGCTATTCGCGAAGCCTGCCGGAAACTGGGACGATTCGACCTGACCGGCTGCGAAATATACGCAACCTGCGAACCGTGCCCCATGTGCCTCGGAGCCATTTACTGGGCGCGCCTGGCAAGAATCTATTTCGCCAACACGGCCGCGGACGCCGCGAAAATCGGCTTCGATGATTCGCTGATTTACGAAGAAACGCGCCGCCCGCTCGCCGAACGCCGCATCCCCATGATCCCCCTGATGCGCGACGCTGCCATAAGAGTTTTTCGTGCGTGGGAAGTGAAGCCCGATAAGGTTTCGTACTGAACGTTATGCCTATCAGGTACGCTCGCTTCCAGTCCGCTGGAATTCATTCGGAATTTCGAGGAGCCGCCTTATGAATGTAAAGCTGGCAGACAACGCCTACGGCGAATCAGGCATTCGGCTGCTGCGGGTCATGCGCCGCGGCAGCGTCCATGAACTGAAAGACCTCACACTCTCGGTTCATTTTGAAGGCGATTTCGACGCCGCGCACACCGCCGGCGACAATCGTAAAATCCTCCCGGCCAACACAATGACAAATACTGTCTACGTGCTCGCTCGGCAATACCCAGCCGAAGCCGTCGAAGAATTCGCGCTCCACATCGTTGAACACTTCCTCACCTATAATCCGCAGCTTTCTCGCATTCGCGTCACGGCCGGCGAGCGCCCCTGGTCTCGCATCCTCATCGCCGAAAAACCCCATGCCTCCGCCTTTATCTCCAATGCAGGAGAACGCCGAACGACACACATCACCGCCACGCGGGAACATACAATTCTTCAATCCGGCATTGAAAATCTGCTCGTCCTCAAAACCACCGGGGCCGCCTTCGAGGGCTTTCTCCGCGATCCCTACACGACGGCCCAGGAAGTTCCGAATTCTGTTATTTCAGTCAACATGAATGCCACATGGACATACGAAACGTCCGAATCGGAAGCGCCCTATTCCGCTGCATGGCACGGCATTCGCAAAATCCTTCTCGAAACATTTGCGAATCATGAAGGCCGCTCATTGCAACATACTGCCTACGCCATGGGCCAGGCGGTGCTCGATAATTTCGAAGCCGTCGCTGAAATCCGGCTCGCTTTAGCGGACAACCTTTACTCTCCCGTTGATCTCAAACCGTTTGGCATGGAAAACGAGAGCGAGGTCTTCATGCCCACCGAGGAACCGCGCGGATTGGTCGAGGCCACATTGCGCCGGGAATCCTGATCCTGAAAATACCCTGCCAGCCCACTGAATTTGCGGGGAGCCCATTCGCTTCCAAAAAAAAAATGAATTCTGTCTTCTATTGCGTACTCCGCTCTGAAATCGTATCCTTTAGGACCCACCCATTATTCAACTCAATCAGGATCAGCGGAATTTCATGAACGGGAAAATCCTTGTCGTCGATGACGATATTGACGTGCGCAGCGGCCTGCAACTGCTGCTGCGGCGGCAAGAATATGACGTGCGTACGGCCAGCGACGGAAATGACGCCCTCGACGCCTGTGCGTCGTTCGATCCGGACCTGATTCTCCTCGACGTCATGATGCCCGGCCGCGATGGCTTCGAAGTCTGTCACGAAATCAAATCTCGCCCGGAGACGCGCCTGATTCCCGTCATTCTTGTCACCGGACTGTCGGATAAAAGTCATCGCATCCGCGGCATCGAAGCCGGAGCCGACGATTTCCTTAACAAGCCAATCGACATGACCGAATTGGATGCGCGCGTCCGTTCCCTGCTACGCCTGAAATCGTTCACCGACGAACTCGAGCATGCTGAAGCGGTGCTGTTCAGTTTGGCATTGTCCATCGAGGCCCGCGATCCCTATACACACGGCCATTGCGCGCGCTTGTCCGAATTTTCCGCGCATCTCGGCGAGCGCATCGGGCTTCCCGACGACGACATCACCGCTCTGCGCCGCGCCGGAATTGTCCACGATATCGGCAAAGTCGTTGTGCCCGACGCGATTTTGTTGAAGCCAGGGCCCCTCACTGCGGAGGAACGTGCAGCGATCAGGCAGCATCCGGCCGTCGGCGAACATATCTGCTCACCGCTGAGATCATTCCGCACCGTCCTCGGCATTATTCGACATCATCATGAACGCTGGGACGGTTCCGGGTATCCGGATGGGTTGCGCGGCGGCTCAATTCCTCTCGCCGCGCGCGTTTTGCAAATCGCCGACGTTTACGACGCATTGACAACGCAGCGCGCTTATCGCGTCGCGCTGGCTCCGAACGACGCCTGGAAAGTCCTTGAAGAAGAAGTAAATCGCGGCTGGTGGGATGGATACTTGGTGCGGGAATTTCGCGAGATGATGAAAAGTTGGAGCATGACCCCCGGAAATGGCAATCGAAAACCCGGCCATGCAAACACGCTAGCGAATTCAGCCAATTCTTCCTCAACGGAATAGCTGGTCGCTCATTACTGCCTTAATTTTGCAAGCCTGTCTTTGGGACGGGGTTCTTTACAAAGCGTACTTCTTCACCTCCGCCAGCAACTCCGCGGCTTCCGGCGGCGCGACCACTTTACCGTTGAGGATTGTTTGAGAATCCATGGTCTCGCCATACATGGCGACATCTCCATCATGGTCTGGTTGAAAAACGGCGCCAGCCAGGCTTATCCCCGCAAAAACGCCCCGGCTGCGCGAATACGACAATATTTGGGCGTGTAGTTGCAGATCCGTGCTCGCGCTGGCATGGCGTCCGACTGGCCCCGCTGCCGCGGTCGCCTCGCCACCAATTTTGAATTTATCGCTCAACAGCTTCTTCAGCCCGTTGCGGTTCCGGAACACAAGAATCAAATCGGTCGCGGCCCCGCCAATCTGGAATCCAAAGCTCCCGCCGCTGATCATCACAAACGCCGGTGGGCTCCAGATCCTGCTCGGTTTGTCTCCTATGCGGCAGACCACTATTCCCTTGCCGTAATTGGCGCCCACAATAAACGCAAAATGCATTTGTCCCGGAATGATCGCAATGCACGACGCCGATTGCAGCAAATCCAGTGGTATGGAACTTTCCGGCGTGTCCACGATCTCCTTGAAAACATCCGTTGCCGCCTGGATGCGGCTTACGTCATCGCTTCGCGACGAGCCCGCCAGCACCGGCATCGCCAATCCCATCACCAGAAGGCCACAAATCAGCATCCGTTTCTTCATGGGCAACGTTCCCCCCTTTATCTACTTGAGATGTTGAAAGCCATTCCTAGGTTAGATGCTTTTCCACAATTTCACAAACTTCCGCCCTAAAACCTCGCGCGAGCTCCGACGACCGGCCAACGGGTCCCCTACGCGACTCTGAACATTATGTCGAGCGTCAATCGGCTCCCTGAGACTACCTGGTCCGGCCCGCCACGTGCAGTTGCCGTGCGCGCGGCGCTTTGGGCATCGAGATCTCCAGCACGCCATCCTCAATTGCCGCCTTCGTCTGCGAAGGGTCGATCTCGATCGGCAACTCCAAAGAGCGGCAAATCTGGTTCGAGAGGTGCTCCTGATAAATGGTCCGTCGCGATTTCTTTTCCTCATGCGCTTCCCGCTTGCCCGAAATCGCCAGCCTTCGCGGTTCAACGCTCAGCTTTAAATCTTCCCCGCGAAAGCCCGGCACCTCGGCGCGCAGTGTCAGCGCGTCATCGGTTTCCATCAGCTCCACCGCGACCGGATGCAACGTTTCTTTCTCCGCATTCAGCCAGTGCTCGAGCGCGCGGCCCGGCTCGTGCCCATCATGCTCGAAAAGTTCATACGCTCTCTTCGAAATCGAATCATGAAGTTCCTGGGCATGGTCGAATAACTCCTCAAAGTCCACCAATTCAGGACGTGACGGCTGAGGATGCCTCGTGATCTGCAAATCTCGATCTTTAGACAACAATTGTTCTTTCATGTATGAGTCCCCCTTTATGATTTGTCTGTCATTCAGGTAGATTCCCCCGCCAGCGCTGCGGTTGTCTGAAAACGGCGCGCCCATTAAGAATGGATTACAGATATTTCTGCTAGAATCGCGCTGTCCGTGCATAAAACGTGCGTTTGAGCCACAATATGCGCGACAGAATCACGTTAACGCCAAATAAAAACGTGCCTGACGGCCTTTTCCCGCGCAATTTTCTCAAATCGTACCCGGAAGCGGTGCGCGGCCGGGGTTGTTTCATTCACACGGCCGACGGCCGCAAAATCCTCGACGCCTGCGGCGGTGCCGCGGTCGTCTCTATCGGGCACGGTGTCGAATCCGTGGCCCGCGCGATGGGCGAACAGGCAAGCTCGCTCGCTTACGTGCATTCCTCGCAATTCACCACGCGCGCAGCAACTGAACTCGCCCACCGCATACTCGACCTTGCGCCTCGCAACTTTCGCGAATCGCCCGACGGGCCCGGCCGCGTCTTCTTCACGTCTGGTGGTTCAGAAGCCACCGAAACAGCCCTCAAATTATGTCGCCAGTATTTCCTCGAGCGCGGCGAGCCCCATCGCACCCGGTTTGTTTCTCGTTGGCAGAGCTATCACGGCAGCACGCTCGGCGCGCTCGCTGTCTCCGGAAATGTCAAACGTCGTGCGCCCTTTGCGCCGCTTCTTCGCGACTGGCCTCACATCAATCCCTGCTATTGCTATCGTTGCCCGCTAAACTTGCATTATCCCGAGTGCGCCGTCGCGTGCGCCACGGAGCTCGACGACGTTCTCGGCAACGATTTCGCAAACCAACAAAACGATCGCATTGCGGCCTTTATCGTTGAGCCCATCTCCGGCGCGACTCTCGGCGCGGTCGTCCCTCCCGCCGAATATATGCCCCGCATCGCGGAAATATGCCGCCGCCACGAAATTCTTCTGATCGCCGACGAGGTAATGACCGGAATGGGCCGCACCGGCAAGCCCTTCGCCGTCGATCACTGGGGCGTCGAACCGGACATCATTGTTCTGGGCAAAGGCATGGCGAGCGGCTATGCACCTCTCGGCGCCGTTATCGTCACGGGACGCATCGCCCAAGCGATTCAAAAAGGCTCAGGTGCTTTTCTTCACGGCTTCACCTACAGCGCCCATCCCGTTTCCACCGCCGCTGGCCTCGCCGTTCTTGACTACATGGCCGAAAAAAATCTTTTCGCGCGCGTCGCTCCGGCAGGCCGCGAACTTCTCGCCGCACTCGCGCCGCTAAGAGATTCCCCTATCGTAGGAGACATTCGTGGCTTAGGCCTTCTCTTCGGCGTCGAATTCGTGCGCGACAGAAAAACTAAGGCCCCATTCCCCGCCGATGACCATATCGCGTCGCGAATCTACGATGCTGCTCTCGCTCGCGGCGTTCTCACTTACCCGATTCACGGCTGCGTCGACGGCACTCGCGGCGATCACGTTCTTCTCGCCCCGCCCTACATTATTTCAACTCACGAAATCCAGTTCCTCGCCGAAGCGCTCCGCGCCGCCATCGCCGACGTCTCAAAGCAACTCACGTGATAGAAAGGGTGCCTATGACTTCCATTTCAACAGTTCGCCGCGCAATTCTCTGTTTCGCGATTGTTGCCATCACGGCTCTGTCACTCGACGTCTTGGCGCAAACAAGCACACCAACAAAGACTCAACTAAAACCACAGGCAAAAACCAAGACAACGCCCGGATTCTTGCCCGCATCCGTCGCGCACGAACAATCCATCGAGCGTCAATTCCGCGCCCTAGCCTCCCCGCAACAAATCCGCAAATTCCATCGCTATCTCACCGCTGAGCCACATCCCGCAGGCTCGAAGCGTAATAATGCCCTCGCGCAATGGGTCGCCGCGCAATGGAAAGCGCAAGGTCTCGAGGACGTTACCATTCACCGCTACGACGTTCTTAATTCCACGCCGCGCAGCGCCCTCGTCGAACTCGTCAGCCCCGTGCATTTTCGCGCCAGCCTTCGCGAAGACGCATATCGCCAGGACCCCGACACGAAGAATCCCGCCGTCTCTGGCGCATATCTCGGCTATTCCGCTTCCGGCGAAGTCACCGCTCCTGTCGTCTACGCTCACAGCGGGAATCCTGCCGATTACCAACTCCTGCGCCAGCACGGCATTGACGTGCGCGGCAAAATCGTCCTCGTCCGTTATTCGAATCCGTACAGCTATCGCGGCTTCAAGGCTTACACGGCGCAAAAACTAGGCGTCGCTGCGCTGCTGATTTACTCCGATCCCGCCGAGGATGGCTACGCCAAGGGCAAAGTTTTTCCGAATGGCCCGTGGGGTCCGGCGAGTCACATTCAGCGCGGCTCAATCACCTACGATTTTCTTGAACCGGGCGATCCCACCACTCCTGGCTGGGCTTCCCTTCCCGGCGCGAAGCATATTTCGCCCAACGACGCCATTTCCATGCCTCACATCATCGCCGTGCCGCTTTCCTGGCGCGACGCCGAGCCAATCCTGAAAAATCTCGGCGGCCCCGCGGCCCCCAAGTCCTGGCAAGGCGCGCTTCCGTTCACGTATCACCTCGGCGGCGAGCGTGCGCGCCTGCACGTCAAAGTCGAGATGAACACGAAAATCGAACCTTATTATGACGTCGAAGCCCGCATTACTGGCTCCGAACATCCCGGCGAATGGATCATCCTAGGCAATCATCGCGACGCATGGGTTTTCGGCGGCGTTGATCCTTCGAGCGGCACCGCTTCGATGCTCGAACTCACGCGCGATCTTGGCGCACAGCTTCGCAAAGGCATTCGCCCCAAGCGCACTCTCGTTTTTTGCGATTGGGACGGCGAGGAATACGCGCTCACTGGCTCCACGGAATGGGGCGAACAGTACGCCGACAAGCTCAAGAAAAACGCCGTCGCCTATCTCAACGTCGATTCTTCCGCCGCGGGGCCCATTTTCCACGGCAGCGCTGTGGGCTCACTTGCGCCGCTGCTCGTTGACGTCACCCGCACGTTGCCCGCGCCCTCCGGCGGGACTCTTTACGATGAGTGGCGCGCATCGCGCTCCCACGAACTGAAAATCACAAATCTCGCTGACGCGGAACTCGCCGAAACGCGCATCGGCAGCGGCTCCGATCACACTGTCTTTCTAAATTATCTCGGCATCCCCACAATGCTTCTCCAATTCGACGGCCCCTACGGCGTCTATCATTCCATGTACGATGATTTTTATTGGATGAATCACTTCGGTGATCCCGGGTATCGCTATCACACGCTGATGTCACAACTCTGGGGCACGCTCTCGCTCCGCCTCGCCAATAGTGAGGTCCTCCCCTACGATTTTGCTTTCTACGCTGGCCAGATTCGCGATTATGTCCACGATCTCGACGACGCCAGCCATGTCAGCAGCCACGTAAATCTCGATGGCCTCTACCAGCGCATCTCCGAATTTGAAAAATCCGCGCAGCAACTCAACGCCACCACGGATCAGGCATTGGCTTCGGGTCAAGTCGATAGCGCCTCGGCCGAAAATCTGAATCGCGCCATGATGCAAGTCGAGCACAACTGGTGCGATCCCGCCGGCATTCCCGGACGCCCGTGGTTTAAGCACACGCTCTATGCCGCGCGATATACTTACGCGCACCTCGAATTGCCCGGAATGACGGAAGCCGCGGAGGTTGGCAACTGGCCGCTCGTTGCCGCGCAAGAGAAAATCCTCGAGGAAGAGCTTGCGAAGAATACAGCGTTGCTCGACAGCGCGCGCGCCGATTTTGCGGTCTCGCTGAAGCTCAAAAATTAATCACGCTCTTCGTTGCGGCAAAAAGCCCGGGCACAGCTACTCAAGAAATATAATCGCCTGTCTTCAACCCAATAGAGGGAATCTTCGGTTTGATGGTGGGGACAGTCGCTAGCTCTGCGTCGCCCGCGCCTCGCTCGGCAAGCGGCTCATCTGCTCGCGCATGGACCGCATCGACAGTCCGCTGCGGATCACTGCATAAAATCCCAGGAAGAAGAACGGAAGATTCATCATCACGAACGCAAAAAATGAAAAGCTTGTCGCCGTCGTTTTGTCCACCACCGCGAAAATACTCAGCCCGAGCACGCAGAAAAATTGATACGAACCGACGTTCGCCGGCGCGTTCGGCAGCGACACGCCCAAGTTTATCACCAGCAGCACCACCGCGGGGCCCAGGAACGGCGGCAGCCCGATACCGTACGACTTCATCAGCGCCCACAGCGCCATCACCTGGCAAAACGGCATCAGCAGCGATGTGAAAACGGCTGGGTAAAAGTTCATCGAAGTCCCCATCGCGTGCAGCCCCATCAGCGCCGACATCAATTTCCCCGGCATGCGCTTCCCGCCCGCCATTCGCCGCGGGTCGCCGCCGAAGCGAAGTTCGATGTACAGAATCATCGCAATGAACAGGCCCAGCAGCACCAGCGTCGCTATGCCCAGTGCGCTGGCGGCGTGCCGGAAGCGGGCCGGTGCCGGGACAATCAGCAACATCGCCGCCAAGCCGGCCGTCGTCACCACAAGATCGATCAGCCGCTCCACCAGCACGGACCCCACCACCGTTCCCACCCCGATATCTTCGGCCTTCGCCACCAGATACGCGCGCAGCAACTCCCCCGGCCGCAAAGGGAAAAACAAGTTCGCGAACAGCCCCGCGAATACCGCGCGGATGGCGTCTCGCATCTTCACGTGTCCGAACGGTGCCAGCAGCAGTTTCCACCGCAGCGCCTGCACCACGTAACTGGCGACGTCCAGCGCGATTCCCACCGCAACCCATCGCCAGCTCGCATTCGCGGCCAGCTCGAGCCCCTTCCTGAAGTGGACGTCGTGGAGCACCCAGATCAGGCACGCAACCGAAATCGCGTACCCGAACCATATGTACGCTCGCGATCGCGGGCTGCGTCCTGCGGGTGCTGCGGCGGTTGTGCTCAACGCGAGTCTTCTCGGTTCGTCATGGAATCAATTCGCAGCAGAATAGCTGAAACCACCCCGGGCGACACTGGGTTACCCAACGCCGCCAACATGACCAGCCATCGTTTTCTTTGACCACACGCCCGCGCAAAACTGCTACAGCCTACTGTAACGCCCTCGCGGAGGCAATCCCGTCTGCATCCCTTACGTGAGAATCCCGTTCTGTCCCTATCCTTCCTGTCTACCTGATTGTCCCGAAACTGAGCATGTTAGGGTTAACCCGTGGCTCCGCAACGTGACATGAGTAGCGTCGCCCAGCCACAGCGCAGCCGCGTCTCGCTGGCCGCACATGAAAATCTGTGGCACACTCGAAGTTCGGAAAGCACGGCAGGTTTTGCGCATTACGCCTGTCGCAATCGAAATCCCCGAAATGAAATCGTCTGGCGAAAACTGAATATGGATCCGCAGCTCATCCGCAATTTTTGTATTATCGCCCACATCGACCACGGCAAATCAACCCTGGCCGATCGGCTGCTCGAATTGACCGGCGCGCTATCCCAGCGCGAAATGACCGCGCAAGTCTTGGACTCCATGGACCTTGAACGCGAGCGCGGCATCACCATCAAGGCCAAGAGCATTCGCCTGCATTACAACGCCCGCGACGGCAAGGAATATCGCCTGAATCTCATCGACACGCCCGGCCACGTCGATTTCTCCTACGAAGTTTCCCGCGCCCTGTCCGCTTGCGAAGGGGCGCTCCTGGTCGTCGACGCCAGCCAGGGCGTCGAAGCGCAAACCGTCGCGAATGCCTTTCTCGCTTCGCGCAACAATCTTTTCGTCATCCCGGTGATCAATAAAATTGATCTGCCTGCCGCGGAGCCTGAACGCGTAAAGGAGCAAATCGAAAACGTGCTCGCGATTCCCGCCGCGGACGCGCTGCTCATCAGCGCGAAAAGCGGTATCGGCGTCGCCGAAGTTCTGGAAGCTGTGGTCACGCGGATTCCGGCGCCCACAGGCTCGTCCGAAGCGCCTCTGCGCGCCTTGATTTTCGATTCCTGGTTCGATTCCTTTCGCGGCGCCGTGGTTCTTGTCCGCGTCATGGAAGGCCGCATCGCTCCACGAATGAAAATCCGCCTCTGCGCGATGGATCAGATTTACGAAGTCGAAGCCTTGGGCGTGCTGACGCCCAAACCCATTGTTCTTGATGAACTCGCCGCGGGCGACGTTGGTTTTATCGTCGCGAATATCAAGCGCGTAGCCGATGCGCGTGTGGGCGACACCATCGTCGAAGCCGACCGCCCTGCCGCGCCGCTTCCTGGCTTCGAAGCCATCAAACCAATGGTCTTCGCGGGGCTTTATCCTGTGAATGCGAGCGATTACGAGCTTCTGCGTGACGCGCTCGGCAAACTTCAGCTCAATGACGCGGCCTTTTTTTACGAGCCGGAGAATTCCGCCGCGCTTGGCTTCGGTTTTCGCTGCGGTTTTCTCGGTTTGCTCCACATGGAAATTGCGCAGGAACGCCTTGAGCGCGAATTCGGCATCGCGCTCATCACCACCGCGCCCAGCGTCCGCTACCGCATTACGACCACGGCGAATGAAACCATCGAAGTCGATAATCCAACGAAGTTTCCTCCACCCGCGCAGATCGCGCGCATTGAGGAGCCCATCCTCACAGCCATGATTATCACTTCAGATGACTCCGTCGGTGCGATTTTGGCTCTTTGCGAGGAAAAGCGCGGCACGCAGAAGAATTTCGAGTATCTATCGCCGACGCGCGTCATGCTCACGTACGAAATGCCGCTCAACGAAATCGTTCTCGATTTCTACGATCGCCTCAAAAGCGTTTCGCGCGGCTACGCTTCGCTCGACTATCACCTCGCGGGCTATCGAGAAGCTGATTTGGTCAAACTCGATGTGCTTGTTGGCGGCGAACCCGTAGACGCACTCACGCTCATCTGCCATCGCGAACAATCCTACGAACGCGGCCGCGAACTCGTCTCGCGCCTGCGGAAATTAATCCCGCGCCAGCAATTTGAAGTTCCCATTCAAGCCGCCATTGGCAGCCGCGTCATTTCGCGCGAAACCATCAGCGCCCTGCGCAAGAATGTTCTCGCCAAATGCTACGGCGGCGACATTTCGCGCAAACGCAAACTCCTCGAACGCCAAAAAGAAGGCAAGAAACGCATGAAGCGCGTCGGCAAAGTCGACATTCCGCAGGAAGCTTTCCTCGCCGTCCTGAAAGTCGCCGCCGGCTCCGACTCCGAAGACTAATTTCCCGTGGGTGCTGAATTCCTTAGGTTGGCAAGATGCTGTTGGTTGTTTGAGCAGTGAAGGTAATCGGCTTCCACGCGTGCGGCGGGATCAGCGCGAGCAGCTCGCGCGCGGATTCTCCTCCCGCGCACGCGCATCTTTCCACATTTTTGAATTCCGCAGGAGTGGGCGATGAATGTAAAATCGCCACGGCAGCATCGCCCTTGACGCAGCGCACAACGTAAATTTCGGCGTTTGCTCCGCGCGCATCCCACTCCTGAAATTTCTGCAAGTCCTTCCAACGCCGCTCATCCACTAACTCAAATAAATTCCCCGCGCGCTTGCGATTTTTCGCGCCCAGCGCTGTGTGCGCAAACAATGCAATTGCGTGCCCGCTGAATCCTTTCCCGCACACAGGACACGTCGCCAACTCGCGCACCAGCCGCTCCATCGCTTCGTCGCCGCCGGGACGAAATCCGCTCGCCGGCTTTTCAACCGAATGGCCAATTGCGCGCTTCACCGCGTCAAGAAAACCCACCGCCTGTTCTCCTCGCAAACGTTTCCTTGTTCGCCGACATCTCTTTTCGTCCGCACTCGCGCGCCAATCTCGGACGGCTAGCTTGTTGTTTTCCAGGGGGGTCGGAGCTTCAGCTCCGACATAAGCGCTCCTCAAGAAGTCTTCCAATCGCGGCGCTTCCTCCGCGCGAAGTATTCTGCTTTCGTCGCTTACAAATCACCGGCATTCGCTACTTTTCCTTCTTGGCCATAACCCTCGCCGCAATCTCGCCGCGCGCCAGTCGCACCGCAATTTCATCGCCCGCGCCAACCTGGTCCACCGAGCGCAGGACGCGGCCATTCGCGTCATACGCAATCGCATATCCGCGTTCGAGCAACTGAAACGGACTGCGCTCTTCGAGCCGCACCGTCGCCCCTTCGAATTTTCTGCGCGTCGCAACCAAATAGCGGCGCGCGTGCGCGGTAAATTCACTTGTGTCGTGTTCGAGCCTTCGCCGCAGCCGACTGACGCGCGCCCGCAAATCGAGCGACGCAATTCGCACTTGCACGGACGCATAGCGCCGCCGTTTCCGTGTCACCGCGCGTTCGAGCGCCGCGCTCAATTCCCCGCTTCGCCGCTCCACGCGAATTCGCAGCATGCCGACTCGTCCGCGCAAATCAAATAATCCCATTCGCGCGCTCGCCATCTTCATGCGCTGCCGCGCCATATCGAGCCGGCCGCGCAAACCCGTCGCCAGCGCTGCATTCATATCATCCAGCCGCTGCCGGCTGCGTCGAACCAAATCCTCCGGCCGCCGAAACGCGCGATGCATTGCCAAATCCCGCAGCCGGTGCCGCTTCTCCAGAAATAAGTAACGCATCCGCTGCACAAGCTGCCGCGAGCAGTCCGCGATGTGCTTTTCGAATTCCGCGCGTGTGCGCACCACAATTTCCGCGGCCGCCGAAGGCGTCGGCGCGCGCATGTCCGCGGCGAAATCGGCAATGGTCGTGTCCGTCTCGTGCCCAATTCCCGTGATGATTGGGATTTCCGAAGCGGCAATCGCGCGCACGACAATTTCCTCGTTGAACGCCCACAAATCCTCGAACGACCCGCCCCCGCGCGCCACAATCATCACGTCCACAAGCACCGCACGATTGAAGTGGCGGATCGCGCGAACGATTTCCTCCGCCGCTCCTTCGCCCTGCACTTTCACCGGATATAACACCACATGCAAATTCGGGAACCGCCGCCGAAGCACGCGCAGGATGTCGCGTATCGCCGCGCCTTGCGGAGACGACACAATCCCGATGCGTCGCGGCAACGCCGGCAGCGGCTTCTTACGCTCCGCATCAAAAAGTCCTTCGGCTGCGAGTGTCTTCTTCAGCTGCTCGAACGCAAGTTGCAGCGCCCCTAATCCCACCGGCTCGATATGCGAAACGTAAATCTGATATTCGCCACGTGGTTCGTAGACGCTAACCGATCCACGCACGGTGACGTGCAATCCATCCTCCGGGCGGAACTTCAGTCCGCGCACCTGGTCGCGAAAGCACACGCAGCGGATCTGCGACTTTTCGTCTTTCAGTGTGAAATACAAATGCCCCGATTGCGCCGCGCGGAAATTCGAGACTTCGCCTTCGACCCACAAGTCTGGGAATTCCTTGTCGAGCAAATCGCAGATGCGCAGATTCAGTTCGCTCACGCGCCAGACGTGTTTTTCAGGAATCAGATTCAGTGAAAATTGCGTCATTCGTGGCCTTCGCGGATTGCACGCCCAGTCTTCATTTGCGGAGTAACCCCACAACCCAAAGGAGCAAAGTCAAAACGACGCTCAACACGATGCACGTGACTATTGGAAAATAGAATGTACCGTGACGCCCGTGGTAGGAGATGTCTCCCGGCAAGCGGCCAATGCGCAGAGGCAATTTTGGACTGGCGAGCAGAATCGCGCCAATAGCCGCGATCACCAAACCGAAAATCAGCAGCGTCTTTCCCAATTCGCGCGCAGGTTCCATAACGCATTCTCGCGCTTCATTCTACCCGACAATGGCGACTGCGAATCAGACGCGCTGAAATTTTGTTTGGCAACCGGTGCCGAACGAATGGGACATGCGTAGCTGGGCGCAGACGAGCCGCTGCCGATTATCTGGCAGCTCTCAAATTAGTTCGAGGCCGGCGAAAAAATAGCCAATTTCGAATCGCGCTGTCTCCGGAGCGTCGGATCCGTGCGTGCAATTATTTTGTATGCTGGTGCCGAGCGCATTGCGAATCGTGCCGGGCGCGGCCTTGGCCGGATCGGTGGCGCCCATCGTCTCGCGCCAGCGTGCGATCGCGCCTTCCGCTTCAAGGGCGATCACCACCACTTTGCCCGAGCTCATAAATTCCGTCAGATCCTTGAAAAATGGGCGTTCGCGATGGACGGCGTAAAATCCCTCCGCCTCGCTCTTCGTCAGCCGCACGGATTTGATCGCCACGATCTGGAATTTAGCCTCGTGAATCCGCTTCAGAATTTCGCCCGCCAGCCCGCGGCCCACTGCATCCGGCTTAATAATTGCCAAAGTCCGTTCGATTGCCAAGAGATTAATCCTCCTAGTAAAGTTTCAGCGCAACGTTACTGCGAGGCAAGAATTTCCTGCCTCTTGCGTCTTGTTCTACTTTCTTGCGGTTTTGCCCAGCACCGCTTCCATCGTATGGCCAATTTCCGCGGGACTCTGCACGGTATGAATCCCCGCCGCTTGCATCGCCGCGTATTTTGTCTTCGCTGTTCCCTGCCCGCCGCTAATGATGGCGCCCGCGTGGCCCATGCGTCGCCCCGGAGGCGCGGTTTGCCCCGCGACAAACCCGACCACCGGCTTCTTGACGTGTCCCTTGATAAACTCCGCCGCCACTTCCTCGGCGTTTCCTCCGATTTCGCCAATCATCACAATCGCGTGCGTATCCGCATCGTCGTTGAACATCTTGATCGCGTCGAGAAAATTCGTGCCGATGATCGGGTCGCCACCGATGCCGATGCATGTCGACTGCCCAATGGCGAGTCGCGTGAGCTGATCGACGGCCTCATACGTGAGCGTGCCGCTGCGGCTCACCAGGCCGACGTGCCCCGCTTTGTGAATATGCCCCGGCATAATTCCGATTTTGCATTTCCCCGGCGAAATCAGCCCGGGACAATTCGGCCCGATCAGCCGCGTATTCGACGCACGCAGCTCGGCCGCGACGCGGACCATATCAAGCGTTGGAATGCCTTCCGTGATGCACACAACCAGCGGCAAGCGCGAATCAATTGCTTCGAGAATCGCATCCGCGGCAAAGGGAGGCGGCACGAAAATCACCGAGGCATTCGCGCCCGTTTCTTTCACTGCGTCGGCAACAGTGTTGAACACGGGCACGTCGAGATGTTTCGTTCCGCCCTTTCCGGGCGTCACCCCGGCAACCACTTTCGTGCCGTACGCAATCATCTGCTCCGCGTGAAATCCGCCCTCGCGCCCGGTCAGGCCCTGCACGACGACGCGTGTCTTCTGATCAATCAGCACGCTCATCGCGCCCCTCCGGCCAGCTGCACCACTTTTTCCGCGCCGTCTTTCATTCCCGCCACCACGGTGAAATTCAATCCCGAACTTTTCAAGATTTCCTTTCCCTTCTCCACGTTCGTACCTTCCATTCGCACCACCACCGGTACTTTGATATTCAGGTCGTGCGCCGCGTTCACCACACCCGTCGCCAGCACGTCGCAACGCAAAATGCCGCCAAAAATATTGATGAACACGGCGCGAACGTTCGGATCGCCCAGCAGAATCTTGAACGCATTTTTCACCTGTTCCGCCGACGCGCCGCCGCCCACGTCGAGAAAATTCGCCGGGCTTCCTCCGGAAAGCTTAATGATGTCCATCGTGGCCATCGCGAGTCCCGCGCCATTCACCATGCACGCCACGTCGCCATCGAGCTTGATGTAGTTCAGCTTGAATTTCGAGGCTTCCACTTCGAGCGGCGTTTCTTCGTCGAGGTCGCGCATGTCGCGAATTTCCGGATGTCGCGCAAGAGCGTTGTCATCAAAAACCATTTTCGCATCCAGCGCTACCAGCCGGCCATCTCCCGTCACCACGCACGGATTGATTTCCAGAAGCGACGCGTCCGTCTCCACGAACGCGCGATAGAGCGATTGAAAAAATGGAACGGCAACGCTCACGATCTCTGGTGCGAGACCCAATCCAAACGCCAGCTTGCGAATTTGATACGCCTGCAAGCCCGTCGCGGGGTGAATCGTCTCGCGCAAAATCGCTTCGGGATGCTCCTTCGCCACTTCCTCGATTTCCATTCCTCCTGCCGCGCTGGCCATGAACACAGGCGCTTCCGCTACGCGGTCCACCAAAATACTAAGGTAAAGCTCGCGCTTGATGTCGAGGCCTTCTTCAATCAGCAGGCGATGAACGATTCGTCCCTCCGCTCCGGTTTGCGGAGTTACCAGCTTCATTCCCAGAATTTGCCCGGCGAGTTCAGACGCTTGCTCCGTCGAACGCGCCAGCTTCACGCCGCCGGCTTTTCCGCGCCCGCCCGCGTGGATTTGCGCTTTCACCACAACCACCGGAGTCCCCAACTTCTGCGCCGCTGCTTTCGCATCCTCTTTTTTGAACACGACTTCGCCGCGCGGCGTCGGTACGCCGAATTTGGCGAGAATGGACTTCGCCTGATATTCGTGTATCTTCATTGACCTTCCAGTAGTGCTAAAATTATCACACGCTCAAAGCCAGCAAGTTTACTGCGGAATGCAAAGAGCGGGCAAGGTGATGCCGCACCTTTCTTTTTCATGCCACAAGATCGAAAATGTGCGGCGGACCTTCACGCAAAGGGAATACACAGGGGTTCTCAGCAATGATCCGCGAGGCGCTTGAAAAAATCATCGCAGGCAAAGACCTTTCGCGCGTCGAAGCCGAAGCCGCGATGGAACAAATCCTTTCGGGCAACGCTTCTGACGCGCTGATCGCCGGCCTGCTCACCACGCTGCGGATGAAAGGCGAAACACTCGACGAGCTTGTCGGCTTTGCCACAGCAATGCGCCGTCATGCCACGCCAATTTTCCCCGCGGGCCGCGCGCGCGTTGACGAAATGCTTGTCGACACATGTGGGACGGGCGGCGACGGCTCTTGCACGTTCAACGTTTCCACAGCAGCCGCATTCGTCGTTGCCGGTGCGGGCGCGCGCGTCGCCAAGCATGGCACCCGTTCGATTAGCTCGCGCTGTGGCTCGGCGGACGTCCTCGAACAGCTTGGAATCTCGCTCGATCAAACCGCCGAGCGCGTTGGCCGCGCCATCGATGAAGTTGGCATCGGTTTTCTCTTCGCGCCTGCCATGCACACCGCGATGAAACACGCCATGCCCGTGCGCCGGGAATTGAAAATGCGCACCGTATTCAATCTTCTGGGTCCACTCACGAACCCCGCTGGAGCCTCCGCGCAGGTTGTTGGCGTATCGAACGCGAACTTCACTGAACTTCTCGCCCGTGCTCTCGATGAGCTCGGCGTGCGCCGCGCCTTCGTCGTTCACGGCGCGGATGGAATGGACGAGATTTCGCTGAGCGGAAAGACGTACGTCACGGAACTGAACAATCGCGTGATTCGCAGCTACACAGTCGTGCCGGAGGATTTCGGCTTGCGCCGCGCGCCCTCCCAGTTGATTCGCGGCGGCGACGCTAAACATAACGCCGAAATTATTCATAAAATTTTTGGCCGTGGAATGCTTTACCGCGAGCACGGTCCGCATCGCGACATTGTGTTAGCGAACGCCGCAGCCGCACTGGTCGCCGTCGGCCGCGCAACCGATTTTCTCGATGGCGTGCGCCTCGCCACGGAATCGATTGACTCTGGCGCCGCGCGCACGAAACTCGACGAGCTGATTCGCTTCTCGCAAGCCAAGGACGCCACCGCCGCCGGATAAAACGACGGCCAGTCAAAACGCTATAATCTCGCCGGTTGATGATTCATGACGTGGCTCTCGGGAGGAAACAAATGAAGCGCGTTGCTATTCTAATTGCTGCTGCTCTGACCGTCGCGATGATGTCCTTCGCCGCAACGGCAGCGTCTCAAGATAATTCCGCCACGTCGCGCGTCGTTTCCGCCGTTCGCGCCTATCGCGTGGCTCATGAACCGCAAATCATCAGCGAATTCGTCAGCCTGCTCTCGATCCCCAATGTGGCCTCCGATACGCCAAACATTCAGCGCAATGCTACCGCGCTCGTTGCAATGCTCAATCGTCGCGGTTTCCATACACAGCTTCTGCCGATTCCAGGGCGTGGCCCCGTCGTTTTCGGCGATCTCGAATCGCCCACCGCCAAGGGCACGGTGATCTTTTACTGCCACTATGACGGCCAGCCCGTAAATGCCGGCAATTGGACGGGCACGAAACCTTTCGTTCCCGCGCTGCGCACCGGCACGATCGACGCGGGCGGACAACTTATTCCCTTTCCGGCACAGCCTGGAAGCTATAAGGACAACTGGCGCCTTTACGCGCGCTCCGCGGCCGACGACAAAGCGCCAATCATTGCTCTGCTTGCCGCAGTCGATGCGCTGCGCGCGAACCATATTCCCGTCGCCGTAAATCTAAAAATTGTCCTTGAAGGCGAGGAAGAAGACAGCTCGCCGCATCTCGCCGCGACGGTTGCCGCGCACAAAAATCTTTTCGCGGGCGATTTGCTCATCGCTGCCGACGGGCCCGTTGATCAAAGCGGCCGGCCACTCATTTCCTTCGGCAATCGCGGCGTAATCTCCGTGCGCATCACCGTTTTCGGCCCGCTCCATCCGCTGCACAGCGGACACTACGGCAACTGGGCGCCCAATCCCGCGATGAGCCTCGCGAAATTGCTGGCCACAATGAAAGACGCGAACGGCCACGTGCTCGTCGCTGGCTTTTACGACAACGTGGTTCCTCTTGGCCCGGCCGAACGCAAAGCCATCGCCGAAGCCCCCGACAATGACGCGAAGCTTTTGCGCACTTTCGGTCTGGCCGCGCCGCATGGCGGCGGCAAAAAGCTTCTCGAATTGCTCAATGAGCCTTCGCTCAATATTGACGGCCTCCAAAGCGGCTGGACCGGCGCGCAAGCGAAAACGATTATTCCAGACACGGCATCTGCGTCGCTCGACATGCGGCTGGTGAAAAACGCGGGACCTGAACAGGAATTCGACCGTCTCGTCGCGCACATTCGCAAACAAGGCTTTTACGTAATTGACCGCAAACCCACCTCGGACGAACGCGCGAAATATCCGCGCATCGCTGAAGTGACGCACGATAGCGGCTACCCGGCCACGCGCACGCCCATGGATTTGCCCATATCGCAAGCCCTGATGCGCGTCGTCGACGCTTCCGCTGGACAGCCCGCCGTAAAAATCCCTCTCGTCGGCGGCAGCGTGCCCATGTACATCTTCAACGACATGGGACTGCCCGTTATCGGCGTACCCATCGTGAATTTCGACGACAATCAGCACAGCGCAAACGAAAATCTCCGCATGGGCAACCTGTGGACCGGCATGGAAATTTATGCTGGGATTCTCGCCGAATTACGCTGGTAGAAAAATTTACAGCGAAAGGAAATTCTCAAGCAGGTGGAAGCCTTCGCCGGTGAGGACGGACTCGGGATGGAACTGGACGCCTTCGACGGGGAATTCGCGGTGGCGCAAGCCCATGATCGTGCCGTCCGCTGTTTCCGCGGAAATTTCCAGACAGCGCGGCAGGGTACGGCGCTCGACGATCAGCGAGTGATACCGTGTGGCCTCGAAATCCTGCGGCAGCTTGCGAAAAATCGTTTTGCCGTCGTGGTGAATCTCGCTGGTCTTGCCATGCATGATTTTCTTCGCGCGGATCACTTTGCCGCCGAACGCGTCGCCAATTGCCTGATGCCCCAGACAAACACCCAGAATAGGTATTTCCCCCGCGAAACGCTGAACCAGCGCCACGCTAATCCCCGCCTCGCGCGGCGTGCACGGCCCCGGTGAAATAATGATGCGCTCCGGCCGCAATTTCTCCACTTCATCCAGAGTGATCGCGTCGTTCCGCCGCACTTCGAGTTTCTGCCCCATCTGGCCAAGATACTGCGCCAGGTTATAGGTAAACGAATCGTAGTTATCGAGCAGCAGAATCATTCGTGTCTTCCGCGCCTGTAATGATGAGATGCATTTGCCTAAAAAAAGACCAGTTGTGTGTCCCCTGCCTCGCTACATCGGACGCTGCTTGCCTTGATGCGCGATTTCAACCGCAACCACCAGCGCCCGCGCCTTGTTGACTGTCTCCTGATACTCCTTTTCGGGCACCGAATCCGCCACTACTCCGCCTCCCGCCTGGATGTGAATCTTGCCATCCTTCGCCACCAGAGTGCGCAGGCCGATGCACGAATCGAGGTTCCCTGAAAAATCGAGATACAGAATCGCGCCCGCGTAGATTCCGCGCCGCGTCGGTTCCAGCTCGTCAATGATTTCCATCGCGCGGACTTTCGGCGCGCCGCTCAGCGTGCCCGCCGGAAAACACGCCATCAACGCGTCCAGGCAATCGACGTCCTTCCGCAAACGCCCGCGCAGACTCGACACCAAATGCATCACGTGCGAGTAGCGCTCCACGAACATCAGCTTCTCCACCTTCACCGTGCCGTATTCGCACACGCGCCCCAAATCGTTGCGCCCCAGGTCGACCAGCATGATGTGCTCGGCGCGCTCCTTCGGATCACCAAGCAATTTCTTCTCGAGAAATTTATCTTCGCGCTCGTCGCGGCCACGTGGCAGCGTCCCCGCGATTGGCCGGTAAAAAGCATCGCGCCCCTGCACTTTTACAAGCATCTCCGGCGAACTTCCCACCACTGCCAGCTCGCCCAACCGCAAAAAATAAAGATAGGGCGATGGGTTCACCACGCGCAGCGCGCGGTAAATCTCAAACGGATCGGCCGATGTCCGCGCGGAGAATCGCTGGCTCGGAACCACCTGAAAAATGTCGCCGGCGCGGATGTACTCCTTGGCTCTGCGAACCGCGGCCATGTAACGCGACTTCGTGAAGTTCGAAGACATGCGCAACGCCGAGCGGCTTTTCGCTTTGGGCAGCCTCGGCAATGGCTGTTCGAGCTTGCATCGCGTCCGCGTGATCTCGCGCACCGCAGCGTCATATTTCGCGCGTAAACTTCCCGGCCCTTCGGTAAACACGTTACGCACAATCCACACGCGATGCTGCACATGGTCAAACACCACCAGCCCGTGAAAAAACATCAGCACCGCATCATCCAGCTTCAGTTCATCTTCGCCCGTCGCCGGAATTCGTTCGATCAGCCGCACCATGTCGTATGCGAAATACCCAATCGCCCCGCCCACAAGCGGCGGCAACCCGCTGACCTTCACCGGACGGTACCGGCTCACACGGCTACGCAGCAGTTCGATGGGATTCGCGTCGATCCTTTCGACGCGATTGCCGATCTCGACCCTGCACGAACGCCCACGCGAGCGAAAAACTTCCGTCGGATCAACGCCGAGAAACGTGTACCGTGCGATGTTCTCGCCTCCCTCAACGCTTTCGAGTAAGCACGAATATTTCGCATCGCGCGCCAGCTTCAGATACGCGGCCACTGGCGTCAGTAAATCCGCGGTAATCGTCTCGTACACGGGAACGAAATTCCCTTTTCGCGCCAGTTTGCGAAACATCTTGTAATCAGGCTGGATCATTTCTTCCCGCGTCCTTTTTCCTCGCGCCACAATGCCGCGACCACCGCCCGCCGCATCGTCTCTTCCGGCGCGCGCTCGCCCATCCAGATTTCCCACTGCGCAATTCCCTGCGCCAAAAACATATCCAGTCCTGAAACTGTTTCGATGCCCCGGCCCGCGGCCAGTTGCAGCAGTTTAGTTCGTTGCGGCCTGTAAATCGTGTCAAACACCAGCCGGCAATTCAGCTCGCGCGCTCCGAGCGGAGAATCGCCGTCATGTGGATACATGCCCACCGGCGTCGCATTCACGATAGCGTCAAAAAAATCATGCCGCAGAGCCTGGCGCGGAATCGCTTCCCCGTGAACAGCGCGAGCCAGCTTCCGTGCCCGCTCCATTCGCCGCGCGCAGATCGCAACCGCGGCGCCACCCCGCGCCAGCGCAAACGCCACCGCTCGCGCCGCCCCACCCGCCCCAAGAATCAGCACGCGGCTGCCCGCAATCGGCATTCGCCGCTCCAGCGCCCGCAGCACTCCTACGTAGTCTGTATTGTAGCCGAAGAGTTTCCCCTGTCCGCGCACCACTACTGTGTTCACCGCGCCAATCTGCGCCGCCAACGCATCGCAATCGTCGAGGTGCCGCACAATATGCTCTTTATGCGGAATCGTCACGGAAAACCCTGCGATTCCAAGCAACTCGATTGCGGCCACAAAGTCGCCCAAGTCGCGCACGAGAAACGGAAGATAAACCGCGTTCACCCGCCGCGCGGCAAATCCCGTGTTATGCAGAACCGGCGAAAGCGAGTGCTCAATGGGATCCCCGATCACTCCATACACGCGTGTCTGACGGTCGAGTTTGTCCGCTCGATATAGTTTTGTCATTTCGGCAAGCGGCACTTGGCCCGGCGCTGTCGCCACTTCCACCGGCGCGTAAGCAAGCGCGCTGCCTTCGCGCAACATCAGAATCCGCGCTGCCGTCGCGTTTTCACCCATCGGCACGGCAATCACGTTTCGCTTGCCGTGCGCAAGCGCCAGAACGCGTAAACTTTCACCAATCGAATCGCACCGCGTTGCAATTTTAACCGCTTCGAAACCAGCCGCTTTCGCCGTTCGCTCGATTCTCCTCGACAACCGGGCAAGCTCTGATTTCTTCGGCGTCTTTGCAAAATCGTGGAACGAAAGAATCCGCCGTGCCCCCGCTATGCAAAGGTCGCGAGTGAACCCTGCGCTGGCCTGCACGCTTTCGACTTCTAGGTCAATCCACTGGCAACCGGCTGGAATCGCGCGTCGCACAACGGCAAGTTGGCCCGTTACGCCCTTCGAAAAATGGCCCCCTGCATCTACGCGCCGGCAGGTTGCGATCAACACCACCCTCCGGCCGAACTTTGTGCGTCCCAGCCGTGTCAGAAAGACCTGCAACTCTTGCTCGCTCTTCAGCCAGTCCAGCCGCAGCTCGACGGTTCGCGTATCGCGCACCGCCTCGCGAAGTTGCTGCCACATCTCGCGCGCAGTCCTAGCCGCGACCACTCCACAGATTCGGTCCTCGCCAAACAACGATTCGATCGCCATGCTGTTCCTGGGTACAGGTCTCAGGAGCAACATAGGATGCGTTACCCAATGTGTAAAGCGCAATGGGACATTGCCTTGACGCTCCCTGGGGCGTTTGTTACGGTCGATTCATCGGACTGAAGCGCCGGCCTACCGGCAATCGCGAGCAAGGAGCAAAAGAAATGCGCAGAAATATCCTGATACTTGGTTTGTCGCTTGCATTCCTGTCTTCCGGCACCCTGGCGCAAGAGAACGGCTTGCGAGACCGCGCCACCATGCCGCCGCCAACCCAGCAAGACGTCTACTGCTCTGGAATGATAACGACGGATCACGTCTCGCGCGATATCCAACTTGTCTCCGGCGAAGAAGCGAATTACCAGATCACCTTCTCCGATGGCGACTACGTCTATATAAACAAGGGTTCGGACAAGGGCGTGAAAGCCGGGGACGTCTTCCTGGTGATGCGGCCGATTACCAATGAAACGTACGTTCAATTTTTTACTTGGCAGGATCGTCTCCTTCACGCCATGGGGCGGCCCTGGGAGGATGAGGGACGCGTAAAAGTGGTGGTCGCGCATAAGAACGTCTCCATCGCGCAGGTGTTCGACTCCTGCAACTATCTGCAACGCGGCGACGTGCTGCTCCCCTTTCAGGAACGCCCTGTGCCGCAACTTAAGTCAGAGGCCAATTTCGATCCGTTTGCGCCGCCCAGCGGCAACAAGAAGGCCATGATCGTCGTAGGCAAGGGCTTTACCATTCAGGCAGGTACGAACAGCATTGTGTATGTCAATCTGGGCGCGAATCAAGGCGTCAAAGTCGGCGACTACTTCCGCGTTTATCGTCACGAAGACAACGGAAATTCCTTCGTCTACCAGACTCCGGATATGGGCACGTCCGTGGAAGGGTTCGGGGCAGCGCCAGCTCACTACGCAGTGAAAGACTTGCCGCGTGAAATCCTCGGCGAGGGGATTGTACTGCGTACAACTCCCAATTCTTCGACCGTTCTGATCACTTACAGCCTGAAGCAGATCTACGGCGGCGATTACTGCGAACTCGAATAACCGCCTCGCTTCTCCGTGGCGCCTGCACTTTCAGGGAGGGCGCCGGAGAAGTCCACTTCTGAGAATGTTTCTGCCGTGAAGATTTCGACTTGCGTCCCGGGATCTTTCCATGCATTCACATCCAGCCCCGCTTTGCGGCACGTCTCTTCCAGGAAACGCTCAACCGGCCACCGATGTTCGCGTGCCACCTGTGGCAACAGCACGCCTCTGCGCCCATTGCGCGATATCACCAGCCCGTGCAAACCCGCTTCCACGTGTTCGGGCCGTGTTCTCTGAACCGCCGACAGAACGGAAATTTCAATTTCGAGCTCTGCAAGCTCGTCCCCGCGCAACCGTGAAAACCGCCGGTCTTCTGTCGCTGCCGCCGCAGCGCAATGGACCACTACATTCGCAAGCGATTCCAACGCCCACAATCGCCCAATGCATCCGCAAAGTCGCCGTTGCTTGCGAAGCGTCACGAATGCGCCGCCGGGAGCCGCCAGCGCTCCTTGCAAAGCGGCAACTTCTAACTGCCGCCCCTCGGTAACAATCAGCGCAATCGCTTTTCGCGCAATATCCAGCAGGGTTTTCTTTTCTTCGTTACGAAGCGTGCTACCGAGTGGGCACATCTTGCGGATTTTTCTTCCGTTCCAGAACGATCTCGATGCTCTGCCGCTGTTTAATGCGGTCGTCGACTTGATTCCAGAACATCAAGAAATAATGCACGGCGGACACGATGGCGCTGATCACCACCAACCACAGCAGCACTACCGCCAGCATGTGGAACGAAGGATGCGTCGCCGAAAAAATAACAATGCAACCGGCCAGCACCTGCAGCACCAGCTTTGTCTTCCCCAGAGGCGAAGCAGGAATAATTAACCCTTCCGCCGACGCGATATTGCGCAGGCCCATCACAATGAATTCGCGCCCGATGATAATCACCACCATCCAGGCGGGAACCAATCCCATCGCGACGAGTGAAATGAAGGCCGCGGAAATCAGCAGTTTATCGGCGATGGGGTCGAGCAGAATGCCGAGCGTGGTGATTTCGCCGCGCTTGCGCGCAAAATATCCGTCGAACGCGTCGGTGGCCGCTGCCACAGCCAAAATCAAAACGCCCCAAATCTCGAAGTGGAATGGCAATCCCCAGAGTTCCAGGTTGGGCTCTCGCGTCAGCAACACGACCACGAGCAGCGGCACAAAGAAAATTCGGAGAATCGTCAGGCTGTTGGGGAGATTCATTTCGGCCTCGGCCCATGCAGCCCCGCAGCCAGTTACATTGGTCGCAGGTGATGTTGCCACTATAGTGCGCCATCGCGGTGGAGTCAACGATAGGCCGGCATTCAACCCATGGCGCCCTAAGTCAACAACCCGGCCGTCCTTTGCAATTGGAATCAAGCCTTCCGGTGGACGCAGCCGACAACCGCTGTTTTATTGCCTTTTCAACAAGCCCGGAAACCCGACGTCAAAAATAGGGGTATTTACCTTTTGGTTTTTTTCGCGCACCAACTTGTGCAAATTGAGCAAATAGCACTGGCATGAGTGGAATTGACCCATCCCCCGCGTAAATAGCGATGTGTCAGGCTTAAACACCTGAATTGGCTTAAGTTAGAGGAGGGCCGGAAAGACTGCGCTGATATTCCTGTCATGCAACGTCGTCGGCACCCCAGTTTGGCTAACCGCAATTTCCACAATGATTTCCACAGCATCCTCGACGTCGAGCAACGTCCTTTTTCCCGCCACGTTAATTAACCATGGAGTAATCGCCTCATCGGAAGACGCTTGTGCGCGCAAAAGCTCAAATGCTGGGCCTCCCGCTCTCAGAAGGCTCGCCAAAGTGTTCTAGCCGCACGGCAAGCGATTCGGGCAGCTCCGCGTCCAGGCAAATGTGTCCGTCTTGCACCTCGGAATGCAGCACACGCCCGCACGCATAGATCATCGCTAGTTCACGCCCGTTCGCCAACGGCACATTCAACCGGCGCGCCACAATAGGATCCACCGGCATGGCTTCATCGATACGCCGGCGCAGCTCATCGAGCCCTTGTCCCGTATGCGCGGACACAAAAACGCTGGGATAGTGGTCGCTGGCGGGCAAAGACTCGCTTGCATGCAGGAAATGGCGTTCGTGCGATTTCCGTAGCGCCTCGAATTCGTCCGGCGCAAGAAGATCCACTTTGTTGAACACGCGCAGCCGCGGGCGATCCGCGACTCCTAAATATGCGAGCACCTTCTCAACTTCCGCATCCTGCTCGGCATGCCATGGATTCGAAATATCCGTTACATGCACAATCACCGCCGATTCTTGGGCTTCCTCAAGCGTCGCGCGAAACGCCGCAATCAAATCGGCCGGCAGGTCGCGAATGAATCCCACTGTGTCGGATAGCAGAACGCGCCGCCGCGAAGGCAAGCGCACGGACCGAATCGTAGGATCGAGAGTCGCGAACATTTTCGACGAGACGAACACGTCGGAATGCGTCAACGCATTGAACAGCGTCGATTTCCCCGCATTCGTGTATCCCACCAGCGCCACGGTGCCAAGAGGGACCGCTTGCCGCGCTCTGCGTCGCAGGGCCCGTTGCCTTCGCACCGTTTCGATGGAGCGTTCGATTTTTCCCACGCGCTCGCGAATTCTCCGCCGGTCGGTTTCCAGTTTTTGCTCGCCAGGCCCGCGCGTCCCGATCCCGCCGCCCAGTCGCGAAAGCTCGCGCTTGCTCCCGGCCAGCCGCGGCAACAAATAATTGAGTTGCGCGAGCTCCACCTGGAGCTGTCCTTCACGGCTGTGCGCGTGCCGCGCAAAAATATCGAGGATCAATTGCGTGCGGTCGATCACGCGGCAATCTGTGCCGCGCTCGATATTGCGGTGCTGGACCGGCGAAAGATTGCGGTCCAGAATAATCAGACCCGCGTCCAGACGTTCGGCTTCCTGCTTCAATTCCACCAACATTCCGCTGCCGACCAACGTGGCTGAGTCGAGCGTGTCGCGCATCTGCAGACGGCTACCCACAACTCTCGCTCCTGCGCTGTGCACCAATTCCTCGAGTTCAACCAGCGACTCGCGTCCCGCCGCGCCGCTTGAAACCATGCCCGCTCGCGGCGCGCGTTTCAGCGCCACGCCGACCAGCAACACGCGTTCTGAATTGTCCAGGGGAGAAGCGGTTTTCATTAGCGTCGGGAAAATTTCGGCGGGAATTCGCTGAACCTTTTACTCATGCGAGTATGATTATACGCTTCAATCCCTACTGCCGGAGCACTTCTTGACCGGCAAGGCAAGAAGCCGCCAGAACGAAGCGCGAAAGCACTTCCGCCAGCGATGGGCCGAATTCGCGAAATGTGGCATCGCGCGTCGCTCGATCCACCCAGCCCAGATAAACCAACATCGCCGACTGAGACCATTCCTCTGCCTGCTCGGGCGTGAAGCCGATTTCGCGAAAAACCTGCTCGAGATGCGCGGAGCGCCGCTTTTCGATCTCGCTCACGCGTTGGCCTACTTTTTCGTCCTCGCGCGCCCACGAAAAAATCGCCACGTCTAAACTGCTCTTCGTTGCGCTCGACAGCAACTCCACCAGGCCCGCCCACCGGCCCGCCGGGTCACGGTGAACTTCGCGCTCATCCACGTTCCAGTCCACATGCCCAGATTCCCATGCATCCAGCATTGCCTCCAGCAAATCCTCTCTATCGCGGAAATGCCAATAAAAGCTCCCCTTACTGATTCGTAGCTTTTTCGCAAGATTTTCAACGCGTACAGCTTCTCTGCCCTCGCTGGCAAGAACTCCCATCGCGCACCGAATCCAATCGGAGCGTTCCAATCGGGCGGCATGGTCTCGACGAACTGGTATCGTGCGCCTCCATCTTTCCATACGGTATCGTATGGTAAGCACCAGAATACTTGACAAAATGCCCCGCAGTCAATACCTATGCGTATCCGTCAATTATTCCTCGGCTGCCTCAATGAGTTTAAAGGCATCTGCGGCAGCGGCGGGATCGTCGCCAAACCGATCAATCCAATGCACGTCCGGCTCTTTGCGGAACCAGGTTATCTGCCGTTTGGCGTACTGTCGCGTTGCTTTGTGAATCTGCCGGACCGCTTCGTCAAACGCCAGCTTGCCCGCAAGAACATCCCGAAGCTGCGAGTATCCGAGAAACTCAAATGGCTTCGACGTCGGCACTATCCCTTTGCTTAGCAATATCTTAACTTCGTCGAGCCACCCTGAGTCCAGCATCGCTGTTACGCGCTGCTCAATGCGCTGGTAGAGTGCCTCTCGTGCAGGCATTAGCCCCATCTTGAGCACTCGGAAGCCCTCAAGGCCCGTTCGTCCGCGCCGATGGAGCGCGCTGGCCGGCTCGCCTGACAATATGCGGATCTCAATCGCGCGGATCACCTTTTGCGTGTCGCCCGCGGCAATCCGCGACGCCGATTCCCGGTCCAGCCGCCTCAGAATCCCGTGCAAGTGCCCTGGTCCGCGCCGCGCAGCTCGCTGCCTCAATCGCTCGCGGAACTCCTCAGAACGCGCTGGCGCGTCGGCCAACCCTTCCAGGAGCGCTCGCAAGTAAAGCCCCGTCCCTGCCGTCAAGATCGGCAGCTTCCCCCGCTCGCAAATCGCCTCCAGAACTTCCGTCGCCCGCCGTCGGTACTCACCCGCCGTGAAAAGCTCCTCAGGCTCCGCCAAATCAATCAAGTGATGTGGAATTCCGCGCCGCTCTGCTGCGGGAACTTTGCCCGTGCCAATATCGAAATGGCGGTAGACCTGCGTGGAATCGCACGCCACCACTTCCCCGTTTAACCGCTCCGCCAGCGCAATTGCCAGCGCCGATTTGCCGGAAGCCGTCGGGCCGAGAATCACGACGAGGCGGCGGTGCGCGTTCATCCGTGGAACACCCGGTAACGCAGGAGCAAATAAATCAGCACGGCCAGCGCCAGCAGCAGCGCGCCCAGAATTTGAGTACGATTTAGTCTCACTGTCCGAAGTTATAGTCCAGAGGCAGGTTGTAAAGGAAGGCGATTCGCAGTTCGATATACGGGCCAGTGAATGCCGGTGGAAGCGGTTCGAACGGATTCGATTCCGTCAGCGCCGCGCCAGCCGCGCGATCCAAAGGCTCCTTGCCCGACGTGCGCTCCAACGCCGGCTCTGTGTTTGGCATGTCGCCATTGCGCATGATGTGGAATCGCATGATGACCACACCCTTGTCGCCCATGCGCGCCGAGATCGGCATCACCGAATACCAGTTCTGCTTCACGCGCGCCAGCAACCGCGCCAGATAATTCGAGAAATCCACCCCTTCGGTCGGCGTCAGTATCTGCACGCCGCTTCCCAGCAGTCCCTGGCCTCCCGCCCCGCTCGGAAGGGGCGCTCCCGGGCCCAAAGGCATTGGTTCAGAAAAAGACGCGGAGGTCGAGCTGCTCCGATGTTGCAGGGCTTGCTGGGCATTCTCCTGCAGCGCCCGGCCCGGCGACAGGCGCGGAAGATCAAGATTGAGTTTCTGATTTGGCTTCGGCGGAGTCTCCAATTGCGTCAGCGGCTTGAACGCGGGCTGGGGCTTTGGAGGCTGCGGCGCTGGAGGCTGCGGTTGAGCCGCGCGCGACGGCTCCGGCTGAGGAGGCGCGGCGGTCTTTGGCCCAGCCATCGGCTCAGGAGTGGGCGGGTGTGGCGGCACAAGCTTTCTTAACTCGCGAGGATCCAGCCGCATACGCGCGCTGGGCCGCTCCGCCGGCGGTCGCTCCCTCGGCACATTCTTCACCGACGGTGGAAGAAACACATGCGACAATTGCTCCCGAGCCATCTCCACTTGTTGCGCCGGAACATTCGAAGTGAAAAGTTTCGGCGCGAATAAAATCAGCAGGATCACTCCCACGTGCACAAGCAACGAAAACGACCGCGCTAGCCAGCTCCAATCCCGCTTCCTGGCATCCTCGGGAGACGCCAGTAAATTAACTTCGCCGGTGTTAAAAAGATCCCGCTCGATGATGTCGTCGAAAACTCCCTCCGGCAATGGCGCTGGAGCCACCGGGCGAAACGACTCCTCGAGCACCGCCTCCTGAGGCACGACCACGCGCGTTTCGAGCACCGCCATCGGCACATGCGAAGGGATCGTCGTGGCGGAAGGGTCCATCTGTTTCACGGGCATGTCGCGGGGAATCAGAATGCGGCTCGAAAGAACATCCAGCGGCAGGTGCAACGGGATGGCCGTGCGCGTATCGAGCGGCGCTGTGGAGGGCCCCGTCGGAACCACAATGCGCGAATCGAGCTGCGAAGTGCGCCGCGTGCCATTTTCTGGTGGTGCGTTGGGGTCGACGCGGGAAATCTTCAGCGGAACCAGGGTCCGGGGAATCATCTTATGTGCGGGGCTGTTGCAAGCTCCGGTTTCACGCGACGTGCATGTTCCAGAATCCCCGCCATCACGCGGTCAGCCAAGTCGAGCGCTCGCCGTCCCGCCTCGCCGTCCACCAGCGGCGCTGTGCGTTCGCGCACCGCGGAGAGAAAGGCGCGCAATTCCGCCTTCAGCGGCTCTTCGGGCTGCGTCGGCAATTTTTCAAAATCAATCGCCGGCTCGGAACCCTCGCCGGTCACGCGGATGCGCGTTACATCCTGCCGCGTGTAATCGACCGAAACATATTCACGCGCCTGAAAAAAGCGCAGCTTGCGCACGCGTTCCGTGGAAACGCGGCTCGCGGTCAGATTCGCCACCGCGCCCGACTCGAATTCAATGCGTGCATGCGCGATGTCCACTTTCTCCGTCAGCACGGGAATACCCACGGAATGAATGTCGCGTACGGCGGAGTTGACGAGCCAAAGCAAAATATCCAGGTCATGAATCATCACGTCGAACACCACATCCACGTCCAGGCTGCGCGGCGAAAAAACTCCCAGCCGATGCACCTCGAAAAACAGCGGCCGCGTCACGATTTTCTGCACTGCCACCACCGCGGGATTAAATCGTTCCAGATGGCCTACTTGCAGAATGCGCCCGGCATTTTTCGCGGTCGCGATCAGTCCATCCGCTTCTGCGCGCGAAGAAGCAATCGGCTTCTCCACCAGCACATCGACGCCGCGCTGCAAAAGCTCCGAGCTGATTCGCGCATGAAGAATCGTGGGCACCGCAACGCTCGCCGCATCAATCTGCTCGGCTAATTGGCCGATTTCCGAAAACGCCTGCGTGCCGAATTCCGCCGCGATTTGCCGTGCGCGCTCCGGATCGGCGTCATGAATCCCTACCAACTCCGCACCCGCAAGTTCGTGAAATACGCGCACGTGATTGCGTCCAAAATCGCCGACGCCGATCACACCCACACGTATCTTCTTGTCGCTCACCGCTTCCCTTTCTCCGCCGCAACCCTATCGGATGCTTCTTTCACGCCGAGGGGTGTAAGCGCCTCAATCGCAATGCCAGCCTCATCGGCCGCGGCCATCAATTTTTCGCGGTCAAACAAAAGCGTCCGGCCCGCGTCCACCGCCAGCGCCGTCGCCTTCGAACGCTTCATCACTTCAATCGTCCGCAGGCCAACCACAGGCACGTCGAATCGCATGTCCTGCCCTGGTTTGCTGACCTTTACGACCACCAAACGCTTCCCGTCTGTAAGACGCGCCGCCCGTTCTATGGTTTCGTCCGTGCCTTCCATCGCTTCCACGGCCACGCACGCGCGATCACAAATCACCACGGTTTGCCCCAGATCGATTTCCGCCAGCCGCTGCGCTACTTCGCGGCCGTACGCAATGTCAGCCGACTCTTCTTCATCGGGACGGCGGCGCGTCAGCACTCCCGGCTCGGGCAACAACGGCGCCAGAAACACCGTCGAATCCACCAAATGAATGCCTTCCTCTTCCAGCAATGCCGCCACCGCGCCAATCAGCGAATCCGTATTCTTTTTCGACAGTGACACCAGCAGCTTCGCCAGTTTCCAGTCGGGCCGTATCGCGCTGAAGATTTTGTTGTGTTTTACCTGCCCGGCCATCACCGCTTGCTTCACGCCCTCCTTGTGAAGCAGCTCGATCGTGCGGCTCAATTCGCCGAGGCTCACCCAGTGCAATCGCGGCGCAACGCGCTCCAGTTCCGGCGACGCTTCTTCGCGTATCGCAATCACAGCCATCTCAATGCCGCGGCTGCGTGCGCCTTCCAGAACCAAAAATGGAAATTTTCCGTTGCCGGCGATCAGTCCCCATCCGGCCGTCGAAGGAATTTCGTTTTGCGGCGCCATCGCTCGTCTACTTAATCAGCCCGCGCTCGGCTGCTTCGATGAAACGAATCAGCTCGGAGACGTCTTCCGAGCCGTTGAGCGTCTCGCGCATGCGTTCGACAGCCTGCGTGGTGTTCAGCTTCGACCGCAGTAGCAACCGGTACGCGCGCTCAATCGTTTGGATGCGTTCCCGGCTGAAGCCTTGCCGCTCCAGGCCAATGGAATTCACGGCGAAGCAGCGCACGTCGCGCGCCTGCACCACTTTCGCAAACGGCGGCGCATCCTGCGTGATCGCCGTCAACGCCGCGATATAAGCGTACCGGCCCACGCGGCAAAATTGATGCACGGTGCAGAACGCGCCCACCGTCGCATGATCCTCGATCGTCACGTGGCCCGCGAGCGTCGCGCCGTTCACAAAAATCGTGTGATCACCCACGTGGCAATCGTGCGCCACGTGCGCATAGGCCATGAACATATTGTTGCTGCCAATATGCGTGGTTCCCCCGCCCTTTTTCGTGCCCCGGCTCACGGTGACGAATTCTCGAAACAAATTCTTGTCGCCGATTTCCAGCGCCACGCGCTCTCCTGCATACGTCAAATCCTGCGGGTCGCCGCCAATTGCCGTAAAGGAATCGAACCGATTCTCGCGTCCAATGCGTGCCGGACCGTGAATCACGCAATGCGGTTCAACCACGCAGCCCGCGCCCAATTCAACCTCGTCGCCAATCACGGCAAACGGACCGATGCGCGTCCCGTCACCGATTCGGGCGCTGGGCGAAACGCTTGCGCGCGCGTCAATCTCGCTCATGGATTGCGATCCACCGTCTTGCACATCAGCGTGGCCTCCGCGGCCAGTTCGTCGCCCACAAACGCTTTGCCCGCCAGCTTGCAGAAAGTCGTGCGCCAGGCAATAACATCAACCTCGATGCGCAATTGATCTCCGGGCACTACGGGCCGCCGGAAACGGGCCTCGTCGATGGCCACGAAATAGAGGAGCTTGCTTTCGCGCTCCGGTATTTCTTGGAGCAGCAAAAAACCTCCCGTCTGCGCCATCGATTCCACGATCAACACGCCCGGCATCACCGGCTGCCCTGGAAAATGGCCCGCGAAAAAATGCTCATTGATCGTGACGTTCTTGATTCCCACGATGCGCTTCAGCCGCTCCATCTCGATGATGGCATCCACCATCAGGAACGGGTAACGATGCGGCAGGATCTTCTGAATCTCGTTTGTGTCCAGGATCATGAATTCCCTCAACAGGCCACACGGTGTCAACCACCCGCGCGTGCAATCCAACCATTTTATATGAAACTGCACCCTCGTGGTACGGCGCTTGCGTCACGGTGCGCGCAAGATGCAAAATCGCCGCGGATTCTTCGCCTCTCCGTCATCGGCGTCAAGAGCGTTCACTCAATGCTCCCGATTGACACCCACCCTATCCGGCGGGACAATTCTATAGGCCCATTTGCTTGGGGGGACTTTTGTCATGGGCATCGGGCAAATTCTCGGCTTCGTCTTTGGGACGGCGTTCGCCTCCGGCCTGAACCTCTACGCCACAATTGCCGTCGCCGGCTTGCTCGAACGCTTCGGCGGCGTTCACCTTCCCGGCTCACTGGCGATTCTCGGTAATCCACTCGTCATCATTGCCGCGCTGCTGCTCTATTTTGTCGAATTCACCGCGGACAAAATCCCATACGTCGACCATGTGTGGGACGTCTTGCACACTTTCATTCGCCCATTTGCTGCGGCGGTGCTCGCCTATGGCGCAACGGCAGCCGTCCCGCAAGAGTGGCGCGTCCTCGGCGCGCTTCTCGCCGGCGGCATCGCTCTCACGTCCCATGGAACGAAGGCCACCATGCGCGTGGCAGTCAATGCCAGCCCTGAGCCGTTCAGCAATTCCATCGTCAGCATCGCCGAAGATGCAATCGCCATCTTCTTCGCGTGGATGGCCACCAAGCATCCCTACGCCACCATTTTTCTCGTGATTGTATCCGTAGCGTTTTGCATTTTCGTTCTGGTCAAGTTTTTCAGTGTCGCTCGAAGCGTGGCCCAAAAAATGATCCGGCGTGTCACCCGGCGCGCGCCGGTACCGGCCTCCTAGGTTTCTAGTTCACGTGTTTCTTCGCGGATCGCGCTCATGTTCACCAACAGCCTGAAGCGGCGCGCGGAACAACTTCTCGCCCGCGTGGATATTCAAATCAATGGCAGCCGTCCGTGGGACATTGCCGTTCATCATGACGAATTTTATTCGCGCGTTCTTCGCAGCGGTTCCCTGGGACTCGGCGAATCCTACATGGACGGCTGGTGGGATTCGCCGGCCCTCGATCAATTCTTCGATCACGTTGGCCGCGCCCGCTTGGAACGCGGCGCGCTGCCCGGCTGGGGCGGCGTCCGGCTGTACCTGCAATCGCTGCTGCTGAACCCGCAGAAGAAATCCAGGGCCTTTCAGGTCGCTGAGGGCCACTACGACCGCGGCAACCTCCTCTTCGAAAAAATGCTCGACCGCCGCATGGTCTACACCTCCGGCTACTGGGAACATGTGTCGAATCTCGACCAGGCGCAGGAAGCCAAACTCGAATTCGTCTGCCGCAGCGTGGGCCTCTCGCCGGGCATGAAAGTCCTCGACATCGGCTGCGGCTGGGGCAGCTTCGCGAAATACGCGGCGGAGAAATATGGCGTCCACGTGGTTGGCATCACCGTGTCGCGCGAACAGGCAAGTCTCGCGATCGAGCGATGCGCGGACTTACCTGTCCAAATTCGCCTGCAAGATTATCGTGATGTTCACGAAACTTTTGACTGTATCGTCTCGCTCGGAATGTTCGAACATGTCGGCTACAAAAACTACCGCACTTATATGGAAATCGTCCGCCGCTCGCTCGCCGGATGTGGCCGATTCTATCTTTCCACCATCGGGAAGAATTGTTCCGTGCGCGCCACCGACCCCTGGATCGAAAAATATATTTTTCCTAACTCGATGATGCCTTCGGTGAAGCAGATCGGCGCGGCCACCGAAGGTCTTCTCATCCTGGAGGATTGGCGCAACTGGGGCCTGCACTACGACCGCACCTTGATGGCTTGGTATCAGAATTTTGCAAGCAACTGGGACAGCCTGCGCGCCGAATATGACGAACGATTCTTCCGCATGTGGAAATTTTACTTAATGGCCAGCGCTGGCTGGTTCCGCGCGAGGAATCTTCAAGTCTGGGAGATTCTCTTCTCCCCGCTTGGCGCGCACGCCTGCTAATCCTGCTGCATCCGGTTCCTGCTGCAGGAATCGGCGCGAAACTCGCCGTGCGCTCTTTGCGTCCTATCCCAATAGCTTGTTTGACTTGGTTCTGACGCTCGAATATGCTTTCGCTCGTACTTTGGGTCAACGTAATTAGTCGAGTCGACATCAGTTAATTTACTTCGGGGGTGGAATGTTTTATGCGCATTCTGCGTAATGTTGGTTTTGCCGCGTTGTTTTTGCTTTTGCCGCTATCTCTTTTCGCCCAAATATCGAGCCAAGCAACGGCTCCGGCCGCGCCCTACTGCCTCATTCGGAGCGCAGCCGGTGGCAACGCCGTATCGGGCCAGGACGCATCGTCATCAACGGGAACTGAAGTTCACGGCCTCAATCCCGCCGATCTCGACCGCTCCGCCAATGCCTGCGTCAACTTCTTCCAGTTCGCCGATGGCGGCTGGGTCGCGAAACATCCCATTCCCGCTGCATATCCAAGCTGGGGCACCTTTAATTATCTCCTCAACCGCAACCAGGACGTGCTTCATCAAATTCTCGACGAAGCGGCCGCCGACCGCAAAACCGCGCCCGGCTCGAACGAACAGAAAATCGGCGATTACTACGCGAGTTGCATGAACACGGACGCCATCGAAAAGGCCGGCATTCACCCCCTCGACCCGGAACTGAAGCGCATCAACGGCATCGCCACAATTCAGCAACTCGAAGCCGAAGTCGCCCGCCTGCAAGGCGATGGCGTCGGAGTGCTTTTCCGCTTTGGCTCGACGCAGGATTACAAGAACAGCGCGGAAGAAATTGGCGCAGCCTTCCAGGGTGGCCTCGGATTGCCCGACCGCGACTATTACCTCAATTCTGACGAGCGTTCGCAAAAAATCCGCACCCAATACGTCGAGCACGTGACCAATATGTTCAAGCTGATGGGCGACGATCCTGCCACCGCGGCGCAAGAAGCCCAAACCGTGATGAACATCGAAACCAGCCTCGCGAAAGCCTCCATGACCCGCGTCGAGATGCGCAACCCGGAATCGCATTATCACAAAATGGACGTCGCGGGAGTTCAGTCGCTTACGCCGGCCTTCTCTTGGAGAGCGTACCTGACTGACATCGGCTACCCCGATGTGAAAGACATCAATGTTGGCCAGCCGGAATTTTTCAAGAGCCTCAACGCGCAACTGACCTCCACTCCTCTGCCCGACTGGAAAATCTATTTGCGCTGGCACTTGATCACCGCGGCCGCTCCCGCGCTCTCTTCGAAATTCGTCGATGAGAATTTCAATTTCTTTGGCAAGACAATGACGGGAGCGAAGGAATTGCAGCCTCGCTGGAAGCGTTGCGTTCAATCAACCGACCGCCAGCTCGGCGAAGCCCTCGGACAAAAATATGTGGCCCGCGCGTTTCCGCCCGAAGCCAAGGAAGCGGCCCTCAAGATGGTCCACAATCTCATCAACGCGCTGCATGACGACATCGGGACGCTTCCATGGATGGGGCCCGAAACGAAAAAACAGGCCCTCGACAAATTGAGCCACATTATGCTCAAGGTCGGCTACCCCGATAAGTGGCGCGATTATTCCGCTTACGAAGTGACTCGCGGACCCTACGTCGATAACGTCTTCCGCGGCCGCGAATTCCAATTCCATTACGAACTTGCGAAGATCGGCAAGCCCGTGGACCGTACGGAATGGGGCATGACGCCTCCGACCGTCAATGCCTATTACAATCCGTCGATGAACGAAATCGTATTCCCCGCCGGCATTCTCCAGCCGCCGTTTTTCGATCCCAAGGCCGACGACGCCCTGAATTACGGCGGCATCGGCGCCGTGATTGGGCATGAGATGACCCACGGTTTCGACGACGAAGGCAGAAAATTCGACGCTCAGGGCAACCTGCGCAATTGGTGGACGCCCGAAGACATGAAGAACTTCCAGGCGCGCGCCGAATGCGTCGAACATCAGTTCGACGGCTACGAAGTCCAGCCCGGCGTGCATGAAACCGGCAAACTGGTGCTCGGCGAAAGCATTGCGGACCTGGGCGGCTTGACCATCGCGCTAAAGGCATTTCAAAAAACGCCCGAGGGCCGGTCGGATCAGAAGATTGATGGCTTCACGCCCGTCCAGCGCTTCTATCTCGCTTGGGCGCGCACATGGGCCGGCAGCGATCGTCCCCAACTAGAGCTGCTGCTGGCAAAAACAAATCCGCATCCGCTCGACCGCTTCCGCGCGATCGCCGCACCGTCGAACATGGCTGCTTTCCAGCAGGCATTCGATTGCAAAGCCGGCGACCCCATGGTGCGCCCTGCGGATAAGGTGTGCCGGATCTGGTAGGCTTTTAGAAACGAATCACGGTGGGTGGGCTAGCGCTCCTTAACGGGCGCTTGGCTCTCCCACCTTTTTCATTTTTAGCGACCGCTGCTTTTCGTACTCCGCCCACGTCAGCCAAATAACCACGGCATCGAACAGCGTCAGCAGCACCAGAAACCACGATGGCGCAAACGTCATACGGTAAAGCTGATAGAGAATAAAGCTGATCAACAAGAGGATCATCGCCGGATAGGCCCACATTCGATTCAGCCACAGCGCAACCACTAAAATCACTTTCGCCAGGCCGTGCGAGACCAGATAAAAAAATATGAAGTAGTGCGCGTGACCCACAATCCCTTGCGAGGCGTGCAGCAAATGCGTCGCGATAAAGGCATTCGGATTTCGAGCCAGCGAATGCCGTGTAATTACATCCACGAACGAATTCACTCGCGCCTGATTCACCACCAAAACCAATATCCCGCCAATAATTTCCAGCAAGCCGTCGATTCCCTTCAGCGTAATGCTCGTCTGAAAGCTTCGGTCGAGAAGTGTTGTTCCCTTTAAGATTTGCATGGAGAGTATCCGAGACTAACATATCAGCCCAATCCAGAGCAGCTTCCGCGTGCCTATGTGTATCCGATCCAAAGCCAGTGCAACCGCATGCCCCTCCGCCGAATCGAAATAGTGATGCCTGACCGGTGCTCGCTGAGTCCCTTGCAGTCCCTCCAGCGATGGCCTAAGATTTCTCGTCGCCTTCTTCACTGAAAACATGTCCTGGCGAAACAATCGATAATGGAAAGCGGATCGTCCGCAAAATTCGCTGTCGAGAATGATATCGGTGGCAATCCGGTACTTGCGGGTACGCTCGACTCGCTGGCCATCGAAGATGCCCAGGCCTTTTCGCACGAAATCGCGCAAGAGGAGGCGCGCGATCACTGGGATTGGCTTCTGAGCGGTGTCATCCTTGTCGGTTTCGCTTTGCTGGTCTATGAGGTCTACCATTACGCCGCGTTTGACCCGCTCGTGGCCGCTGCTGAAGAACACCGTTGGATGCGCTTCATTGTGCGCCCCACCATGCTTTGGACAATCATGGGCACCGTCCTCCTCGGTTTCCGCACGATTTTTTGGCTGCGCTACCGTCCGTTTCCTTCGGCCTCACTTGAAGACGCTCCCCAGATCACGGTAATCATTCCCGCCTACAACGAAGGCGCCATGGTCATGAAGTCCATCGCCTCCGTTGCGCTTGCTCTCTATCCGAAAGAGCGCCTGGAAATTCTGGTGGTTGACGACGGCAGCACCGACGATACGTGGCTTTACATCAAACGCTCGGCGGCACAGTTCCCAGGCAGGATTACTCCAATCCGCTTCCCGCAGAATCGCGGCAAAAGGGAAGCTCTTGCGGAAGGATTCACCAAGGCCCGCGGCGAGATCGTTGTGACCATCGACTCCGACAGCGCCATCGACCCGCGCGCTCTTCTTGCCGTCGCGGGCCCGTTTCGCAATCCGGAAATCGGAGCCGTCGCCGGAAAAGTTGCCGTGTATAACCGGCGTCGCGGACTTATCCCGCGCATGCTGCACGTTCGCTTCATCCTTTCATTCGATCTGCTGCGCGCCGTTGAATCATCCTATCGCACCGTGTACTGCTGTCCCGGCGCGCTCACCGCTTACCGGACTTCCGTGGTTCGCAGCGTCCTCGAACGCTGGTCGACGCAGACCTTTTGGGGTGTGCCCTGCACCTATGGCGAAGATCGCGCGCTCACCAACTTCATCCTCGAAGCGGGCTTCCACACCGTTTATCAGCGTACCGCCGTGGTCCACACGGTTGCTCCGGAGACCTATGGGAAGCTCTGCAAGATGTTCCTGCGATGGGATCGCAGCTACATTCGCGAGGAGATCCGCTTCCAGTCGATCGTGTGGAAGCGCCCCCTCGTCCCGCGCTGCATCGCGCTATGCGAGCGCCTGATTACGAATCTTCGCTATCCGGTGAATTACGCGATTCTGTTTCTTCTCATCTATCTCGCGTTTGGAAAACCGTTCATGATTCTCCGCTTGCTCACGGCCATCGGCATCATGTCCTTTTTCAATATGCTTTATTTCCTGCGCAGCGAGCGCTCCATGGATTTTCTCTACGGCATCCTCTACGCCTATTTCGGTTTTTTCACCCTCTTCTGGATTTTCCCTTACGCCCTTTTCACCGTCCGCGCCCGCTCCTGGCTCACCCGCTGACCGCCGCGGTCCCGAAGCATTTTCAGATAATCCCTGCAATCGCGCGCAACTATTTGGTGTCAGCGACGGGCTGCGGAACAAACGTTTCGGTGGCTTGCGGAATTTTCTTGCTATGCAGAAGTTCGAGCACTGAGCGATAAAGGCGCGCGCGCAATTCGTGGCGCTCGTTGGCTCGCGTGATGTAGCGGACCGCGACGCTGACCCCGCCGTCCTTCGGCCGCAGATTCATCGCTGGCTCCGCCTTGAACGCGGTGGAGCCGTGCGACAGCGTCACGCGTTCCCATTCCTGTTCGGCAATACGCGCGTTGGCATCGGTTTCTTTTGCGACGATCTTCTTGATTTCGTCCGCGATCGGATACGGATTCTGATCCGGTGGAATGGTTACTTGCAATTCGTCCCACATCCACTGGCCCAACGTGGAAAAATTAAAATAGTGGCCTTCGATCGCGAAACTGTTCACGAACGTTACTTTGCGGCCGGTCGGATGGCCCGCGTCCGACCAGTCGCCCGTCTCGAGCAGCACTGTCCGCAACAGGCCGACCTCAAGAACTTCGCCGCCCACGCCGTTGATTTCCACCCAATCCCCGGGACGAATTCCATTGCTGCCCATCAGGACGAACCATCCGAAAAAGCCCACGATGAAATCCTTCAACGCCACGGTCAAGCCGGCACCCGCCAGAGCCAAAGCCGTTGCGAACTGGTTGGGCACCCCGAAAATCACGAGCAGAACCAGAATGATGCCAAGCACGCGCGTCGAAACCATGATGACGGAACGCAGCGTCAGAAATCGCTTGCGGTCAGGAACATGCTTCATAAAAAATCCGCTAATCAACAGGTCAGAAAGAGAAACAACAGCCGCGATCACCAAAATCCAGAACACCGATTCGAGCAGCTCGCGGAGGAACACACGTTCACGGCTGAAAACGAGCGCGCTCCATTTGCCGTAGATTCCGGCGATCGTTTGCTCGTTTTCAATGCGCAGGTCCAATCCCGCCGCTGTCTTTTGATCGTCGCTGAGTTTGTGAACGCGAGCGAGCTCGGCAGTGGTTGTAGTCGCACTACCGGTGGGCGAGGTTGGCGGTGCTGCGGACGTTGTGGAATTTGCCGGTTGTTCCGCCGTGCCGGGGGTTTGCTGCGTTTGAATTTGCTTTTCGAGCGCATCGTGCGATTGGGAGAGTGCGCTGGCTCGTTTCAGAGCGTCTTGGCGCGCCGAATCGATTTGCAGCTTTTTCGCCGTGAGCGATTTCCACGCGCGAAATTCCGCGAGCACATTTCGCGCGGTAGTCTGTTCGGTCGACACCTGATAACTGCTGGTTGCAAACGTTATGATTCCCTTGTCGAGATCCGCTACGGATTGCTCGTGCTGCTGCAGCGCCTGCTGAATCTTGTTTCGCGGATCTCCCCCAGCACGAATGAAATCCTGCTGTGAGTCTCCCAGTTCGTCTTCGTCAAGGGATTCCTGCGCCTGGGCCAGCGTCAATTCCTGCTGCAGCGCGCCCTTTCTCCCAGCGGAGGTTTTCGCAACCAACTCGGTGAGCCGCGCGATATTTGCCTTCTCCGCGTCCACGCGAGCCTGTCGGCGCACGATGCGCGCTTGCAGCGCTTTTGCCTCAGGGCTAAGAGGGGCCGTATGGCGAGTGGCTTCGCGCAGCGCGGCGCTGAAGGCCATATCCACTTCATGGTCGGCGAGACGCAACGCCTCTCCCGCGTATTCCTGTTCGTCGGAAGTCACCGCGACTTTGGCCAATTGCTGCGCGGTTTGGAGCGGACTTTCATCGACCAATGCTTCACTGGACGACTGTTTTGCGGCCAGTTTCAAAACGCCATTCGTCCAGGAATTGGTCAGCACCAGACCGGCCGCGGCCAAAACCAGCAGCACCAATAAAGCGGAGAGAACGAGACGTTGAGCTTTCATGCAGTCTTCACGGAATTTCAGATGCGCACAACAATATTCTAATATGACATCGAACGAGCGTCAGCGGAAAACACTGCGGGCTCGCGTGTGTGACAATGCGCGAGGCGTTGCTGGATACAGAAATGATTTCACGATTGCGCGCGCAAACTTACTTGCGTTTTTTCTTCGTGACGCGGCGCGCAATTGTTCGCGGCTTTGCGTTCTTGGCCGAAAGGCAGAGCGCGGCGGCGCCTGCGATTCCGGAATCTTCCCCATAGCGCGCGCGGACCAGGGGAATTTCCTTGCAGCGCGAATTGATCGTCCACGCAGGAAGCTGCTCGCGAATGCGGCCGAACCATCCGGAGATCAATTCGCCCATGCCGCCGCCAAAAATAATTACATCGGGCTCGAAGAGATCCACAATGTTGCCCAGCCAAATCGCCAGAAGATCGGCGGTCTCCTGCAAAATCGACGCCGCTAATTTATCGCCCGCGCGCCACGCAGTACTCACCATTTCCGCCGTCGCTAATTCTGGGTTTCCGCCCGCAAGCGCCAGAAGTTTTTCGCGGCCAGCGCCGCCGTTCGCCAGCCGTTCGCGCGCGCGCTTAGCTACCGCGGGGCCCGCTGCAAGCGCTTCAATGCATCCAAGTTTGCCGCACGCGCATTGCGGCCCGTTATAATCGATCGAAACGTGCCCGCCTTCGGCCGCTGCGCCCGTCCGTCCGTGATAAATCTGGCCTCCCAGAATCACGCCGGTGCCGATTCCTGTTCCCAGTGTTGCGTAAAACACGGACTCGTATCCGCGGCCCGCGCCCCACATCGCTTCTGCCAGCGCGGCTGCATTGGCATCGTTGTCGACAAACGTGGGAACGCGATGCAACTGCCGAACTTTTGCCGCGAGTGGAAAATTCTGCCAGCAGGGAAGATTCGGAGGATTGATGATGATTCCCTTTCGCGGATCAAGAGGACCGGGACTGCTGATGCCTATCGCTGCGACGGATGCGCGGCGTTTCGGCTCGCTTTCAAATGCCGTGGCGATGGCGCGTTCGACCGCGCCCAATCCTTCCGCTTCACTTCCGCGGCTCGACATGGGCACGCGCACTTTCGATAGAATTTCTCCGCGCGCCGTTACCATTCCGGCGGCTACTTTTGTTCCGCCAATGTCGATTCCGAGATAAATTGGTTCCTTCGCCGGCATAATTCCTTTCCAACCTCCCGCGACGACATATCATAACGCGAGCGCTCGCAACCGCGCGCATGTTTCGCCCCCTGCACGGCTGGTCTACTCCTATTTCCTGGCTGGAGAAAAACTCTATGGACAAAGCAGACGCGGAAATTTCCCCACTGGCCCTTTCGAATGCAGAACGGGTGTCGATTCACGTAAAAGTCTCACGTCAGCCCGGCAGGAAACACCGGGCTGGACGTGAGCTATAGAGTTCAGCCTGTATTTTATTTAACGGGCTTTACCTCGATGGGACTTCCGCCGAAGACTCCGGGCGCTCCCGCTGATTGCGCGGCTTTGTTGTATTCGGCGATGTCCGTGCGAAGCGCTTCGTCGTATTGCTTGATTGTTGCGTCCGCTTTTGTAAACAGCTCCGTCATTTGCTGGCGCACCAATTCATTTGGTACTTCGCCATAGGCTCCGCCAACTTCAAAAACCAAACGATTCAACTGGCCGTGGAAGTCGGTGAGCTCGTGGATGTCGTCCTCAGAGACTTCGTGCTGGACATTTGGATTGTAGATCGCGTCCTTGATTGCGGCGAGTTTTTTGCTTAGCTCGCGGCCGCGGGCGATCACCGGGCGATATTTAGCCTGCTCCTGTTGGTCGTCGCTGCTCTGAACGGCTGAGCGGAAACCCTCCAGTTCTTTGTTAATGCCGTCGACGCGGTTGATCACTTCGTTGATTGCGCTCATTTCGTTGCGCGCCTTCACTCCCGCTTCCGCTTCCGCGCGGAAAATGGCTGGATCCACGTGAAGATTAGGATCGGGTTCGACGGTGACGTTTGTGGATTCGGTTTGGCCGTTTGCGGTGACTGACACTTTGTAAGTGCCAGGCGCAACGCGCGGCCCACGATTCGCATTGAAAAACTCGTTGGGCGTCGGCATCCGCTCGTACCTGAGCGGTTTGGGCCCTTCATATTGCATGGTCCAAACGAAACGGTTGATGCCTGCCTCGCCCGGGCCGTAATCGGTGGCCACCGTATTGCCACGTTCGTCCGTGATCACGATTTTCACGGGCCGGTGATGCTCCTTCCGCTCTTCCGGCGTGGGCTTGATTTCCGCCTTCAAATAGTAATCAATCACCGCTCCGGTGGGAGCGTTGGGCGCGGTGTAACCTCCGCCCTGCCCTTCATCGCTGCGCCACGTGTGGAATATAGTTCCTGACTTAGGTGTAAAGAGATGGAAGGCGCTCGATTGCACATCTTGCGTGAACTCTTCGAGCGGGCGAATGTCGTCGAGCGCAAGGATTCCGCGTCCGTGCGTGGCGACGAGCAGGTCGTGCTGGTTTTTGACGAATTGCACATCCATCACAGGCACTGTGGGGAAATTGGATTTGAGCGGCTGCCAATGATCGCCGCGGTCGGACGAATAAAATAATCCGGTATCGGTGCCGGCGACAAGGAAACCGCGCTTGTTGGGATCTTCACGCACGACGTGTGCCGGAGAATTATTAGGCAGGCCGTCGGTAATTTTTTGCCACGTTGCGCCGTAGTCCGATGTTCGATAGACATACACACCACGATTATCGAGTTCGTGCGCGTCATAAGTAACGTACGCCGTGCCCGCATTAAACGGTGACACGCCCACTTGGTAAATACGCGCCCATTCCGGCGCGCCGGAAATATTCGGAGCCACGTTTTTCCACGACTTACCGCCGTCGCGCGTTACTTGCACCAGGCCGTCGTCCGTGCCAACCCAAATTACTTTCGGATCAGTGGGTGCGAGCGTGATGGTGAGAATCGTGTCGTAGGTTTCAGCGCCGCTGATGTCGTGCTGCACGGGGCCGCCGGCGATTTCCTGTTTGCTCTTGTCGTTGCGCGTCAGGTCACCGCTGATGGGCGCCCACGTCTTGCCCCCGTCGGTGGATTTAAAGACGACGTTACCACCGAGATAAACTTCATTCGCGTCAGTGGGAGAAACGGCAATTGGAGAAGTCCAATTGAAGCGGTATTTCAAATCCGCAGGCTTCACTTCTTCGACGCCAGGGAGATACGGGCGAATCGAGCGGCTCATGTGGGTCTTGAGGTCGACGCGCGAAATAGAGCCATCCTGCGAATCGGAATAAACAATGTTGGGATCGCTGGGAGCGAACACGGCGTATTCACCGTCGCCGCCGACCACCGTATACCACGCGGCGTTGGAAACGCCTCTGCGGCTCAGATCCGAAGACGGCCCGCACCAGGAGCTATTGTCCTGCAAGCCGCCGCAAACAGAATACGGCTCGGTGCTGCTCGCGGAGACCATATAAAACTGCTCGATGGGCATTCCGTCTAGGAAACGCCACGCCTTGGCGCCGTCCGTTGACAGATACGCGCCGCCGTCCGTGCCCATAATCATGCGCCCGGGATTTTTCGGGTCGATCCAAAGAGTGTGATGATCGGAATGGACGCCGCGATCGGCAACAAATGCTGTCTTGCCGCCGTCGTTCGACTCCATCATGTTGAACGACATGAAATAAACTTTATTTTCATCGTCCGGGGACACAACCAGCTTCGAAAAATAGAACGCGCGTACGTCCAGCGCGTGATTGTCGCTGACCGCGGTCCACGAATCCCCCATATCGGTTGATTGCCAGAGCATTCCGTGCTTGGCGGCGATCAGCGCGTAAATGTGATTGGGATTCGAAGGGGCAATCGCAACGGCGCTGCGTCCCAGCGGACCTTCAGGCATTCCCTTCGTCAGCTTCTTCCACGTATCGCCGCCGTCGGTGGAGCGGTAAATCGCGCTATCGGGACCGCCGTCCATCATCGTCCACGGATAACGGCGAAACTGCCACATGCACGCAAAAAGAACGCTCGGATTTCCGGGCGCCATTTCAAGGTCCGACACGCCGGTGGAATCGTTGACATAGAGAACTTTCTTCCACGTTCTGCCGCCGTCGGTGGTCTTGAAAACGCCGCGATCCGCATTGGGTCCCCACGCGTGGCCGAGAGCGCCGACGAAAACAGTGTTCGAATCATTCGGATCGACGAGAATATCCGTAATTTGTTGCGTGCCCGCTAGGCCCATAAATTTCCATGAATTTCCGGCATCTGCGGAAAAGTAGACGCCATTGCCGTCGATAAGGTCGTTGCGAATGTTGCCTTCGCCGGTGCCGACCCAGACGTAGTTCGGGTTCGATGGAGCAATGGCAATCGCGCCAATCGACGCGGTGGCTTCGTGCTCGAAGATCGCTTTCCACGTCAAACCGCCGTCGACCGTTTTGAACACGCCGCCGCCGCCCGCGCCCACGTAGTACACATTCGGTTCGCCGGGAACTCCGGCGACAGCGGCAACGCGTCCTCCCGCCGCGGCGGGGCCCAGGTCGCGGAATTTCAGATTGGCGAAAACGTCGGGGGCTTTTTCATCGGATGTTTTTTGCGCCTGCGCGGACACTTGCATCGCCGCGAAGGTCGAGAGAAGCAGCGCCGCGAGTCCAGCGCAAATAATGCGAGCCTTTGCCATCATTCATCTCCTTTAACAAAAAAATGGTTGTGGTTTAAGAGGAAGTGTTGCGGCTGATAAAAATCGCAAATGGAAATCATAGTCGAGATCTACGCTCGATTCGCGAACCGAATTATACGCAAAACACGAACGGCCGCGCAAAGTTCCAGTTAGCAATATACGGGACGTATCGCGACGGCTGAGGGTTCCGATTTTTTTAGAGAAAATCCAAAATACGCTAGGTCTCATCCATGGGAAAATCGAATTGCACGAGTTTGCGCTGGAACCCTTTTGTCTTTGCCGCGCCATAAATGATTCCGGCGGCCATCCAAATTCCTCCGACGAGTTTCGCTTGCCAGCCCAGGTGCAGCCAGATGAAAAGACAAATGAAAAAGCCGAGCACCGGAGGAACGAGATTCATCCAGAACTTTTTTTCCTCGCGAAGGTAATAGCGGACGAACGCGGCGGCATTAACTCCCATGAAGGCGAGCAGCGCGCCGAAATTGAGCATTTCAGCGCCCAGCGTGTAGCTGATGGTGAAGGCCCCGGCCAATGCAAGCGCGCCGATGAGCAGCACATTGTTTCGCGGGACGTGATTCTTGGGCTCGATCGCGCCAAAAAATGAGCGCGGGAGAGCGTTGCTGCGCCCCATGCCGTAGAGAAGACGCGCGGCGCCAAGTTGTGAACTCATGCCCGAGCCGATATTTGCGACGAGCAACGTCAAATTCACAAGCCCAAAAAGGAAAATGCCACCGACGCGGCCCGAGATGTGAACAAACGCCGTGTCCACATCAGGAAAAGGCTGCGAGGCGGGCCAGACGAGCTGCGCTAAATAAACTTCGATGGATGCGAGTACTCCCGTGACCACGCAGACAAGGACTGTCGCAAGCAAAACGTTGCGCCGGGGATTTTTCACCTCTTCTGAAAGCGTCGAAATGCCGTCGAAGCCGATATACGTGAGCACCGCGATTGAAGTGCCGCGAAAAAGCGCCGACGAAGCGAATGTCTGTGGATCGTAAAACGGATGCGTAAAGAAGCCGGGACCGAAAGACGGGAGATGATAAATGTAACGGATGGCCTCGACGACAAAAATCACGATCACGATTCCCATGCCCGCCGCGAGAAATGCGTTGATGCGCGCCGAGGTCTCCACTCCGCGAAGATTCAGCCAGGTGAAGAGCATCGCAAAAAAAATGGCCCAGAGAAAATACGGCATCTGCGGGAAAAAATTCTGCGCCGCCTTGCTGCACCAGATGGTGCAGATGAGCGGATTCAAAATGTAATCCATCGCCATGCTCCATCCCGTGATGTAGCCCAGCGCGGGATGAAGTTCTCGGCCGACGTACGTGAAGGCCGAACCGGCGCTGGGATAAACGCGCGCCATGCGGCCGTAACTGATCGCCGTGAAAAGCATCGCGACCATGGCGATCAGTATCGCAGTGACTACGTGGCCGCGCGCCGCGTTGCTGACAACGCCGAACGACGGCATGGGCGCGACAGGCTGAATGATGATGATGCCGTAGAGGATCAAGTCCCACAGGCCCAGCGAGCGGCGGAGTCCGACACCGCGTCCGGAAGGTTGTGATGGCTCGCCGGGCATCAGTTCCCTGCTCTTGCGCGTTTGAGAAACGAATGGCGGTAACGAAGAATAACTTTTGAGCCTGCGTGACGCTGCACAAAATCTCCCGGCGACATTAGCGAATTACCTCGGCCGGCTTCGCGGATTCGTTGTGCACGGACGAGATAGCAAGCGTTAGCGGCGCGATATTCCAGCCGCTGATTTGCAGTTTTGCTTCGCCGGACAATTTGGTTTCGATTGGATAGTGAGCAGTGAGCGTTTTCGTCTCACCGGGCATCAGCTCGAAATAATTATCGCTCCAGAAAACGGGCAGGACTTCAGCGCCATCTTTTCCCTGGATGGCAAGCCGCACCTGGAAAGCCAAATGGGCGCTTGGATTGCGCAGATGCACGCTAAACCCGGGCGCACCGTCTTCCGCCGGTTCGCGGCTCGCGCCGGCCTCAAGCAGCACGCGCGGCAGACGAGAGAGCATTGTAAAATCGGGATAAGAATTCACTTCGGTTCGCTGATCAGTACTCCGGTTCCATGCGAACACTGTTGGCGTGTTTGAGAGCCAATAGAAATTCGAGCTGAGCAACTTTCCGGCGCGGTCCTCCAAATCAAGTTTTACAAAATACGTTTGTGATGCGGGCGTTCGCGGAAACCGCGGAATCCTAAATGCGCGTGCACTGAAATCAGCAGGCACGCTTACGACGGAGCGCCGCGCGAAAATTGGTTTCATGTCGAAGCTATAGACTTTCGCGGAGACGATTAACGCCGGAAAGTCGCGGTAAAAACTGTTGACGACGGCCACGCTGCGATCGTCGTAGGAATATTGCACGTGCAGCAATTCATTCGCTTTCTTCGCGCCGAAGTATCCGCCGGCGGGCTGCAAGTAATAATCGTAGAGATGCCAGAATAAAGATGGCCAGGCATTATTCAGCATCCATTGAATGACGCCGGTCGATTCGTATTTATTGCGCGCGTACGCCTCAAACATGGCGCGTTCGCCTTCATACGCCATGGCCTGCGATTTTCTTTCGTAGTCGACAAGATTTTTCGGCGCGCCGTACATTTGCGTCATAGCGTCGTTGAAGGCGGAGAGCTGTTGATACCTTCCGCTGGCGGCGTGGAAATGCCAGTATTCATTCGGCGGCCATGTTTGATCGGCAGGCATCATTTTCTTCAGGCTGTCCTCGACCACAGGGGCGGGGCCGGGACTCGTCTCCGTGTTGAACCCATACGCGCCGCCGCGCTCCACGTCGGCAAGCCAGTACGCTGGGGGAACGTAATCATAAGGGCCCAGCATCTTCACGCCGGAAGGGCCGGTGACTGAAGTTTCGTGCTGCGACGCGGAAGAGATATATGGATTGGGCCAGTTCGCTTGTTGCAGAACGTTTATGTACGCGCGCTCCACATCCGCGGGCGGAGGATTGTCGCTGCCATTCAACCACACCAGCAAACTCGGATGGCTGCGCAGCCGGAGAATTTGAGAACGCAACTGCGCCGTGGCGTTTTCCAGATCCGATGGCTGCCATTTTCCCCACTGCTCCCAAAAACTGCAGCAGCACCAGCCGGCCATCACGAGCACGCCGCGCTCGTCCGCAAGGTTGAAAAAATCATCCGGCTCGAGCTTCCCTTCCAGGCGAATTGTGTTCAGGCCCATCTCGCGGACGTACTCGAACTGCGCCTCTAGGCGCTGATGCGATTCGCGCATCAGCATGTCCGGCGACCAGCCACCACCTCGAATCAAAATCTTTTTGCCATTGATGTGGAAGAGCAGATAGTCCTGCGGCGTCAACCCGGAAGTTATCTCGCGAATTCCAAAGCGAATTCGCTGTTCATCGGAAACCGCGCCGCCGACAGTCGCATGCATCGTGAGCGTATGAAGATTTTGTGGGCCGAGCCCGTAGGGCCACCAAATTCTTGGGTGCGCTACGCGCAGTTGCGGAAACCGCGCCGGGGTGAAGTTGATGGTGCGCGTCTCGCCGGGCTTCAGATCGACCGACTGCTCGAAACGCACGGCATCATTGTTTGCGCCTGAGATTTCGCCTTGCAAAACGGCGCGGGTGGGCGCGCTCGACGCATTCCGCACTTCCGCCATGACCGTGAGGTCGGCTTCAGCGAGCGATGCGGTCGCGAAATGCGTAACCACTTGCGGATGGCGCACCGTGATTGCGCCCGTCGCCGCAAAATATACGTCGCCCCAAAGACCCATGTTTTT
>Ga0307374_10000452_pt1 | contig 79364 bp, 83 predicted proteins | sample OX3MG_FD_202532 | JGI IMG/M metagenome (GOLD analysis project Ga0307374, IMG submission 202532) | Soil microbial communities from Risofladan, Vaasa, Finland - OX-3 | ecosystem: Environmental > Terrestrial > Soil > Coastal area > Acid sulfate soil | place: Finland: Risofladan, Vaasa | collected... | reverse complement strand
ACCGCCGGCGCTATGGGGGATACGTGGCGCACGTCGGCCTGGCCCTCGCCCTGACGGCGTTCGCGGGGATGTTCCTCCGGTCGCGCCACACCGTCACCGTGCGCGCGGGCGAGGCGGCCACGCTCGGCGATCCCTACGGCCACGTGTGGCGGTTCGTGAGTCAGGGCGTGTCGCGCTACGGCGCCGACGACCGCAACGTGTCGGCGGTGTCGGTGGAGAGTTCGCGCGACGGCGTGCCGCGCGGGCTGATCGTGAGCGAGCGCCGCCAGTACCTCGATGCGCAGGGACAGCCGCTGGCCGACCCGATGCCGTCGGCCGGCATCCGGACGTCGCCGCTGCTCGACACGTACGTGGTGCTCGCCGGCACGAGCGGCGACACGGCCCGGCTGGATATCGCGTTCAACCCGCTCGTGGCGTGGGTGTGGGCGGCGGGTGTGATGATCGCGCTGGGCGGGTTGATCGTGATGTGGCCGCGCGCCGAACCGGCGCGCGAGACGGCCGCGGACCCCGCCGGCCGGAGCCGCCGATGAACGCCGCGCTGCTCCTGGGCACGCTCCTCGCGCTCGCGGCGTTGGGCATCGTGCTGTACCCGCTATTTTTCCCTCCGGACGAACCGGAGCGCGAGGGATTGCCGATGGCGAAGACGGATGACGAAGGTGGTGCGCGCGAACGCGCGGTGCCGCGCGACGACGATGCCGTGGAAGCGGCGCTGCGCGCGTATCGCGCCACGCACGCGGCGTGCCCCCGCTGCGGCCCGCGCCCCGAAGCGGACGCGCGCTTCTGCTCCAATTGCGGCGCGCCGCTTCCCGGCTGAGCAGCGCGGGTATGCGGAAACGAGAAAGCCCCGGCATGCGCGATGCATGCCGGGGCTTCGTTCACACGGGCGACGTCAGCTGCCCTTCTTCGTCCCTGCGGTGTCGCCCTTCTTGGCCTTCTTCTTCATCTTGGCGCCCTTCTTCTCCATCTTCTCGCCGGCCTTGGACATCGCGGCGCCCTTGACCTCGGCCTTCTCGCCGGCCTTGGAGGCCACGGCACCCTTCTTCTCCAGCTTCTCGCCGGCCTTGGACGTCGCGGCGCCCTTGTTCTCCATCTTCTCGCCCTTCTTCTCCATCTTCTCGCCGGCCTTCTTCTTGCCGGCCTTGGTCATCGCGGCCTTGGGCTTGGCGGTGTCCTGGGTGGATTGCGCGTGCACGGTCGTAGCCATGCAGCACGCGAGTGCGAGAGCGAACCAACGCATGCGGATCATGTACTTCCTCCGAAATGGGGGGCTGGGTCCTGCGTTCGCCCGGATGGGGCGAAGCCTGGGTTACCGAAGCGTGACACACCGCTGCGGTCTTGTGACGTAAATGACCCGGGGCGGCGCGCGGGCGTCACCGCGTCCGCAGGCGGTCGCTCACGCAAAGATTCCGCGAAGGGCTCAGCGCTCGACGGCGGACAGCCTCGTCAACGCGATTCGAATGGGCACCAATGTGCATCCGACGCACAACAGCGCGGCGGCGCCGAATCCGAGCCACATCTCCACCGGATCGGGGTCCGTATGGTACATGCTGGCAGAGAGATACGAGTAGACCGGCCGGGCCTCGAGGATCACCACCCCGCCGATCATCGCCACCGACGCCATCATGAACAGCAGGCCGCCGAATGACGTCGGGATCTGGGCCGCGTTCTCGGTGTCGAACTGCGGGAACATGGTGCCGAACCCCAGGGCCAATCCGGCCACCGCGAACGTCATCAGCGTGATCGTGAGCACCGAGACGGCGAACATGAAGTCGCTCACCGCCAGCAGGTAGTCGGTCACCGAGACGATCGCCAGCGCGAGGATGAGCAGCGGCAGCGTGCCCACCCAGAACTTGGCCCACAGCAGGTCGCGCACTTCCATCGGACTGGACCGCAGCAGCCACAGCGTGCGCCCCTCGAGGCTCACCGCCGGGAAGATGAACCGCGCGGCGATCGACGCGAGCACGAATCCCGCCAGGACGAGGTTCAGGAACGGCACGATGTTGATGAGGAAGAACGTCATGCCGTCGCCGTGCAGCGGCAGGTACTTGATGTTGAACACGTAGACCACCACCAGCACGCCGAGCAGGATGAGCTGCGACCACTGGGTCGTGTCGCGGAAGAAGACCCGGAGCTCCTTGAGCACCAGTTCGCGCTTGAGCACCGACAGCGGACGGAACACCAGCGCGCCGAAGCGCCGCAACGCCGTCCCCCGCACCCAGTGCGCGCCGCTCTCCTGCGCCTTGCTGAACCCCTTGAGGTAGAACGCGCGGTGCAGCAGCGCGCCGATCACCACCGCCGCCGCCGCCGACGACCACAGCAGGTAGAACGGCAGGTAGTCCAACCGGTACTGCAGCCAACTCATCACGCCGCGCGCCGCCCACTCGCTGGGCAGCATCGGCGACGTCGGCGTGCGGAGCACGGTCACGAAGTCCACGAGCGACCGGAAGCCTTCCGGGCGCGCCAGCCGCTCCGGCCGCACCAGCCGGAACAGGAGGACGATGCCGCCCGCCGCCAGCACCGCGATCACGCTCAGGATGTCGCGCGTGCGGCGCGCCGGAAAGATGTTGACGAGCAGCAGCGTCACCGCCGAACCGACCACCGCCGGAATGATGAGGAACGGCAGGAACACGCTGGCGCTCACCAGCGGGAACCACCACCCGCCCTCGTACACGCGCCCGTACGCGGCGAACATCGGGATCGCCAGCAGCGTCACCATCCAGCTCGAGTGGACCGTGGTCTCGAGCAGCTTGGCGAGATACAGCTTGAGCCAGTCCACGGGCCCCGAGACGAGCAGGTCGAGATCGCGCGCCAGGAAGAAGCTCGACAGCGCCGTGATGATGTTCGACAACACGAGGATCGAGAAGAACCCGATCAGGATCAGACCGAGCAGCTTGCCGGCGAGCAGCGGACCGATCTCCTCCACGCCGCGGAAGTAGTTCAACAGCCGGTAGAGCAGGAAATACACGAACGCCCAGAACAGCGCCCCGAACACCGCCAGCACGGCGAACCGCGCGCCCCGTCCCCGTTCGTCGGCCAGCAGGCGCGCCCGCGCCGTGAGCCACTTGGGCTCCAGCAGGTGGAACAGCGAGGGGTCGGCGACGCCGGTGGCCGCCAGCGCGTCGGCGCCGGCCTCAGGCATTCAACACCTCGATCAGCTCGCGCGCCGCGTTCTCGCCCGTGAGCTTGAGGAAGATGTCCTCCAGCCCCGACGCGCCGCCCTCGGCGCCCTGCCGCAGCTCCGCCATCGTCCCGCACGCCCGGATCCTGCCGCTCTGGATGATCGCGATCCGGTCGCACAGCGTCTCCGCCACCTCGAGCGTGTGCGTGGACATCATGATCGTGTGGCCGCGGTTGACGTACTCGCGGAACAGGTCCTTGAGGATGCGCGCCGCCTTCGGATCGAGGCCCACCATCGGCTCGTCGACCACGATCACTTCGGCGCGATGCACGAACGCGCTGGAGATGATCAGCTTCTGGCGCATGCCATGGCTGTAGCTCTCCACCAGCTCGTCCTGCCACTCGGCGAGATCGAACAGCGCCAGCAACTCGCGCGCCCGGTGCTCCACCTCGGGGCCCTCCTGATCGTACAGCCCCGCCACGAATCGCAGGAACTCCGCGCCCGTGAGCTTCTCGTAGATGAACGGCCGGTCGGGGATGAACCCCAACTTCATCTTCGCGGCCATCGGATCCTTGTCGATGTCCACGCCGCCGATCTCCACCGTGCCGCCCGTGGGCCGCAGGATGCCGGCGATCATGCGCAGCGTGGTCGTCTTGCCGGCGCCGTTGGGGCCCAGGAAGCCGAACAGTTCGCCGCGCGGCACGTCGAGATCGATCGCGTCCACCGCCGTGAAGCTGCCGTACCGCTTGGTGAGGCTCTTGAGTCGGATCATGGCCGGGTGTGAGAGTGGAGGAGCGGAGGGCGCGCGTGCCCGATCACCGTGCCGGCGTGCCGGCGGGCAGGACCTCGATGCGCAACACCCCGATGAGATGGATCAGTTCCGCCTGCCGCGTGAACCCGCCGACCACGAACCGCAGGTGCGCCGCATCGGCCGGGAATTCCCCGAATGTAGGATCGACGGCTACCCACCGTCCGAGGTAAACCTCGGGCCACGCGTGATAGTAGAACTTGCCGTTCACGTAGGCCAATCCCGCCGCGACCCGCGCCGGGATGCCCGCCGCCCGCGCCAGCGCCACGTACAGCTGCGTGTGCTCGTTGCAGTCCCCGCTGCGGGTCTTCAACACCTGCAGCGCGTCGGGCACGCCCAGACTGATCTTCTTCTCCAGGGAATCGTACACCCACGCGTTGATGCGCCGGGCCACCGAGCGCGCGTCGCGGTCGGCGCCGCGGATCCGCAGCGCCAGCGCGTGGATCTGCGGATTGGCCGACTCGATGAGCGGCGCCGGTTGCATCTCCCGCCCCAACGCCGACGACGGCGTCGTGCCCAGCAGGAACCGCGGCGCGAGGCTGTCCGGATCCTCGCGCACGATCGTCAGCGTGTCGCCGTGCAGGGTCTGCCGCCCGCCCGACAGATCGAAGCCGGCGAGGTCGGCGCCCGACAGCCGCACCCGGAGCCGCGGCAGCTCACGCGTCACCCGCGCGTTGGCCGCGATCGCCGTCGTCTCGAGAATGTCCCGGTCGGCGTTGGGCGCCGCCTGGCCGCCCGCTTCGGCGTCCAGACGCCAGTTCTCGAATGCCACCGCGTACGGCCGCCGCTCCAGCCGCAGGCCGAGCTGCGTCGTCGCCACCACGCGCCCCTGATCGTCGATCCAGCCGCCGATGCCGTTCGTGCCCTCGCTGGACAACCGCCAGGCGCGGAGCGTATCGGGCTGCACGCCACGCCACCGCATCGTCGTCGAATCGAGCACCGCGCTGTCGCTCACCACGAACGTCGTTTCGGCGCGCACGCTGATCCGCGCGTCCTTGGGCGCCATCGTGGTCGGATCGAACACCGGCAGCACGTACGACTTGCCCACCTTGGGTTCCTCACCCAGCGCGATCGCCAGCGGCACGAGCGTGGGCAGCAGGATCGGCCCCCCGATCGCCACCCGTTGCGAGTCGGTGGCCGGCGCGCCCCCCGACGACAGCGCGTACACCACCACCGAGTCGCCGTCCACCCGCCCCCCGGCATGGAAGGGCGCCGAATCCGACTGCACGTCCACCTCGAACCGGCGCACGCGCAGCGCGCGCGACACCTCCACCGTCGTGCGCGCCTGCAGGCGGTGCACCGCGCCGCCCGCGGTCAGATCGGCCACCAGATAATCGGTGGACGTGATCCCACCCGGCACCGTGTCGATGGTCGACGACGCGAACCCCACCTGGCGCGCGCCCTGCATCACCGCGAAGAACACCGCGCCCGGCGTCACGCGCGTGGCCGCCTCGGCCAGCCGCTCCACGTTCGGCTGGAAGTACTCCCGCCGGATCAGCACCCCCATGCCGGCGGCCCACAGCACCAGGATCGCCGCGCCCACCCAACCGCGCCGGCTCACCGCGTCCCCCGCGTCAGGGCGAGCGCCGCCCGCCACGCCGCCTCTTCCACCGGATTCTCCACGATCACGACGATCGATCGCGGGTACGGCGCCCGCGCCACGTGCTGCTGCAACACGCCCACCATCACGTCGGCGCTGTCCTCGACGTCCAGATTGCCGGCGCCGATGCCGAACGGCGCCACCGCCAGTTCGCCGATCTGGAAATCCACCGCCCGCTGCATCGCGCTCACCAGCGCCCGGCGCACGGTGTCCCGCGTGATCCGCTCCTCGTGGCTCCCGACCACCGCGTGGATGAGCAGTTCCACGCCCAGATCGCCGGCCGTCGTGACCACCGCCGCCCCGACCGGCAGCGGCTGGACGAGCGGCGCGCGCTTGGCCAGCGCGTCGCCGCCGGCCTGCTCCACGCGGCGCAACAGCGGCGTGGTGGCGCCGAGCGAGGCGTCCACGGGCCAGGCGATCGCCTCGCCTTCGTAGAACGCGAGATCGTCGATCCGCACCTCGATCACGGGGTGCGCGCCTCGCGGGCGCGGCGGTGCGCTTCGGTGGCCTCGTCGCGCCGCCCCAGGCGGTCGAGCACCATGCCCACGCCCTTCATGGCCCGCCAGTTGGCCGGCTCCAACTCCACCGCGCGCTCGTAGGCGGTGAGCGCCGGGAGCAGGTCGTCCACGTGATTGTACGCCTCGCCCAGGTAATACTGCACCGCGGCGTCGGCCGGCGAGAGCGCGGCCGCCTCGCGCAACGGCTCGATGGCGTCGCGCCACCGGGCCCGCTTGCACGCCAGCAGCCCGCTGGCCAGCAACACGCGGACGTCGTGCTCGGCCACGTGCCCCGCCCGCCGCAGATCCGCCCCCGCCCGCTCGAACCGCGACTCCGACGCATGCAGCGTGGCGCGCTCGCACAGCAGCTCCACGTCGTCGGGCGTCTCGCCCAGCATCTTGTCCAGGCGGGCGATCGCCCCCGTCACGTCGCGGCGCTGCAGGCGCTCACGCACCTCGTCCAGCGCGGCGCGCCGCGCCGGCCCGTCGACCCGCTCCGCATTCGCCGCCGCGCCCGGCGCGTCGGCGTTCGGCACCACGGGCCCCGCGGGCACCTCGCGTTCCACCGGCGGCCGGCCGGCGCCGCGGTCCCCGGGGCGGCCCGACTCCGGCGGGTCCAGTCGATCGTGCGTGCGGCTCATCGCGTCACGCAAGCGCGAGCGTGGTTTCGCTGCTGATCCATTCCAGATATTTCGCCAATCCGGCGGAAACGGGGAGGGCGAGCAGTTCCGGCACCTTGTAGGGGTGCAACTCGCCAAACGCCATCTGCAGGGTCTCGAGGCGCGCCGATCGGGTCTTGAGCAGCAGCACGACCTCGTGCTCGTCGGCGATCTTGCCCTGCCAGCGGTAGAGGGAACGGGCGCCGGGCAGGAGCGTGCCGCAGGCGATCAGCCGGCGTTCGAGGAGGGCGCGCACCAGACGCACTCCCTCCTCGTCGGAGGCGACGGTGGTCAGGACGACGATGGCATCGGTGTGAGGCATGGCGGGCGGGAGAGAAGTTCCCGTAAGATAACGCCCGAACCCCCCGGCTTGTCTCCTCCCGCCCGACCGGCCAGCTTTCCCAGGCTATGGCTGAAGATGCGTTGATCATCCGCGGGGCGCGGGAGCACAACCTCAAGAACATCGACGTCGTGATCCCCCGCGACCGTCTGACCGTGATCACCGGGCTCTCCGGATCCGGCAAGTCCTCGCTCGCGTTCGACACGATCTACGCCGAAGGCCAGCGTCGGTACGTGGAGTCGCTCTCCGCGTACGCCCGGCAGTTCCTCGGCCTCATGGAAAAGCCCGACGTCGATTCCATCGAGGGCCTGTCGCCGGCCATCTCCATCGAGCAGAAGAGCGCCGGCCACAATCCGCGCTCCACCGTCGGCACGGTCACCGAGATCTACGATTACCTGCGCCTGCTCTACGCCCGCGCCGGCACGCCGCACTGCCCCAACTGCGCCCGCCCGGTGGAGCGCCAGAGCGCCGCGCAGATCACCGAGATCGTCCTCACCTGGCCGGCCGACGCCCGCATCGAGATCCGCGCCCCCCTCGTCCAGGGGCGCAAAGGCGAGTTCCGCGACCTCTTCGAGGCCGTCCGCAAGCAGGGCTTCATCCGCGCCTACGTGGACGGCGAACTCATCGAATTGGCGGCCCCGCCCAAGCTCAACCGCCGCCAGAATCACACGATCTCCGTGGTCGTCGACCGCACCGCCGTCCGCCCCGACGACCGCGCCCGCATCACCGATTCCATCGAGACCGCGCTCAAGCTCGCCGACGGCCTCGTCGAAGTGCACGACGCCTCGCGCAAATCCGCCGAGATCTTCTCCGAGCGCTACGGCTGCCCGGTGTGCGGCCTCTCGCTCCCCGACCTCGAACCGCGCCAGTTCTCGTTCAACTCGCCCTTCGGCGCCTGCACCGAGTGCGGCGGCCTCGGCACCCGCCGGCGCGTGGCCGAGCCGCTCGTGCTCGGCGACGCCCGCATCTCCATTCTCGAGGGCGTGATCCTGCCGTGGGGCGAGCCCACCGGACAGCTCCGCCGCGTCATCCTCCCGGCCCTCGCGCGCCAGTATCACTTCGACCTCAACGCGCCGTGGGGCGACATCCCCGAGCCGGTGCGCGACGTCCTCCTCCACGGCGACACCGGCAAGCGCGGCACGCGCCGCGCGGACCTCGCCTGGGAAGGCGTCCTGGCCAACGTCGAGCGCCGCTACGAGGACACCAGCTCCGACGCCGTGCGCCTGGAACTGCAGGAGTACATGCTCTCGGTGCCCTGCGAAGCGTGCGCCGGCTACCGCCTCAAGCCCGAGTCGCTGGCCGTGTCCGTGGGCGACCGCCATATCGGCCAGGTGGTCGAGATGCCGATCGCCGCCGCGCGCGCCTTCTTCGAACAGCTGCCGCTGCGCGCGCCCGGCACGCCCGGCCTCGACCCCGGCATCGCCGGCCCCATCCTCAAGGAAGTGCGCGAGCGGCTGCGCTTCCTCGTCGACGTCGGCCTCGACTACCTCACGCTCAGCCGGTCGGCCGAGTCGCTCTCCGGCGGCGAAGCCCAGCGTATCCGCCTCGCCACCCAGATCGGCTCGCGCCTCGTGGGCGTGCTCTACATTCTCGACGAGCCGAGCATCGGCCTGCACCAGCGCGACAACGCGCGCCTGCTCGCCACGCTGGAGCAGCTGCGCGACCTCGGCAATACGGTCATCGTCGTGGAGCACGACGAGGAGACCATGCGCGCCGCCGACCACGTCATCGACCTCGGGCCCGGCGCCGGCAAGCACGGCGGCCGCGTCATCGCCGAGGGTACGGTGGACGAGGTCATCGCCACCCCCGGCTCGCTCACCGGCAAGTATCTGAGCGGCGAGATGCGCATCGAGACGCCGGCGTCGCGCCGCCCGGTGAATCGCGACCGGCTCATCCGCATCGAGGACGCCGAGGAGCACAACCTCCGCCACGTCACCGCCGAGATCCCGCTCGGGCTGTTCGTCGCCGTCACCGGGGTGTCGGGGTCCGGCAAGTCCACGCTCATCGAAGACATCCTGCATCGCGCCCTGGCCCGCCACTTCTACCGCGCCCGCACCATTCCGGGACGCCACGGCCGCATCGCCGGGCTCGAGCACGTGGACAAGGTCATCGACATCGACCAGAGCCCCATCGGTCGCACGCCCCGCTCCAATCCGGCCACCTACACCGGGCTGTTCACGCCCATTCGCGAACTCTTCGCCGAGATGCCCGAGGCCAAGATCCGCGGCTATGGGCCGGGCCGGTTCTCGTTCAACGTCAAGGGCGGCCGCTGCGAAGCGTGCCAGGGCGACGGCCTCGTGAAGATCGAGATGCACTTCCTGCCCGATGTCTACGTGCCGTGCGAGGTGTGCAAGGGCAAGCGGTACAATCGCGAAACCCTCGAAGTGCGGTTCCGCGGCCTCAGCGTCTCCGAGGTGCTCGAACTCACGGTCGAGGACGCCCTCGCCTTCTTCGAGAACCAGCCCCGCATCCACCAGAAGCTCCAGACGCTGTTCGACGTCGGCCTGGGCTATGTGCACCTGGGCCAGAGCGCCACCACCCTGTCGGGCGGCGAGGCGCAGCGCGTCAAGCTCTCCACCGAGCTCTCCAAGCGCGACACCGGCCGCACGCTGTACATCCTCGACGAACCCACCACCGGCCTCCACTTCGAAGACGTCCGCCTCCTGCTCGACGTGCTCCATCGACTCGTGGACCGCGGCAACACGGTGCTCGTCATCGAGCACAACCTGGACGTCATCAAGACGGCCGACTGGATTCTCGATCTCGGGCCCGAAGGCGGCACCCGCGGCGGCGAGATCGTGGCCGCGGGCACGCCCGAAGACGTGGCGCGGGTCGACGCCTCGTACACCGGCCAGTACCTGCGGACCCTTTTGTCGCGTAACCGGGGTACTGAAAAGAAACGCCGCTCGCGGTGAACCTCGCGCCGGCGCCCATCGGGCGCGGCGCGCCCACCGTGCCCGCTCTCCGACCCTCTCCGCCCACTTCCATGGTCTCTCTGCTCGACATCATCGGTCCGGTCATGGTGGGCCCGTCGTCCTCGCACACCGCGGGCGCCTGCCGCCTGGGCATCGTCGCGCGCTGCCTCGTGGGCGGCACCCCCGACCGCGCCCGCATCGAGTTGCACGGCTCGTTCGCGCGCACCGGCGAGGGCCACGGTACCGACAAGGCCATCGCCGGCGGCCTCCTCGGCTTCCGCCCCGACGACGAGCGGTTGCGCGACGCGCTCGAGATCGCCGAGCGCGACGGCCTCGAGTACCGCTTCGAGAAGACCACCATCGCCGACGACGCCCACCCCAATACGGTGCGCATCACGGTCGAACGCGGCGAGCGCACACACGTCATGCTCGGGTCGTCGCTCGGCGCCGGCCGCATCCACGTCACCGAGATCGACGGCTTTCCCGTGGAAGTGCTCGGCAACCACTACACCATCGTCCTCGTGGCCGAGGACGTGAAGGGCTCCGTGGCCCGCATCGCCACCATCCTCGCCGACGACGGCCTCAACATCGCCACCCTCCGGCTCAGCCGGAAACACCGCGGCGGCGACGCGCTCATGGTCATCGAAGTGGACGAGCCGCCCGACGAGCGCGTGCGCGAGCACATCCGCGCGCTCCCCTGGGTGCGCTGGGCGCACCGGCTCGAGAAAGTGAGCGGCTGACATGTATCGCTCTCTCGTGGAAGCCATTCGCGACGCCGAGGCGCAGGGCAAGACGCTGGCCCAACTCGCCCTCGAAACCGAAGCCCGCGATCAGGGACGCCCCGTGCAGGAGATCCGCGACGCCCTGCGCCGCGCGCTCCACGTCATGCGCGACGCCGTGGCGCGCGGCATGGCCGGCGACCTGCGCTCCGCGTCGGGCCTCGTGGGCGGAGACGCGGCCAAGCTGCGCACCGGGCCCGCCGGTCCGCTGTCGGGCACGCCATTCCGCGACGTGCTCGCCCGCGCCCTCGCCGTGCAGGAAGTGAACGCGGCCATGGGCGTCATCGTCGCGGCGCCCACCGCCGGCGGCGCCGGCATCCTCCCGGCGGTGCTCACCGGACTCGCCGCCGCCCGCCCGATCACCGACGAACAACTCGTGGACGCGCTCGCTACCGCTGGCCTCATCGGCGCCGTGGTGGCGGAACGGGCCTCGCTCTCCGGCGCCGAGGGCGGGTGCCAGGCCGAGACGGGCGCCGCCGCCGGAATGGCCGCCGGCGCCGCCACCGAGATGCTCGGCGGTTCCCCCGCCCAGGTGGGCCACGCCGTCGCCCTCGCGCAGCAGGCCACCCTCGGCCTCATCTGCGATCCGCTCGGCGGTCTCGTCGAACTCCCGTGCGTGTTCCGCAACGCCACCGGCGCCGCCATCGCGCTGGCCGCGATCGAGATGGCGCTGGCCGGCATCGAATTCGCCATCCCGTCGGACGAGGTCATCGACGTGATGGGCGAGATCGGCCGCGAGATGGATGTGCGCTATCGGGAAACCGCGGGCGGCGGCCTGGCCGCCACGCCGACCGGGCGCCGCCTGGCGCGCGAACGGCTGGTGCAGATCAAGCGGTCCGGCGCCTGACATGCGATTCGCCGAAATGGCGCGCGGGACGATCAAGCCGCACTACTTCTTCCGTCCCACCCAATTGGCGCGGCGGATCGCCTGGCGCCTGCGCCGCGAATCGGTGGACCGCGTCACGGTGCGGCTGCCCTGGGGCATGTCCATCCGCTGCTTCGCGGGCGACGCGATCGGGTTGTCGCTGCAGCAGCTGGGCGTGTTCGACCTCGGCGTTGCCGAGGTGCTCTGGCGGCTGGCCGATCCGGGGGAACTGGCGCTCGACGTCGGCGCCAACATCGGACAGATGACGGCGCTGCTCGCCCGGCGCACGGGCGCGGCCGGTCGCGTGTTGGCGTTCGAACCCAACGACGAGGTTCGCGCCGAGCTCGCGCACAACGTGGAACTCTGGCGGTCGGCCGCCGGCGTGGCCGCCATCGACATCTCGGCCGCCGCCCTCTCCGATCACGACGGCGAAGGCGAACTCCTCCTCCCGCCGTCCTATGAATGGAATCGCGGCGTCGCCGAGGTGGCCGGGCCGGGCAGCACCGGCCGCGGCGAACGCCGCCGCATCCACCTCGCGCGCCTCGATACATTCGTCCTCGATGGCGCCAGGGTGGGCGTCATGAAGTTGGACGTGGAGGGACACGAGCCCGCCGTACTGCGCGGCGGCCAGTCGCTGCTCGCCGAGCACCGGGTGCGCGACGTGGTGTACGAGGACCACGAGCGGTATCCGAGCGCGGTGTCGCGCATGCTGGAGCACCACGGGTATCGGATCCTGGCCGTGGGGGCGGGATTCTGGGGCCCCCGGGTGGGTCCGCCCGGTGGGTCGTCGCTCGTGGCGAGCTGGGAGAGCCCCAGCTTCCTCGCCACCCTCGACCCCGACCGCGCCCGCGCGCGATTGCGCCCCCGGGGCTGGCGCGTTCTATAGAACAGATCCCCCTGGGCCGTTGCCCGCCCCCCGGCGCAGCGGTAGCTTGACCCCAGGGTGCTTGAAACGCCGCCGCGATGGTTCCGTAAGGTCTTACCAGAGTATCACACGGATAGCGCCGATGGTCACCAAGGACGAAATCGAAGGCTTTCTCGACCGCCTGAGCGTGGACGGGGCGACGCACGAGGAGATCGAATCCGGTCTCTGGGTCGTCAAGCCCGGTGGCTCCCAGGACTTTGACGTGGTCGTCCACTACTCCCCGCCGGTGGTCCTGCTGCGGGTGAAGGTGATGACCCTGCCAACCCAGCATGGGGCGCTCGCCACGCTGAGTCGCCGGCTGCTGGAGATGAACGCCAGCGATCTGCTCCATGGCTCGTACGGCATCCAGGGCGATTCGGTCGTCCTCACCGAAGCCCTCGAGTTGGAACACCTGGACTACGACGAATTTCTGGCGAGCTATGAGAGCATGACCCTGGCGCTGGCGTCGCACATGCGCGAGCTGGGCTCGTACCGCGAGGCACACTGACCCATGGGTATTTTCGATCGACTGTCGTCGCTCCTCCGCTCGAACATCAACGATCTGATCTCGAAGGCGGAAGATCCCGAGAAGATGCTCACGCAGATTCTCGCGGACATGCGCTCGCAGCTCGCCAAGGCCAAGCAGCAGGTGGCCACGGCCATCGCCGACGAGAAGCGTCTGCGCGATCAGGCCGACACCGAATACAAGCAGGCCCAGGATTGGGAACGCCGGGCCATGCTCGCCGTGCAGGAGAACCGCGACGATCTGGCCAAGCAGGCCCTCGTGCGCCAGGCCGAGCACCAGAACAACGGCCAGCAGTTGGAGCAGACCTGGGACGCGCATCGCCAGGAAACCGAGAAGCTCAAGAACTCGCTCCGCGACCTCAACGACAAGATCGAAGAGGCCAAGCGCAAGAAGAACCTGCTCGTGGCGCGCCAGCGCCGCGCCCAGGCGCAGAAGCGCATTGCCGAGACGATGTCGTCGCTCTCCGAGAAGTCGGCGTTCGAAGCGTTCAATCGCATGGAGGAGCGCATCGAGACCAACGAGCGGCAACTCAAGGCCGCCGCCGAGATCGACGACGAGTTCTCCGGCGACACGCTGCAGCGCGACTTCAAGCAACTCGAGCGCGGCGCGGTGGCCGGCAGCGTCGACCAGCAACTGTTCGCCCTCAAGCAGAAGATGGGCATGCTCCCCGCCGCATCGGGTGGCCAGGCCAAACAGATCGGCGCCGGCGGCGATGAGACCGTCGCGGCGGAAATCGAGGAGCTTCCGGAAGAGAAGAAGACGACTTGAGCGCCGAGACCCAGCGGCGTTTCAGATACGCGCCCGCGCTCGCGGCGACGGTCCTCACCGTCCTCATCCTGTGGCTGGTCGGGTCCGTCGCCGATGTCTTGATGCTGCTGTTCCTGGGCATCCTCATCGCGCTCTATCTCAATGCGCTCGCCGGTGCCTTGCGGCGGCACCTGCGTCTGCCGGCCCGCCTGGCGTTCCCCGCGGCCCTCCTGGTCAGTATCGGGGCCCTCGTCCTGCTCGCCAACATGCTCGTGCCCCCTGTGGTCACGCAGACGCAGGAACTGCTCAAGCTGCTGCCCCAGTACATCAGCACGTGGCAGACCACCCTCGAAACCACCATCGCGCGCATTCCCGCCCTGGCCGACACCATCCAGCCGGGCCAGCACAGCATCGTGCTCGCGCTCTACGACCAGCTCACCAACACCCTCCAGGACGTCGTGCCCAAGCTGTTCGCCGGCGTCCACGTGGCCATCAGCATCTTCTCCGTGGGCGTGATGGCCATCTATCTCGCCGTGCACCCGGAGGTCTACTGCGACCTGACCGTGTCGCTCTTCCCGCCGGTGCGGCGCCGGTTCGTCCGCCACCTGCTCGGCGAGCTCGGCGATACGCTCCGCGCCTTCATCGTTGCCCAGCTCTTCACGATGACGGTGCTCGGCATCCTCACCGGCATCGGCCTCTACGCCCTCAACGTTCCCTATGCCCTCACCTTCGGTGTGTTCACTGGGCTGGCCGCGATCGTGCCGTTCTTCGGCACGCTCCTCTCCACCACGCTGCCGGCGTTGTTCGTGCTCAATACGCCCGACGGCGGCACCCGCGCGCTGCTCGTGCTCGGACTGGGCGTGGTCATCCACCTCATCGAAGGCAATCTCGTTTCGCCGTTGGTGATGTCCGAGAAAGTCGATCTCCCGCCGGTGCTGTGCATCCTCGGCGTGCTCGTGATCGGCGAACTCCTCGGGCCGGTCGGATTGCTGATCGCCGTGCCCACGCTCGCCATCGTCATGGTGCTCATGCGTCGGATCCTCATTCACGGCATTTACGACGGCGGGCTGGTGGTCGATCCCGAGGCGACGCCGGCCCCGTCGCTCCTGACCTCCGAGCGATTCCCGCCCGCTTCCCCCTGACCGCGCTCCGCCACGCCGCATGACCCCCCGTCCGCGCTTCCTGATCCTCGCCGAAGGTGCGTTCAATCCGGTTCGCTCCAAGACCGCGAACGCCTGCATCCGCTACACCCCCGACCGCGTGGCCGCGGTCCTCGACTCCACCCAGCGCGGCAAGACCGCGCAGCAGGTGCTCGGCTTCGGCGGCGCCATCCCCGTGGTCGGCTCGGTGGACGAGGGCCTCGCCCATCGCCCCAATGCGCTGCTCATCGGCATCGCCCCGCAGGGCGGCCAGCTCCCGCCCGAGTGGCGCGGCATCATTCGCCGCGTGCTCGACGACGGGCTCGACGTATGGAGCGGACTCCACACCCTGCTCGGCGACGACCCGGAATTCACCGCCCACGCCACGTCGTCCGGCGCCACGATCCACGACCTGCGGCGTCCGCCGCGCGATCTCGAGGTGGCCCGCGGCCGCGTGCGCGACGTGGCCGCCACGGTCGTCCTCACCGTGGGCACCGACTGCAACATCGGCAAGATGACGGCGGCCCTCCAACTCCTCGACGGACTCCGCGCCAAGGGCCACCGCGTCGCGTTCGCCGGCACCGGACAGACCGGCATCCTCGTCGACGGCCGGGGCATCTCGGTGGACGCCGTGATCGCCGACTTCATCGCCGGCGCCGCCGAACGCCTCGTGCTCGACGCCGCCAGGGACGCCGACATCGTGCTCGTCGAAGGGCAGGGCTCGATCATCCATCCCAGCTACTCCGGGGTGACGTACGGACTCCTGCACGGCGCGCTTCCCCACGCGCAGGTGATGTGCGCGCAACCGTCGCGCACCGCCATCCGCCACAACGAGTGGATGGCCATTCCGCCGCTGCCCGAATTCATCCGGCTCCACGAGCGCGTGGTGCTGCGCCCCGCTCCCGTGATCGCCGTCGCCCTCAACACGTACGACATGGACGACGCCGCCGCGCGCGCGGCGGTGGAGCGCACGGCCCGCGACACCGGCCTCCCCACCACCGATCCGGTGCGGTTCGATCCGGCGCCGGTGGTCGACGCCATCGACGCCTTTCACCGCACGCGTCCGCGCTGAGCCGACGGCGCCGCGGTCGGGCGCGCGCGCGGACGTTTTGCGCCTCGGTGCGCCATTCCGATGGCGGTCCGGCCGGCTCCAGGGTGCACAGTCCCCGGGCCAACCGCACGTCGCGCCCACCGCCAACACCGCCGCCCATGCACTTCTCCGCGCGAGGACTCCGAAAGCAGTATGCCGCAGGCACACCCGGCTGCTCGGCCGTGGCGCGCGTGTTGTGCGGCGTGAACCTCGAGCTCGCACCGGCCGACATCGTCGGCATCGCCGGAGCGCGGGGCGCCGGCAAGACCACGCTGGTCCGCTGCGTGGCCGGACTCGCGCGCCCCGACGCCGGCGCCCTGCACTGGGGGCCGGCCGCGCAGCGCCCCCGCGTCGTGTCCCTGTCGCCGGCCGCGTATCCGTTCGATACCGTGCGCGACGTGATCGAGCGGGCGTCCAGCGATTCCGCCGTCGATCCCTGCCGCTTGGCCGAGATGATCGGCGCGCTCGGGTTGGCGGCGGCCGCCGACACGGCGCAGGTGGCGCTCACCACCGACGAGCGGGCGCGCCTGGCGCTCGCCATCGGACTCGCCACGCAACACGCCCTGCTCCTCCTCGACGGCACCTGCGACGCCCTCGCCGCCGGGTCCCGCGCCGCCGTCCGCGATCGCCTGCGCGCACACGCGGCGGCCGGGGGCGCCGTGCTCCTCGCCGGCCGCGACGGCATCGCCCTAGCCGCGCTCGCGGACCGCGTCGTCGAACTCCGCGACGGCGTGCTGCATTCCATGGGCGAGGCCGGCCATCGTCCGGCGTCGGCGCGCGTGGCCGAAGCGCCGGCCAGCCCGGAGGTCCGTTGACCATGCCGCGGGAGAACGCCTAGCTTCTCCGGGTGCTTTTCCCGGCTGTCGTCGCCCTGCAGGGGCCCGTGCACGTTCCGTATACGCTTGGCGAACTCGCCGAGTCGGCCAAGCAGCTCGGCGTCATCCTCGTGGCCTGCGCCGTGGCCTGGATCGCCGTGCGCGTCGTCGCCGCGCGCATCGAGACGATGGCGCGCTCGGCGCGCGGCGAGGAATGGGGGCCGGCCCGCGAGCAGCGCGCCCGCACGCTCGCCCTCCTGCTGCGCAATTCGGGGCGCACCCTCGTCGTGGTCGTCGGCGGCATCATGGCGCTGCACGCCTTCGGGGTCGACACCAACCCGCTGCTCGCCGTGTCGGGCGTGCTCGGCCTCGCGATCTCGTTCGGTTCGCAGAGCCTCGTGCGCGATTACGTCACCGGGTTCTTCCTCCAGTTCGAGCACCAGTTCGGGCTCGGCGACGCCGTGCGCATCGGCGGCGTGGAAGGCACGGTGGAGGACCTCACGCTGCGTCTGGTGTACGTGCGCGCCGCCACCGGCGCGCTGCACATCATTCCCAACGGCCAGATCCTGCAGGTCACCAACCTGTCGCGCGCCTGGCGCCGCGCCTCGGTGAGCGTGGACGTGCCCTGGCATGCCGCCGAAGCCGCGGCCAAGACGCTGGGCGCCGTGGCTGGTGGGCTGGCCGGCGACGCGGCCTGGGCGACCCGGTTGCTCGACCCGCCCACGGTCACCGGCATCGAGAGGTTCGGCCCCGGCACCGTGACGCTCGGCATCACCACGCGCGTCAAGCCGGGGGATCTCGACGCCACGGCCGGCGAACTGCGGCGCCGCGTGCAGGCCGCGTTCGCGCGCGACCAGGTGCCCACCGTGCCGATCCCGCTGGCGCCCTCCACTACATTGTGACGATGGTCATGCCGGCGCCGGAATTCCGCCTCTACAACACGCTCACTCGACAGGTGGAGCCGTTCGCGCCCGCCGACGGGGACACCGTACGCTTCTACAGCTGCGGACCCACCGTCTACAACCCCGCGCATCTGGGCAACTTCCGCACGTTCCTGTTCAACGACCTGCTGCGCCGCGCGCTCAGGCTGCGCGGGTGGAAGGTGCGCCAGGTGATGAATCTCACGGACGTCGACGACAAGATCATCAAGCGCGCGTCGGAGCAGGGCGTGACGATCGGCGAGATCACGGGGCCGATCACGACCGTCTTCCAGGCCGACCGCGAGTACCTGCGCATCGAACCCGCCGAGGCGTATCCCAGAGCCACCGAGTTCATCCCGCAGATGATCGCGCTCGTCCAACGGCTGGTGAAGGCGGGCGTCGCTTATCAAGCCGACGACGGATCGGTGTACTTCGCCATCGCCCGGTTTCCGCAGTACGGCCGCCTGTCGCGCCTCGACACGCGCGAGATCAAGGCCGGCGCGCGCGTGGCGCAGGACGACTACGCCAAGGAGAACGCCCAGGACTTCGCGCTGTGGAAGGCGGCCAAGGACGAGGACGAGCGGGTGGGCGCGGCGTGGGAGTCCCCGTGGGGCCGCGGGCGCCCGGGCTGGCATCTGGAATGCTCGGCGATGGCCATGGATCTGCTGGGGGACACGCTCGACATCCACACCGGCGGGGTCGATCTCGTGTTCCCGCACCACGAGGACGAGATCGCGCAGTCCGAGGCCGCCACCGGCAAGCCGTTCGCGCGGTTCTGGTGCCATGGGGCGTTCCTGCTCACCGACGGCACGAAGATGGCCAAGCGGGTGGGGAACGTGAGCACCGTGCAGGGGCTTCGCGAGGCGCACGTGTCGGCGGCGGCCATCCGCCACTTCGTGTTCAGCGCGCACTACCGCAAGGAGCTGAACCTGTCCGACGACGCGCTCGACGCGAGCGGCGAAGCGGTGCGGCGGGTGGGCGATTTCGCGGAGCGGTTGGCCCAGGCCGCGGGCGGCACGCCGGCGTTGGCCGCGGCGGCGGGCGACGCCGTGGCGGCGTTCGAGGCGGCGCTGTTCGACGATCTCAACGCGCCGCGGGCCGTTGGGGCGCTGTTCACGTTCATCAGCGCGGCCAACGCCGAGCTCGACCGTCGCGGATCGGACTCGGCGGCGCTGGGCGTGGCCCGCGCGGCATTTGCCCGGATGAACGGCGTGCTCGACCTCATTCCCGACCGCACCGTGGACGATCCGGCGCTGGTGGCGTGGGTGGAGGGGCAACTGGTGGCGCGGCGGGAAGCCCGTGCGCGGCGGGACTTTGCGGAAGCCGACCGGATCCGCTCGGAGCTCACGGAGCGGGGAATCGCGATCGAGGATACGCCGTCGGGCACCAAGTGGAAGCGTGTGGGGTAGCCACCCCAGAATCAGGTGTTTGCGGATTTTGGGAGGGGATTTTGGCCCCTGTTCCGGCCGGCCGGGAGGGGTGAGCCGAGGCGGCTGGGGGCGGTTGCCGTCTGTTTGCTGCCGGCCCGGCTAAGTCAGCGCGGGAGCGCGGCTTGACACTTGTGCCGCGCTCTGGTATTGTACGAGTCTCGCGCAAAACGGCCGGTTGCTGACGTAGCTCAATTGGCAGAGCACCTGATTTGTAATCAGGCGGTTGCGAGTTCGATTCTCGCCGTCAGCTCTGGGATCGAACGTCGTGCGCGAGGTCTGGCGCGCGGGCGAGTGTGGGCGCGTAGCGCGGTGGGGTACCCAAGCGGCCAACGGGAGCAGACTGTAAATCTGCCGGCTTATGCCTTCGAAGGTTCGAATCCTTCCCCCACCATCGATCAGCGCCGAGGGCGCGAGGCGATGCGGGAGAAGGGAAACGCGGGAGTAGCTCAGCTGGTAGAGCGCAAGCCTTCCAAGCTTGATGTCGCGGGTTCGAGCCCCGTCTCCCGCTCTGGGAGTCGCCCTCGGGCGGCGGAACAACTGATGCGGTAAACGAGCTCGGCGGGCCGCCGCAGCAGTCGTGGCGGCTCGTGGTTTCGGTGGGACCCGCGTTCGCGCGGGCGTGGGACAGGCATTGCTCGCGTAGCTCAGTCGGTAGAGCACACCCTTGGTAAGGGTGAGGTCATCGGTTCAATCCCGATCGCGAGCTCTGGGACGATCGCAGTGCAGGGTGCAGGACCCGCGGCCGGCTCGGCTGGGCGCGGTCAACACGAGAACTTGAGATGCCTCGCGAAAAAATCATCCTCGCGTGCAGCGAGTGCAAGAACCGGAACTACTTCACCATGAAGAATCGGCGCACCCATCCGGAGCGCGTCGAGTGGAAGAAGTACTGTCCGCGTTGCGATAAGCACCAGGTGCACAAGGAAACCAAGTAATCATGGCCGACGTGCCGCACGAAGTGGGTGAGCCGAAGGTTGGCGCCATCCGCAGCACCATCGCGTACTACCATGCCGTCGTGGGTGAGATGAAGAAGGTCACGTGGCCGGATTTCCCGCAGGTGCGGTCGGCCACCGTGGCCATCGTGATCTTCGTGCTCGCCATCGGCATGGTGATCACGATCCTGGATTTCATCCTGAACGGCCTGCTCGTGCGGCTGTTGCCGTCGTTGTTCCTGGGCCATTGAGCATGGAGCTTCGCTGGTACGCCATCCAGACCACGTCCGGGCACGAGAACAAGGTCCGGTCGCTGGTCCAGCGCAAGATCGATCAGGATTCGCGTCCCTCCGTGGATCGGATGATCCGCCAGGCGCTGGTGCCGACGCAGGAAGTGGTGGAGATCAAGAACGGCAAGAAGGTCAATGTGGAACGCAAGCTGTTCCCGGGATACGTGCTGGTCGAGATGGACATGAATCAGGAAACCCTGCATGTCATCAACTCGATCCAGGGCGTGATCAAGTTCGTGGGACAGGATCGCCTTCCGCAGCCGCTGCGGCCGGACGAGGTCAACCGGTTGCTCGGCATCGCCGAGGAAGTCGAAGCGCAGGAGCCGGTGGAGGAGATTCCGTTCCTCGTCGGGCAGGCGGTGGCGATCACCGAAGGACCGTTCACCGATTTCAACGGCACGGTCGAAGAGGTGATCCCCGACAAGGGCAAGGTGCGGGTCTCGGTGTCGCTGTTCGGACGCCCCACGTCGGTGGAGCTGGATTACCTGCAGTTGAAGGCGTACTGACGGTTCGCTGGCCGCGCGCCATCGGCGGTCGGCGGCAGGGCAGTAGCTCGTGTCACGCAGCATTGCAGTTCGTCGGCCACCACTCCGACGTCTGAAACAACAGTGGGAGTTCGCCGCGCGCTGAGTCGCGGCAAACGTACAGGAGTCCTATGGCCAAGAAAGTCATCGGGTTCGTGAAGCTGCAGATCCCGGCCGGCCGCGCAAACCCTGCGCCACCGGTCGGTACGGCGCTCGGCCCCCAGGGCATCAACATCATGGCGTTCTGCAAAGAGTTCAATTCGAGAACTCAGAACCAGGACGGCATCATCCTGCCGGTCGAAGTCACGATCTTTGCGGACAAGTCGTTCACCTTCATTCTCAAGACGCCGCCGGCGGCGGTGCTGCTGAAGAAGGAACTGGGCCTCGAGAAGGGTTCGGGCCAGCCCAACCGGAACAAGGTGGGCACGGTGACCCGCGCCCAGCTCCGCAAGATCGCCGAGATCAAGATGCCGGACCTCAACTGTGACTCGATCGAGTCCGCGATGGCGATGGTCGCCGGGGCGGCGCGCTCGATGGGTCTCGAGGTGTCCGACTGATGCAGGCTCACGGCAAGAAGTACCAGACCGCGGCCAAGCGCCGCGACATCAATACGTCGTATCAGGCGCGTCAGGCGCTGGAGCTCGTGAAGACGGGCGCGTATGCCAAGTTCGATGAGACGGTGGAGGTCGCGGTGCGCCTCGGCGTCGATCCGCGGCACGCCGATCAGGTCGTGCGCGGCACCGTCGTGCTCCCGGCCGGCACCGGCAAGGCGGTGCGCGTGCTGGTGATCGCCGTCGGCGACAAGGCCAAGGAAGCGCAGGACGCGGGCGCCGATCACGTGGGGGCGGAGTTCGTCCAGAAGATCAAGGACGGCTGGCTCGATTTCGACGTGCTCATCGCCACGCCCGACCAGATGGGCCAGTTGGGCCAGCTGGGCCGCATCCTCGGCCCGCGCGGCCTGATGCCCAACCCCAAGGCGGGCACGGTCACGTTCAACATCGGGGCGGCGGTGCGCGAGACCAAGGCCGGCAAGATCGAGTTCCGCGTCGACAAGGCGGGCAACGTGCACGCCGCCATCGGCAAGGTGTCGTTCGGCCTCGACGCGCTGGAGCAGAACTTCTCGGCGTTCATGGATCAGATCGTGCGCGCCAAGCCCACCGCTTCCAAGGGCGTGTACGTCCGCAACGTCGCCGTGTCCAGCACGATGGGCCCGGGCGTGACCGTCGACACCACTCCCTACCGGTAACGCGCGATGAAACGATCCGACAAGGAACAGCTCGTCGCCGAGTTGCGAGCGAAGCTGGAGGGGGCCACCTCCCTCTACTACACCGACTTCACGGGGCTCAACGTGAAGCGGATGACGGAACTGCGCCGGCGCCTGCGCAGGGCCAAGGTGGAGTACGTCGTCATCAAGAACTCGCTGGCCCTCCGCGCCGTGAACGAAGCCGGGCTCGTCAGCCAGCCGCTGCGCGGGCCCACCGGGCTCGTCGTCGGCAACGACCCGCTCGCCGCGGCGAGGGTGCTCACCGACTTCGCCAAGGAGAACGACCAGCGACCGATCGTGAAGGGCGGCCTGATGGACGGCCGCGCCCTCGATTCGGCGCAGGTCAAGAAGTTGGCGGCCATGCCGTCGCGCGAGCAGATGCTCGCCGAGTTGGGCGCTGGCCTCCAGTCACCGCTCGCCGCCTTCGTGGGCGCGCTGAACGGTCTGCTGTACTCGTTCGCTGGTGCGCTCGACGCGCTGAAGACGCAGCGCGAGGGCGCCTGAGGATTCCCAGGCGTATCGCCTGACTAACGCCCCAGGGTACCCTGGGAACTACTGAGGAGAGCACTACCATGGCAAATGCAACGCTGAGCAAGGACGATATCCTCGAGGCGATCGGCAACATGTCGGTCTTCGACCTGTCCGAGCTGATCGAGGCCTTCAAGACGAAGTTCAACGTGACGATCGCCGCCGCCCCGGTGGGCGGCGCGCCGGCCGCCGGCGGCGCCGGTGCGGCGGCTGCGGCCGTCGAAGAGCAGACCGAGTTCGATGTCGTCCTCAAGGAAGCGGGCGCCAAGAAGATCCAGGTCATCAAGGTCGTGCGTGAGCTCACCGGACTCGGCCTCAAGGAGGCCAAGGACCTGGTGGACGGCGCGCCCCAGACCGTGAAGACCGGCGTGTCCAAGGATGAAGCGGCCGCCGTCAAGGCCAAGCTGGAAGAGCAGGGCGCAGCCGTCGAAGTGAAGTGAGGCGTGTCGGTGCGGGCGCGGCGAATCCGCTGCGCCCGGGCCCTCCCCTCTTTCCCTTCGCCGGTCTGCCATTAGTGAATTCGTACTCCACCAGCACCACAATACGTCGTTTCGCGGTTTCACGGCCTGCCCCGGCCGCGCCCTTTCGCGCGTCCCGGGGTTCCGGTCGTTTTTCGTTTGCGCGCGGGTGAGCCATGCCTGAATTGATCAAGCAGATTTCCTTCGGAAAACTCGAGCAGGGGATGGATATGCCCCATCTCCTCGACATCCAGACGCGGGCCTTCGACGCCCTGCTCCAGCTGGATGCGGCCTCGCACGACCGCGAGGACATCGGCCTCGAACGGGTGTTCAAAGACCTGTTCCCGATCGCCGATGTGCACGAGAATTTCTCCCTCGAATTCGTTCGCTACAACCTCGGCGAGCCCAAATACTCGGTCGAGGAATGCATCGAACGGGACATGACGTACTCGGCGCCGCTCAAGGCCACGCTGCAGCTCGTCATCAACGAGACGCTCCCCGACAACACCAAGCGGCCCCGCAACATCATCGAGAAGGAGGTCTATCTCGGCGAGTTGCCCCTGCTCACCCCGCTCGGCACGTTCGTCATCAACGGCGCCGAACGCGTGATCGTGAGCCAGTTGCACCGGTCGCCGGGCGTCGTGTTCGAGGAATCGACGCACCCCAACGGCCAGCGCCTCATCTCGGCCCGCATCATCCCGTTCCGCGGATCGTGGGTGGAGTTCACCGTCGATATCCACGACGTGATCTACGTCCACATCGACAAGAAAAAGAAGTTCCCCGCCACGGCGCTGTTGCGCGCCTTCGGGTACGGCTCCAACTCCGACATCCTCCGGCTCTTCTTCGCCGTCCGCGACCTCGACCTCACCAAGAAGCGCGAGAGCCGCACCGACGTGCGTGAAGTGATCGGCGCCATCATCGCCGAGGACATCGAACTGCCCGGCGAGGCGACCGCCGAGGACGCCCCCAAGGCGCGCACCAAGAAGGCCCGCGCCGAGCGCGAGCGCGCCGAGAACATCCTCCTCGTGCGCGAGGGCGATGAGCTCACCGAAGAGGTGCACAACCGGCTCCGCCGCCAGAACATCAAGCACGTCAAGGTGTTCGCGTCCTACATGGCCGTCGACCTCCGCGACGAGCAGGAAGCCATCGAGCGCGGGGAACGCCCCGTGCGCCGCGTGCTCGCCGTCGACGTCGTCGACGGGGACGGCGAGGTGATCGCCGAGGTGGGCCAGGCGCTCTCCGACACCCTGATCAAGAAGATCCGCCGCGGCGAGATCAACAAGGTCTACGTGTTCGTCGCGTCGGGCCGCGCCGAGTCCACGCTCATCAAGAACACGCTGGCCAAGGATCCCACGCACAGCGAGAAGGAGTCGCTGGGCCAGATCTACTCGCTCCTCCGTCCGGGCGACGCGCCCGACGTGGAGACGGCCAAGCAGGCGCTCGAGCGGTTGTTCTTCTCGCCCAAGCGCTACGACCTCGGACGCGTGGGCCGCTACAAGATCAACCAGCGGCTCGGCCTCAACACGCCCGCCAACCACACCGTGCTCACGAAGGAAGACTTCGTGGCCATCGTCCGCTACCTCGTGGAACTCCACGAGGGCCGCGGCCACGTGGACGACATCGACCACCTGGGCAACCGCCGCATCCGCTCGGTGGGCGAGTTGATCGCCAACCAGTTCTCCGTCGGCCTGTCCCGCATGGCGCGCCTGGTCAAGGAGCGCATGTCGATCAACACCGACCCCGAGAAGATCTCGCTCGACGACCTCGTCAACGCCCGCACCGTCTCGGCGGTGATCCAGGCGTTCTTCGGCTCGTCGCAGCTCTCGCAGTTCATGGACCAGACCAACCCGCTGGCCGAGCTCACCCACAAGCGCCGCCTGTCGGCGCTCGGACCGGGCGGCCTCACGCGCGAGCGCGCCGGGTTCGAGGTCCGCGACGTGCACTACTCGCAGTACGGCCGCATGTGCCCCATCGAGACGCCGGAAGGCCCGAACATCGGCCTCATCACGTCGCTCGCCTGCTACGCGCGGGTGAACGACCTCGGATTCGTCGAGACGCCGTACATGGTGGTCAAGAACGGCCGCGTCACCGGCGACATCGCGTGGCTCGACGCCAACAAGGAAGAGGACGCGATCATCGCCCAGGCCAACGCGCGCCTCAACCCCGACGGCACGTTCGTCGACTCGCTCGTGCTCTGCCGCATGCAGGGCGACGTGCCGCTCACGCCGCCCGACCGCATCGACTACATGGACGTGGCGCCGGAACAGCTCGTGTCCATCGCCGCCGCGCTCATCCCGTTCCTCGAGCACGACGACGCCAACCGCGCCCTCATGGGCTCGAACATGCAGCGCCAGGCGGTCCCGCTCCTCAACCCCCGCACGCCGCTCGTCGGCACCGGGCTCGAGGAAACGGTGGCCGTCGACTCCGGCGCCGTGGTCATCGCCAAGCGCGCCGGCACGGTCACCCGGGTCACCGCCGACGAGATCATCGTCGACGCCGGCCCCACCGAGCGCCGCAAGCTGGACGACGACCGGCCGCTGGCCCGTCTCACCCAGCACGACCGCTACCGGATCAAGAAGTACTGGCGCACCAACCAGGACACCGCCATCAACCAGCGCCCCCTCGTCAAGCAGGGGCAGAAGGTCAAGGTGGGCGACGTCCTGGCCGACGGCGCCGGCACCGAACGCGGCCAGCTCGCGCTCGGATCCAACGTCACCGTGGCGTTCATGCCGTACTACGGGCACAACTTCGAAGACGCCATCGTGCTCTCCGAGCGCGTGGTCAAGGACGACGTCTATTCGTCCATCCACATCTCGGAGCTCGAACTGCACGTCCGCGACACCAAGCGCGGCCAGGAAGAGATCACGCGGGAAATCCCGAACGTGGCCGAGGAAGCGCTCACCGATCTCGACGAGCGCGGCATCGTCCGCATCGGGGCCCACGTCAAGCCGGGAGACATCCTCGTCGGCAAGATCACGCCCAAGGGCGAGACCGAGCTGTCGCCCGAAGAGAAGCTGCTCACGGCCATCTTCGGCGAGAAAGCCAAGGACGTGAAGGATTCGTCCCTCAAGGTGCCGCCGGGCATGGAAGGTGTGGTCATCGACGTGAAGATCTTCTCGCGCATCGAAGACCAGGTGGTGGAGAAGGACCGCGGCGAGCGCATCGGCGACGTGCGCCGGCTCGAGGCCGAGGAGAAGCTGCGCGTGAACGAGGTGCGCGACGTCGAGTTGATCGAACTGCTCGATGGGCAGACGGTGGCCCTGGCGCTCAGGTCGGGCACGGTCGAGGAAGCCATGCCCGCCGGCACCAAGCTCACCGCCAGCGCGTTGCGCGAGATGAAGCTGTCGAACGTCGACCTCAAGACCTTCCGCGTCGAGAACAAGAAGGTCAACGAGCGCGTGCGCGCGGTGATCGACCTGTCCACCGACGAGAAGGCCAAGATCGAGGAGAAGGCCGAGGAGCGCATCGACCGCATCCTGCAGCCCGACGAACTGCCGCCGGGCGTCATCCAGCTGGTCAAGGTCTACCTGGCCGAGAAGCGCAAGGTCTCGGTGGGCGACAAGATGGCCGGACGCCACGGCAACAAGGGCATCGTCGCCCGCATCGTGCCCGAGGAGGACATGCCGTTCCTTCCCGACGGCCGGCCGGTGGACATCGTGCTCAATCCGCTCGGCGTGCCGAGCCGCATGAACGTGGGCCAGATCCTCGAGACCCACCTCGGCTGGGCGGCCCGCATCCTGGGCTTCTACGCCAAGACCCCGGTGTTCCAGGGCGCCAATGAGCACGAGATCGGACTGCTGCTCAAGCTGTCCGGACTCGCCTGGTCACGCGACGCGCTGTCGCTGCGCGCCGCGACGCCGGCGATCTCCGATGTCGAGGTCAAGATCATCCTCAACGACGTCAAGCCCGATCGCACGCAGGCCGAGGCGCACTTCTCGCTGCTGCAGGAAGCGAGCGTGAACGATCTGGGCGGACGGGCGATGTCGCAGGGCACGCGCGACGTGCACCACCGGGTGCGCGACTTCCTGGCCGCCGCCGCCGCCGAGCTCGCCGAGCGGGAGACGGTGGAGATCGGCCATCAGGTGGCGTTCCACGAGGCCGAGCACGAGGACCTCACGGCGCCCAAGAAGGCGGCGTTCAAGTCCGCCCTCAAGGACCTCGAGAAGCGCAAGGCGCAGGATCCGGTCGACCGCCTGCTCGAACTCGAGCTGCCGGCCCTGGCCAGCATGCTCGGCAAGAAGTCCGAAGCCGACGTCGACGCCGCCGCCGTGGAGTTGATGCGGCTGGCCGGTCTCACGCCGTTCGGCAAGGTGCGCCTGCGCGACGGCCGCAGCGGCGAGACGTTCGCGTCGCCGGTCACGGTGGGCGAGATCTACATGCTCAAGCTGTCGCACCTCGTGGACGACAAGATCCACGCCCGGAGCATCGGACCGTACTCGCTGGTCACGCAGCAGCCGCTCGCCGGCAAGGCGCAGTTCGGCGGCCAGCGGTTCGGCGAGATGGAAGTGTGGGCGCTGGAGGCGTACGGCGCCGCGCACGTGCTGCAGGAGATCCTGACGGTCAAGTCCGACGACGTGAACGGCCGCAGCCGGGTGTACGAGGCGATCGTGAAGGGGCAGAACCTGCCCGAGCCCGGCACGCCCGAATCGTTCAATGTGCTCGTGAAGGAATTGCAGGCCCTCGGCATTCGCGTGACGATGGGTCAGAGTGTGGACGCGTTCGCCGGCAACGGCGGTGGGTCCAACGACGGTAGCGAGGAATAAGCGATGATTGATTTCCGCAGCGTGCGCGAGACCCGCGCATCGGCGTTCGATTTCATCCATATCCGTATCGCCTCGCCCGAGGAGATTCGCGGCCCCAAGGATCCCAAGGAGCGCGAACGGCTCGAGATGCAGGGGCTCCGGACCTGGTGGTCGTGGGGTGAGGTGACCAAGCCCGAGACCATCAACTACCGGTCGTTCAAGCCGGAGAAGGACGGGCTGTTCTGCGAGCGCATCTTCGGTCCCGTCAAGGACTGGGAATGCCATTGCGGCAAGTACAAGCGCATCCGGTATCGCGGCGTGATCTGCGACCGCTGCGGCGTGGAGGTCACGCTCAGCAAGGTGCGGCGCGAGCGCATGGGCCACATCGAGCTGGCCGTGCCGGTGGCCCACATCTGGTTCTTCAAGACGCTGCCCAGCCCGATGGGCAACCTCCTCGACATCACGCTCCGTGACCTCGAGAAGATCATCTATTACTCCAACTACGTCGTCATCGAGCCGGGAGACCAGGACGTCCAGGTCAACCAGCTGCTCGACGAAGAGGAGTTCCTGGCGCTGCGCCAGAAGGCCAAGGAGGAGAAGGACACCGCCTTCATGGCCGACATCGGCGCGCCCGCGGCCCGCGAGCTGCTGCGCCGCCTCGACGTCGACAAGCTGGCCGACCAGCTCCGCTCGCAGGTCGTGGACGAGTCGTCGCAGCATCGCAAGAAGATGCTGCTCAAGCGGCTCAAGATCGTCGACGCGTTCCGGAATTCGGGCGACGCCGGCGACGTGCGCAACAAGCCGGAGTGGATGATCCTCGACGTCGTGCCGGTCATTCCCCCCGACCTGCGGCCGCTCGTGCCGCTCGACGGCGGGCGCTTCGCCACGTCCGATCTCAACGATCTCTACCGGCGCGTCATCAACCGCAACAACCGCCTGCAGAAGCTCATCTCGCATCGCGCGCCGGAAGTCATCCTGCGCAACGAGAAGCGCATGCTGCAGGAGGCCGTGGACGCGCTGTTCGACAACGGCCGCCGGTCCAAGGCCATCCGCGGCCGCGGCAAGCGCCCGCTCAAGTCGCTGTCCGACATGCTCAAGGGCAAGCAGGGCCGGTTCCGTCAGAACCTGCTCGGCAAGCGCGTGGACTACTCGGGCCGTTCGGTGATCGTCGTCGGCCCCGAGCTCAAGCTCCACCAGTGCGGCCTGCCCAAGCTGATGGCGCTCGAACTGTTCAAGCCGTTCATCATCCACAAGCTCGTGGAGAAGGGCATCGCCGAGACGGTCAAGCGCGCCAAGAAGATCGTGGAGCGGGAGAGCCCCGAGGTGTACGAGATCCTCGAGGAGATCATCCGCGACCATCCGGTGCTGCTCAACCGCGCGCCCACGCTACACCGCCTGGGCATCCAGGCGTTCGAGCCGGTGCTCGTCGAAGGCAAGGCCATCCGCATCCATCCGCTCGTCTGCGCGGCGTTCAACGCCGACTTCGACGGCGACCAGATGGCCGTGCACGTGCCGCTGTCGTTCGAGGCCCAGCTCGAGGCGCGTCTGCTCATGCTGTCGAGCAACAACATCCTCAAGCCGTCCGACGGCCGCCCGGTGGCCGAGCCCAGCCAGGACATCGTGCTCGGCTGCTACTTTGCCACCAAGGCGCCGGTGAACTTCGAGAAGGCCACGAACCTCGCCCACGTCACGTCGGCGGGTGAGGTCGAGACCGAGATCGCGGTCCATCGCATGAACACCCACACCCCGGTGCTGTACTGGATCGCCGAGGGCGCCGGCGGCCACTGGGAGAAGACCACGGCCGGCCGCGTGCTGTTCAACGCCATCGTGCCGCCCGAGCTCGGCTACAAGAACTTCGACATGAAGAAGAAGGCGCTCTCCGAACTCGTGTTCGAGAGCTACCGCAAGGCGGGACTCGCCGCCACGGTCCAGTTCCTCGATCGCCTCAAGGAATTCGGCTTCTTCAACGCCACCCGCGGCGGCGTCTCGATCGGCATCGAAGACCTGCAGATCCCGGCCGCCAAGAAGGAACTCCTCCAGGAAGCGGAAGAGCGCGTGGAGCGGTTCCAGCGTGCCTATCAGACCGGCAACATCACGAACGGCGAGCGCTACAACAAGGTGATCGACACCTGGACGCACGCCAATTCCGATGTGGCCGAGGCGATGGTGCGCGCCATGCGGGAATCCAAGGAAGGGTTCAATCCCGTGTACATGATGTTCGACTCGGGATCCCGTGGTTCGCGCGATCAGATCCGCCAGCTGGCCGGCATGCGCGGCCTGATGGCGAAGCCGCAGAAGAAGCTCACCGGCGGCATCGGCGAGATCATCGAGAGCCCCATCAAGTCCAACTTCCGTGAAGGCCTGTCCGTGCTCGAGTACTTCATCTCGACGCACGGCGCCCGCAAGGGTCTGGCCGACACGGCGCTCAAGACGGCCGACGCCGGATACCTCACCCGCCGCCTCGTGGACGTCGCGCAGGACGTGACGATCGCCGAGGAGGATTGCGGCACCATCCAGGGCCTCGAGATCTCGGCGCTCAAGGAAGGCGAGGACGTGATCGAGCCGCTCTCGGAGCGCATCGTCGGCAACGTGGCCGCCGAGGACGTGGAAGATCCGCACGAGATCGACGAGACCGGGCGCCGCACGCTGCTGGTCGAGGCGGGCACCCTGATCGACGAGGAGACGGCGCAGAGCATCGAGGAGTCCGGCATCGAGATGATCCGCATCCGGTCGGTGCTCACCTGCGAAGCCAAGCGCGGGCTGTGCCGCATGTGCTACGGCCGCAACCTGGCCACCATGAAGATGGTGGACCTGGGCGAGGCCGTGGGCATCATCGCCGCCCAGTCCATCGGCGAGCCGGGTACGCAGCTCACCCTGCGCACCTTCCACATCGGCGGCGCGGCGTCGCGCATCGCCGAGCAGACGGCGCGCAAGTCCAAGGTGGCGGGCATCGCCGAATACGGCGACCGGCTCACCGCGGTCACGAATCCCGAGGGACATCGCATCGTCACCTCGTACGAAGGCGAGATCATCATCCGGCCGGCCGGCGACAAGAGCACCGGCATCGGCGCGCGGCTGCAGGTGCCGCTCGGCGCCATCCTCATGGTCAACGACGGCGACGAGGTGAAGCGCGACCAGGTGATCTTCAGCTGGGACCCGTACACCAACCCGATCATCGCCGATTGCGAGGGCACGGTGAAGTTCGTCGACATCATCGACGACGAATCCGTGGCCGAGGAGCTCGACGAGCTCACCGGCCTGCGCCAGCGCGTGATCATCGAGGATCGCGAGAAGAAGCTCCACCCGCACATCGAGATCGTGCAGGAGAAGGGCGGGAAGGAGAAGCGCATCCGCGACTACGTCATCCCCGTGGGCGCCCAGCTCACGGTGGAGGACGGGCAGAAGATGTTCGCCGGCACGATCCTCGCCAAGGTCGGCCGCGAGGCGTACAAGACCCGCGACATCACCGGCGGTCTGCCGCGCGTGGCCGAGCTGTTCGAGGCCCGGCGGCCCAAGGATCCCGCCACCATCTCCGAGGTCGACGGCTTCGTCCGGTTCGGCGAGATCAAGCGCGGCAAGCGCGAGATCTACGTCCAGCCGGTGCGCATCGATCGCGGCGTCTGGGTGGTGGACGACACGCAGGAAGCGCATCTGTACGAGGTCCCCGCGGGCAAGCACCTCCGGGTGCACGAGGGCGACCGCGTGCGCGCCGGCGATCGCCTGTCCGAAGGCCCCGTGAACCCGCACGACATCCTGCGCATCAAGGGTCCGCGCGCCGTGCAGGAATACCTGCTCAATGAAGTGCAGGAGGTGTACCGCCTGCAGGGCGTGAAGATCAACGACAAGCACATCGGCGTGATCGTGCGCCAGATGCTGCAGAAGGTTCGCGTCCTCACCCCGGGCGACACCCAGTTCCTCGAGGGCGAGCACGTGGACAAGCAGGTGTTCCGCGGCGAGAACGACCGGTCCAAGAAGAAGAAGGCCGAGCCCGCGGTGGCCGAGCCGCTGCTGCTCGGGATCACCAAGGCCAGCCTCACCACGCAGTCGTTCATCTCGGCGGCCAGCTTCCAGGAGACGACGCGCGTGCTCACCGACGCCGCCATTCGCGGGGCGAAGGACGACCTGCTCGGCCTCAAGGAGAACATCATCATCGGGCACCTCATCCCCGCCGGCACCGGCATGTACCGGTACCAGAAGGTGGAGATGGACGTCGAGCAGCCGGAAGGATTCGGCCCGCTCCCGACCATGGCGGAGACTCTGCCGGGCGTGTTCGCGATGACCGAAGAGGAGGAGCTGCCGTTGGCGCGCCCCGGCGTGCCCGACGAGCTCTGACCAGCGCGGGCAGGATGCGAAGTGACAGCGGCCCGTCCGGATGGATTCCGGGCGGGCCGCCTGCCGTATGAGGAAACCGATGGCCTGCCAGGCACTTGGCTGCCTTGACCTGCCCGAGCGCCCGGGCTAGCTTTCGCGTTCTGTTCCGTGCCGCCTATTCCTGGCGATTCACGTAGAAGCAGATTCACGAACAGTCCTCCTTCATGCCGACCATCAATCAGCTCGTCCGGCGCAGTCGCCGCGACGTGGCCAAGAAAGAGAAGTCCCCGGCGCTCAAGTCGAATCCGTTCCGCCGCGGGGTTTGCACGCGCGTCTACACGACGACGCCCAAGAAGCCGAACTCGGCGCTGCGCAAGGTGGCGAAGGTGCGCCTCACCAACGGCTTCGAAATCATCGCCTACATTCCCGGCGAAGGCCACAACCTGCAGGAGCACTCGATCGTGCTCGTGCGCGGCGGCCGCGTGAAGGATCTGCCGGGTGTCCGTTATCACATCGTGCGCGGCTCGCTCGACGCTTCGGGCGTGAACGGCCGCAACCAGAGCCGTTCCAAGTACGGCACCAAGAAGCCGAAGGCGGGGAAATAAGCCATGAGCCGTCGCAAGAGTGCCGTGAAGCGCAGCGTCCTGCCCGATGCGCGCTATGACAGCCAGACCGTTTCCAAGTTCATCAACGTGATGATGCTCGCCGGCAAGAAGGCCACGGCCGAGCGGATCTTCTACGGCGCGATGGACGTGGTCGAGGCCAAGACCAGCCAGCCCGGCGTGACCGTGTTCAAGCAGGCGCTGACCAACGTGAAGCCGGTGGTCGAGGTGAAGAGCCGCCGGGTGGGCGGCGCCACGTACCAGGTGCCGGTCGAGGTGCGCCCCGAGCGCCGCACGGCGCTCGCCATGCGCTGGCTCATCCTCTACTCGCGCGAGCGCGGCGAGAAGTCGATGGCCGAGAAGTTGGCCGCCGAAGTGATCGCGGCGGCGAAGGGCGAGGGCAACGCGGTGAAGAAGAAGGAAGACACGCACCGCATGGCCGACGCGAACAAGGCGTTCGCGCACTATCGCTGGTAGACGGCGGCGTCGCGGCTCGCGTCGCGACGGCCCACCACTCCCGCGCCCCGTCCGGCTCCGCCGGACGGGGCGCGGTGCGTTCGGGTCAGAATCCGAAGCCGAAGTCCAACGTCATGAGCCACGGGGTGTCGCTGGCCGGCGTGCTCACGCGACGGAACAGGCCCACGCGCGGGCCGATGGCGATGATCGGCAGCACGGCGAGATCGATGCCCACGTAGGTGGCGTTGGCCGGGGCGTTCCACGGATGGCGCACCGTGCGCAGGACGCTGGGGCCCACGGCCACGCCGCCGCCGTACCGGCCGGTGGAATAGACGTAGGTGAGCGAGGCGCGCTCGGCGCCCAGTCCCGGGGCGAGCGCGAGGAGGACTTCCTGCGACGCGTCGCGCTGCCCGGGCACGCCTCCCACCTCGAGGCCCACGCCGGCGGTGACCGAGACGCGCTGCGGCACGCCGAACCGCGCGCCGAGGATGGGGAAGATCTGTCCGCCCGGCGGCGACTCCACCGATCCCGTCTGCACGGCGCTCTGGGCATGCGCGGCGGCGGGCAGGGCGAACGCCAGGGCGCAGCCCGACGCCATGGCGACGCGAGCCGCGATGGCGCGGATGCGGCGCGGGGCGGAGGGAGTGCGTCGCGCGGAGCGACAGGGGAGCATGCGGTGCATCCTCAGGAGAGCGGGGGGATGAGGCAATCTATGGGTCGAAACGCGCCGGCGAGAGGGCGTTGTGGTGGGGTGGGGCGCGGGGACCGGGGCCGGGTGGGCGCGGCGCCCGAAAGTTGTCGGTCGTGGGGCGTTGACAACGGTCCAACTGCCAATAAATTCAAGGGGCTACGGGGATTTGGTTTTGGACGCCTCGCGGCAGGTATTTCGTCGGCGGACTGCGCGCCGACCCTTATGGGCTCGCCGCTGGGAGCGAGGGTACTACAGACCGGCCAAGGCGCCCGTGGCGTCGCGGCTCCCGAAAAGCAACGCAGGACAATCTGACGTCGGGCCCTGTCGGCTCGGCGCGCTTAGGGTCCCGGCTCGCGCTGCAGTGGCGAGCACACCCGGCGGCAGCGGATGGATACCGGCTCCTCTGGAGCGCCCGGTCCACCCGCGTTTTTGCTGGTGAGAGTTGGTCATTCGCGATATCCACGCATTCATAATCGCTGCGCGCGGGCCGGCGCGGCTTGAAGGAAGAGACTTACCGAACTATGGCACGCGTCACTCCGCTCGATCACTATCGCAACATCGGCATCATGGCGCACATCGATGCCGGGAAGACGACGACGACCGAGCGCATTCTGTACTACACGGGCAAGGCGTACAAGATCGGCGAGGTGCATGAAGGCACCGCGACGATGGACTGGATGGAGCAGGAGCAGGAGCGCGGGATCACGATCACGTCGGCGGCGACGACGGCGTTCTGGAGCCGCAACGAGACGCTGTACCGCATCAACATCATCGACACGCCGGGCCACGTGGATTTCACGGTCGAGGTGGAGCGGTCGCTGCGGGTGTTGGATGGCGCGGTGACGTTGCTCGATTCGGTGGCCGGGGTGGAGCCGCAGACGGAGACGGTGTGGCGTCAGGCCGACCGGTACAACGTGCCGCGGCTGATCTTCGCCAACAAGATGGACCGCGTGGGGGCGGACTTCGACCGCTGTTTGACAATGGTGCGTGACCGGCTGTCCCGGAACGCGCATCCGCTCCAGCTGCCGGTGGGTTCGGGCGAGCTGTTCACGGGGCACATCGACGTGCTCGAGCGCAAGCAGTACGTGTTCGACGAGGAGTCGCTGGGCAAGACGTTCGCCGTGGTGGACGTGCCGCCCGAGTTCACGGAGCGCATGGAAGAGGCGCGGCACGAGCTGATCGAGGCCGCGGTGGCGCACGACGACGAGCTGCTGGAGAAGTATCTGGGCGGCGCCGAGTTGACGGTGCCCGAGATCCGGCGGGCGATCCGCAAGGCGACGATCGCGATGCAGTTCGTGCCCGTGCTCTGCGGCGCCTCGTTCAAGAACAAGGGCGTGCAGGCGCTGCTCGACGCGGTGATCGACTACCTGCCGTCGCCGGAGGACGTGCCGCCCATCCAGGGCCACGTGCCCCATCACGACGAGCATTTCGAGACGCGGCTGACCAACGACCAGGCGCCGTTCGCGGCGCTGGCGTTCAAGATCGCGACCGATCCGTTCGTCGGAAAGCTGACGTTCTTCCGGGTCTATTCGGGCGTGCTGAAGTCGGGGTCGTACGTGTACAACTCGACCAAGGACAAGCGCGAGCGCGTGGGGCGGCTGTTGCAGATGCACGCCAACAAGCGCGAGGAGATCGAGGAAGTGCTGGCCGGCGACATCGCGGCGGCGATCGGGCTCCGGGACACGCGCACCGGCGACACGCTGTGCGACGATGACCATCCGATCATCCTCGAGGCGATGAAGTTCCCGAACCCGGTGATCGACGTCGCCATCGAGCCGAAGACCAAGGCGGACCAGGACAAGCTGGCGATCGCGCTGCAGAAGCTGGCCGAGGAGGATCCGACGTTCCGCGTGCACACCGATTCCGAGACGTCGCAGACGATCATCTCGGGCATGGGCGAGCTGCACCTGGAGATCATCGTCGACCGGATGATGCGCGAGTTCAAGGTGGACGCGAACATCGGCCGCCCGCAGGTGGCGTATCGCGAGACCATCCGCAAGCGCGTGGAGAAGGTCGAGGGCAAGTTCATCCGTCAGTCGGGCGGCAAGGGCCAGTACGGCCACGTGGTGATCAACATGGAGCCGTCCGAGCCGGGCGCGGGCTTCGTGTTCGAGGACAAGATCGTGGGCGGCGTGATCCCGCGCGAATACATCGGGCCGGTGGAGCAGGGCATCAAGGAAGCGCTGGAGAACGGCGTGCTGGCCGGCTATCCGATGGTGGACGTGAAGGTGGCGCTGGTGTACGGGTCGTACCACGACGTCGACTCGAGCGAGATGGCGTTCAAGATCGCGGGGTCGATGGCGTTCAAGGAGGCGGCGAAGAAGGCGCAGCCCGTGCTCCTGGAGCCGATGATGAACGTCGAGGTGGTGAGCCCGGAAGCGTACATGGGCGACGTGCTCGGCGATCTGTCAGCGCGGCGCGGCAAGATCGGGGGGATGACGCAGCGGGGCGAGGCCCAGGTGATCGCCTCGACGGTGCCGCTCTCCGAGATGTTCGGCTATTCCACGAAGCTGCGCTCGATGTCGCAGGGGCGGGCCGTCTACTCGATGGAGTTCGCCCACTACGAGGAAGTACCGAAGTCGAAGGCGGAAGAGATCATCAGCAAGGTGAAGTCGTAAGTCGTACGTCGGGAGCGGAAGGCGGGACACAACGTCCCATCCTTTCATTGTCAAGGACGCAGCAGATCAACTCATCGGGAACAGTACCATGGCCAAGGCAAAGTTCGAGCGTACCAAGCCGCACGTGAACGTCGGAACGATCGGTCACGTGGATCACGGCAAGACGACCCTCACCGCGGCGCTCACCAAGATCTCTGCGGACAAGGGCTACAGCACCAAGTACATCGCGTACGACGAGGTCGCGAAGGCGTCGGAGTCGCAGGGCCGTCGCGACGCGACCAAGATCCTGACGATCGCCACGTCGCACGTGGAATACGAGACCGCGAAGCGCCACTACGCGCACGTGGATTGCCCCGGACACGCCGACTACGTGAAGAACATGATCACGGGCGCGGCGCAGATGGACGGCGCGATCCTCGTCGTGAGCGCGGTGGACGGCCCGATGCCGCAGACGCGCGAGCACATCCTGCTCGCCCGCCAGGTGAACGTGCCCTCGGTGGTCGTGTTCCTCAACAAGTGCGACCTCGTGGACGACCCCGAGCTCCTCGACCTCGTCGAGCTCGAAGTGCGCGAGCTGCTCAGCAAGTACGACTACCCGGGTGACGATGCGCCGGTGATCCGCGGATCCGCGATCAAGGCCATCGAGGGCGATCCGGTCTGGATCGCCAAGATCGAGGAGCTGTACACCGCCCTCGACACGTTCATTCCGGAGCCGGTGCGCGAAGTGGACAAGCCGTTCCTGATGCCGGTCGAGGACGTGTTCTCGATCACCGGCCGCGGCACGGTGGCCACGGGCCGCATCGACCGCGGCAAGATCAAGGTCGGCGAGGAGATCGAGATGGTCGGCTTCGGCACCGACAAGCGGAGCGTCGTGACCGGCGTCGAGATGTTCCGCAAGCTGCTCGACGACGGCCAGGCGGGCGACAACGTCGGCCTCCTGCTCCGTGGCGTCGACAAGAAGGACATCGAGCGCGGCATGGTGCTGGCCAAGCCCGGCACGATCACGCCGCACACGAAGTTCGAGGCCGAGGTGTACGTCCTCACCAAGGAAGAGGGCGGCCGCCACACCCCGTTCTTCAAGGGCTACCGCCCGCAGTTCTACTTCCGCACGACCGACGTGACGGGCGCGATCGAGTTGCCGGCCGGCACCGAGATGGTGATGCCGGGCGACAACATCCAGATGACGATCGAGCTGATCACGCCGATCGCCATGGAAGAGCAGCTCCGGTTCGCGATCCGCGAAGGCGGCCGTACGGTGGGCGCGGGCGTGGTCACGAAGATTCTGAAGTAGGACGGTAGGAGAGTAGGACGGTAGGACAGAATGACTGTGGACCACGTTCCGTCCTACCGTCCTACCGTTCTACCGCGGGTCGAATCGAGCAGGCGATCAGGCGCAGCAGGAATAGTTCGGAAATACTCACTCACGAGCAAAGTATGACTGGCAGAATTCGCATCCGTCTCAAGGCGTTCGATCACGCGGTCATCGATCAGGCCGCCGCGGACATCGTCCGGACGGCGGAGAAGACGGGGGCGCAGGTGTCGGGGCCGATCCCGCTGCCGACCAAGTCGCAGCTGTGGACCGTCCTGCGGTCGCCGCACGTGGACAAGAAGTCGCGGGAGCAGTTCTCGCTCAAGACGCACAAGCGGGTGATCGACATCCTCGATTCCCGCGCCCAGACGGTGGATGCGCTGACCAAGCTCGATCTGCCGGCCGGCGTGGACGTCGAAATCAAGGTGCAGTAACGCAGGTCGTTTTCCATCGCAGGAGCGGCAGCGGACGGCAAGCAGCCGGCGGTCCGCGGGTGGCAGGGCGCTGTCGTTCCACAGTCCAACTGGCGTCCAGCCAGCGACTACGCAGAGGAGTGTCATGATCGGAATTATCGGGAAGAAGCTGGGCATGACCCAGATCTTCAATGAACAGGGCCAACAGATCCCGGTGACGGTGATCGAGGCGGAACCGAATCCGGTGGTCGCCGTCACGGACGCGGCCACGGCGGGCTTCGCCGCGGTGCAGCTGGGCATGGGACGGCAGCGCCTGGCGCGCGCGTCGGCCAAGGGCGAGGGCAAGCCGCGCGGCCGCCGCGCCAACGGGTCGGCGATCGGCCACGCCAAGAAGGCGGGGCTCGAGGCGCCGCCGGCGGTGCTGCGGAGCGTGCGTCTGGACGACGCGCGCACCAAGGGTGCCGAGGTGCCGACGTACGCGGTGGGCGACGTGATCACGGTGGACCTCTTCAAGTCCGGCGACACCGTGAAGGTGACGGGGACGACCAAGGGGCGCGGGTTCCAGGGCGTGGTGAAGCGCTGGAGTTTCGGCGGTGGCCCCAACACGCACGGCAACACCAAGCACCGGCGTCCGGGCTCCATCGGACCCGGCACCGATCCGTCGCGCGTGATCAAGGGAAAGAAGATGCCCGGCCACTTCGGCGCCGAGCGGCATACGCAGACGCACCTTCGGGTCGAGCGCATCGACGCCGAGCGCAATCTGATCTACATCCGTGGCTCGGTGGCCGGTCCCAGGAACGGCATCGTGGTCGTGCGGAAGCAGGGGTGAGGCATGGCTGAGCAGACGACATTCGAAGCGGCCGCGTACACGGCCCAGGGGACGGCGCGCGAGAAGATCGCGCTCCCCGAGGCGCTGTTCGACGGCACCGTGAACATGCCGGTGATGCACCAGGCGGTGAAGGCGTTTCTCGCCAACCAGCGCCAGGGCAACGCGTCGACGAAGATCCGCAAGTACGTGATCGGCGGCAACCAGAAGCCGTGGAAGCAGAAGGGCACCGGGCGGGCCCGCCAGGGCTCGACGCGCGCCCCGCAGTGGGTGGGCGGCGGCACGGTGTTCGGACCGATTCCCCGCAGCTACGCCCAGTACGTGCCGCGCCAGGTGCGTGCCCTCGCCCGCAAGAGCGCGTTCAACGCGCGGGCGCGCGAGAACGCGTTGCTGGTGATCGACCGGTTCGACTACGACGCGCCGAAGACGAGCCGCCTCAAGGCGCTGCTCGACCGGCTGGACGTGACGGATCGCAAGGTGCTGATCCTCACCGACGGCGTGAAGCCGAACGTCTTCCTGAGCGGGCGCAACCTGCCGACGGTGCACGTGCTGCCGTACGCCGACGTGTCCACGTACCACCTGCTGTGGTCGGACGTGGTGCTGGTGGAGGCGGGGGCGCTGGGCCAGACGCTGGCGCCGGTGGCCGAGACGGCCGCCGAGCCGCGGGTGAAGACGGCGAAGCCGGCCGCGAAGGCCAAGCCCGCCAAGGCGGCCAAGGCGCCGGCCAAGAAGGCGGCGGCCAAGAAGGCGCCCGTGAAGGCGAAGCCGGCGGCGAAGAAGGCGGCGGCGAAGCCCGCGGCGAAGAAGGCCGCGACCAAGAAGCCATCGGCTCCCAAGAAGAAGGGGAAGTAAGCGATGCCGACTACGCATGAGACCATCGTTCGCCCCGTGATCACGGAGCAGACGTCATCGGCGTTCCAGGAGCGCGGCGAGTACACCTTCGAAGTGCATTCGAAGGCGAGCAAGCCGCAGATCCGGACGGCGATCGAAAAGTTGTTCGGCGTGAAGGTGACCGGTGTATGGACGTCCAACCAGCGCGGCAAGACTCGCCGCGTCGGGACGACGGCCGGACGCCGCCCGAACTGGAAAAAAGCGATCGTGAAGCTCCGCGAAGGGGACACGATCGAGATCTTCGAGGGCTGACCCGATGGGTATCCGTCAGTTCAAGCCGGTGACGAAGGGCACGCGGTTCCGCTCGGTTTCCGATTTCTCGGACATCACGCGGACGACGCCCGAGAAGTCGCTGCTCGAGCCGCTCAAGAAGTCGGGTGGGCGCGACAATCACGGGCACATCTCGATGCGGCGCCGTGGCGGTGGCCACAAGCGCATGTATCGCATCATCGACTTCAAGCGCAACCGGGCCGGGATGCCGGCGGTGGTGCGCGAGATCGAGTACGACCCGAACCGTTCGGCGCGCATCGCGCTGGTGGAGTACGGCGACGGCGAGAAGCGCTACATGCTGCACCCCAAGGGGTTGGCGGTGGGCGACACGGTGGTCGCCGGGCCGGGCTCCGACATCCGGGTGGGCAATGCGATGCCGTTGGCCGAGGTGCCGCTGGGCACCGCGGTGCACAACATCGAGCTCAAGATCGGCAAGGGCGGGCAGATCTGCCGGTCGGCGGGAACGTCGGCCCAGGTCGTGGCCAAGGAAGGCGAGTACGTGACCCTGCGGCTGGCCTCCACCGAGACGCGGTTGGTGCACGCGCGGTGCATGGCGACGATCGGCGAAGTGGGCAACGCCGAGCACGAGCTGGTGTCGTGGGGCAAGGCGGGCAAGACGCGCTGGAAGGGACGTCGTCCCAAGGTGCGCGGTGAAGTGATGAACCCGGTGGACCATCCGCACGGTGGCCGCACGCGCGGCGGCCGGAACGTGGTGAGTCCGTGGGGCAAGCCGGAGGGCGTGAAGACGCGCGACAAGAAGAAGTCGTCGCAGCGGCTGATCGTCCGCGGCCGGAAGCGCGGCAAGGCGACGCAGTAACCCGGGGCCGAGACTAATGGGAAGAAGCGTAAAGAAGGGACCGTTCGTTCAGGAAGCGCTGGCCAAGAAGGTCGATGCCCTGAACGCCAAGAGTGAGAAGCGCGTGATCAAGACCTGGTCGCGGGCGAGCACGGTGCTGCCGGAATTCGTGGGGCACACGTTCGCGGTGCACAACGGCAACAAGTTCGTGCCGGTGTACGTGACCGAGAACATGGTGGGCCACCGGCTGGGCGAGTTCTCGCCGACGCGGTTGTTCCGCGGGCACACCGGGGCGAAGGCGGCCGACAAGAAGGCGCCGGCTCCGGCGGCGGCGTCCGCACCGGCGGCACCGGCGGCCAAGGGAGGCAAGTAACATGGCCACTCAGGCGCGGGCGGTGCAGCGGACGGCGCGGCAGTCGCCCTACAAGATGCGGCTGGTGATCGACCAGATCCGCGGCAAGAGCGTGAACGAGGCGCTGGGGCTGCTCCAGTTCTCGAAGAAGCACGCGGCGCATCAGATCGGGAAGGTGTTGCGCTCGGCGGTGGCGAACGCGGAGCAGGCGGCGCGGGCGGCAGGGACGTCGCTCGACGTGGACACGCTCGTGATCACGCGGGCGGTGATCAACGAGGGGCCGAAGCTCAAGCGGTTCATGCCGGCGGCGATGGGGCGGGCCACTCCAATTCAGAAGCGCACCAGCCACGTGGAAATCGTGGTGGGCGAGAGGGAAGGTCGCTAATGGGACAGAAAACACATCCGATCGGCTTTCGCCTCGGCATCTCCAAGCAGTGGCGGTCGCGCTACTACGCGGGTCGCGAGTTGCCGGCGTTGCTGCGTGAAGACGAGCTGCTGCGCAAGTATCTCAAGGCGCGCCTCGGGCACGCGGCGATCGCCGATATCGTGATCGAGCGCAAGCCGGGCAAGGTCGTGGTGACGTTGCACACGGGCCGTCCCGGCGTGGTGATCGGGAAGAAGGGCGCCGAGGTGGACAAGCTGCGCGACGAGCTGGCGCACCTGACGGGCAAGGAAGTGGGGATCAACGTCGAGGAGATCAAGCGGCCCGAGCTCGAGGCGCAGCTGGTGGCGGACAACATCGCCAGTCAGTTGGCGCAGCGCATCTCGTTCCGGCGCGCCATGAAGCGGGCCGTGCAGAGCGCGATGCGGATGGGGGCGCTGGGGATCAAGATCAAGTGCGGCGGCCGGCTCGGCGGCGCGGAGATCGCGCGGGTCGAGGGGTATCACGAAGGGCGGGTGCCGTTGCATACGCTGCGCGCGGACATCGACTACGCGACGTCGACCGCGAAGACCACCTTCGGCACGATCGGGGTGAAGGTGTGGATCTTCAAGGGCGAGATCGTGGAAGACCGTCGTGGCACCACCTACTCCTCCGGCATGTAAAGGAGGCGACGACTAATGCTGAGTCCGAAGCGCGTAAAATTCCGCAAGATGTTCAAGGGCCGCACCAAGGGGCTGGCCCAGCGTGGGAGCACGGTGGCGTTTGGAACCTACGGGCTCCAGGCGCTGGAGCCGGGCTGGATCACCAATCGGCAGATCGAGGCCGCCCGTGTGGCGCTCACGCGGCACATCAAGCGTGGCGGCAAGGTGTGGATCCGGATCTTCCCGGACAAGCCGATCACCAAGAAGCCGGCCGAGACCCGCATGGGCAAGGGCAAGGGGTCGCCGGAATCGTGGGTGGCGGTGGTGAAGCCGGGCCGGGTGATGTTCGAGTTGGAGGGCATCTCGCCGGACATCGCGCAGAAGGCGATGGCGCTGGCCGCGGCGAAGATGCCGATCAGGACGAAGTTCGTGATCCGCGAGGAGGCGCATACCGATGCAAGCTGATGAGATTCGCGAGCTGACGCCGGAGGACATGACGGCGCGGATCGCCGCCCTCGAGGAGGAGCGGTTTCGCCTCAAGTTCCGGAGTGCATCGGAGTCCCTGGAGGAACCCCTCCGGCTTCGCGCAATCCGGCGAGACATTGCGCGGCTCAAGACTATCCTGCGTGAACGGCGGCAGCCTGATGCTGCGCGCTAGTGGGGAGCGACCAACGGAATGGCTGACATGACGAATCCCAATACCGCCGCGAGGATCGTGCGCGCGTCCCGAAAGACGCGCGTGGGCCTGGTGGTGAGCGACAAGATGCAGAAGACGGTGGTCGTCGCGCTCGAGCGCCGCGTGGCCCACCCCGTCTACGGCAAGATGGTAACGCGCACCACGAACGTGAAGGCTCACGACGAGGAGAACTCGGCGAAGCTGGGCGACACGGTGCGTATCATGGAGACCCGGCCCTTGTCAAAGGACAAGCGGTGGCGTGTGGTCGAGATCGTCGAGCGCGCGCGCTAAGAGGATCGGGCAATGATTCAACAGGAATCCATGGTCCGGGTCGCGGATAACTCGGGGGCCAAGCGGGCCCTCGTGATCCGCGTCCTGGGCGGCACGCGCCGGCGATACGCCGGCCTGGGCGACGTCGTGATCGTCGCCGTGAAGGACGCGTTGCCGAACGGCACGGTGAAGAAGGCGGAGGTGGCGCGCGCGGTCGTGGTGCGTACCGTCAAGGAGACGCGGCGCAAGGACGGCAGCTACATCCGCTTCGACGAGAACGCGGTCGTGATCATCAACGACCAGGGCGAACCGCGGGCCACCCGCATCTTCGGTCCCGTGGCGCGCGAGCTGCGCGAGAAGCGGTACATGAAGATCGTGTCGCTCGCGCCGGAGGTCTTGTAACATGCGCCACAACCAGTATCGGAAGACGGACCGGCCGCGCGCGGTGAACCGCAAGCGGCACGCCGACAACCGCGAGCGCTCGCCGATCGGCGTCGTCAAGGGCGACACCGTGCAGGTGGTGCGCGGCGACGACAAGGGCAAGGAAGGCAAGGTGCTCCGCGTGTACCCCAAGACGGGGCGCGTGCTGATCGAGGGCATCAACATCGTGAAGCGTCACCGGCGGGCCCGGAACGCCGACGAGCAGAGCGGCATCGTGGAGATCTCGGCGCCGGTTCACGCGTCGAACGTCATGCTCCTCGATCCCAAGTCGGGCGATCCGACGCGGACGCGGGTGCGCGTGGACGACGACGGCACCAAGGAACGCATCAGCGTGAAGAGCGGGGATGCCATTCCACATCCGAAGCGCTGAGCGAGGACGATAGACCATGGCAACCAAGGAAAAGCAGGCGAAGAGCGGCAAGAAGGGCGGCGGGCGCGAGGCCAAGGCGCGCGTGGCCCACGCGGGCGCCGGACTGCCGGTGCCGCCGCCGCGGCTTCGCATCTATTATCGGGACACCGTGCGGCCCAAGCTGATGGCGCAGTTCGGATTCACCAATCCGCATCAGGTGCCCACGCTCACCAAGATCGTGCTCAACGTCGGCCTGGGCGAGGCGATCAAGCAGCCCAAGGCGCTCGACGTGGTGGTGGACGAACTGGCGACGATCACCGGGCAGCTGCCGGTGCGCAAGCGCGCCAAGAAGTCGATCGCCAACTTCGGGCTGCGGCAGGGCCAGGAGATCGGGGCGGCGGTGACGCTGCGCGGCGCGCGCATGTGGGAATTCCTCGACCGGTTCGTCTCGGTGGCGATCCCGCGCGTGCGCGACTTCCGTGGCCTCACCACGCGGTCGTTCGACGGGCGCGGCAACTACTCGCTGGGCGTCAAGGAGCAGATGATCTTCCCGGAGATCAACTACGACGACGTCGAGCAGATCCACGGCATGGACATCACGTTCGTGACCACCGCCGGGCGCGACGACCATGCGCTGGGCCTCCTGAAAGAACTGGGCATGCCCTTCAAGGGCGAAGACAAGAAGGGCGGGCGCCTGCTCTAGGCGCCGTCCAAACCTGGAGAGATTGCGATGGCTCGAAAGGCCATGATCGAGAAGAGCAAGCGGAAGCCGAAGTTCGCGGTGCGGCAGCACAATCGCTGCGGGCGCTGCGGCCGGTCGCGGGCGTTCCTGCGGCGGTTCGGCCTGTGCCGTATCTGCTTCCGCGAGCTGGCGCTGAACGGGATGATCCCGGGCGTGCGGAAGGCGAGCTGGTAGGACGATGGGACCGTAGGACCGTAGGACGGTAGGACGGGAACACCGCAAACGCAGTCTACCGTCCAACCGTCACTCAGTCCTACCGTCCTACCGTTATGGTTGTTGCTGCAACGTTCACATTTCAATTTCCGCACGTCCGCGCGAGTGGATACGACGGAAGAACAGGACGAACACCATGAGCATGACTGATCCGATCGCCGACATGCTGACGCGGATCCGCAACGCCTGCGGATCGAAGCACCGCCGCGTCGATATGCCGGTATCCAAGATGAAGACCGAGGTCGCGCGGATCCTGAAGGAGGAGAACTTCATTCAGGATTACCAGACGATCGAGACCGAGGACGGCAAGAAGCTGCTGCGCGTGCGGTTGAAATACGCGGGCGGCCAATCCGTGATCCGCAATCTCCAGCGCGTGTCCACGCCCGGCCTCCGCCGGTACGTGGGCGTGACGGAGATCCCGCGGGTGCGCAACGGGCTGGGCGTTGCCATCCTCTCCACTTCGCAGGGGCTGATGTCCGACCGCCAGGCGCGCGCCAAGCGCACCGGCGGCGAGCTCCTCGCTTTCGTCTGGTAGGGGGCACCATGTCGCGTATCGGAAGACTGCCGATCCCGGTGCCCAAGGGCGTCACCGTGACGCTCAACGGCTCGTCGGTTCAGGTCAAGGGACCCAAGGGCGAGCTGTCGCGCACGCTGCACCGGGACATCGGCATCACGTTGGAAGGGGATGTGCTCAAGGTCACCCGCCCGTCGGACGAGGAGCGCCACAAGGCGCTGCACGGCCTGTCGCGGACGCTGGTGTTCAACATGGTCGAGGGCGTGACCAAGGGCTATCAGAAGCAGCTCGAGATCACGGGCGTCGGCTACAAGGCCGAAGTGCGCCCGTACGGCCTGCAGCTGGCGCTCGGATTCTCGCACCAGATCGAGTACAAGGCTCCCAAGGGCATCAAGCTCACCGCGCCGCAGCCCACGCAGATCCTGATCGACGGCGCGGACAAGGAGATCGTGGGCCAGGTGGCGGCGGAACTGCGCAACCTGCGTCCCCCCGAGCCCTACAAGGGCAAGGGCATCAAGTACGCGGGCGAACAGGTTCGGCGGAAGGCCGGCAAGGCGGGAGGCAAGTAATGGCAATCATTCCAAAGACGCGCTCCGAGAAGCGCGTCCGCCGGCACCTTCGGGTCCGCAAGACGGTCACGGGCACGGCCGAGCGGCCGCGGCTCGTGGTGTTCCGCTCGCTCAAGCACATCTATGCGCAGCTCGTGGACGATGCGTCCAACCGCACGCTGGTCACGGTGACCAGCCAGGCGGTGAGCGAGGGCAAGAAGTCCGAGCGGTCGGCGGCGGTCGGCAAGACGATCGCCGAGAAGGCGAAAGCGGCGGGAATCACGCGCGTGGTCTTCGACCGCGCCGGATACAAGTACCACGGCCGCGTGAAAGCGGTGGCCGACGGCGCCCGCGAGGGCGGTCTGGAGTTTTAACATGGAACAGAATCAGAGTCCCGAGACGAATACCCAGCCGGGCCAGTCGAGTCCGGCCCCGCGCCGCGGCGGTGGCGGCGGTGGCGGCGGTGGTGGCGGCGGCGGCGGTCGTGGCCGTGGCGGCCCGGGCGGCGGTGGTGGCCCCGGTGGACGCGGTGGGCCCGGCGGCGGCGGCGGTGGTCGCGGACGCGGCGGCCCTGGCGGCGGCGCGCGTGGACCCGGCGGTGGCCGCGGTCCCGGCGGCAATCGTGAAGGTGGTGGTCGCGATGCGCGGGGCGGCGGTCGTGGCGGCGATGCCCGCGGCGACCGCGGCGAGGGCAGCGATCTCATCGAGAACGTGATCGCGATCAATCGCGTGGCCAAGGTCGTGAAGGGCGGCCGGCGGTTCTCGTTCAACGCGCTGGTCGCGGTGGGCGATGGACAGGGCAAGGTCGGCTTCGCGTCGGGCAAGGCCAACGAAGTCTCCGAGGCCGTGCGCAAGGCCGTCGAGGCGGCGCGCCGGAACATGGTGCAGATTCCGCTCACGGGAGCGACGATTCCGCATGCGGTGACGGGTCACTTCGGTGCCGGCCGCGTGTTGATGAAGCCGGCCGCGCCCGGTGCCGGCGTGATCGCCGGTGGCGCCGTGCGCGCGGTCATGGAGTGCGCGGGCGTGTCCGACATTCTCACGAAGAGCCTCGGCTCGACGAATCCGCACAACATGGTGCGGGCGGCGATGGACGGGCTGCAGCATCTGACGACCGTGGAACAGATCGCGCGCGAGCGCGGTGTGGAGCCGGCGAGCCTCGGGTACCGTTCGCGGGCCCGGATGAAGGAGGCCGTCTAATGCCGCGGACGTTCGTGTGGCACCCCACCAAGGGGCCGAAGCACACTGCGAAGAACGACATGACGAAGGGGAAGGTGCGCATCCGCCAGGTGCGGAGCGAGATCGGCCATTCCTGGCGCATGCGCCTGACGCTCGAAGCACTCGGGCTCAAGCACCACCAGGATGCCGTCGTGCACCAGGATTCCCCGTCGCTGCGCGGTCAAATCAAGAAGGTGCGTCATCTCATCGAAGTGACGCCGGTGGAGGGGTGATCAGGTGAGCAACTCGGAAAAGATCGGCCTGCACAATCTGGCGGGCGCACCGGCCGCGCATCGGGACCGCAAGCGGCTGGGCCGCGGTCCGGGCTCGGGCACGGGCAAGACATCGGGCAAGGGCCACAAGGGCATGAAGGCGCGCGCCGGCCATCACGGCCCGGGCGGCGGCAAGCCGCAGTTCGAGGGCGGCCAGATGCCGCTCACGCGGCGCCTGCCCAAGCGCGGGTTCACCAATCCGTTCCGCGTCGAGTCGCAGATCGTGCGGCTGAACGACCTGGCGCAGCTGCCGGCGGGCACCGAGATCACCACCGAGACGCTCGTCGTCGCCGGTCTGATCCGGGCCAAGAAGGGCCCCGGCAAGATCCTGGCGAATGGCGAGATCACGCAGGCGGTGACGGTGCGCGGACTCAAGGTCAGCGCCGGCGCCCGCGAAAAGATTGTCGCGGCCGGGGGCCGCGTCGAGGAGTAACATGGCGCAGACGAACCCGGTCGCGGCGGTTCAGGGGTTGTTCCGCACCCCCGAGCTGAAGGAGAAGATCCTGTTCACGCTGCTGTGCCTGCTGATCTACCGGATCGGCGCGCACGTGACGTCCCCCGGCGTGAATCCGGTGGGGCTGATGGACTTCTTCAAGAATCAGTCCGGCGGTGGCGGCAGCCTGCTCGGCCTGTACGACCTGTTCACCGGCGGCCAGCTGTCGCGGGCCACCGTGTTCGCCCTCGGCATCATGCCGTACATCTCGTCGAGCATCTTCTTCCAGATTGCCGGCGCCGTGGTGCCGCAGGTGGAGAAGATGCAGAAGGACGAAGAGGGCCGGAAGAAAGTGAACGAGTGGACCCGCTACGGCACGGTGGCCCTGGCCGCGGTGCAGGGGTACGGGTTCGCGATGTTCGCCGAAGGGCTGCCGGGCGTGGTGGCGGCCCCGGGCCTGCTCTTCCGCCTGCAGATGACGTTCTTCCTCACCACGGGCGCCATCTTCGTGATGTGGCTGGGCGAGCAGATCACCGAGAACGGCATCGGCAACGGCGCCAGCTTGATGATCTTCTTCTCGATCGTCCAACGCATCTGGCCGGGCATCGGCCAGACGTACACCTACCTCACTACGGGCGCGGTGGGCGCGTTCTCGCTGCTCGTGGTCACGGTGATCATGGTGGCCGTGGTGGCCGGCGTGGTGCTGGTCACGATCGGCGCCCGCAAGGTGCTCATCCAGATTCCGCAGCGCACGATGGCGCGCGGGCGCATGCGCGAGGCGTCGCGAAGTTACATCCCGCTCCGCATCAACGCGGCCGGCGTGATGCCGATCGTGTTCGCCCAGTCGGTCATCGTCGTGCCGGCCGCGATCGCGCAGTTCATGGGCAACCAGCGCCTCAAGGACATGGCGGACCTGTTCGCGCCGGGCTCGGGCTGGTACTACGCCGCGTCGGGCATCCTGATCATGTTCTTCACGTACTTCTACACGTCCATCATCTTCAATCCGGTGGACCTGGCGGAGAACCTGAAGAAGCAGGGCGGGTTCATTCCCGGCGTGAAGCCGGGCGCCAAGACGGCGGAGTACATCGACGCGGTCGTGTCGCGGATCACGCTGCCCGGCGCGCTGTTCCTCACCGCGATCGCGCTGTTCCCGATCTGGCTCACGCAACTCGTCAACGTCCCGTTCGTGTTCGGCGGCACGTCGCTGCTGATCGTGGTCGGCGTGGCGCTCGACACGCTGCAGCAGATGCAACAGCACCTGCTCCTGCGGAAATACGACGGCTTCATGAAGAAGGGCCGCGTCAAATCCCGCGGCGGCGCGTCGAACCTGGGCGGCGGGTTCTAAGGCCGCGGCCGGTGCGCCCCAGATCCTGCAGTCGCGAACCCCGGCACGAGCAACCTCGTGCCGGGGTTTTGCGTTCCATTCCCCCCGCGCGTGTTCTGTGCCATTCTTCGAGTCATGAACATCGTCCTGTTTGGTAAGCCCGGTTCCGGGAAGGGCACGCAAGCCCCCCGGCTCGCCCAATCGCTGGGCGTGCCCACCCTCGCCACCGGCGACGTGCTCCGCGCGGCCGCCCAGGCGGGTACGCCCCTCGGCCTCGAGGCCAAGGGTTACATGGACAAGGGCGCGCTGGTGCCCGACGCCGTGATCCTGGGCATCGTGGGACAGGCGCTGTCGGCCCCCGCCTACGCCAAGGGCGTGATCCTCGACGGGGTGGTGCGCACCGTGCCGCAGGCCGAAGGGATGCGCGATGCCCTGCGCGCGCTGGGGCGGCAGGTGGACGCCGTGGTCAACTTCGACGTGCCCAACGACGAGATCGTGCACCGCCTGAGCAGCCGGCTGGTGTGTGCCGGCTGCCAGACGCCGTACATGACCGGCGCCGTGGGCGATCCGTGCCCCAAGTGCGGCGGCCGCCTGATGCGGCGCAAGGACGACGAGCCGGAGGCCATCCGGACCCGGCTGGCGGTGTTCGAGGCGCAGACGAAGCCGGTGTTCGACTGGTATCGGACGCACGGCACCAAGGTCGTGACGGTGAACGCGGTGGGGACGGTGGACGCCGTCTCGGCCCGCGCGCTCGAGGCGCTCCGCTGATGATCAAGCTCAAGTCGCCCCGCGAGATCGACCTGATGGCCCATGGCGGGAAGATCCTGGCCGCCACGCACAAGCTCCTGCGCAAGTCGGTGCGCGCCGGCATCTCGACGTACGAGCTCGACGCCATCGCCGAGGAGTTCATCCGGAGCCACGCCGGCGCGACGCCGGCGTTCAAGGGCCTGTACGGATTCCCGGGCAGCGTCTGCATCTCGATCAACGAGGAGATCGTCCACGGCATCCCGTCCAAGAAGCGCCTGCTCCACGAAGGCGACATCGTCTCGCTCGACGTGGGCGTGGGCTACAAGGGCCTGTTCACCGACGCCGCGATCACGGTGCCGGTAGGCGCGGTGGACGCCGAGACCAAACGGCTGCTGGCGGTGACGCAGGAATCGCTCAAGGCCGGGATCGCGGCGGCGCAGGTGGGCGGCCACGTGGGCGACATCGGCGCCGCGGTGCAGGCGGTGGTGGAGGCGGCGGGATTCTCGGTGGTGCGCGATCTGGTGGGGCACGGCGTGGGCGCGGCGATGCACGAGGAGCCGCAGGTGCCGAACTTCGGCAAGCCGCACCGTGGAGCCAAGCTGAACGCCGGGCTCACGATCGCCATCGAACCGATGGTGAACGTGGGTGGCCACGCGGTGAAGACGCTGGACGACCGATGGACGATCGTCACCGCCGATGGGTCGCGGTCGGCGCATTTCGAACACACGGTGGCCATCACCGAGGACGGGCCGCAGATCCTCACCGCCGCCTAGCGGGGCGGGCCAGCGGTCGGCGCGCCGGCGGCGTAGTCTCTCCGGAGTCCCCGTCCCGTGATCCGGCCGCGCCCCCGCGGCGCGCCGGCGCCACCGTTCCCCCTCTGGAGGTCCCCCCGATGCGGTCGCTCTCCCGCGCCCTCGTCCTCCCGCTCCTGCTCGCCGCCAGCGTGTTGCAGGCGCAGGGGCACGTCACCAGCCCCAAGGCGCAGTTCGGGCACGACATCGGCGACGACTACTGGCTGCCCAACTACGACCAGTACGTGGCCTACCTCCAGAAGCTGGCCCGTGAGTCCAACCGGGCGAAGCTCGTGGACATCGGCAAGACGGCCGAGGGGCGCACGCAGTACACGCTCATCGTGTCGGCGCCGGAGAACATGAAGCACCTGAGCCGCTACCAGGAGATCGCGCGCCGGCTGGCGCTGGCCGAGGGGCTCACCGACGCGCAGGCCCACGCCCTGGCCGACGAGGGCAAGGCGGTGGTGTGGATCGACGGCGGGTTGCACGCCACCGAGGTGCTGGGCCCGTCGCAGCTCATCCAGACCCAGTACGACCTGCTGTCGCGCACCGACCCCGAGACGATGCGCATCCTGCGCGACGACATCGTGCTGCTGACCAACGTGAATCCCGACGGGATGCAGCTCGTGGCCGACTGGTACATGCAGGAGCCGGACACGCTCAAGCGGAACATGAGCATCCCGCGGCTCTACGAGAAGTACGCGGGGCACGACGACAATCGCGACTTCTACATGGTGAACCTGCCGGAGACGCAGAACGATTCGCGCGTGATGTACTGGGACTGGTTTCCGCAGATCGTCTACAACCACCATCAGACGGGGCCGGCGGGCGCCGTGATGTTCTCGCCGCCGTTCCGCGATCCGTTCAACTACAACTTCGATCCGTTGGTGGTGATGGGGATCGACCTCGTGGGTTCCGCCATCCACAACCGGCTCACCGTGGAACACAAGCCGGGGTTCACGATGCGTTCGGGGTCGAGCTACTCCACGTGGTGGAACGGCGGCCTGCGCACCGAGGTGTATTTCCACAACATGATCGGGCTGCTCACGGAGACGATCGGCAACCCCACGCCGTCGCGCATTCCGTTCGTGCCGGCCATGCAGTTGCCGCGGGGCGACCTGCCGTATCCCGTGGCGCCGCAGGTTTGGCACTTCAAGCAGTCGGTGGACTATTCCGTGAGCGCCAACTACGCGGTGCTGGACATCGCGTCGCGGCGCCGCGACGAATTCCTGTACGGCATCTACGAGATGGGCAAGAACTCGATCGAGCGGGGCAGCCGCGACAGCTGGACGACCACGCCCACGCGCATCGCCGCGGTGGATTCGGCAGCGGCCGCCGAGCGGGGGCCAGCCAATGGGCGTGGCGCCGCGGCGGCGGGCCGTGGCGGACGCGGCGGCGCCGTGAGCGACGCGCTGTACGGCCAGATCCTGCACAATCCGGCCGACCGCGATCCGCGCGGCTACATCATGCCGTCCGACCAGCCGGACTTTCCCACGGTCACCCGGTTCATCAACGCCCTCCGGTACAACGGCGTGACGGTGCTCCGGGCCACGGCCGCCTTCACGGTGAACGGCCGCACGTATCCCCGGGACTCGTACGTCATCAAGACGGCGCAGGCGTTCCGCCCGCAGATCCTCGACATGTTCGAGCCGCAGGACTACCCCAACGACTTCGCCTATCCCGGCGCGTCGCCCACCCGGCCGTATGACAACGCGGGGTGGACGCTGGCTTACCAGATGGGCGTGCGCTTCGATCGCATCCTCGACGGCTTCGACGGACCGTTCCAGCCGGTGGAAGGATTGGCCCGGCCGGTGGCGGGGACGGTGGCCAACGCCGAGGGCGCCGCAGGATTCGTGTTCAGCCACGCCGAGAACGACGCGTTCACGGTGATCAACCGCCTGCTCGCGGCCCACGCGGACGTCTACTGGCTCGAGCGCCCGCTCCCGGCGGGCGGCACGACGTACCCCGCCGGCACGTTCTACGTGGCGGCGTCGAGCGCGGCGCTGCCCGTGATCCGGACGGCGGCGGCGCAGTTGGGCGTGAGCTTCACCGGCGTATCGGCGACGCCGGGCGCCGGCGCCTCCAGACTGCGTCCGCAGCGCATCGCGCTGTATGATCAGTACGGCGGCTCGATGCCGTCGGGGTGGACGCGGTTCGAACTCGAGCAATTCGAGTTTCCATATCACGTGGTGTATCCCAAGGATCTCGACGCGGGCAATCTCCGCGCCAGGTACGACGCGATCATCTTCGTGGACGCCGGGTTCCAGAGCGGCGCGGCGAGCCGTGGCGGGCGCGGCGGAGGGCGTGGACCGGCCGACGTCCCGGCGGCGTACCAGCACATGCTGGGCAGCCTGACGGCGCAGCAGACGGTGCCGCAACTCCGGGAGTTCATGCAGGACGGCGGCACGGTGCTGGCGGTGGGCAGCTCCACCGGCATCGCGTACGATCTGGGGCTGCCGCTGAGCAACCAACTCGTGGAGCGCCTGCCCAACGGCGACGTGCACCCGCTCACGGGCGAGCAGTTCTACGTGCCGGGCAGCGTGCTGGAGACCACGGTGGACACGACGAGTGTGCTCGGCGCCGGCATGGCCCGCCACGTGGACGTGTTCTTCGACAACTCGCCTGTGTTCCGCCTCGATCCCGATGCCGGCGTGCGGGGCCTCGAGCCCGTGGCGTGGTTCGATTCGGCCACGCCGCTGCGCAGCGGATGGGCGTGGGGCCAGGGCTACCTGAAGGGCGGGGTGGCGGTGGCGGCGGCGCGGGTGGGCAGCGGCCACCTGTACCTGTTCGGGCCGGAGATCCTGTTCCGCGGACAGCCGCACGGCACCTTCAAGTTCCTGTTCAACGGCATCTACGGCCCCACGCGGTAGCGCGCGCCGCGGGTCAGCCGCCGATCGCCCGGTCCACCATCTGCGTGGCCTGGGCGCTCAGCGCGCCCGCCTGCGCCACGAGATCGGCCGCGGCGGCCGACAGCGCCGTGCCGCGCGACGGATCGTCGAGCGATGAGACGTTGATGCGCACGTTGTAGGCGGCGCCCTTGCACGCCGCCTCGGCGAGCAGGGCGGCCACGGCGGCGTCGGACACGGCGTTCGTATTTCCCCGGGCGGCCACGGCGGCCGCCAGCCGGCACACCTGCACGCAGGCGCGGGCCGTTTCCAGCGGCACCTGCGCGGCGCCGAGGAGCGCGTCGGTGATGGCCTGCGCGCGGCGCGCCTGGTCGGCCTCGGTCTCGCGCGGCAGCTTGTACGCCTCCGACACCGCGGCGTACGACCCGGCGTCGCGGTCCACCAGCGTGGAGAGTTCGGCCACCAGCGCCGCCGCGTCGCGGGCCACGTCGCGCATCTCGGCGTCCACCGCGGCGTACTTCTTTCGTCCCACGGTGAGTCCGGCCACCATCTGCGCCAGCGCGGCGCCCAGCGCCCCCACGTGCGCGGCCACGCTGCCGCCGCCCGGCACCGGCGCCGGCCCCGCCACCGAGCCCACGAACGCCGCGAGCGACACGCCGCCCGTCACCACCTCGCGCACCTTGCGCTCCAGCACGGCGTCCGGCGTGAATCCGCGCAGCTGCAGGTGGCGCGCCGCGGTCTCGAACAACGCGCGCTCGGGCACCAGGCCGACGATCTCGCTCCAGGTGGGCGACACGCCCTGCGCTTCGGCTTCCATCTTCACCACGTCGAAGGCGCGATGGAGCGGCGTCTGCTCGGTGTCCACGAGGTTCATCGACACCTGCGCCTGGCCGTCCACCTCGAGGCCCAGCCCCTTCACGTAGCGGAGCCCCCCCGACGAGCCGCGCACGGCCTTGGCCACCTGCTTGGCGATCGGGAGATTGGACGCCGGACCCAGATAGACGTTGTAGGCCACGAGGAAGGGCCGGGCGCCCACCGCGGTGGCGCCGGCCGTGGGATGCACGCGGGCCGGCCCGAAGTCGGGCGTGCGGGCGGGAGTCTTGCCGATCTCGTCGCGCAACGCCTCGAACTCGCCACGGCGCACGTCGGCCAGATTCTCGTGGTCGGGCCGCGTGGCGGCCCGCTCGTACAGGAAGACGGGGATCTCCAGCTCGCGCCCCGCGCGCTCGCCCAACTGGCGCGCCAGCGCGATGCAATCCTCCATCGTCGTGCCTTCGAGTGGGATGAACGGCACGACGTCGGTGGCGCCGATGCGCGGGTGCTCGCCCGAGTGCGTGGTGAGATCGATCCGCTCGCGCGCCGCGCGCATGCCGGCCAGCGCGGCGTCCACGGCGCGCTCCACCGGCGCCACGAACGTGATCACGCTGCGATTGTGCGACGCGTCGGACGAGACGTCGAGGATGTGCGTGCCTTCCACCGCGGCGATGGCGTCGCGAATCGCGGCCACCACGTCGGGGCGGCGCCCCTCAGAGAAGTTGGGTACACATTCGACAAGGCGCATGAGCGGGAGGCAGAAGGGGGTGAGGGCGGCGGGAGCCGACGTTCGCAGTTAACCTGCCGGGCAGGGCTCCTGTCAACGGCCGCCGGCGGCGCCGATGGCCGATCCGGCTCCCAACTGGCGCAGCAGCCACGCATGCATGGCGGGGTTGCCGGCCACGAGCGGGCCATGGCCGATCCGCGCCGGGCCGCCCTGGAGGTCGGTGGCCAGGCCACCGGCCTCGCGGACCAGCAGCACGCCGGCCGCGATGTCCCAGGGGGCGAGCATCAGCTCCCAGAAGGCGTCGAACCGCCCGCACGCCACGTCGGCCAGGTCCAGCGCCGCGGCGCCGGCGCGGCGGACGCCCGCGGTGCCGCGCATGATGGTGGGCAGGCTGGCCATGTAGGGCTCCACCAGGTGGGCGTGCTTGAACGGGAACCCCGTGCCGATGAGGCTGCGCAGCGGTTGGGTCTCGCGCGAGACGGCGATCGGTTCGCCGTTGCGCCGGGCCCCGCCGCCGGCGGTGGCCGTGAACAGCTCGCCCGTGGCCACGTTGAGCACGGCGCCGGCCACCGGGTTGCCATCGACCACGGCGGCGATGGACACCGCGTACCACGGATACCCGTGCAGGAAGTTCGTGGTGCCGTCCAGCGGATCGGCCACGAACGTCAGGCCAGACAGGTCGGCGGCGCCGTCGGGGGAGAATTCCTCGCCCACGAGCCGGGCGTCGGGGTGTCGTTCCCCGATGATGCCGGCGATGGCACGCTCCGAGGCGCGGTCCACGTCGCTCACGAAATCGGCGGGGGACTTGGTGTCCCAGGTGAGCTGGTCCAGGTTGGCGGCGCCGGCCCGGACGATCTCGGCGCCGCGGACCGCCGCCGCCACGCAGGTGGCCAGGAGCGCGCGGCGTTCGACGCGCGCGGCGTCCGGGAGTGTCGGCGTTGCTTGCGAGGGCTCCGGTGCGCTCATAGCTTCACGAAATGTCTCGAATTTTCAGCGGAATACAGCCTTCGGGCGAGCTGCACATCGGCAACTACCTCGGGGCCGTGAAGAATTGGGTGCAATTGCAGCACCAGCACCCGACGATCATCTGCATCGTGGACTATCACGCCATCACGGTGGCGTACGATCCCGACCTGCTGCGCGTGCGGCGCCGCGACATGGCGACCTCGCTGCTGGCGGCCGGGGTGGATCCGGACGTGGCGACGGTGTTCGTGCAGTCGGCCGTTCGTGAACATACCGAACTGCAGTGGATCTTCAACACCATCACGCCGCTGGGCGAGCTGGAGCGGCAGACCCAGTTCAAGGAGAAGGCGAGCCGCCAGGAGAGCGTGAGCGCGGGGCTGCTCATGTACCCGGTGCTCCAGGCGGCCGACATCCTGCTCTATCGCGCCGATCTCGTGCCGGTGGGCGAGGACCAGGTGCAGCACCTGGAACTATCGCGCGTGATCGCGCGGCGGTGGAACGCGGCGTTCGCGCGCGGCGAGGACTACTTTCCCGAGCCGCAGCCGCTGCTGGCGCCCACGCGGCGCGTGATGGGGCTCGACGGCCAGGCCAAGATGTCCAAGTCCATGGGCAACACGATCGGCCTGCTGGAGTCGAGCGAGGAGATCTGGGCCAAGCTGCGTCCCGCGGTCACCGATCCGGCCCGCGTCAAGCGCACCGATCCGGGCCATCCCGAGGTGTGCAACATCTACCGCCTGCATCAGGCCTTCAGCCCGCCGGACACGGTGAAGCACGTGTACGAGCAGTGCACGACCGCGGGGTGGGGGTGCATCGACTGCAAGAAGGTGCTGCTCGAATCCATCGAGCAGGAGTTGGTGCCGATTCGCCGGCGGGCCGCGGAGTTGCGGGAGCATCCGGAGCGGGTGGACGACGTGCTCGCCGCCGGCGCCGGCGCCTGCCGCGCCATTGCCCAGCAGACGATGCGCGACGTGCGCGAGCGGATGGGGCTCGACTGATGGAGGCCTTCGTCGCCACGTTCCAGGTGGAGCTGCTGGCCAAGCTCGTGGTGGCCATCCTGCTGGGCGGGGCGATCGGACTGGAGCGCGAGGTCGCGGGCAAGCCGGCCGGGCTGCGCACCAACATCCTGATCTGCGTGGGCGCGGCGCTGTTCATGCACCTGTCGATCGTGGTTGGCGACATCGGATTCTCGCCCGACGGCCATCCCTATGGCGACGTGACGCGCATCGCGGCCCAGATCGTGACCGGCGTGGGATTTCTTGGCGCGGGCACGATCATGCAGGCGCGGGGGACGATCATTGGCCTCACCTCGGCGGCGACGATCTGGGTGGTGGCGGCCATCGGCGCCACGGTGGGGGCCGGCTTCTACGTGCAGGCGCTCGGCGCCGGCGCGCTGGTCATGATCGTGCTGAGCGGCATGGGGACGCTGGAGCACTGGCTGCGGCGGGCGCGGCGCACCGTGAACGCCACGATCCGCGCTCAGCCGGGCACGTCCCTCGATGACGTGTCGGCCACGCTCCACCGGGCGGGTATCCGCGTGTTGGAGCATGCGATCTTCGATCACGTGGGCGACCGCACGTTCGAACTGCGGCTCAGCGGACCGTCGCGCCAGTTCGAGGAGGCGCGCGACCACATGATGAAACGGGATGACGTCTTCCACTTCCATGTCGGGTAATCCCGAGCGACTGCTCGTCGTCGATCTGGCGTCGACGTCGCGCAATTGGGCGCTGAAGCCGGAGGGCGAGGCGGTCATCCGGGCGGCGGCGCCGCCGGGATGGGGCGTGCGCTTCGTGCGCGCCGCCACGATGTCCGACGGCGATGGATCGCAGACGCCGAGCGACGAAGCGCTGGCCGCGATCGCGCAGGCCGAGGCGTACTTCGGATTCGGCATCTCGCGGCCGCTGTTCGCGGCCGGCTCGCGGCTGCGCTGGGTCCACTCCGCCACCGCCGGGATGGGAGGGCTGTTGTTTCCCGAGATGGTGGCGAGCGACGTGCTGCTCACCAATTCGGCGGGAGTGCATGGCCCGCCGATCGCCGAATCGGTGCTCGCCGGGGTGATGCACTTCCTGCGCGGGCTCGACGTGGCGGTGGATCAGCAGCGGGCGGGCACGTGGAGCAAGTCGTTCTTCGTGTCGGGCGAGTCTCCCCTGCGCGAGGTGGCCGACTGCCGCGTGCTGGTGATCGGCGCGGGGGGCATCGGGTCGGAGGTGGCCACGCGGTTCTCGGCGCTGGGGGCCACGTGCGTGGGCGTGCGGCGGCGTCCCGAACAGGGTGTGCCGCCGGGATTCGCCCGCGTGGTGGGGCCCGACGCGATCGACGCCGAGCTGCCGCGCGCCGACGTGGTGGTGGTGGCGGCGCCGGCCACGGGGGGCACGCGCGGGCTGCTGGGCGCGGCCCGGCTGGACCTGCTGCCGGCCAACGCGATCGTGGTGAACGTGGCGCGGGGCACGCTGGTGGACGAGGCGGCCCTGGTGGAGCGGCTGCGAGCGGGGCGGCTGCGCGGGGCGGTGCTCGATGTGTTCGCCGAGGAACCCCTGGCGCCGTCGAGCCCGCTGTGGCAGCTTCGTTCGGCGCTGCTCACCCCCCATGTGTCGGCTGTGTCCCCCCTGCGTTTCTGGCCCCGCCAGCTGACGCTGTTCGCGGACAACTGGAGCCGGTATGTCCGGGGTGAGCCGTTGCGCAACCTCGTGGACAAGCACGCGGGATACTGAGCATGGAAAAGATCATCAAGGCGGCCGTGGACCGGGGGGCGTCCGACCTCCACATCAAGGCGGGCGACGTGTTCCGGGCGCGCATCCACGGCAAGCTCGTGGCGCTCACCAAGCAGGCGCTCACGCCGGAACAGACGCGGGCCATCGCGCTCCACCTGATGAGCAGCGAGGACGACAAGGCGCGCATCGACAAGCTCACCGACTATGACTGTTCGTGGGAAGCGGCGGGCATCGGCCGGTTCCGCGTGAACATCATGCGGCAGCGCGGCACGTTCATGATCGTGATGCGCGTGATCCCGTTCGAGGTGCCGACGTTCGAGAAGCTGCGGCTGCCGCCGGTGCTGGCCCGGGTGGCGCAGGCCGAGCGCGGCATGGTGCTGGTGACCGGCGTGACGGGCTCGGGCAAGTCGAGCACGATGGCGGCGCTGGTCAACTACATCAATCAGCACGAGAACCGGCACATTCTCACGCTCGAGAATCCCATCGAGTTCCAGCACAAGGACATCAACTCGGCGGTGACGCAGCGGGAGATCGGGCTCGACACGCCGGACTTCAAGATGGGCCTGCGGGCGGCGCTGCGTCAGGATCCCGACGTGATCATGATCGGCGAACTCCGCGACGCCGAGACGATCGACACGGCGATGAAGGCGGCGGAGACGGGCCACCTGCTGATCTCCACGCTGCACACGCCCGACGCGCAGAGCACCATTCTCCGCGTGATGGCGATGTTCCCGCCGGAGGAGCAGGAGGTGGTGCGCATCCGGTTGGCCGAGTCGCTGCACGCCGTGGTGTCGCAGCGTCTGCTCAAGCGCCGCGACGGCAACGGACGCGCCGTGGCCGCCGAGATCCTGATCGTCACGCCCGCGGTGCGCGACATGATCGCCGACGGCAAGCGCATCGGCGAGATCCGCGACTACATCGAAGCGGGGCGCGAGCAGTACGGCATGCAGACGTTCGACCAGCACCTCGCCGACCTCGTGCGGTCCAAGGAAGTCATGTTCGAGACGGCGATGGCCGCGTCCACCAATCCGTCGGACTTCGAATTGAAGCTGCGGATGTTCGGCCGCCTGTCGCAGTCCATGCAGGTGGCGCACATCGAGGACGCCGAAGCACAGGCCGCGGCGGCGCCGGCCGCCGAGGTGCCGACGCTCGAGGGCATGCAGTCCGGCGGGCTCGACTTCATGGGCCAGTGACCATGGTGCTCAAGGGCATTCTGGCGCCGGTCGTCTCGACGTTCGATCGCGCCTCGGGTGAATTGGATCTCGACGCCTTCTCGGCCAACGTGCGCGCCCACCTCGCCGCGGGGCTGCACGGCATCGTCGTGGCCGGATCCACGGGCGAGGCGGTGCTGCTCGACGAGACGGAACGCGGCCGGCTGGTGGAGGCGGCGCGCGCCGTCACGCCGCGCGACCGGCTGCTGCTGGCCGGCGCCGGCGCCGAGTCCACGCGCGTCACGCTGCAGCGCGCCCGGCAGGCCGCCGCCGCCGGCGCCGACGCGGTGCTCGTGGTGTCGCCGCACTACTACACGGCGGCGATGACCGCCGACGCCCTGCTCGGCCACTTCCGCCGCGTGGCCGACGAGAGCCCGATCCCGGTGGTGCTGTACAACATCCCCAAGTACGTGGGGTTCACGATCTCGCCGTCCATCGTCACCGAACTGGCGTCGCACCGGAACATCATCGGCATCAAGGACAGCTCGGGCGATCGCGACCTGATGTCGGTGTACATCAATGCGCAGCGCCGGGATTTTGCCGTGCTCACCGGCAGCGGCGCGCAACTGCACGCGGCGCTCGGTGCCGGAGCGGTGGGGGGCATCCTCGCCGTCGCGCTGTTCGCGCCCGAACTGTCGCTGGCCGTGTACGAGCGCACGCTGGCGCGCGACGACGCCGCCGCCGCCGCGGCGCAGGCGCGCCTCGCGTTGCTCGCGTCCACGATCGTGGGCTCGCTGGGCGTGGCCGGCGTGAAGGCGGCGATGGACGCGGTGGGGCTGCACGGCGGTCCGGTGCGCAGCCCGCTGCGGCCGCTGTCCGCGCCGGATGCGGCCAAGGTCCGCGAACTACTGGCGCAGGGAGTGCGCGCGGCCGCTTCCTGAACGTGACGGCCGCCGACGACGTCGCGCTGCTGCGCGCGCTCGCGGCCCGTCCGCGATTCACCGGAACCGACGACCTGGCCTCGGCGCGCCGGCACTGCGCGGGCGTGTTGCGTGACATGGGATTCGCGGTGCGCGAGCAGCCGTTCGCGTACTCCGCGCTGCCGGCGCGGTGCGGCATGCCGGCCGTGGGGCTGACGTCCATCGCCCTGCTCGGCGGCACGCTCGCGGTGGCCCGGGCACGCGGGGCGGGATGGACGCTGGCCGCCGCGGCCGCCGGCGTCCTGCTGCTGGCCGGACTCGCGCGTTGGCTGTCGAGCGCGTGGGCGTTGCGCGTGCCGGCCGCTCGAGCGCGCGGCGTGAACCTCGAGGCCACGCGGGGCAGCGAAACGCCCGGCCTCTGGCTGGTGGCGCACCTGGATTCGAAATCCCAGCGATATCCGTTGGCGCTGCGCGCCGCGGGTGCGTCGCTCACCATCGCGGCGTGGGTCGTCGCCATGGCGCTCTCGGCGGCGGGCGTGGCCGGCGTTGGCGGCTGGCCGCAACTGTGGATCTCGGGGGCGGTGGGCGCGGTGGGCGGCGCGCTGCTGATGTTCGTGGGCACCGGCAACGATTCGCCCGGCGCCGTGGACAACGCGTCGGGGGTGGTGGTGGTGCTCTCGGCGGCGCGGCGGCTCGACCCGAGCGTGGCGGTGGGCGTGCTGCTCACCGACGCCGAAGAGATGGGGTTGGCTGGCGCGCACGCATGGGCGGCGTCGCGCGCCGCGGGCACGGCGATCAACTGCGACACCGTGGACGACCGCGGCGCGTACGCGGTGCTCGGTTCCGGACGGCGCTCCGCGGCGCTGGCCGCCGCCGTGGAACGCGCGGCCCGCGCGCTCGCGCTGCCGGTGGCGGCGCGGCGGCTGCCGGCCGGCATTCTCACCGATGGCGTGGCGCTGACGCGGGCCGGCTGGCGCGCGGTGACCGTGAGCCGCGCGGGCGTGGCCACGCTGCTTCGAATCCACACGCCCCGCGACTCCGTAGGGCAACTGGAGGGGACGGGCATCGACGCCGTGGCCGAACTCCTCGCCACCGCTGTCAGGGAGTTACGCTGATGGCCGTCGTGATCCTCGCGCTGGACGCGGCTCGTTGACACCTCCCGCTCGACCGGTAGATTCAATCAACGCCCCGGGGAACTCCGGGGCGTTTTTCGTTGCCTACGGGTTCGACCTCCCAGGAGCCGCATGTTCGCAGACAATCGCCGCACCATCGTCGTCGTGGGCGCCCAGTGGGGCGACGAGGGCAAGGGCAAATTGGTGGACGTGCTGGCCGAGCGCGCGCATTGGGTGGTGCGCTACCAGGGCGGAGCCAACGCCGGCCACACCGTGGACCTGGGCGACTCGCACTTCGTGCTCCATCAGATTCCCAGCGGCATCCTGCATCCGGGCGTGCGGTGCGCCATCGGCAACGGCGTGGTGCTCGATCCCGACACGCTGTTCACCGAGATCGACGGCCTCGTGCGCGACGGCGTGGACGTGGAGGGGCGGCTGTATGTGAGCGACCGCGCGCATCTCGTGCTGCCATACCACAAGCTCGTGGACAGCGAGAGCCACGCCAGCCAGGCCATCGGGACCACGGGGCGGGGCATCGGGCCCGCGTACGAGGACAAGGTGGCCCGCCGCGGGGTGCGCGTGGTGGATCTGCGCCACCGCGACCGGTTGCAGGCGCTCGTGGAACAGGGCGTGGGCCACGCCAACGCGCAGCTCCAGCGCTTCGGCAGCGACAAGCGCGTGACCTGCGACGACACGCTGGCCCTGCTCGACCGGCTGGCCGAGCGGCTCCTGCCGCTGGCCGAGGACGTGGGCCTGGTGATCCATCGCGCGCGGCAGACCGGCGCGGCCATCCTCCTCGAGGGCGCGCAGGGTTCGCTGCTCGACATCGATCACGGCACCTATCCCTTCGTGACGTCGAGCAGCACGACGTCGGGCGGCGCGGCGATCGGCGCCGGCATCTCGCCGATGATGATCGACGCCGTGCTCGGCGTGGTGAAGGCGTACACGACGCGCGTGGGCAACGGCCCGCTGCCCACCGAGCTGGGCGAGGTCGAGGCCGAACACATGCGCAAACTCGGCAACGAATTCGGCGCCACCACGGGGCGGCCGCGCCGGTGCGGATGGTTCGATGCCGTGGTGGTGAAGTACGCGGCGCGGATCAACGGGCTCACCGATCTCGCCGTCACCAAGCTCGACGTCCTCGATACGTTCGAGAAGCTGGCGATCTGCGTGGGCTACGAATACGAGGGCGAGGTCCACACCGAGTTCCCGTCGGACCTGGCGGCGCTCGAGCAGGTGACGCCGCGCTATGAGTGGCTGGATGGATGGCGGTCGTCCACCGCCCAGGCGCGGCGGCTGACGGACCTGCCGTCGGCGGCGCGGCGGTATCTGGATCGCCTGCAGGACACGGTGGGCACGCCGGTGACGTACGTGAGCGTGGGCACGCGGCGCGACCAGATCATCGGCCTCGAATGACGCACGAGGGCGTGGACGTCGACGTGCTGATCGTCGGCGCCGGACCGTGCGGATTGGCCGCCGCCATCTCGGCGCAGCGCGCCGGGCTGCGCGCCGTGGTGGTGGACGCCCACGTGGTGGCGAGCACGATCACGCACTATCCCACGTACGTGCGCTTCTTCTCCACCGCCGAGAAGCTGTCGCTGGGCGGCATGCCGTTCGTGGTGGCCACCGAGAAGCCCAGCCGGCGCGACGCGCTGGCGTACTATCGCGCCGTGGTGGAGCATTTCGGGCTGGAGGTGCGCCAGTACGAGCGGGTGCGGGCCATCGAGGGCACGCAGGGCGCGTTCCGGGTGCATACGCACTCCCGTGCCGGCGACGAGCGCGTGATCCGCGCCGGCGCCGTGGTCGTGGCCACGGGCTATTTCGGCTCGCCCAACAAGCTCGGCGTTCCGGGCGAGGACCTGCCGCACGTGGCGCACGAGTACCGCGAGGGGCACGAGGCGTTCCAGCAGGACGTGGTGGTGGTGGGCGGCGGGAATTCGGCGGCCGAAGCAGCGCTCGATCTGTGGCGCTCGGGAGCGCGCGTCACGCTCGTGCACTTTGGGCCCACGTTCGACAAGCGCATCAAGCCGTGGGTGCTGCCCGACTTCGAGAACCGAGTGCGGGAGGGGAGCATCGCGGTGCGGTGGGAGGCCCGCGTGGCCGCCATCGGGCCCGGCGCCGTGCTGGTGGCCACGCCGGCGGGCGAGGAGCGGGTGCCCGCGTCGCTGGTATACGTGATGACGGGGTTCGCGCCCAACCTCACGCTGCTGCGCGATGCGGGGGTGACCATCGACCCCGCCACCGGGGTGCCCGCCCACGACCCGGCCACCCTGGAGACCGATGTGCCGGGCGTATTCATCGCCGGCGTGGTGGTGGCCGGCTATGACGCCAACCGGGTGTTCATCGAGAACGGGCGCTACCATGGCGACCGGATCGTGGCCCGGCTCCTGGGACGGCCGGCGCCGGACAGCCCGCGGTTGAGCGCCGAGCTGGATTCCTGACGGACGGCGGATTCCGGGTTTAACTTCAGCTCTGAACGGTTGGCGGTTCGCGCGCGACGGTCCGCCGCGGCGCGCGGCCCGCCGCATACCGCCCACTGCCCATTCAGGGTTCTCTTTATTATGGCGACGAGTTCATATCCCGACGTGATGGAGAAGCTCGTGTCGCTCTGCAAGCGGCGCGGCTTCATCTTCCAGTCCTCCGAGATCTACGGCGGCACGGGATCGGTGTGGGACTACGGGCCGCTGGGCGTGGAGCTCAAGCGGAACATCAAGGATCGCTGGTGGAACGCGATGGTCCGCGCCCGCGACGACATCGAAGGGCTGGACGCCGCGATCCTCATGCACCCCAAGGTGTGGGAGGCGAGCGGGCACGTGGCCGGGTTCACCGATCCGCTCATCGACTGCCGCAACTGCAAGAAGCGGTTCCGCGCCGACGACGCCAGGATCAAGGGCACGCCGGGCACGCCCGACGCGCAGTGCCCCGCCTGCGGCATGAAGGGCACGCTGTCCGAAGCGCGGATGTTCAACCTGATGTTCAAGACGTTCATGGGGCCGGTGGAGGAGAGCGCGGCCGTGGTGTATCTGCGTCCGGAGACGGCGCAGGGCATCTACGTGAACTTCCTCAACGTCCAGCAGTCCACGCGCCAGAAGGTGCCGTTCGGCATCGCCCAGATCGGCAAGGCGTTCCGCAACGAGATCACGCCCGGGAACTTCATCTTCCGCACGCGCGAGTTCGAGCAGATGGAGATGCAGTTCTTCGTCGATCCCGAAGGCGACCACATGCAGTGGTTCGAATACTGGAAGGAGCAGCGCATGGCCTGGCACCGCGCGCTCGGGCTCGACGAATCGCGGCTGCTCTTCCACCAGCACACGCCCGAGGAGCTGGCCCACTACGCGCGGGCCGCGTTCGACATCCAGTTCGACTTCGGCGGCACGCTGGGTTTCCAGGAAATCGAGGGCGTGCACCACCGCGGCGATTTCGACCTGAGCCGGCACCAGGAGTTCTCGGGCAAGAAGCTCGAGTACTTCGACCAGCCCAACAACCGGCGGTTCGTGCCGTTCGTGGTCGAGACGTCGGTGGGCGCCGACCGCACGGCGCTGGCCGTGCTCGTGAATGCCTATCGCGAAGAAGCCGTGGAGGGCGAGACCGAGGGGCGCACGGTGCTGGCGCTGCATCCGTCGCTGGCGCCGATCAAGGCCGGCGTGTTCCCGCTCGTCAAGAAGGACGGGATGCCGGAGTTCGCCGAGAAGCTGGCCCACGACCTGCGCCGGTCGTTCCCCGTGTTCTACGACGAGTCGGGGGCCATCGGCCGCCGCTACCGCCGGCAGGACGAAGTGGGCACGCCGTGCTGCATCACCGTGGACGGCCAGACGATGGCCGACGGCACGGTGACCCTGCGCGACCGCGACACGCTCGTCCAGGAGCGCGTGGCCGCCGAGCGCGTGGGCGCGCTGATCGCGGAGCGCGCGGCCCGGTGAGCGCGCTCTCGCTCGACCGCCTGCGGCGCGATGGGCAGGCGTTCATGGAGGCGATCTCGCGCGAATACTATCTGGCGCATTCCGGCCAGAAGGCCACGGCCGAACTCCAGCCGCTGTACGCGCAGTACGGCGCGATCATGAGCGACGAATCGCTGGCCCTGGTGCTCGACGCGTTCCGCGCCGCCCCGCCGGACACCGAGGAGTATCGCGGCCTCCGGCAGCTGCTCGACTGGCAGGTGGAGTCGCAGGCGTCGCGCGAGCTGGCGGCGCTGGACGAGCGCGAGATCGCGTGGGAGAGCCACGCCGTGATCGCCACCCCCGGGGGCAGCGTGCCCTTCCAGCGCGTGGCCATCGACATCGCCAACTCCACCGACCGCGCCGAGCGGCTGGCGCTCGAGGCGGCGCGGGCCAAGCTCGTGGCCGCCGAATTGGCTCCGCTGCGCCTGGAGCGCTTCCAGCGCGAGCGCGAGATCGTGGAGGGGCTCGATCTGGGCGGCGGCTACAACGCCACGTTCGACCTGATGGCCGGCTTCTCGCTGTACGAGCTGCGCGCCGAGTGCGAGCGGTTCCTGCGCGATACGCGGTCGATGTGGGACGACGTGTACGCCGAGTTCGTGAAGCGCGGGTTGGGCATCCCGCCCGCCGACGCCACGCGCGCCGACGCCCTGGCGCTGATGCGGGCCCGCGAATTCGACGGCGGATTTCCGTGGAACGGCATGCAGGACCGCATCCTCGGCCAGGTGCGCGAGATGGGCATCGCGCCGGACGCCGACGGGCGGATCGTGTTCGACACCGGCGACCGCGAGGGCAAGCGGTCGCGCGCCTTCTGTTCGCCGGTGCGCGTGCCCGACGAGGTGTACCTGGTGCTGCGGCCCCACGGCGGGCAGAGCGACTGGAACACCTTTCTCCACGAACTCGGGCACGCGCTGCACTTCGCGTACACCGATCCGTCGCTGCCCTTCGAGTACCGGTGGATGGGCGACAACTCGGTCACCGAAGGCTACGCGATGCTGTTCGACCACATGATGCAGGATCCGCGCTGGCTGGCGCGGTACGCGTCGCTGAGCAAGGCCGACGCCCCCAGGTTCCTGCGCAGCGCCGGCTTCGAGGAACTGCAGTTCCTGCGGCGCTACTGCGCCAAGCTGATCTACGAGACGCACCTGTACGGCGGCGACGTGAGTTGGGGCGCGCTCCCCGATCTCTACGTGCAGCTGCTCACCGACGCCACCACGTTCCGCTACGCGCCCGCCGACGCGTTCGTGGACGTGGACGCGCGCTACTACTCGGCGCGCTACCTGCGCGCGTGGCAGCTCCAGGCGCTGCTCACCGAGACGCTCACCGCGCGGTTCGACGAGGACTGGTGGCGCAACCCCGCGGCCGGGCCGTGGATCGTGGGCCAGCTGTTCGGCCACGGACAGCGCGAACTGGCGCAGGAGCAGGCGCAGCGCGTGTCGGGCAAGGCGCTAAGCTTCGCGCCGCTGGTGCGCTCCATCGAGCGGCTGCTGGGGTAGTCTTCACCGCGCGGCATCGCGCCGAGGAGCGTCGTCATGTCCAGACCCACCGCCGTGATCACCGGCGCCTCGCGCGGCATCGGTCGCGCCATCGCCCGCACGCTCGCCGCCGACCACGACATCGTAGCCGCAGCCCGCTCCGCCGCCGAACTCGCGACGCTCGCCGCCGAGATCGAGACGTCGGGCGGCCGCTGCACGCCGCTCGTCCTGGACGTGACGGACGCCGCTGCCGTGGCGCACGCCCTGGCCGGCGTGCACGCCGACGTCCTGGTGAACAACGCCGGCGTCGGCATCCTCAAGCCGCTGCTCGAGCTCACGCCCCAGGAATGGCATCGCCAGGTGGACGTGAACTTCAACGCGCTCTACCACGTCACCCGCGCGCTGCTGCCCGGCATGGTCGCGCGTCAGCGCGGGCACGTGGTGATCATCGGGTCCATCGCCGGGCGGAGCGCGTTCCCCGGCGGCACCGCCTACGCGGCCACCAAGCACGCGGTGATGGGCTTTGCCGAGTGCCTGATGCTCGAGGTGCGCGACCAGGGGGTGAAGGTCTCGGTGGTGAGCCCCGGGGGCGTGGCCACGGCGTTCGGCGATGGCGATCCGGCGTCCAAGGGTTGGGCGCTCCGCCCGGACGACGTGGCGGCGGCGGTGGCCCATGTGCTGGCCACGCCGCCCAACGTGGTGGTGCACCGGGTGGAGATCCGGGCGCTGGCCAAGAAGGGCTAGCAGCCCGGTGGCCCGGACGGCCGGTCCGCCGGCGCTCGGCGGCCCATAAACAACCGTGTAAACAAACGTCTGGCAGCTTTTCCGCTCCTGTCGTACATTGACGCTGTGAGCCGGGCCCCCGCGATCTCAGGCGAGACACGCCTTCGCACGCCCGCAGAGGGCGTGGATTTCGGACTGCGCGAGCTGATGGCGGTCCGCGAGATCGTTCACGCCTTCCTCACCGCCGATCGCCCCGAAGAGGTCTTCCAGTTCGCGCTCGACCGGGTGAGCCCGGTGGTGGGCGCCACGTTCGCGTGCGTCTATCTGGTGGACGGCGCGTCGGAGCTGATGCGGCTGGCCGCCGCGCACAACTGGCCCGAGCAGTACACGCCCTTCCTGGGCGAGATGCGGGTGCGGCTGGGCTTCGGCCCCAGCGGCGAGGCGGCCAGCGAGCGCCGGGCCATCGAGGTCCCCGACATCTTCGCCGATCCCTCGCTCGAGGACTGGCAGGAGGTGGCCACCGAGCTGGGCTTCCGCTCCCTCGTCGCCCTCCCGCTGCAGACGGGGTCCGGGGTGCTCGGCACGGTCACGTTCTACTTCGGCGCCGCCGGCGGCCTCAGCGCCGAAACGCGCAGCCTGCTGCGCATGGTGGCCGATCAGATGGCGGCCACGGCGCAGAAGGCGCGGCTGATCGACGACCTGCGCCGCACCAATTCGGTGCTCGTGGACACCAACACCGAACTCGAACGCCAATACTCGGCGGCGCTCGAAGCGCGGCGGCTGCAGGATGAATTCCTGGCCAACATCTCCACGGAGTTGCGCGCGCCGCTGGCCGAGTTGGTCGGTTACATTTCGAGGGCACGGGCAGCGGACGCGCCACCCGACGCCGGCGCCGAGAGCCGGTCGATGGCGCAGGTGAAGGACGCCGGCGAGATGCTGCTGGCGCGCATCGCCGACCTGCTGGAGATCTCGGAGTTGAAGCGGGGCGGGGTGGAGCCGGCGGTGAGCGCGTTCGACGCGCGGGAGCCGATGCGCGAAGCATTGACGCTCACGGGCGGACGCCGCGACGGCGTGGCGCTGCAGAGCGTCGAGCCGGAGACGGCGCCGACGATGGCCAGCGATCGACGCCGCATCGTGCGGCTGCTGGCGGGACTGCTCGCCAACGCGTATGCCTTCACCGAGGCCGGCGAGGTGCGGACGGCGGTGGAGGTGCACGAGGACCGCGTGGTGTATCGCGTGGAGGACACGGGAGTGGGCATCCCGCTCGACGCGCAGCGCTACGTGTTCGACGAGTTCCGGCGGGCCGAGGGATCGGCGCCGCACGGGGGGCGGGCAGGGGCGGGCCTCGGGCTCGCGCTGGCGCGCCGGACGGCACGACTGCTGGGCGGAGACATCGTCCTGGTGAGCGCGCCGGGAGAGGGCTCGACGTTGCGCGTCGAGTTGCCGCTGGTGTACGAAGGGCCCGCCGAGCGGGCGCGGGGGGCCACGCCCCCCGGCAACAGAATCAACCCGGAATGACCGTCATGACTCCGTCACACGAGACGATGCAGGAATGCTTCACACCGCTGGCCGCCGCCGAGGTGCTGGCGCGGGCCGGGCAGTTCTTCGCGGGGCGCAATCCGCTGTACGCGGCGTTTCCCGACGAGCAGGGGCCTGGCTGGGCGACCTATCGCGGCCAGGGCGGCGAGGAGATCGTGATCGCTGCGGCGCCGGCGGACGGCGGCTCGCGCGTGACCGGCTCGTCGTACCTGTTCACCATGCAGCTGGCGCGGTTCTTCACCACGCTGCCGCCGATGGCGGCGCCGGCGGGGGTGGCATGACCGCGCCCTTCGCCACCCAGCTGCGCGCCCGGACGGACACGATCCGCCTCGGCATGCACGACGAGCGGACGATCACGATCCGCGTGGAGATGCCGGAGGTGTGGGACACGGTGCGCATCCAGGCGCCGCCCACCGACACGGTGGAGACGGTGAAGAAGCACGCCCTCACCGCGCTCTTTCCGCAGGCGCAGTACCACGAGGACTTCGTGGTCAAGCTGCACGGTTGGGAGATTCTCAACGAGCACGAGTCGCTGGCCGCCGCCGGCGTGGTCGATGGCGGAATCCTGCTGCTGACGTTCCGCCGCCGCCGCCCGCTGCGGTAGCGGCGCGGGCGGCGCAGGCGGAGCCGGGATGTCGCTCGCGTACATATCGCACTCCGACTGCGGCCGCCACGACACGGGGTGGGGACACCCCGAGCACGTGGGGCGGCTGCGCGCCATCCCGCGCGCGCTGCGCGACGACCCCGATCTGTTCCACGCCGCCCAGCACGTCGAGGGGCGGCACGCCACGGTGGACGAGCTGCTCCTGGCGCACGACGCGGCGTACGTGGAGCAGGTGCGCCGGCTGGCCGAGCGCGGCGGCGGCCGTCTGGATGCCGACACGGTGGCGAGCGAGGGCTCGTGGGCTGCCGCGACCGCCGCCGCCGGCTGCGTGCTCGACGGCGTGGACATGGCGTTCGACGGCCGGGCCACCCGCAGCTTCTCGGCCGTGCGTCCGCCGGGCCACCACGCGCTGCGCGATCGCGCCATGGGGTTCTGCCTGTTCGGCAACGTCGCGATCGGCGCCCACTATGCGCGCCGCCGGCACGGCGCCGAGCGCGTGCTGATCGTGGACTGGGACGTGCACCACGGCAACGGCACGCAGGCGTTGGTGGAGCAGACGGCCGACATCCGCTTCGTGTCCATGCACCAGTGGCCGTGGTACCCGGGCACGGGGGCGGCCGACGATCGCGGGCCCCACGGGAACGTGTGGAACGTGCCGATGCCGGGCGGGCTCGCGGCGGCGCGGTACGTGGAGGCGCTGCTCGGGGCCGTGGACCACGCGGTTCGCGGCTTCACCCCCGATCTCGTGCTGATCTCGGCGGGATTCGACTCGCTGGCCGGCGATCCGCTGGGCGGATTCACGCTGGAGCTGGGCGATGTGACGCTGCTCACGCGCGCCGTGGCGGAGCGGGCCGACGCCTGGTGCGGCGGGCGGGTGGTGAGCGCGCTCGAAGGCGGCTACGTGCCCGACCGCCTGGGCGCGGCCTGCGTGACGCACCTGCGGGCGCTCGCGTGATGCGGGCAGGGCGTGGCCATGCTATGTTTTGAATCCACTCAACCCGTCCGTCGCCAGGATCCGCGGAGCGCGTAGCATGTTCTGTCCAGAGTGCGGCACCTGGAATCGCACCTCCGCCGACACGTGCACCCGCTGCAGCGCGCCGCTGCCCGAGTTGGACCGGGCGCCCGCCGAGAAGCCCAGCGAGACCATCTCGGCGCTGCGCCAGGCCACGGGCAGCCGGTATCGCGTGATGCAGCGGCTGGGTGGCGGCGGCATGGCCGACGTGTTCCTGGCCGACCACGCGCAGCTCGAGCGGCCGGTGGTGATCAAGGTTCTGCACGCGCATCTCGCCAAGGACGCCGAGATGATGGAGCGGTTCCGCCGCGAAGCGCAGGCGGCCGCCCGGCTCGTGCATCCGCACATCTGTCCGGTCATGGACAGCGGCAGTCTGGGCACCACGGTGTTCACCGTCATGCCGTACCTCTCGGGCGGGTCGCTGTCCGACCGCATCGCGCGCCGCAAGATGGTGGATCCGGTGGAGGCGGCCACGGCCATCGCCCAGGTGGCCACGGCGCTCGACTACGCGCATCGCCGCGGCATCGTGCACCGCGACATCAAGCCCGACAACGTGCTGTTCGACGAGGACGGCAACGCGATGCTCACCGACTTCGGCATCGCCGAGGCGCGGAACCAGGGACGGCTCACGGCGTCGGGGCGGGCCATGGGCACGCCGCACTACATGTCCCCCGAGCAGGCCATGGGCAAGCTCGTGGACGGCCGAAGCGACGTGTACGCGCTGGGCATCGTGCTGTACGAGGCGGTGCTGGGATTCCCGCCGTTCGACGGGCCCGATGCATTCTCGGTGGGCTACAAGCAGGTGCACGAGCAGCCGGTGGCGCCCGACCAGGTGGACTCGCGCGTGCCGCCGGCGCTGTCGGCGATCATCATGCAGTGCCTGGCCAAGGGGCCGAGCGGGCGGTATCAGCGGGCCAACGATCTGGCCGACGCATTGATCGCCTACATCAACGGCCTGCCGGGCCATGACGACGCGCACCGCTCGGCCTGGGTGGCGCGCCACTCGGCGGGAGCGCCGCCGCGGTGATGCGCCTGTCCTACGAGCCGGTCACGGTGCACACGGCGCATCCGTTCGTGATCGCGCGCGGCGGCGCCAGCGAGTATGCGCGAGTGCGGGTGCGCCTTGTGGACCGCGACGGCGCCGAAGGGATGGGCGAGGCGGCGCCGAGCCCGTTCTACGGCGAGACGGCGCAGACCGTGGTGGCGGCGCTCGAGAAGCTGCGCCCGGTGGTCGAGGCGGCCGAGGCGTGGGCGCTGGAGGATCTGGAGCACGCGCTGTTCCGCGCGCTGCGCGGCAACGCGGCGGCGCGCATGGCGATCAGCGCCGCGATGCACGATCTCGTGGGCAAGCGGCTGGGCGTGCCGTTGTACCGCCTGTGGGGGCTCACGCCGGCCGCGGCGCCGCCGTCGAGCTTCACGATCGCCATCGCGCCCACCGAGGAGGAGCTGGTGCGGCGCGTGGAGCAGGCCGCCGCGTATCCGGTGCTCAAGGTGAAGTTGGGCACCGATCGCGACGACGAGATCGTGCGCACGGTGCGCGGCGCGGCGCCGGGCAAGGTGATCCGCGTGGACGCGAACGCCGCGTGGACGCCCAAGCACGCGCTGGCGATGATCGAGCGACTGGCCCGCTACGGCGTGGAGTTCGTGGAACAGCCGCTGCCGCCCGAGGATCTGGAGGGGCTGCGCTTCGTGCGCGAACGCTCGGCGCTGCCGATCATCGCCGACGAGTCGTGCGTCACGGCCGCCGACATCCCGCGGCTGGCCGGCGCCGTGGACGGCATCAACATCAAGCTCGCCAAGTGCGGGGGATTCCGCGAAGCGCACCGCATGATCGCCACGGCGCGCTCCCACGGCATGCGCGTGATGATGGGGTGCATGATCGAGACCAGCCTCGGCATCACGGCGGCGGCGCATCTGGCGCCGCTGCTCGACGACGCCGACCTCGACGGCGCGGCGCTGCTGGCCGACGATCCGCACGTGGGGGCGACCATCGAGGGCGGCCGCATCGCGATCCCCGACGCGCCCGGCCTGGGAGTGCGGCTGCGCGGCGCGTGACGCCCCGCGCCGCGGCACGCGCCGCATGCTGATCTCGGTCGCCCTCCCGCTGCCGCTGTTCCGCGAGTTCACCTACGCCGTGCCCGACGCGATGGCGGGGCGCGTGGGGGTGGGGTCGCGCGTCGTCGTGCCGGTGCGCGGCCGCCGGACGATCGGCCTCGTGGTGGGGCTGGCCGAGCCCACGCCCGAGTTCGTGCCCAAGGACATCCTCGCCGCGCCCGACGACGCGCCGGTGGTGCACGAGAATCTCCTCGACCTGGCGCGCTGGATGTCGGAGTACTACGTGGCGCCGCTGGGCGTCGTGCTGCGCACGATGCTGCCCGCGGCGCTGTCGGCCGTGCGGGCGCCCGAGCCGTCGCGCAAGGAGCGGCGGGTGGCGCGGCTGGCGCGCGAACTGCCGTCGCTGCTCGAGCGCGACGCGCTGTTCAAGCGCGCGCCCAAGCAGCGGGCCGTGTACGAGCTGCTGGAGTCGCTGGGCGGGCGGGCGCCGGTGGAGCACCTGGTGGGGCAGCTCGGCGCCTCGGCGTCGGCGATCGCGGCTCTGGTCAAGCGGGGGATCGTCTCCATGGAGCAGGAGGTGGTGGAGCGCGATCCGTTCGCCGCGCGGCCGTCGCCCACGCAGGGGCCGCACGACCCCACGCCGGCGCAGCGCGCCGCGGTGCAGGCGCTCTGCGCGGCGGGCGGGGGCGAGTCGTTCGTGCTCCACGGCATCACGGGCAGCGGCAAGACGCTGGTGTACGTGGAGTTCCTGCGCAGGGTGGTGGACGAGTGGGGGAAGACGGCGATCGTGCTCGTGCCCGAGATCGCGCTCACCCCGCAGACCGTGGGCCGCTTCCGCGCCGTGTTCGGCGACCGCATCGCGGTGCTCCACAGCGGGCTCAGCGACGGCGAGCGGTACGACGCCTGGCTGGCGCTGTCGCGCGGCGACAAGCGCATCGCCGTGGGCGCGCGGTCGGCGGTGTTCGCGCCGCTCGACAACCTCGGGGCGATCATTCTCGACGAGGAGCACGAGGCCACGTACAAGCAGGGCGAGACGCCGCGCTATCACGCCCGCGAGGTGGCGCTGATGCGCGCCCGGCGCGACGGCGCGGTGGTGGTGCTGGGCAGCGCCACGCCGAGCCTGGAGAGCTGGCAGAATGCCCTCGCCCACCGGCATCATCTGCTCCGCCTGCCCGACCGCGTGGGCGGCGGCGTGCTGCCCGACGTGCGCGTGGTGGACATGCGGCGGCCCGATCCCAAGACGCATCCGCGGCGCCTGTCGACGGAGGAGGCGGCGCTGCGCTACGTGCTCAGTGAGCCGCTCGAGGCGGCGATCGTCGACCGGCTCTCGCGCGGCGAGCAGAGCATCCTCCTGCTCAACCGGCGCGGCTACGCGTCGTTCGTGCAGTGCGACGCCTGCGGCGACGTGGCGTCGTGTCCCAACTGCAACGTGAGCCTCACCTACCACCGCGTGCCCGAACGCCTGGTGTGCCACTACTGCCAGTACGCGGAGCCCATGCGCGCGGCGTGCCCCAAGTGCGGCGGCCTGGTGCTGCGCGGCAAGGGCCTGGGCACGCAGCAGGTGGAACGGCTGCTCGTCGACCGCTACCCCACGGCGCGCGTCGCCCGCATGGACATGGACACGACGAGCGGCAAATGGGCGCACGCCGAGATTCTCGATCGCGTGGAGCGCGGCGAGGTGGACATCCTGCTCGGCACGCAGATGATCGCCAAGGGGCTCGACTTTCCGAACGTCACGCTGGTGGGGGTGGTGGACGCCGACACCGGCATCAACATGCCGGACTTCCGCGCGTCGGAGCGCTGCTTCCAGCTGGTGAGCCAGGTGGCGGGGCGCGCCGGCCGCGGCGTCAAGCGCGGCCAGGTGTTCGTGCAGACGCGCGTGCCCGAGCACCACGCCGTGCAGTGCGCGGCAACGCACGACTACGAGAAGTTCGTGGCGCAGGAGCTGGACGGACGGCGGAGTCCCCCGTATCCGCCCTTCTCGCGGCTGGCCAACGTGATCGTGAGCGGCCTCTCCGAGGCGGCCACGGTCGAGCTGGCGCAGTCGGCGGGGGCGTGGCTGCACGCGCTGGTGGCGCGGCGCGAGCCCGGCGTGCTGTCGATCATCGGGCCGGCGCCCTGCCCGGTGGACCGGGTCAAGCAGCGGTGGCGCTGGCACTTGCTGCTCAAGTCGCCGCAGGCCGGGGCGCTCACGCGGGTGTGCCGATACTTCGCGTCCCGATTCCCGGTGCCGTCGCAGTCGGGCATGCGGATCATCATCGACCGGGACCCCGTCTCGCTGCTGTAAAGGGGGCGGTGAGCTTGTTCGGCCTCTCCCCCCCCGTCATCTTTCGGGGGTGATCATCATCCCGCCCCCGAATCTGGCCGCGCCGGAGCTCGCCGATGCGCCCGACGCGCGATTCGTGCCGGCGCCGGCGGACGGCGTGGTGCCGGACGGGTTCTTCTCCACCACCAACCTCCCCACGTACGCCCGCATCGGCGGCGCCTGGCGTTCGCCGCGCGAGCCGCGGATGGACGCGGCGCTGGTGCTCGACACGGCGGGCGAGCTGTGGGCGCGCGAGATGCGGCGCGTGCGACAGGGCGAGTTGGTGGCGGTGGGCCGCGCCGAGAACGGGAGCGAAGGGATCTTCGTGTACGAGCACGCGCTGGCGCAGGGCGGGCAGGAAGGCGAGTTCCAGTTCATGTCCAGCGCCGTGTCGCGCGAGAAGCCCATCGACTACGCGCTGATGGCGCGCATCCTGCTCGAGGAGCGCGACCGGGGCGGATACCCGGTGTGGGTGGCGGGACCGGCGCTGGTCCACGCTCGCGCCCGCGCCGACCTCGTGTGGTTCATCGAACACGGGTTCGTGGCCGCGCTGCTGGCGGGGAACGCCGTGGCCGCGCACGACATCGAGGCGTCGATCTACGGCACCACGCTCGGCATGACGGGCGGCGGCATCCCCACGCAGGGCGGACATGGGCTGCACATGCGCGCCATCAACAGCGTGCGCGCGGCGGGTTCGATCAGGGCGGCGGTGGAGCAGGGGATCGTGACCGACGGCATCATGCGGGCCTGCGTGCTGCACGACGTGCCGTTCGTGCTCGCGGCGTCCATCCGCGACGACGGCCCGCTGCCCGAGGTGATCACCGACATGCTCAAGGCGCAGGACGCCATGCGGCGCCACACGATCAAGGCCACGATGGCCATCCTGATCGCCTCGGCGCTGCACGGGATCGCCACCGGCAACATGCTGCCGGCGTTCGTCACCGAGCCCGACGGCACGATGCGCGAGCTGCCCACGATCTGCGTGGACTCGTCGGAGTTCGTGGTGAGCAAGCTCAAGGATCGCGGCACGCACCAGGCGTTCGGCGTGGTCACCAATGCCCAGGATTTCATGCACATCATGCGACTGTACGTGGAACGGGAACTCGACGCGCGCCGCGTGGCCGCCGTGGCCGAGGCCGCGGGAGCGCGATGATTCCCACCGAGACGCGCGAGCGATTCATTCTGGCGCTCACCGAGCAGATGCCGGGCGCCGACATCTTCGAGGTGCACTTCTTCTCGGCGCGGCGGGTGGGGGGCGTGGAGAGCGGCGTGGCCGTGATCGCGGCGCGGATGCCGGAGCCCGCGCCGCCGGTGGATGAGCCTGCGGCCGGAGCCGGCGACGCGAACGCCGGCGACGCCGGGGCCGACGCCGAGGAATCGCCGTACGCAGCGGAGCCCGCGCTTCCCGAGCGATACACCGTGTACAGCGCGTCGTACCGGCACACCCTCAAGGGCCCGGAGCGGGGCCGCTGGGAGGTGTCGGTGAAGGCCGAGGCCGACGCGCCGCTGGTGACGGTGGACCAGGTGGTGCGTGGCGTGCAGCGCCGCGCCGAGGACGCCGAGGAAGTGGATCGCATGACGGGCGACGACATCCGCGCCATCGTCCTCGCTCACCAACCGGCGGCCGGCTAGCGCCATGGCGCCCGGGAACGAGATCGGCCTCGTGGTGGCGTTCGTGGCCGGGCTGGTGAGCTTCATCTCGCCCTGCGTGCTGCCGCTGGTGCCGAGCTACCTCACGTTCATCACCGGCATCTCGTTGGAGGACGTGCAGTCGTCGCGGCGGTTCGCGCTCCTGCACGCCTTCCTGTTCGTGATCGGATTCTCGATCGTGTTCGTGACCATGGGCGTGGCAGCGAGCGCCCTCGGGCGCCTGCTGCTCGTGCACCGCGAATGGGTGGCGCGCGTGGGCGGGGTGATCATCATCCTGTTCGGGCTGTACCTGGTGGGCGCGTTCAACCTGCCGTTCCTGGGCCGGGACACGCGGGTGCACCTGCGCAACAAGCCGCTTGGCTATTTCGGCACGGTGATCGTGGGCATGGCGTTCGGCGCCGGGTGGTCGCCCTGCCTGGGCCCGATCCTGGGGTCGATCCTGACGTTCGCGGCCACGGCGGGCGACGCCGGGCGCGGCGCGGTCCTGCTCACCGCCTACTCGGCGGGCCTCGCGGTGCCGTTCCTCATCTCGGCGGTGGCGCTCGAGGAGCTGATCGTGTTCGCGCAGCGCAATCGCGCCCGGCTGGCGTGGCTCACCAAGGCGTCGGGCGTCCTGCTCATCGTGGTCGGCGTGCTACTCGTGAGCGGCTACCTCACCGTGCTCACCGGCACGCTGCAGAAGATGACGCCCGACTTCATTCTCAAGCGGATGTAGGTGCGGCAGGCGGGCATCAGGATCGCAGGGCTTTCTACAGGATGCTCCCGATTTAACGGATGCTTCGGAACAAGAGAGGGGGCTTCGGCGGGAAGATCTCTCCGCCGGAGCCCCCGGATCTTTATCCGGAGCATCCGTCCAATCCGGAGCATCCGGCCGAACCTCTCCGTTCCTGATGCCCGCTACGCCGGCTCGACGGACGCGTCGAGCGACTCCTCGAGCTGCTGGCGGTTGAGCAGCGACCAGTAGCGTCCCCCGGCCGCGATCAGGCGCTCGTGCGGGCCCTGTTCCACCACCCGCCCCTCGTCGAGCACCACGGTGAACGTCGCGTCGCGGATGGCCGACACGCGGTGCGAGGCGATGAGCGCCGTGCGTCCGGCGAGCGTGGTGCGCAGCGCGCGCAGGATCTCGGCTTCGGTGTGCGTGTCCACGGCGCTCAGCGCGTCGTCGAGCAGCACCACGGTGGGCTTGCGCGCCAGCGCCCGCGCCAGCGCGGCCCGCTGCTTCTGGCCGCCCGACAGGTTGATCCCGCGCTCGCCCAGCATCGTGTCGTAGCCGTCGGGGAGGGCCTCGATCGTCGTCGTGAGCTGCGCCACCGACGCCGCCCAGTCGCGCGACGCGTCGTCCGGCGCGCCGTAGTCGAGGTTACGCCCGATCGACTCGCTGAACAGGAAGCTCTCCTGCGGCACGTAGCCGATCTCGCGGCGCCAGGCGTCGAGGTCGAGCGCGGCGAGCGGCACGCCGTCGATGAGGATCTCGCCTTCCTGCGGGTCGAACACGCGCGGGACGAGATCGAGCAGCGCGCTCTTGCCGCTGCCGGTGGCACCCACCACTCCCACCGTCGCCCCCGCGGGCACCGTGAAGCTCACGTCGCGCAGCACCCAACGGGGCGCGGCGTCGTCCGCCACGGGATAATGGAACCCGACGCGCCGGAACTCGATCGTCCGTCCGGTGGCGGCGGCCGGCAGCGGCCGCGGCGCGGCCGGCGACACGATCGTCGGCTCGGCGTCGAGCACGTCGAGCAACCGCCCCATCGACGCCGCGCCGCGGTGGAACAGATTGGTCACGAAGCCGAGCGCGATCAGCGGCCAGGTGATCATCCCCAGGTACAGGCCGAAAGCGACGAAC
>Ga0307374_10000451_pt1 | contig 79426 bp, 75 predicted proteins | sample OX3MG_FD_202532 | JGI IMG/M metagenome (GOLD analysis project Ga0307374, IMG submission 202532) | Soil microbial communities from Risofladan, Vaasa, Finland - OX-3 | ecosystem: Environmental > Terrestrial > Soil > Coastal area > Acid sulfate soil | place: Finland: Risofladan, Vaasa | collected... | reverse complement strand
AATTTTCCGATTGCGTTTTCGGTGGCGGGAGGCGATACAGCGTCAGCGCTGGCTGCGGGGAATCCCGTGGTGGTGCGGGCGCACGCGGCGCATCCGGGCACGGCGGAGATGGTCGGGCAGGCGATTCAACGCGCGGTGAAAGAGGAGGGCTTGCCTGAAGGGATTTTTTCACTGCTGTTCGATGCGGGAACAGAAGTGGGGTTGGCGCTCGTCAATCACGCTGCCATCAAGGCCGTTGGATTCACAGGATCGAAGAATGGAGGACGCGCGCTGATGGATGCGGCAGCGGCGCGTCCGGAGCCGATTCCGGTGTTTGCCGAAATGAGCAGCACAAATCCCGTTTTCATTCTGCCAGGAGCGATGAAAGAAAGAGGCGCTGAAATCGCGAAGGGAGTGCACGCCTCCGTGACGCTGGGGGCCGGACAGTTCTGCACGAAGCCCGGAGTTGTCGTGGTGGGGAATGACGCATCCGCGCGTGAATTTGCCACCAGTGTGCGCGAGTTGATGAAGACGAGCGGCGAGTTCACGTTGTTGACGTCGAGAATCCATGAGGCCTATCGCGCGGGGGTTGTCGCCAGGAGCCGCGAAGATAAAGTCCGGCAAGCGCCGCGTGGTGGCGAGGATGCGACGTCAAGTGGCTTTCGGGTGGGTACGGCGCTTTTCGAAACCGATGCGCCTGCGTTTATCGAGAATGAAGATTTACAGTCCGAGATTTTCGGACCCTCCACATTGATCGTCCGCCATGATTCCCGTGACGAACTCCTGGCCATTGCGCGAGGGCTGGAAGGACACTTGACGGCTACGCTGCACGGCACCGAGAACGACCTGCGCGAGTTTGCGGACCTGGTTGCGATACTTGAGACCAAAGTTGGAAGATTGATTTTCAACGGATATCCAACCGGCGTGGAAGTTTGCCATGCGATGGTGCATGGAGGGCCTTATCCGGCGACGTCCGATGGGCGTTCGACTTCGGTGGGGACGCAAGCGATTTATCGCTTCGCGCGGCCTGTGTGTTATCAGGACTTTCCCAATACGGCGCTTCCCGATGAGCTGAAGAATGAAAATTCTCTGCGAATCTGGCGGCTGGTTGATGGACAAATGACGCGAGACGACTCGACGGCGGCGGCCGGCGCAAAATCAGTCTGAGCGGAGCGCACCGTCTGGAAGTGATGACGGAAGCTGCGATGTTTGGGTGTTCCCGATCTCGCGAAACCATACTCGCCGATGGGTGCCGTGGTGGTATCATGCACCGCAGTGTTCGGTAGCGACGCGAATGTCCAGGAATGCGAAAGCCTGCGGGCCCAGGCGCCGAGATGGACGTGCAGGAATGTCCAATGATTGCACGATTAGGCCTTGCGTTGAACTGGAATGCACTTTTTGTGAATCACCACACGGCTATGGCAGTCCTGGCGCTAGCGGCAGTCTTTGCCTCCGGATTCTTTGATGCTGTGATTCTCAAGAAAAAGGACTGGGCTTGCGCGACATGGTTTTTGGGTCTCGCGTCGCTTACCGCTTGGATTGCCTATTCGTGGACGACCGCTTCTATCCTTGCGGGGGTGGTGGTATTTGTGTTTGGACTAGCGCTGATGACTCTTTATTATCGACGCGTGTCCGGCACGCACGGACGGACCAAATGAGAACAGAATAGTCTGCCCGGGCGTTCCCTTGACAGGGCCAGTCTAGTCAATTACCGAAAAATAGACCGCAAAACTACCGGAGAACGGCGAAGCACGTGACATTCACACTGCTCGACTGGACTGCAATTTTAGGTTACCTAGTCATTACACTCCTTTTGGGACTTTATTTTCGGCGACGCTCGGGGAAGAGCACGGAGGATTATTTCGTCTCGGGACGCAGAGTGTCGTGGTGGCTGGCGGGAACGTCGATGGTGGCGACGACGTTTTCGGCGGACACGCCATTGCTCGTCGCTGGAATCGTCTACACGCAGGGAATCGCGGGGAATTGGATTTGGTGGGCCTTCTTGCTTTCCGGAATGATGACCGTATTTCTTTTCGCGAAGCTGTGGCGGCGGTCGGGATTGATGACGGACGTGCAATTCGCGGAGATGCGATATGCAGGCAAGCCGGCGGCGTTTCTGCGCGGATTCCGCGCGGTTTATCTTGGACTGTTGATGAATTGCCTGATCCTCGGCTGGGTGACGAAAGCAATGATCCTGATCATTGGCACGACGATGGGGCCAACGATGCAGGGGTGGCCAGTTTTCACAGGATTCGTGAACTGGCTGAGTCAAATTCTTGGTCCAGCGTTTGCCGGCACGAACGGGCAAGCGCTGGCGATCTGCATTTTCTTTCTGATTCCATTCACGGGGATTTACGTTTCACTGGGCGGATTGTGGGGCGTGCTGTGGACGGATTTGTTCCAGTTCGTGCTGAAAATGGGAATCGTGATCGTCGTGGCATATTACGGCGTGATTGCGGCAGGCGGCATCGGTCCGATGACGGCAAAGATCGAAGCCATGCGCGCCGTGAACGGCGGATCGGATCCACTGGCGTTTTTTCCGGATTTCTCGCGCGGTTTTTCGAGCGAGGCGCTGTGGACGCTGCCGGTGATTACTTTTGTGGTGTATTTGGGAATCCAATGGTGGGCATTCTGGTATCCGGGGGCGGAGCCGGGCGGAGGGGGATACATCGCGCAGCGCATTTTCAGCGCGCGCAACGAGCGCGAGGGGCTGTATTCCGTCTTGTGGTTCAACATCGCGCAATATGCAGTGCGTCCGTGGCCGTGGATTTTCACGGCGCTGGCGGCGATTGTGCTGTATCCGGGGCTGACGCACCCGGAGACGAGTTACATGCTGATCGTCACGAACCATGTGCCGCACGCGCTGCGCGGAATCATTCTGGCGGGATTTCTGGCTGCGTTCATGTCCACGATCGCGACGCAGCTGAACTGGGGTACATCGTACCTGGTTGAAGATGGTTACCGGCGATTCATCCGGCGCAGCGCGAGCGAGCGCCATTACGTGTATGTTTCTCGCGCGGTGACGCTGCTTCTAGTTGTCGTGACGGGATATGTTTCCGCGCATCTGGCATCGATTCTCTCTGGCTGGCAGGACGTGCTGGAGCTGGGAGCGGGAACCGGCAGCGTGTACCTGCTGCGATGGTATTGGTGGCGCATTAATGCGTGGAGCGAAATTTCCGCGATGGCGACCTCGCTGGTGGTGGTGCTGGGAGTGCGCTCCGAACGGGTGTCGCTCTGGCTTGTGCACCGGCCGGAGCTTTTCGTTGGCTCAGGCTCAGTGGTTTTTGCAAAGACGGCATTGACGGCGACGCTGGCCACTTCGCTTGTATGGATCATTGTGACGCTGCTGACCAAACCTGAGCCGGACGCGAAATTGCTGGCGTTCTACCGCAAGGTGCGTCCGCAAATCACCGGGTGGCGGCCAGTCGCCGCGCAAGCTCCCGAAATTCCGCAGACGCACGGCCTAGCGCGCAATTTATGGTGCTGGGTTCTTGGTTGCGCTATGACGTACGGGGCGCTATTTGGCGTCGGGAAATTGCTTTTGCGCCACTGGGGCTCGGGAACGTTCTTGATTCTGCTGGCGCTCGTGACCGCGTGGCTGATCTACTTGGAACTAAGCCGCACTTTCGCGGAGGAGCCAACGGTTACTTAGAATGGCGGTGTTCCGATTGACCAAAATCAGCGATGCCGACACGCACGATGGTCTGGTGAGCGTCTTTGTTCTCTTCCGGTGAGGCACGCAAGTTCTTTTTTTGCTTTTCCGCGCTGGCATTTCCCGCGGACGGAGGCTCCTCTGCCCAGATTCCGTACACACGGCCATTGAAGGCGGCGAGGCCCGTGTAGTCACCGATAAAATCGCCATGGGATTGGAATGGCTTCTGCGTCCAGGCATAGTTCTGAAAATTACGCCCGCCGTCGGTGGAGCGAGCAAGGGTGACAGTCGTCTTTTTATTCTCGGGATCGTTGCGGCGGTCGTAAAATGTGACATAAGCGGCGCCCGTCACTGGATCAACCGCAAGCCATTGAAAAAACTGGTCGCATCCGTCATGAAGAACGTCCGAGTTCACGCGAACGGCGGAGGACCAGGACACCCCACCATCTTCAGAAGTTGAGACAAAAATATCCACGTCGCCATTGCGGTAGTCGCTCCAGGAGACGAAGAGACGCCCGCTCTTTGGATCCAGCGCAAGCTGCGGAAAGCCGTTGGCGCGATCCACGCTGGAGATTTTGAAGTAAAGAGGTGCAACGTCGAGGACCTCTTTTGAAGGAGCAAATGTTTTGCCGCCGTCCTTCGAATAGGTGAACGCAATATTGTCGCCGTCCGTCCAGGCGACATAGAGCGTGCCATTTGGCGCGACGGCTCCAGTAAATCCCTCCACCGCGCCATTATCATCGCGAGGAAGGCCCTGGTGCGAACTGATTTCCACGGGCGCTGACCAGGTATCGCCATCATCGGTAGAGCGTGAAAACAAAATCACGGATTTGTCGAGCGTGAATTGCGTCCAGCCAACATAGAGATTACCGGCATTGGGACTTTGCGGATTGGTGTCAGCGACGATGTAGGGCTTATCTTCGAAGGGAATGTTGGGTTCGGTGGAATGCGAGATGACGATCGAGGCCTTGGCGTTCCATGTCTTGCCGCCGTCGTCCGAGCGACGAACGAAAATACCGTTACGAGTTGCGTCGTGCGCCCAGTAATTCTCCGTGCCAAGCTTGTCGAAGGAGATGTAGCAGAGCAGCGCATGGCCTTTGTTGTCGAAAGTAACGGAGACGTCGCCTGAAACAGCGTAATCCTCAGGAGCTGTTCCAGAAGTCAATGTCCAGTGCGCTCCGGCATCGGTGGAATAAGCTGCGCTAGCGCGAATCTGGTAGGCCGCGACTACCTGTTGCGGATTGTTTGGGTTCACGGCAATTGAGGGTTCGTTGAAAAATCCAGAGTGCGAAGTGAGGTCAGTGAGGCGCGAGGCCGGGACGGAGGGCAACGTCTGAGCTATGGCATAGGGCGCCAGCGCAACGAAAAACATGAAAGTTGCGAGAGACAGTGATGTGCCACCCGAGACGATGCGATATCGCAGGGCTCGGGCATGAACGTACGTGCGCATGGATCTCCTCCGACATTTTGTGCACAAGGACAATCTCTATCATCGACAGAAGACAATCTAATGGTTGAAAAAGAAAACCTGAGGATGTGCGTCGGCAGGGGACAGGGAAATCGCCCGAATCTGCGTCGGCGACACAAGATAGAACGCGAATTGCGACGGAAGAAGGGGAGGCGAGCTTACGGATATAGTGCCGCGCCCATTCGCACCGACAGTGTACGTTGCTTTGAGGGCCAAATTCGAACTCGGGATTCCCGTAACTCCCGCCTCGTCCAGTTTTCCGGTGATGTTCCCCGCACCATCGGACAAAATGGAGCCGACAAAATCATTCGATGCTTTGTCCGACGTACTGGGCGTGCCAGCCGAAGGCGGACCGAAACTGAAGTAGCTGGCAAAGGACGCGGCATTATAGGGACCAAGGGTTTGCGGCTCGACGATACCCGAGGAAGCAGCCGGATCCTGCCCAATAATGAAAGCTTGATTTTGCGCGACAAGATAGAGCACTGCGAGCTGGTTGCCGAGACCACTGGTGGTGGCGCGCCCGTTCGAAGCAACGGAGTAGGAGCCGCTGGCGCTTGCGTTCGAGGTGATTGTTCCACCGTCGTTGGCATCGAGGGTAGAACTGATACTCGTGGCCCCGTTCGCAGTAAGCAAGCTCGCGAGGACGCTGGCATTGCCGGACGAATCGAGTCCTGTAGCCGTGACGACGCTCGAACCGTCGAGCGAAGTTGCATCGAAGGACGGCTGAGTTTGCAGGAGGGCTTCGCCAATGGTCATTGGGTTCGTCTGGCTGACGGGATCCATGCCGAGGAAAAGCACGTCAGACGGCGTGATCATATAGAACACCAAATTCAGAGTGGTGGGAGTGGGCAAAGTAAGGCTTGCTGCGCCGCGACCGTTCTGCGCCAGAAGAAATGAGCCGGTTACGCCATTCAGATTTGTTCCCAGAGTTCCGGCGAAATTCGTGTCCACGTTTCCGTTATTGAACAGGCTATTGCCGTCGGAATGGAAAACGCCAGCCAGAGTGTCACGCTTACCCGATGAATCGGTTCCCACGAATTCGAAGGCATAGTTTCCGCTAAAGTTTTGCGGAGTGAAATTGGAGATGGTTTGCTTTCGCAGAATGCCCGTGCCGTGAGTTCCTGTATTGTCCGCCTCGATGAATTGGGCGTTGCCGTTGCCGTCGAGAGCAAACTGGTAGGTGGAAGCGACAGAGGCTGAGTTCAGCGTAAAGCTCCCGCGACCATCTGACCCGATGGTGTAGGTTCCAGCGACCGTGGTGTTCTGAACAGGACCCGGCCCATTGTTTTGAGTCGAGCCGGTAGGGTTGTTGTTGTTGCTGTCCTCGGATCCGAAGATACCGCCTGTTCCGTTTGCGGCGATCGTCCCGCCGAGCACGACTGGGCCCGAGGAATTAGATCCGCTGAAGACAAACACGTAGTTGCCATTGAGCAGCGCATTGTTGTTTGCCGAGCTGATGATGGTAAGAGTCAAAGATGCCGAGGCGCTTTGCGGTGTGGGTTCTGAATCGGTGACTTGCACGGTGAAAGTATTGGCAGAAACGGCCGTCGGCACTCCAGAGATTACACCCGTCGAGGAATTAAGGTTCAATCCGGAGGGCAAGATTCCTCCGGTCAATTTCCAAGTGAAGGGCCCGACGCCGCCACTCACGCGGAGCTGCTGGCTATAAAGAGTAGCCGTGTTCGCCTGTGGGAGCGAAGTGGTAGTGATGGCGAGGGGATTTGGAGTGCCGACCGTCAGGCTCAATGCCTGAGTAGCGGTCTGGGGTTGCTGATTGGGAGGCAGCAGCGCGGAATCAGTCACTTTAACCGTGAAAGGAAACGCCCCTTGAGTAGTGGGTGTCCCGGAGATTTGCCCAGTAGTCGTATTCAACGAAATGCCGGGCGGCAGAGCGCCGGCAGTAATGGCCCAGGTAAGGGGTGGTACGCCTCCGGAGGCTGCCAAGGGGGAATTGTAGAGGCTTCCTTGTGCGGCATTCGGAAGGGAAGTCGTGACAATCGACAAGGGAGGCGCAGGCACGATGATGATGGTGTACGACTGTGACGCGGTGAGTGGCGGATTCCCTTGATCAGTTACCAGTACAGTGAAATTGAACGTGCCTCCATTGGATGTTGATCGGCCGGAAATTAGGCCGTTGGTATCCAGATGAAATCCGGCGGGGAGGCTGCCGGAAGTAATGCTGAAGAAAAGCGGAGCGACTCCGCCGTTGGCGACCACCTGCTGGCTGTAATTTTGACCGTTGATCGCGCCTGGCAGGGTAGTCGTGGAGATTGTGGGCGCCGGGCTGACTGAAATGTTCAAGGTCGACGTGGTTTTCGCGTTCGCGACGGCGGTGGCCGTGAGAACGACGTTCAGAAGGACGCCGACGGACTTTGGCGCGTTATAGGTGACGGAACTCGGCGTCTTATTGGTCAGGGTGCCGCAGGCGGCGGCAGCGCAATGCGATCCTGTCAGGGTCCAGACCACACCGGAATTCGAAGTGTCGTTGGCGACAAATGCCGTCAAAGCCACGGACTGATTTTGATCGACGGACTGGTTTGCGTTGGGGGTGATGACAATGACGAGTCCGCTTGGACCGCTGCCGCCACAGCCTGAAAGACAGATAGCAGCTAGCGTGGCAAAAATCAGTCTCTTCATAAGTATGCAGCCCGTTTTCATTCTGTCCTTTGGTTCAAGCGCTTTACATCTTATCTGAGAGCGAGACAGCAATCCTCCGTTGATTCAGCAGCATACTCCTTCGCGGGAAGCCAGATTGACCAGGTGAGGTCAATCGCGGCGTGCGGCAGGCTCATGAAGTGCCCGAGCACAAAGCAAACAAGTTGAATAACAAAATGACTCCGCAGTGTCAACGCGCATCTTGTAATGCGGACTCAAGCGAGCTCGGCGGATAGCACACCACGATACCATTCGGGTCCATTTAGAGCGACCCTTACAGGCCATCTGGATGCGTTTTGTCGCACTCTCGTTGCCCCACCTTGTTCTTGGGAAGACTCTTGTTCGGCGCCAAGGCGGGTTTCCGTTAGACTGGGAGCGTGAGCCACAATTCGAAGCAATTGGTTTTGCTGATCCTGTTTCGCCTCACGCGAAGTGTGGCGGCCGGAATTATCATTCTCGTCTTTCCTTATTACGTTCTTCAGTCCCTCCATTATAGCGCGCTGGAGTTGGGTCTTCTATACACCGCTGCCACGGTCGCGACGGCGGGCTTCGCATTGCTATTCGGATTTCTGACTGACCTTTGGGGGTACAAAGGGACTTTGGTGCTGGCCGGAATTCTGCTCCCTGCGGGTGCGCTATTGGCATTTAGCTCTGGCAAGCTTCCCGTTTTATTTATTGCAACGATGCTCGGAGGCTTTTCTGCAACTGGGTCGCGCGCGGCTGGGAGCGTGGGCGGAGCCGCCCAGCCAATTCAAACCGCAGTCATTGCTGATTTAACGAGTGTCGAAAACCGCACATTTTATCTTTCGCTGTTCGTTTTTCTGAGCGGATTGCTGGGAGCGGCCGGAATGCTTGCCGCGCGCCTTTTCAGCCCGCGCGATGCGTTTCTTGCAGCCGCGGCGGTAAGCGCTGCAGGCCTCGCGTTTCTGTTGCCGATGGAGCTTTCCGGCAAGCGCGGTGAATTCAAGCGGATGAAGAGCGGAAGGGTAATCGGAAAATTCTCGCTGACCGGGGCGTTGAACGGAATTTCGCAAGGACTGATCATGCCGTTTTTGATTCCATTCTTTGTCATTGTGTACCACGTTCCGGAGTCGCAAATGGCAGTATATGGGTTCGCGAGCGAGTTGGTGGCCGCGTTTGTGATTCTTGTAGCACCGCGACTCGAAAGGGAATTCGGATTCGTGAAAGGCGTGGCGGTGACGCGCGGCGCTGGCGCGCTGCTGCTCTTGCTACTGCCACTCACGCGAATTTTCGTGTTGGCAGTGGCGATTTATATCATCACGCCGGCCTTGAGAGTAGTCGCGGTGCCGGCTCAGCAGACGGCGCTGACGGCCATGGTGCGGGAAAATGAGATGGGGCGCGCGCTGGCGATAAACCAAGTGGCGCGTTTAACGGCGTCGAGCGGCGCCGTCGCGTTCACTGGATATATGTTCGACATATCCGACATCGCGCTGCCGTTCTATGCGTACGCACTGGTGACCGGCGTTGGGTTGGTGCTTTATTTCAGGTTTTTTGGCGCACGGCCAGAGCTGCGCGTGGAATGAATCTCTCTTCCTAAGAAATTGCTTTTGCGGGAGGCAAGTCGCCTTCCCATCGTGCCACAACCACCGTGGCCAGACAGTTTCCGACAACGTTGACAGTTGTGCGGACCATGTCCATGAGCGGGTCGACGGCCAGAAGCAGGTAGATTGATTCCATTGGAAGGTGGAACGACGCTGCAGCGCCAAGAATAATCACGAAGGCCGCGCGCGGGACGCCGGCGAGCCCTTTGCTGCTCAGCATTAGCGTCAGCATCATCACGGATTCCTGGCCGAGCGTGAGATGGATTCCCGAGGCTTGGGCCATGAAAATTACCGCCAGCGACAAATAAAGGCTCGAGCCAGTGAGATTGAAGCTGTAGCCCGTCGGCATCACAAAGGCGACAATCGCGCGCGGCACGCCGATGGCCTCCATTTGTTCCATGGCGCTCGGGAGCGCCGCCTCCGAGCTGCTGGTGCCGAAGGCGATGGTGGCCGGCTCGGCAATGGCGTGCAGAAATTGGCGCAAGGGGATGCGGGCGACGAGGGCAATCGGCAGAAGGATGAAAAGGACAAAGATCACGAGCGCCGCGTATAGCGTCGCGAGAAGCTTGAGCAAAGGCAGCATGACGCCCAGTCCAAGATGCGCGATTGTGTAGGCGATTGCGCCAAACACGCCGGCAGGGGCGAAATACATCACCAGATTGGTGAACTTGAACATGGTTTCGGAAAGGCTCTCGGCAAACGAGACCATCGGGCGCCGCTTGGGTTCCTTCACGAGCGCGAGGCCGATTCCGAAAAGCATGCTGAAGACGACGACCTGCAAGATTTGCCCCTCGGCGACGGACTTCGCGATGTTTTCCGGGAAAACATTCAGGATGAGCTGGCTCGCCGACTGGGTGGTCGCCGGCGCGGCTTGCTCGATTGTTGAGCGGGGTAGATTCACCCCCACGCCTGCGCGGCTGACGTGTATGGCAATCAAGCCGATGATGAGGGCAATGGTCGAAACAATTTCGAAGAAAATCAGGGCCTTCACCGCCATGCGCCCCACTTTTTTTAATTCCGCGTGGCCGGCGATGCCGACGACGAGCGTGCCGAAAAGCAACGGCGCGATGATGACTCTTATGAGTCGCAAGAAAATCGCGCCGAGGATTTGAAATTTGACGGCCGCTACTGGAGCGTCATGGCCGAATTCCGCGCCAGCGAGCAGACCGACGAGGATCCACAGCGTCAACGAGCGGCGCGCCGTGGCGTAGGCGGCAAGAAAGACAATCGCCAGCCACCGGAGAGTCATTAGGGCCACTGGCGAGATGGCAAGTATTCCGCCGCGTCGGATTAGCGCCAGAACTGCCACGAGCACGCAGACCGCCAAGAACACGGCGAGCAGGCGATTCTTCGTCGGCGATGCAACCTTCGGAATCATTCGCGGCGAAAGGTATGCTTCTCGCGGCCGCAAGTCAATCCCGGAAGTAGCGCCCGCTATTTACCGCTCAGCTAAACGTGCAGAATTCAGGCAACCTTATCGGGCGGGAGGGAGTCTCTGCAATGTAATCTTTGCGCTGATCTCTAGCGAGCATGTGCGAATGTTCCGATCGAATCTTGGCGAACAAGACCGAATTTTAGTATAAAGGGCGCCCGGAATTGAGTCGGAGGCGCTGGGCGGGCCGATTTGGTGACGGCGAACGTGCATTTTATTTCGTAATCGCGGAGGTACCGGATTGATAGAAGTCCAAGACTTGACGAAGTCTTTCGGAGACAAAACTGCAGTCGACCACATCTCTTTTTCCGTAAATAAAGGCGAAATACTTGGATTTCTCGGGCCAAACGGCGCGGGAAAGACGACAACCATGCGCGTGCTGACCGGCTATCTGCCGGCCACCACGGGCACAGCCAAAATCGCCGGCTTCGACGTGTTCGACGATTCGATGGAAGTGCGCCGCCGCATCGGATATTTGCCTGAGAATCCGCCGCTCTATTTCGATATGACCGTGGGTTCGTATCTGGATTTCGTTGCGCGAATCAAGAACGTGCCGCCGGAAAAGCGTGCTGCGCGAGTGGAAGCGGCGCTCGAAATGGCGAAGATCACCGACAAGCGCGATGAGCTGATCAAACGGCTGTCGCGCGGTTACAAGCAGCGCGTGGGGCTGGCGCAGGCCATCGTCCATGATCCGGATGTGATTATTCTCGACGAGCCGACGGTGGGCCTGGATCCGAAGCAAATTATCGAGGTTCGCAATTTGATCAAGGGACTGGCGGGGAGCCACACGATCATTCTTTCGACGCACATCCTGCCCGAAGTGAGCATGACGTGCGACCGCGTCGTGATTATCAATCACGGAAAAATTGTTGCCGTAGACACGCCGGAGAATCTGACGCTGCAACTCAAAGGTGGAGAGCGAATCCGCGTTGAGGTACAAGCGCCAGAAAAATCTTTACGCGATGCGCTGGCGCAAATTTCCGGTGTGCGAAAAGTGGAAATCAGCCCGCTCGGCTCCGCGGGGCGTTTGCTTGCAACGGTCGAAGCGAATCAAGGACGGGACTTGCGCAGCCAAATTGCGGCCAAGGTTGTCGGACAAGGTTGGCCACTTTACGAACTGCGCGGCATGAATTTGAGCCTGGAGGAAATTTTCCTACAACTCACCACAGAAGACGCAACACAAAATCCAACGGAAAAAGCGGAGCGAAACTGACATGCGCGGCCTGTACGCGATTTATCGCAAGGAAATGAGCCACTATTTCGTGTCGCCAGTGGCTTATGTGGTGGTTTCGTTCTTTCTAATTGTGAGCGCGGTATTTTTCAATCTATATCTCACGGCGGGAATTAAGGAGGCCATGGAGGCGGGTCTTGAGGCAATGCAAGGCGGCCCTCCGGTGAATTTCGATGTGCCGAGCGCGGTAATGAGTTATTTTCTGGGCCTGGTGGGCACGATTCTGCTTTTCTTGACTCCGCTGCTGACCATGGGCGTGTACTCCGAAGAACGCAAGCGCGGCACGATGGAACTGCTGCTGACGTCGCCCATCACGGATTGGCAAATCGTTCTCGGAAAGTTTTTCGCTTCGCTGAGCCTTTTCATCATCATGATTCTCCCGACGGTGCTGTACGTCATTTACATGTTCGCGCATAGCGATCCAGTGCCGCCGTGGAGGTTGATCGCGGGGGGATACCTGGGCGTGCTGCTCCTGGGGGCGACGCTCCTTGCGATTGGTTCGTTCCTTTCAGCTCTGACGGAGAATCAGATTGTCGCCGGCGTGCTGGTGCTCGGGATTTCGCTGCTTCTCTGGATCATTGGATTTTTCGCCGGGACGGGAAATGGCGCACTGGCGCAATCGTTGCAATACGCGGCTATTTTGCAGCATTACAATCCGTTTATTCGGGGCGTGATTGACACGACCGGACTCATTTTTTTTGGGAGTTGGATCTTTTTCGCCATTTTCTTGACGATGCGTGCGGTGGATTCCATGCGCTGGCGGCGAGCCTAATTTTTCATAGTGGAGCAGGGTAGGGAAGGAGAGGGTATGGCACGATGAAATGGAATCGAAGAGAGCTGGCGCGATTGGCAGGAGCGCTGGGCCTGGCATTGCTGGTTGCGGGATATATTCGCTACACGGTTTTAGAGGAATTCCAGCTTGCGAATAAGATTCTGCTGATCGCGGGCGGGGTGCTCGTTCTGGGGTGGATGGTTCTCGATTTTGCGACGATCATCGAATTTTTCGGGAAACGTTCCTCGAAACTGGGCACAAATACATCCGTCCTTGTGATTGCAGTGCTGGCCATTCTGGTTTTTATCAATTATCTCGGCTTCCGTCATCACAAGACGTTTGACCTGACCAGTGAAAAACTTTACACGCTTTCCGATCAGACGAAGAAAATCGTTGAGCCGATAAAATCGGACGTCACTATCTTCCTGTTTGCAAAATCATCCGACCCGGAAGTGTCCGCCCTGCGCGGGCAAATGGCGGAATACGAGGATCTGAATCCCCATATTCATTTCCGCGTGGTCGATCCGCAGGAACGGCCGGATTTGACGAAACAATATGGCGTAGCCCGCGAAGGTCAGGTGATCGTCGTGAGCGGGAAGAGTATTCAGCGCCTGGAAGAAACGACCGAACAAGATTTCGCGTCGGCGATTTTGAAAGCCACTTCAACTACCGTGAAAACAGTGTGCTTTGTCGAGGGACACGGCGAAAAAGCAATCACGGCATCGGATAGCAAAGGTTACAGCGGCGTGGCAGGGGAACTTGCGAAAGAAAACTACCAAACTAAATCTGTAAATCTGGTGACGTCAAACCAGATTCCTAACGATTGCAGCGTGCTGGTTGATGCGGGGCCGGCGAAGTCTTTCTTCCCGCAGGAAGCGCAGATGATCGAAAAATACCTTGATGGCGGCGGAAAGGCAATGCTGCTGCTGGATCCGGGCCCGGATCCAAAACTGGACGCTGTGTTGCAGCCATGGAATATCAAGCTGGGCGACAATTACGTGATCGATGTGAGCGGCGTGGGGAAATTGCTGGGAGCGGGGCCAGGCATTCCTTTGGTTGTCGATTACGGCGAGAGCCCCATCGTGCGCAATTTCAATGGGTCGATGACTTTTTTTCCTCTGGCGCGCACGGTGTCGATCGCGGACACTTCCAAACCGAATCCGGTAGCGGTTGAGTTGCTGAAAACGTCGACGGCGAGCTTCACTGTGCCGAATCTCGGAAACGGGACCGTGAAATACGATCCGAAAACGGATCAGCGGGGGCCGCTCTCGCTCGGCGTCGCTGCAGAAAAAAAATTAGGCTCGACGGACGCGCGGCTGGTGGTTATCGGCAATTCCGAGTTTGCGACGAATCAATGGGTAGGGGAACAGCGCAACGGCGACTTGTTCTTTAATGCTATCAACTGGCTCACGGAGGAGGAGAATCTGATCTCCATCCGCCCGAAAGAGGCCGCCAATCGCCGCGTGACGCTCACGGAGGCGCAGCAGCGCGAGTTGTCGTGGTTCAGCATGGTATTGCTGCCGCTTTTTGTGATTCTCAGCGGAGTCTACATCTGGGTGAAGCGCCGGTAGGCTGAGCGATGAAGAAAAGCACATTGATCGTTCTCGCGATGGCCATTGCCCTTGGCGCGTTCGTTTATTTTTATGACAGCAAACATAGCGTCGCACCGCCCTCCGATCAGGCGTCCTGGAAGCCGGCGTTTGCCGTGAAGGCGGACGACATCACCGCTTTGACGCTCGAACGTAAAATTGGCAACGTCGTTTTCAGCAAACAGGGAAGTGACTGGCGGATTACGCGGCCCGTCAGCACGCGCGCCGATCAGACGGCCATAGGCGGCATCGTCAACGACCTAAGCACCGCCAAAATCCAGCGGTCGTTTGTTCCGCCTCCGGCGGACAACCTGTCGAAATACGGCCTGGATCAGCCCGCTGTGACTATTGAATTTCAGTCAAAGACCGGAGTGCAGCATACCCTCCGGCTGGGCGACAAGGATTTCTCCAACAGCGCTGTCTATGGCCTGGTCGGGGCCTCAAAAAATGTTGACATGCTTCCTGTTTCGCTCTTGGATGAAACCGATCAGCCACTATCGCAATTGCGCGATCGAGCCCTGCTCGAATTGAACAACGCTGAGATCACCAGCATCACGCTCGACGAGCCGGATGGTGTGGTCGCGATTAAGAAGGCCGGTTCCACATGGATGATCACCAAGCCCAAGCAAGTGATGGCCGACTCGAGCGCCGTGGATTCTGTCGTAAGTTCGCTATCGACAAATAAATTCACGGACGTGGCCAGCGAAACTCCCGACAATCTCGCGAAGTACGGGCTTGCCCCTCCTTCAGTCAGCGTAACCGTGGATGCCAGGGACCAGCAGTTCCATCTTCTTATCGGCAAGAAGACTGACGACCAATATTACGCACGCGACCCTGCGCGTCCGATGGTCTTCGAAATAAGTTCTACCGTGTACGATACGTTGAACAAGAAATTCTTCGACTTGCGTGATAAATCGATCGTGCAATTCGAGCCAGCGAATCTAGCCGATGTCAACATACACAACGCGAACGGCACTATCGATTGCTCCCAGGGAAAGACAGGAAACTGGACAATCGTTCAACCTGGTGCGGACAAAGGGAAAGCCATTCAGAGTTGGAAAGTGCTCGACCCCATCCAGAATGCGCGCGCAAACAAAATCTATGACGCTCCGCCGGCGGCAATTCTGGCTCACTTGGCGAAACCCGCCATTCAAATCACGTTCACCGATAAATCTGGAAAGAAAACGACAGTCAGCGTCTCCGCCGCCGTTGGCGAGTCTGTCTACGTCCGCACCAGCGCTGGGCCAGAGGTCTACGAACTCGGAACGCAGATCCTCAAGGATTTTGATTTCAAGGCGGCTGATTTATTGATGTGAGTGTCGGTTTTGCGCGCGGCGTGTGATTATGCCGCCTGAGTGACCGATGGTTCTTCGCCCGGGACGCCATCTTTAGCCCACGCAGCGAGCAGAAGGATGTTGCCCGTAACCGGCGAGATGTGAATGTAGTAGATGTCCGAACCGCTTTCTACCTCGTAGAAATCGGGCCGCTTGGGGTCAGATTCCACGCGCGCCCCACCTGCCAACAACCGCCGGAGAGTTTCCACACGCTCTGGTGAATGGTGCCGTGTGTCCTCAATGTTTAGTTCATGCTCCAGTCTCAATACCATGGCCCAACTCCTTTTCCCCATCACAATGAAATACGCTCGAATGCACTGAAAAGTTCCAACTCTTTTTCTCCTTCAATCTCACAATCTTAGACGTAAGAGAGTCGCAAACGTCTCATGAAAGGTGGCCTGATGTTCCATGCCGGGATGTACAGAAGGGAAGCCCTGGAGGTAGTACCGGGTGGTAATCAACTTGAGACTTGCGCCGCGCCTCCGAAGTTGCCATACTCCTGCGACGCTAGGATATCCCGTGAAAAAGAAAACCAAAACAAAAGGCAAGAAAGGCGTGTCTCGATTCCGCCGCGATCGACGTCGGAAACACCGCCACTGGCAAGTAACCGTCTATTATCACGACGGGGAGAAATTTGCCCGAGTCTATATTGACAGGGATCGTGCGACTCGTTTTGCCGACCGCCAGAAAAGATCCCCGGTCGTTAAATCAACCCGCATACTTGAAGTCAATTAGCTGATTTTTCCGGCTGAAATCAGAAGAAAAATGGAGCGGCCGAGGGGACTCGAACCCCCGCCTACAGCTTGGCAAGCTGTCGTACTACCCCTATACTACGGCCGCTCGAACGGGCAAGAATGGAGCGAATCTTTTATAGCATGCCCAGCCGGAGTGGACAAGCCCGCGCGAGCAGCAACTTCGCGACATCGCAACGTCCGGACTTGAACGTGTGACTCCCGCACAGCGCCCCTTTGCGGGAGCATGACAGCGTGCTAGAGTCGTTCACCCGGACCTCATGCTCGCATATCTCTGCGGACCAATTGAATTCGCCGACGGCGGCGGCAAACTCTGGCGCCAGAAGCTCGCCCCATTTCTCCGTGATCATCTCGGCCATCGTGTTTACGATCCCGCGCAGGACGAAAAGAAGAACCTCACGGAGGAAGAGACTGCGCACTTTCGCGAGTGGAAATTGACTGACCTCGAACGTTTTCGCCGCGTGGTCCGCAAAATAATCCACTTTGATCTCGATCTGATCGAAAACCAGGCTGACTATGTGATTTGCTTCTGGGGAGACGCAAGAGCACAGAGCGGGGGCACCTCGGCCGAATTGACAATGGCCTACCGAAAAGGCATTCCAATTTACATGGTTACACCACTCCCTCTGGAACAGATTAGCGGGTGGATGCTGGCCTGCGCCGATCAGGTCTTTACATCGATTGAAGACCTAAAAGCGTTTCTAAATACGCGATTTGCGCGCGAGAAACAATCACAGCTTTGGAAGGAATAGCGTCATTCAGAATTCGTTCTCGAGCGATCAGCTATGAGTAAAATCATCGTTGCGGTCGGAAGCACGCGGCGCCCGAAACTGAATGCTGTTTGGGAAGCATTGACCGTTTTTGGCCCGAGCCTCGATCCAAATGCTCCATTCGAAGTGGTTGGCGCCGAGGTGGAAAGTGGAGTTCGCCATACGCCGTTGTCACGCTCTGAGTTAATGTCCGGCGCGCGCCATCGTGCCAACGCATTGGCGAGGAAGGCGAAAGAAGGAAATCTCCCGTGGGCCTTCTTCGTTGGGTTGGAAGGCGGATTGGATGTCATAAACGGCAACGGTTCGCGCAATGTTTTTCTTCAGAATTGGGCATACGTTGCAGACGCGAGCGGCCGCGGAGCTTACGGCCAGTCAGGGAGTATTCTTCTTCCGGATGTTCTGGCGCGGCAGGTTGTGCAGGAAGGCATCGAGCTTGGTGTTGCGATTGACGCCTTTGCGGGTGGACACGGCATTCGCGACGCGCAGGGTGCGTGGGGAGTGCTGACGCGAAACATGATCACGAGGCAGGACGCTTTTCGCACAGCAGTCATCAATGCATTCGCGCCGTTTTTTAACGCAGCGCTGTACCGCCAGTCACCAGACGCCGTTTCGAAAGAACCGGACGCATCAACGTTTTGAGCGGATGACGCGAGCGAATTTCCACAAGAATTTGTGTTAGCCTACGAATATCGGCGGGAGAGACTACGTGGACATCGTTAAGGGCAATATGGGCTGGATCGAAGTGATCGTCGGCCCCATGTTTTCCGGCAAGAGCGAGGAATTGATTCGGAGGTTGCGGCGTGCCGAAATTGCGCGGCAGCGCGTGCAAATCTTTAAGCCGTTTATCGACCAGCGCTATTCAGCGAATGGCATCGTCTCGCATTCGGGGTTGGAGATTGCGTCGGGCTTGGTGAGCACCGGGGCGGATATTCTTGAGAAAGTGGAACCCAGGACCGAGGTCATCGGCATTGACGAGGCCCAATTTCTCGGCGAGAGCTTGCTTGAGAGCTGCACGCGGCTGGCGGATTCGGGCAAGCGAGTGATCGTCGCCGGACTTGACACGGATTTCATGGGCCGTCCCTTCGAGCCCATGCCACGCCTCTTGGTTGCCGCGGAAGAAATTACGAAACTGCTCGCGATCTGCGTTCGTTGCGGAAACCCGGCCGTGAATACGCAACGCCTGGTCGCTTCCGAGGAATTGATCGTCGTTGGCGCGGGCGGGATGTATGAAGCGCGATGCCGGCGCTGCTTCGAACCGCAGCTCGCAGCGGAAAAAATTGGGGAGCAGGCTGCGACAGTCAAGTCGAAAGCCGCGGCAAGCTAAATCGGTTTTGTCTACCGAGCTAAAGATAGTGCCCGGCACGACTTCCTGAGTGGGAAGATAGCCACCCGTTCTCTCTACTCTGCCGTCCGCCAATCTGTGCGTGCAACCGGAATCTCGCTCAGGTCATCCGTGTCCGTAGTGTCCGTATGCGCTGGTCATCATTCATTCATTACTCGGGCTGCGGGGAATTGACATGAAAATGGTATTATTTTGCTTCAATCGGCGATAAACGGGACGCCATGAGGCTCGCTGGCTTACAATGACAATACGCCTATGTTTCGACTAACCAGTCTTGCGAGTGCAGTCTTATTGCTGGCGTGCTTCGACTTGCCGCACGTGTATCCGCTTCGCCCAGAGCCCGTTGAGCCATTACAAACGACATTGCCGATGATGGTGTCTCCGCCCGATCTGTTCCTTGCGATTGTTCAGGCCGCCAGGGGCAAAAAACAGCCGCTCGGGCAGCAATCGAAAATCGCTCTCATCCGCTACGTCGATGGGGAATTTGCGCGCGTAGTGCAGTCAATTCCGTCATTGAAGCGCGGATTTCGCTACAAGGTGGGACAGGCCATTAATGCTAAGGATTTACGCCAAGCGCTGATGCGGGGCGCGGCGGCGAATCCTGGTGATCACGTGCAAATCAGCAGCATCGAGTTTCGTTCGCACGAAATCGTCGTCGCCATCAATGGTGGTACGAAGAAGCATTTCAACTGGCGACAGCACGTTCAAATTAGTATGGGGCCGATGGGACCGCCCGTTACCACGCCCGAGCCGTCGGGGCCCACTCAGATGGGGGCCCTACTCATCCTGGACTACGGGCGCGCGGTGCCGGATTTAAGCCCCGATGAGCTGAAACACGACCTCTCGCCTTTCCTCGATTTTAGTAGCCAGCATTCCTCGGCCGTCAACTGGGTCGAGACGCTCCCTCCGCAGTTCCAACAGGCGATCAAAGAACACACGGCTATAATTGGAATGAATCACGACATGGTGCTCGCTGCGATGGGCCGGCCTGACAAAAAGGTCCGTGAATTCGATGAGGACGGCAATCAAACCGAGGACTGGATTTACGGCCATCCACCTTCCAAGACAGTTCTGGTGACTTTCAGCGGCGAGAAAGTCATTCACGTCAAGACCTACAGTTAGCTCCGCGTTGACTTTTTTCTCCCCGCAACCTAGCATCTGCTTTCGTATGTCGCCTGCGATTCTATAGTTCGTAGCCAGCCCAACATCGTGCGCGGAGGAAGCATGCCAGTTAAAGTTGCCATCAACGGCTTCGGCCGCATCGGGCGCAACATATTTCGCGGTGCGCTCGGCGATCCGTCAATCGAAATTGTAGCAATCAACGACATCACGGATGCGGAGACGCTGGCGCACCTGCTGAAATATGATTCCATCCATGGGAACCTGCCGAATAAAATCCACGCAAGCGATGACGCGATTCAGGTGGATGGCCATGCGATCCATGTCTCCAAGATGAAAGATTTGGCCGCATTGGATTGGTCCTCGAGCGGTGCACAAATTGTGGTCGAAGCGTCCGGAGTGTTCACTAAGGGACCGGAGGCGCGCAGGCATATTCGCGGACCGGTCAAAAAAGTTTTGATCACGGCTCCAGCGACCGATCCTGACTGCACGATAGTGCTCGGCGTGAATGAAAAAACATACGATCCGGCGAAACATCACGTCATATCGAATGCATCGTGCACCACGAATTGCCTCGCGCCCGTGGCAAAAGTGCTTGTCGACGCGCTCGGCATTGTCGTCGGGACAATGACAACAATTCACTCGTATACCAACGATCAGCGCCTGCTCGATTTGCCTCATAAAGATTTGCGGCGCGCCCGTGCTGCGGCGCTTTCGATGATTCCGACGTCGACGGGGGCTGCCAAGGCGCTCCATCTGGTGATTCCGGAACTCAAGGGCAAGCTGGATGGCTACGCGTTGCGTGTCCCCACGCCGGACGTGAGTGTAGTGGACTTGACCGTGATAACCGAAAAGCCGGCCACCGCTGAGGGCATCAACCAGGCATTTCATCGCGCGGCGCAGGGAGCGCTGAAGGGCATTCTGGATATCACCGAAGAGGAATTGGTATCCGTCGACTTCCTGGGCAATTCCCATTCGGCCATCGTTGATGCCGGCTATACGCGCGTAGTGGGATCGAACTGCGCAAAAGTGGTGGCGTGGTACGACAATGAATGGGGTTATTCCTCCCGTTGCCTGGATATGATTAAACTCATGGCCCAGCGGCTCTAGGTCCGGCCTTTTCGCAATCGAGTTGCTATTGATATGAATAAGCTATCGATTCGAGATTTAGAGCTTTCCGGGAAACGCGTGTTCATTCGCGCGGATTTCAATGTCCCGCTAGCCAATGGAAAGGTCGGGGACGACACACGCATTCGTGCCACGCTTCCCACATTGAAATTGGCTATCGATCGCAGCGCGCGGCTCGTTATTGCTTCGCATCTCGGACGGCCAAAAGGGAAGCCGGAATCTAAATACAGTCTCGCGCCGGTAGCGGAGCGCCTGAAAGAACTGCTCGGCAAGCCCGTGATTTTTGCCTCCGACTGCGTCGGTGAGCAGGCTGAATCTCGCAGTAAGGCTCTGAAGAATGGCAATGTACTTCTACTCGAAAATCTTCGCTTCCACCCCGAGGAAGAACAGAACGACGAAGGGTTCTCGCGGCAATTGGCTGCGCTTTGCGATGGAATTTTCGTGAACGACGCCTTTGGATCGGCTCACCGCGCCCATGCATCCGTGGTTGGGATTACGAAATTTGTCCGCCAAGCCGCGGCAGGACTTTTGATGGAGCAGGAGCTCGAGTATCTAGGCAAAGCGCTCACAAATCCCGAGAGGCCTTTTGTGGCCATCCTTGGCGGCGCGAAAGTCTCCGACAAGATCGAAGTGATCGAGAATCTGATCAAGATCGCCGACACGATTTTAATCGGCGGCGCCATGGCCTACACGTTTTTCCGCGCCAAGGGTTTCACGACTGGGAAGTCGCTTGTCGAAGAAGATAAAACGGATCTCGCTTTGACGCTGCTCGGGGAAGCGGTTGAGCGCGGATGCCGCATTGTATTGCCCGTCGACCATATTTTGGCGCGTTCGACTGAAGAAGGCGCGCAGACGCAACTCACCGGAACGGAAGGCACGCCGTCCGACTGGATGGGCCTCGACATCGGCCCCAAGACGATGGAGCTCTTCCGCAAGGAAATCGTCGGAGCACGGACTATCGTATGGAATGGTCCGCTCGGAATGTTTGAAAAGCCGGCGTTTGCGCGCGGCACACTGGAGATTGCGCGCGCCATCGCGGACGCGACAACAAACGGTGCGACGTCCATTGTTGGCGGTGGCGACAGTGTGGCGGCAGTCGAGCAAGCCGGCCTCGCAGATCGAATTTCTCATATCTCGACGGGCGGCGGAGCTTCGCTCGAGTTTCTTGCTGGGCGAAAACTTCCGGGCGTCGAAGCCCTCACTCCAATTTAGAGGTGTCCTTGCGGCGTGCGGTGATTGTGGGCAATTGGAAAATGCACAAGACGCAAGCGGAAACGCGCGCGTTCTTTGAGGCATTCAAACCTCTGGTTGCAGGTTCAAATCATTGCGACATTATCGTAGCACCGCCGTTTACGGCGATTGGTGCGGCGGTGAACGCGGCAAAAGGCACCGCGATTTCGATCGCCGGTCAGAATGCGTTCTGGAAAGCCCAAGGCGCATTCACGGGCGAAGTTTCGATGCCCATGCTCGTCGAGGCCGGCTGCCGCGCGGTGATTATCGGCCACTCCGAGCGCCGCGAATATTTCGGCGAGACTGACGCTAGCGTCAATTCCAAACTCAAGGCGGCGCTTGAGGCTGGGTTGCTGCCGATCGTTTGTGTCGGCGAAAACAAAGGGGAAAGAGATGCAGGCGGCACGGAAAAGGTGATCGAGAGGCAATTTGAGAACGGCACGGCAACGTTGACCGCTTTGGATTTCTCGCGTATTCTGATTGCTTACGAGCCTGTATGGGCCATTGGCACGGGTCTGACGGCGACACCGGAACTTGCCGCTGAGGTCCATGCTTTTCTCCGCCAGCTTGCGGGAAGGCGTTTCACGGCGGAAGCGGCGTCACGAGCACGCGTTCTTTATGGCGGGAGCGTGAGGCCGGATAACATCCGAAGTTTAATGGCGCACGATGAAATTGATGGTGCGCTTGTGGGCGGAGCAAGTCTCGACGCTCAATCGTTTTCAGCAATCGTGAATTTTCAGTAGGCCTTTATTTTACGGGCCGAAGTGGAGAAGGAATGCCGAATGCAGTTAAGTGGGTGATTGCGTTGGCCGCCGCGGTGGCACTGATCTGGCTGGGGTGGCATTACAGTTTTGTGCTGGTGACATTGCACATCTTGGTTTGCCTGATGCTGATTTTTGTGATCATGCTGCAGAGTGGTAATGCCGCGGATTTGGCGGGAGCGTTTGGCGGTGCTGGGAGTCAAACGGCATTCGGGCCGCGCGGCGCGGCGACGTTTCTCACGAAAGCCACGACGTGGTGCGCCATCGTATTTATGATGAGCTCTCTGGCGCTTTCCTTGAAACGCGCGCCAACCACGGCTGAAGGCAGCTCGATTCTCGAACAAACGATGCCGACAGCGCCATCGAGGCCCGCGCCTCCGGTGCAACAACCGGTGCCGCAAGCGCCGCTGCCCAAGAAATAGCGATTGTTTTTGAATAAAATTCTTCGCGTCTTTGAACGCGGTCGTGGCGGAACTGGCAGACGCATCAGCTTGAGGGGCTGACGGTAGCAATACCGTGGTGGTTCGAATCCACTCGACCGCACCAAATTTTTACCGGGGTGGCCTGAAATTCGACCTCGGAATATTCCAATTTTTTTTGTCGATTCATCCTTGTATTTTTTTTGGTGCTGTATATGATTGGGCTTCTCGATAAAGCCTTCGTCGTCAGTTGAACCAGTTGCGTCTGAGGATCGGCGGCCAGATGTTTGTTCGGTAGGCCGCAACCTTTCCGGAGCGAAGGAATGGGTTCGCGAAAATCGTGTGCCGGTTCGGCAGCCCCTGCCGTCCTGCTGGCAATCGTCATTTTGCTTTTGGTCGGTTCGACGCTCTATTTCCACATTGCGAAGACTTGGTGGTTTCCCCCGGCCATCACTCCCGTCGGCCATCAAATCGATCAGCAGTTTTTCGCCACGTTCGTTGTGACAGGAATCGTATTTGTCCTGGCGCAACTCGCACTGGCTTGGATGGTCTTCAAGTATCGTGATCGTGGCCAGAAAGCGCGCTTCGTTCGCGGCAATCACATGCTCGAAGTCATCTGGACGACGGCCACACTCGTGATCTTCGTCGGCCTCGGTGTGATGGCTGCCCATGCTTGGGGCGAAGTCCATTTTGGCGGGCCCGCACCCGGGGCATTGCAGGTGGAAGTCACCGGCGTGCAATTTGTCTGGAACTTTCGCTATCCGGGACCGGACGGCAAGTTTGGGCGGATCGATCCCAAAGACATTGATGCATCCACTGGCAATCCCCTTGGACTGGATTCCAATGATCCCGCCAGCAAGGATGATATCGTTTCCGGAGATCTCTATCTGCCTGTCAACCGTCCCATCGAATTGATGCTTCGCTCCCAGGACGTAATCCACAGTTTTTTTGTTCGCGAGCTGCGCATCAAGCAGGATACCGTTCCCGGACTGGTGATTCCGGTTCATTTTACCGTGACGAAGATCGGCAATTACGAAATCACCTGCAACCAGCTCTGCGGGCTCGGGCATTATCACATGCATGCCATGCTGCACGTATTGTCCGACGCCGATTTTCAGCAGTGGGAGCAGAAGCAGGAGGCGCAGAACGCTCAATGACGAACCCCATAACGAGAATGATGGAAATCGTATCCGGCATTCATAGCGCGGGGACTCGCCCCACAGGGGGGAGCCGATGAGTTCGCACGCAACCACGGTACACCATTCGGAAGCGCCCAAGGGCTGGCTCCGCCATTATATTTTCAGCCTCGATCACAAAATCATCGGCACGCAGTACATCCTGCTCGGTCTGTCAGCAGTCACAATCGGCGTAATTCTTTCGGTGATCATGCGCATTCATCTGGCGTGGCCGAATGTGCACATTTGGGGATTTGCCAACGGCGTTGTTTCTCCGGAAGATTATCTCCGCGTCATCACCATGCACGGCACGCTGATGGTTTTTTTCGTTCTCACGACTGTGCCGCAGAGTGGCTTCGGCAATTATTTCCTTCCCATTCAAATCGGCGCGCCCGATATGGCCTTTCCGACAATCAACATGCTGTCATTTTGGGTCACGTTTCTCGCGATGATCGTGCTTGTGTCATCGGCGTTTGTTCCGGGAGGTTCGGCGATCAGCGGTTGGACGTCGTACGCGCCGTTGAGCGCTGTCGGCGTGATCGCGGGGCCCGGTCAGGGATTGGGCCAGACGCTTTGGATCGTCAGCATCGCGCTGTTTTGCGGCGCCTCGCTGATGTCGGCCATCAACTTCCTTGGCACAACGATTGATTTGCGCACAAAAGGCCTCTCGCTGATGCGCATGCCACTCACGGTGTGGGGCTGGTTCATCACCGCCTGCCTTGCGCTGTTGGCGTTCGGTGTTTTGCTCGCCGCCTGCATTTTGTTGCTGCTGGACCGCCTGGCGATGACCAGCTTTTTCATTCCCAGCGGCGACATGGTCAGCGGCGTGTTGCTGAACCACGCGGGTGGCTCTCCGCTTCTTTGGCAACATCTGTTCTGGTTTTTCGGTCACCCCGAGGTCTACATCGCCATTTTGCCGGGCATGGGCATCATTTCTCATGTGCTGTCTACCTTTTCGCGCAAGCCAGTGTTCGGTTACCGGGCGATGGTGTATTCGCTCAGCGCGATTGGCTTCTTGAGCTTCATGGTGTGGGGCCACCACATGTTTATCAGCGGCATGAGCCCATATTCAGGACTGGCATTTTCGATCCTCACGCTGGTGATCGGCGTGCCATCGGCGATCAAGACGTTTAATTGGCTCGGGACGCTCTGGGGCGCACGAATCCAATTCACTTCGGCGATGCTTTTCGCTATCGGCTTCGTGTCCGTGTTCGTCACCGGCGGATTGTCCGGCATTTTTCTTGCACAGCCTGCACTGGACCTTTACCTCCACGATACCTACTATGTTATCGGCCATTTCCACTTGATCATGGGCGTAGCGGCGATTTTTGCCATGTTTGCGGCGACGTATTATTGGTTTCCGAAAATGTTCGGCCACATGATGAATGAGACGCTGGGTAAGATTCACTTCTGGACGACCTTCGTCGGTGTTTACTGCATTTTCATGCCGATGCATTATCTCGGCTATGCGGGGGATCCGCGGCGTTACGCGAGCATCGAGTCCGTGCACTATTTGTTCGCCCTGCAACCTGTGTACAAATTTATTAGCATCGCGGCATTCATCACGGCTGCTGCGCAATTGTTCTTCTACTTCAATTTCTTCTGGAGCATCAAGCACGGCAAGCCCGCGGAGGCGAATCCCTGGCACGCGACCACGCTCGAATGGTCGGTTCCTACTCCCGTGCCGCACGACAATTTCGCTGGCCACTATCCGACGGTTTATCGCGGTCCGTACGAATACAGCGTGCCCGGCGCGGCCGATGATTTTGTGCCGCAGCACCTGGCTCCCGAGCAGGTGGCCAAAGCCTAGAATTTGAGGCGCCGTCATGCCGCATACATCAGCCACGGAAGAACTGGAAATCCTCGGAGCAGGAGGCGGCGCGAAACCGCCCGCTGACCTCGATGGGGGCGGAGACGACTCGACCCATGGCCGCTCCGGAATGCCGCAGCGCATTTATGTGACGGGCATCACCATCGGGATGGCCGGGATTCTGATGTTTTTCATGGCTTTCGTCAGCGCCTTCATCGTTCGCAAGGGTGTGGGCAGCGATTGGCACGCGTTTCCCATGCCAAGAATCTTGTGGCTGAACACTCTGATTTTGCTTGCCAGCAGTGTGACGATTGTCCGCGCCCGGCATTTTTTCGCGCGAGATGATCGCGAAGGCTTCCGCCATTGGTGGACAGTCACGACGTTTCTTGGTTTTTTGTTTCTGGCCGGGCAGTTGATCGCGTGGCGGCAGATGGTTGCGTCCGGATTTTATTTGGCGACGAACGCGAGCAGCAGTTTTTTTTACGTGCTCACGGCAGCGCACGGACTCCACTTGCTCGGTGGCATCGTGGCGCTGGCGTATGTGGGCCGCGGGAAATTGCGCCGGCTCACATTGGCAACCGCAACCGAGGTCGCGTCGCTCTACTGGCACTTCATGGACGGGCTGTGGGTTTTTCTCTTCCTACTTTTATTGCTGGGACGGTGATACTTGGCTGAATCGGACATCGACGTTCTTGCGGGGTCGTCCTGGGACGGCGGCGTGGCTCCGTTTGCCACGAACACAAAAAAGCTCGGCATGTGGCTGTTCCTTCTCTCTGACTCGCTCACATTCTCGACTGCGATTCTCGCCTACGCCTACGTGCGCCTGTCGAGCTCGAATTGGCCGAGGCCGTTCGAGATCTCGCCCGCTATCGTGAACGCCACATTCCTCACGTTCATTCTCCTGTCGAGCAGCTTGACGATGGTCATGGCCGTCGCCGCCGCGCATCGCAACGAAATCAAGAAAGCCGTGATTTACATTCTCTTGACCGCCGTCGGCGGCATCGCGTTCGTGGTGCTTCACTTGATGGAATGGTTTCGCCTGTTCAATGAAGGCGTCACTCCCTGGGCCAACAAGTGGGGCGATCCTCTTTTCGGAGGCACTTTTTTTGGCCTCACGGGTTTGCACATGCTGCACGTTTCGATTGGCGTGATCTATTTGTGCATCATTGCGCTGGGCTTTGGCCGCAGAAAATTCAATGCCGATCACGTCGAGGTCAGCGGCCTGTACTGGCATTTCGTCGATTTGGTGTGGATGTTCATTTTTCCGATGGTCTATTTGATGTCCGTCAACCTGAAAGGCTGAGGAGCAAATCGAGCGATGAGCGCGCATGAAACCACGGCGGTAGAAACGCACCAGCCCGGGTCGAAAAAACTGTTCATGTGGGTGTGGTTCTGGCTTCTTGTTTTGACCGGCGTCGAAGTCTTGCTGGCGTACATGAGGCTCGAACCGCACCCGATGCTTATACTCCTCATCGGACTTTCGCTGATCAAATCGGCGTTGATTGTGGCGTATTTCATGCACTTGCGATTCGAGAAAATCGGGTTGTTCCTCGTTATCGTCCCGACGCTGGTGTTTTGCCTGACCATGATTTTGATTTTCGTCTTCCCGGACAGCATACGCATCGTTCGTATGCATCCGTGAGTGCTTTGTCGAGCCTTTGCCAAACGATTGACGCGCCCCACAAAATGGGCGGAGAATACTAGCAGTTTCAAGTTGCACGAATCGAGGAAAGCCGGATGAAGCGCTCGGCGTTTTTTAAGGTTCTGACGATCTTCGCTGCGGGAGTCTCTGCGACGCTCGTCTGCGCTTCCACGACTTTTGCTCAGGGCTGCGCACTCTGTTACACCGACGCCGCCGCCACCGGCCCGCATGCCGAGGCGGCGCTAAGGCACGGCATTTTGATTCTTATGATTCCGGCCACGTTGATTGTTGTGGGCTTCTTTTCGCTTCTCTGTCTTCGCCGCAACGTGCACCGCGAGTCCGTCGATCACGTTCCTGCCACGTTTCGTACTCCCTCAAACACGGTCTCCGAAATCGTTCTTCATTTGAATTGAGCCATTCTCAGATTCTGTGCGCGGCATTGCGGACGAAAATAATTCCGGGCGATAGATGCGTATCCTGCGCATCTGCGCGTCAGGGGAATTCAATGGGCATTGGGTGAGGGCGGAGAAGTCTCGCAAGGGCTGAGAGCGCCTCAGCCCCTGCAAGCCATGTTCCGTATTACGTTCCGTGCTTTTCGTGAAGGCCAGTGCAAATTGTCACGGCGGAGGTTGGATCAATGGCGGTCGTGTCAAAATCGATATGCTTGATCACGCCGTCCTTGCCGATCACAAACGTCGTGCGCCGCGCAAATTCATATTTATCATTTGCCATCGGGTAGGCTTTCACGATGCCGTATTCCTTCAGAACCGTGCGGTTCATGTCGCTCAACAGGGGAAACGTGACGCCGATCTGCTTCGCGAATGCTGCGTTGGCAGGCGGGCTGTCGATGCTGACGCCAAAAATCACCGAATCGCTTGCTGTAATCTTGGCCAAATCAGACTGATAGGCCTGGAGCTCCTTCGTTCAACCACCGGTGAATGCGAGAACATAGAAGGCTACGATTACTGTTTTCTTGCCCCGGAAACTGCTCAGCGACACCATCGTATTCTGATCGCTCGGCAGAGTGAAATCCGGAGCAACGTCGCCGGCCTTCAGTGTCGTCGTGGCGATTGCCGCTTGCTGATCCTGGGCTTGCGTTGCGAAAGGCAATGCAGAAAGCACCAGAAGCAGTGCCGCCGCCATCGTAACGATTCGCTTCATGCACTGCCTCCTTGGTTAGCACTTACTTCGAATGAGGCCCGTATCATATCAGAAGTACGTCAGCCAGCGCCTCCTCGGATTTGGGAAGCCCCTGATTTTACCGCCGGCATTGCGCCTAAAGCTCTGTCCCCTGACATGACGCACGTTGGACGCGCATGGGCGGAAATGGATTCATGAATTGTGGCCCTGCCGTTACTTCGCGGACGGTTCGGGATGCGCTTCCTGGGGTTCGTCGATTTGCAGGAATCGGAATGGGTCGCCGATGTTCCTGCGTATTTCGGTCCAGAAGTCGTCTGGTTTGGAGAGAAATGCGGAGACGACACGGGGATCAAACTGCGTTCCAGAAAATTTGTTAATCTCGTCGCGAGCCGCAGCAATCGGCAAAGCCTTCCGATATGGCCGATCGGAACACATGGCATCCAGTGTGTCGGCCACGGCAAATATTCTGGCGCCCAGAGGGATTTCTTCGCCCTTCAGTCCTCGCGGATACCCGCTCCCGTTGTAGCACTCCTGATGCGCGAGCACAATTTCAGCGGCGTCCTTAAGAAAAGGAATTTTGTTCAGCACGGTGTAGCCGATATCGCAGTGGCGCTTCATCAGTTGGCGTTCTTCATCGGTGAGCGGTCCGGGCTTTCGCAGCACTTGGTCCGGAATGCCCATTTTCCCGATGTCGTGGAGAAAAGCGCCCCTGGCGATGTGACGCAATTGATCTCGATCCACTACCATGATTTTCGCAATGAGGATCGTGATCGCTGTAACACGCTGGCAGTGGCCTTCCGTTTCGGCGTCTTTTGCGTCCAGCGCGCCGCCAAGCGCCTCCAGAGTGTAGTCATACGATTGCTCGAGGTCGCGCAAAGTCAGGGAAAGCTGCTGTGTGCGTTCGGCGACAAGGTGCTCAAGATTTCGCTGATAGGAACGATTCTCAAGCACAAGATGGCGGTGCTCCAGCGCGCGAGAGACGCTATGATAGAGCTGGTCCTTCTCGAAAGGTTTCAGAATGTAATCGTAAGCTCCGGCGCGTATCGCTTCGAGGGCGATGGAAATGTCGTGCATCGCAGTGACCATAATCACCGGAATGTCCTCGTCCTGCGAGCGGACCTGCCGCAACAACCGCATACCGTCCATTTCCGGCATCACAATGTCACTCAGGACGAGATCGTGTGAGTCATTCTTGATCTCCTGCAGCGCCTGGAAGCCGTCCGACACAACTGTGCAGCGATACCCCTGCGCTTCAAGGAGAGTGGAAACCACCTCTCGAATCGCTTCTTCATCGTCACAGACAAGAATCTTTTCGCCGGGCAATGGATTCTCCTGCTGCGGCTATTATAAAACGGCGTTTCAGATGGATAAGTGAGTATTGTCCGGGATGGGGGCGTACGAGTTACGTTCTACGGACGCGCCACGCAACGATTCGCCGGTTTTCCGGCGGTGCGTACCAGTCAGTTGCCCATATTCGCGCGCAAATGGGACGGGGAATATTCCGTAATCAAAGACATACGATGCTCCAGTTCGTCGGCTAGCCCCGCAATTATTCCAGTCAGTTCGGCGAGACCGTCCGGTGAAAGTCTACCCAGGGCAAATTTCAGCTCCACCATCCGATAGGACACGTGGAACTGCAGTCCGAGCCAGATCCACTCCAATTCCTGACCTTTGCGAATTTCGGGCGACAGCGCGGAAACCAGACGCGCGAGCCGCTGGACGCGCGCGAAATCCTGCGCCAAACCTGTTAGGTATTGCTTGAGAATCCTACGGCGCTCAGCACGCCACTTGCGTTCGGTATGGTGCGGTGCTCGCATCCGCATGAATTGCCTGTCCTCTTCCTTCAACATCTGAGTAATCTGCGGAAAATGGCGGCAGTTTATTGGGAGAAGCCTTTCGATCTGCAGAGCGTCGAGAGATGAACCTGTCTCGTTCGTTGGTGAGCCAAACAGAAGCCAGAGCAGAGCCAGAATGACGAGAAAAACCAGAATAGCCACGAAAACGGTCATTTCCACATCTCCAACAGCCGGGTGTTTAATTCACGAAGCCGCAAAGTCATTTGAGGAGCGAGACGCTCATATTCACCGGGAGCCAGCAGAACAGGCGCAGCTTGCCTTGCAGGGAGCTGCTTCCACAGCGCCACAATCCAAAACACCGTCGCAACGTTGAACGATACGTGGCGGAAATCCTGCCAGACTGCAAAATGCCCGGTCACGGAGTGCTGAAACAAAGTGTTGCTGACGACCTGAACGGCAGAATAGAAACCTAGTCCCAATGCGATCCATGTCACGTAGCGGTCAATTTCAACGTGGTAGTAGCGGCAAAAGATCAATCCAAAGATCAGGATGCCCACGACTGTCAGTTCCAAGCCGCGCTCGCTGGTCAAAATGGCGGAAGCAACATGATGCGCGCTGTCGTTGGTGGAAATCGCCGCGCCCACCACCAGAATCGCCGCCAGAAGAATCAATAGCGGCCGGCACATTTTCCAGACACCAGCGTAGGCTGACAGAAGAACTCGGCAGATATCGTATACAGCCAGCGCGCGAAAGAGAATTAGAAGCGCTTGCATTACCCAATACGACTCGAAGGAAATGTACGAACTAACGCCACTCAGCCGGTAGACAAGCCAGAGAGTGATTTCGTCTATGACTACGAGGCCGAGGTAAAGCGTAAAGAAAGGCAATCGCCGGAACAGGCCGCGACGGAGGGCGAGCAAAAACGTGCCTACCTCAAGGAGGAATGCCCCCATCCAACCTAAATTACTAAATAGGTTAGAATTCATATCGCTGCGTTGCACTATATCATTTGAAGGTAGTAACGTCTACTGCAAGGTACCCCGTCGCGCCGTCCAAAGCTCACACGCCCTGAAGCGACGAGCCGCTGGGGAATGGAGGAACCGGGGCACCGCCGTCGGCCCAGATCAGCGACGAGCCGCTGGGGAATGGAGGAACCGGGGCACCGCCGTCGGCCCAGATCAGCGACGAGCCGCTGGGGAATGGAGGAACCGGGGCGCCGCCGTCGGCCCCGACGGCTGGACGCGATGAAATATTTACTGACTGCGTGTTGACGCTAAAGCTCATCGGGACTACTATCGCGAGCAGTAACACGAAAACAAAAAGCAAAGCGGCTGTACGTTTCATAATGGAACACCTCCTGCGACCATTTGTGGCAGGTATTCATTGAAGCGCGGCGGCGCGACTCAAAATGTTCTGGCTACAGAACAGGTTAGAAAATGGAAGCCCTAGACGAATTTCATCAGAACCATCGGGTCATCGAGGATTTTGCCTCAACTACGCTCGCGGGAATTCCTGGAGACGTCAGCCGCTTGCTGCACGTTGCGACCCTTCAAGATATAGCGACAGGCCGATATCGGCACGCAGGTTTAGAAACAATCTATTCCGAACCGTCAGTCCATGAAGCATTGAAGTTATGTCATCATGAACTGTTTGAACGAATCCTGGAGACGTCGCTTGAGCAGCAGGAATTGGAGTTGCGGAAATGCTTGGAAGCCTTGGGCAGCCCGACCAGTGATATTGCCGAAAGATGGCGGGAGCACGAATTCTACCGTGTTCTTATTCCCTCTGGGGTCCCGCCTTATTTACGCGATCTGTTCTGCTCGAATCTTAGCGTTTTGCTGCAACTGATCGCTGAAGATAGTCCTAATCGGGGATCAACCGCATAGAAACGCCGACCACCTGTCCGACGATCTCCGCCTCGTCGGGAGCTCGATAGGTTTCTGGCGGGCAAGCAGAAAGAGAATGAGGCTGTAGAATCAACCGGCCCTTCTCCATGAGGCACCAACAGCATCGATAGCCGCCTCGGATGTCAACCAGGTAGATAGGTCTCTCTGACTCGTTTCGCCACCCGCCAACTTCAACCTTCTGCCGTCGCGTGTCAACAAGGACCAGCGCTCCAGGACGCAGCAGGGGCTCCATCCAGTGATCGTCTTGTCCAATATACCCATAATGATAATTGTGGCCGTTTTTTAGCAGTGCTGCCTCGAAGTGCCCCCAACTTTCCACCATTCGCGTCAGGTAGTTCGTCCGCCGGGGATCGAATGCCGGATCAAAATGAATTGGTAGCCGCACGACTCGCGGTGGCGCGGCTATATGAGTTCGTGGGGGAGCCTGGGAAGTTGCGGCGCCAAAGATGTCGGCAAGGGGAACATCATACCATTTGCATGCTTCCTGCAAGTCGAGGTGGTAAATGCTGCAAAGAGCAAATAATTTGTGAAGGCTGGGCACGACGCCAGAATTCTCGAAATCCGCCAGGCGGCTGATGTGAACGATAAATTCCGGCCGACCATGGCGTTGCGCCAGTTCATAGCTTGCCTGTTCGACGTCCCGATAGGTTAAACCGAGCCGTTCTCGAACCTGCCGAAGGCTAATTCCGGGAAACATCTCGGTAGAACTCCGAGAATGAAATGAGCTGGTGCGTTGAATGAAATTAAATTATAGCAAAGTTATCGGCTTGTTATGAAATCGGAACAGTGCTTTATCGCACAGGTTCATTCTACTTACAAGTGTGTCTCTAACGGGCCCGCCACGACCTCCCTGCTCAAACGCGTGCAGCCCCGGGGAACTGATAGTTACTTCTCTCGTTCGGGCGTCAGGATAGCTGTACTCAGCAGAACGCCACAAAATCCGCTGGTTTCCAACTCTTTAAAGAAGCTGGAAACTGTTCGCGTGCATTCGTCATCCTATCCGAGCGAGGTATTATGCGAACAAGAGCTTCGGTTATGTCCATTTGTTTGCTTGCTGCAGGCGTTGGTGCCGCGACAGCAGCGTCTTCGGCCGCGATTCGATTCTCCTCTAAATCGAATCCGCAATCGAATGCCGACTTTTTCGTTGCGGCCGACCAGGTTCTCCAAGTGATGAGTAAGATTTTGGATTTGCCCGTAAAGTCGCCCCTAAAGAAAAGCATCCGCACGAAGGCGGAGATTCGACAGTATCTTGTCGCCGAGGAGAAAAAGGACGAGTCACCACAGAGGCGTTATGCGGATCAACGCACTCTTGAGGCATTTGGCCTGATACCGAAAGGATTTCCTCTTGATTCTTTCATGCTCGACATGCTGACCGATCAAGTCGCCGGACTGTATGACCCCAAACAAAAGGAATTCTTCATTGCGGACTGGATCGACCCGGTCGAGCAAAAGCCGGTGATGGCTCACGAACTGACTCATGCGCTTGACGACCAGTATTTCCATCTGGAAAAGTGGCAGAAGGCAGTCCGCGAGAACGATGATGCATCGCTGGCCCGCGATGCGGTGGTGGAGGGTTCGGCGGTGGCAGCGATGATGGATTACAGCTTGGCCGGTATGCACACCAGCGTTCGTGACGTGCCGGATATCGCTCCGTTCATCGAATCGGGCGTCGCGAGTGATATGGACAAGGACCCGAATCTCGCGAAAGCGCCCGAGTATATACGCGATGAATTACTATTCCCTTATCTCGACGGTGCCGTGTTTACCCAACGAGTTCTGAAGGCGACTTCGGGTTGGCCGGATTTCAAAAAAGTATTCCGAAATCCCCCTGTTTCCACCCAGCAGATTCTCCACCCGAATCTTTATTTTCAGGGCGTAAAGCCTCGCACGATTACGCTGACCCATCTGAAGTCAGCCATACCCCACGGCTGGAACAAGCTTGACGAAAACGTGATCGGCGAATTTGCGCTGGGTGAGGTGCTGAAACAGTTCCTCGACGCGAACAAGGCCGAACAGTTTGCATCCATGTGGCACGGCGACCGTTACGCCCTGTTCGAAAACAAAAAAACAAAGCACACGATACTGGTTATCCTCCTTGCTCTCGACACCGAAAAGGACGCGGCATCTTTCTTCGGCGCTGATAGCGAAGCGTTCGAAAAGAAATATGCCGTTAAACAACCTGTTGCGGAAGGGCCGGAGTTTGCGAGCTTCGGGAGCGTTTATCTGCGATGCTTTCAGGATGAATGCTTGAGTGTCGAAGGCGCTGATCGCAGCGTATTTGATCGCATTGACGCCCGGCTTGGCTGGCCGTCCGCTCCGAGGGACATGACGGCAGATTCCGCGCAACGATAACGGACCCGTTGCGTTGGCGGGGTTTGCGGGTAGATTTGCGTTGCGCAACAATTGAAACTCATTACCGATCAAGAAAGTGTGAGTGGCTCTTTGTAAAGCACTTGCGTTTACGGGTAGTGGGCTAGTTTGAAATTGTGAAATCCACGGTCCGTTGATATCTTTATTCTAATCTTCTTGAAATCAAGCCCGTGCTCTAGCGCGAAGGGGAAGAGGGAGTACAATGGAGGCGAGAATTTAACGAAGGCGATGGAGTTCGCCTGAACCGCTCGAAAGAGCTGATGACTCCTGGCTGCCGCGAGGCCTCCAGGAGTTTTTTTCGTTTCGGGTTCGTGGCGCAGAAAAGGGAGCGAAGGTGCGTATATTATTACTCGCGGTATTTGGTGTTGCGGGAACGCTGGCGCGGTACGCCCTCGAAGGCGCGGTGCAGCACCGTTCAGGGTCAAGTTTCCCGTATGGGACGCTGAGCGTGAATCTGGTGGGATGTTTCCTCCTGGGGCTGGTTGGGAAATTTGCGCTTAATCATGTGTCGATATCGCCGGATTGGCGCATCGGTTTGACGGTTGGGCTTTTTGGGGCGTTCACCACGTTTTCGACATTCAGTTGGGAAACAATTCGGATGTTAGAGGACGGAGAATGGATGAAGGGAACGGCGTACGTGGCGGCGAGCGTACTGCTGGGCTTGATCGTGATGTTGGCGGGCATCCGCCTGGGCGATGCCATTTAAGGAGGGCCGATGACGCACGAACGATTCGAAGGCGAGCGCACGTTGATGCGCATACACATTGGGGAATCGGACCACTGGCACGGCAAGCCGCTCTATCAGGCGATTGTCGAGATGCTGCGCACGGAAAAATTCTCAGGGGTGACCGTTCTGCGCGGTGTAGGCGGCTACGGTTCTTCGAGCATTTATCACACGGACAAGATTCTGCGACTGTCGCAGGATCTTCCGATCGTGATCGAAGTGGTGGAGTATAACGAACGGATCGAGCAGATCTTGCCGCGACTGGATGAGATGGTTGGCGGTGGGTTGATTACACTGGAAAAGGTTCGCGTGATTCTTTACCGCACGGGAAAATAGGCGCGAACGCCAACGTGCAAAGCGGTGGAATGAGCGAAAAACTGAAGCTCGGCGAAAATCACCGCCGCGTGGTTTCCGTGCTGCTCCGCGGATTGGAACAGATGTGCGATGAAATTGAGGCGCGTCTCGCGGAAGTACCGGGTGTCCTGCGTCAAGTGAAGAGCGACTTGTCTCCCGCGCAGGGCGCTGTTTTGAAGGAGATGACCGCGCGGGTGCGCGAAGAAATCCGGCGGCTGAATACGGAGATTGAGCTAGATGCCGCCATTCGCTCACCGCGACGGGCCATTCTGGCGCTTCTCTCGGCGAGCATTGTCAACCTGGAGGAATCGGATTCGAAGCGGCTGAGAGGCTACGGCCCGCTGGCGAGCGAGGCCGCCACTCGGCTAGACGAAGAATTGAGCCGCCTGGTTGCATTACTCGAGGAAATGACCACGATTGCGGAGGAGATTTGAGACCCTTTCGCTGTGGCCTGGAACTATCGCTCGCGATAGAATAGGGATATGGCACACACCTTTTTGATCTTCGATTTTGGCACGGACGAAGAAGCCGCGCAGCAGGCGCGACACCGCATCGATGGTTGGAAACAAGGCTTTCGGCTGGGGAAGAAAGTAGAATTTAAATTCGATCGGCAGTCCCCGGAGAAAAGGGAGCAATCCGAGGCCGATGGCGAGGCTAAGCCGAAAAGTAAAAAAAAGGAGTCCGAGGAGGATGGGACTGTTCGCTTAGTAGTTCGGCTCGACTTTTCGAATCATGAGAAGCATCTCGCGCAAACTTGGGTTGACCGCATTCCCGCGGACGACGCATTCAAATCTGTAAAAAGTGAAGTGATTCATCACAACCAAGCCTCATTCGAGAAGATTTCCGAGCTTTTTGACGCTCTGAGCTAGACGGTTCGACTGGTTCGCCCAGGATGGAATCTCCGCCGGCCCGCATTTGGTGGGAGCAATTCGTTTCGCTATAATGGCCAAGCTAATTCGAATCTCGCGAATCGGAAGGCAGCCGATGGCCCTGCAGACAAAAACAAAGACAGTCAAGTTCGATGCGGCGAAATATCACGGCCTGGACCGCAATGCGTTGATTCGACTGTACCGGACAATGTTTCTATCCCGACGGCTGGATGATCGCGAGATTCAGCTCAAACGCCAAAATAAAATTTATTTCCAAATCAGCAGCGCAGGCCATGAAGCCGCAACCGCGGCCGCCGGACTTGTGTTCAAGCCAGCCTACGACTGGTTTTATCTTTATTACCGTGACCGTGCGCTGTGCCTGATGTTGGGCGTGACGCCGTACGAAATGCTGCTCGAAGGAGTGGGCGCGAAGGACGATCCTGCGTCGGGAGGACGGCAGATGCCTTCGCACTGGGGGCACCAAGACTACAACATCGTCTCAAAGTCGTCGCCGACGGGAACGCAGTGGCTGCAAGCAGTCGGCGCGGCGGAAGCAGCACTCTACTACGACCGGTTTCCGAAAGCGCTCGACCAAGCCAAAACGGCGCCGCTGGGAGAAGGTGTTCGGCACCAGCGCGACGAAGTGGTTTGCGTTTCGGGAGGAGAAGGCGCGACGAGCGAGGGAGAATTCTGGGAGGCGCTGAACACGGCGTCGACGAAAAAGCTGCCGGTCGTGTTTTTCATCGAGAATAACGGCTATGCAATCTCGGTCCCGTGCGAGGTGCAGACGCCAGGGGGCGACGTGGCGCACCTGGTTGCGAATCATCCGGGACTGCACATCGAGGACTACGACGGAACGGACCCGCTTGAAAGTTATGCGGCCTGCCGACGCGCGGTAGCGCATTGCCGCGAGCACCGCGGGCCGGCATTGCTGCACGCGCACGTAACGCGGCCGTATTCGCATTCACTTTCCGACGACGAGAAACTTTACAAATCCGCCGAGGAGCGCGAAGCAGAAGCGCACCGCGATCCGATTCCGAGATTCGGGTTGTACCTCGTTCGTGAGGGCATTCTGGACGAGCGCGAGCTGGAAGCGCTGGAAGCCGACGTCGAAAAGGAAATCGTCGAGGCGACGGACAAAGCGCTCGCTGCTGAAATTCCTTCGGCGGATTCCGTTTACGACTTTGTTTATTCGGCGGACGCTGATCCAACCGGGCCGGATTTCGCGACGGAGCCGCAACTGTCGGGCGCACCGCTGACGATGGTCGAAATGGTTTCGGCGACGCTGATGGACGAGATGGGGCGCGATGAGCGGATCGTCGTTTTTGGCGAAGATGTGGCCGATTGTAGCCACGAAGAAAATTTGGCGAAGCTGAAGGGGAAAGGCGGGGTATTCAAGGCGACTTCCGGCTTGCAGCGGCGCTACGGTGGAGATCGCGTGTTCAATTCGCCGCTGGCGGAGGCGAATATTGTGGGACGGTCGATTGGCATGGGCACGCGCGGAATGAAGCCCGTGGCCGAGATTCAGTTCTTCGATTATATCTGGCCGGCGATGATGCAACTGCGCAATGAATTTGCGACGATGCGCTGGCGCTCGGCGAATACATTCAAGTGTCCGGCGGTGATTCGTGTTGCGATTGGCGGGTACTTGACCGGCGGCGCAATTTACCACAGCCAATGCGGGGAAGTAATCTTCACGCATATTCCCGGGCTGCGCGTGGTGATGCCGTCGACGGCGCTCGATTTGTGCGGCCTGCTGCGCACTTCAATTCGCTGCGATGATCCGGTTCTGTTCCTCGAGCACAAACATTTGTATCGCCAGCCGTACAACCGGTCACCCTATCCCGGGCCGGATTACATGGTTCCGTTTGGCAAAGCGCGGCTGGCACGCAACGGAACGGATGTAACGATCGTTACTTATGGCGCAGTCGTTCACCGGGCGGAAGTAGCGGCGGCAGAACTGGCGCGGCAGGGAACGGAAGTTGAGATTTTGGATTTGCGGACGCTGAGCCCGTACGATTGGGAGGCAATTGCGGCGTCGGTACGAAAAACAAGTCGCGTGATTGTCGCATATGAAGATTCGCTGTCGTGGGGCTATGGCGCGGAGATTGCAGCGCGCATTGCGGACGAGCTTTTCGAAGAGCTGGATGCTCCTGTGCGGCGAGTGGCGGCGACGGATACATTTTGTGCGTATCAGCCGAAACTGGAGGACGAAATCCTGCCGCAGACAGAGGATATCGTTCGCGCGGTGCGGGATTTGGTGGCGTTCTGATCGCCCGTGCGAGGCGTGAAACCTTTCAGGCTCGTTTGACGTACCTGTAGGTAGGGATTCGGTCGAGGCCCGCCGAAAACGGCGGGAACGGAGGACATCATGAATTGCCCGAACTGCCAGAGGGACATTACCAACTATTCCAACTTCTGCTATTTCTGCGGCGCGCGCCAGGCGCAGGCAGGAACGTCCGCTGTGCCGCCGCGGCGTCTGCACCGCTCCGCGATCGATTCCAAAATCGGCGGAGTCTGCGGAGGGATGGCGGAGTATTTTGGAATGGATTCGACGCTCGTGAGATTGTTGTGGGTGATGGTGACGTTTTTCACCGGACTGGTTCCCGGCATCCTAGTCTACGTCGCTGCCTGGTTGATTATGCCAGAGGGAGTGATTCCAATTATCGTGCCGCCAGCGACGCAGGCGACAGAAGTACCGCGCGCGTCGGCTTGATCGGACCCTTTTAGCGGTCTAGGCGTTATTCTTGAAAATGGCGCGGTCGAGTGACGCCGCGCCAGCGCCCACAGAGACCAGCGCGAACGCCGCCACTGCGAGAGCCAGTGGCAACTGGTAATTACTCACCGCCATCACGCCGCCTTGAGGCAGATGAACTCTCCAAATCGCTACGGCCATCTCACCTGCAATCAATAGCGAGGCAATTCGAGTAAACAAACCAACAACCAACAAGCACCCGCCGAAGAATTCCACAATTCCCGCTATGTATACGAAATAAGGCGGAAATCCCATGTGAGGGAATTGCTGCATGGCTTGGTGCGTATGCGTGAAAAGTTTTGGAAAGCCGTGATAGATGAAGATAATTCCGAGGCCAAGCCGGAGTAGCAGCAGGGCCAGTGGTTTGAGTTTTTCTAAGCGGTGCATCGCTCCACCCTCTTTTGAAGTTTTTCGCTGCTCGCCCTTCCTGTTCAGCGTCGACATTCTAGCAGAACCGTGGCAATACTGAACACACGGCGTCACGGCGTTGATTCGTGAACACGATGGATGAGGTAGAATTGCGACTTGCAATCCTTGGGACGGCGCGTCGAAGTGACACCGAATGAAAATCTGGTAATGTGCTTCGGAGTTCGTGCGAATCTCGCGGCTGCCCGGCATGGGGTTTCGCATTAATGCGCCGCGTGTTTCTGATCACACTCGTGCTCGGAATCATAGTGGCTCTTGTGGTTCGCGAAGTACGGCTGCACCAGAAGCCACCCTTGGAGATGGCCTATGTGGGCGGACAAGGTGTGACTGTTTGGAACAGTACCGCTGAAGTTCGTTTGCCTGTCGCGAATCTTTCGTATGGCGAGCCAGTGCAAGTCTTTCAACGGTCTGGCAATCGCGCACTCATCAGGACGAAGGCCGGCGTCCAAGGCTGGATTTCTTCGGCGTCGTTGCTGAGCATAGCTTTATGGCATGCCGAAATGCTGCTCGACAAAAGCACAGAGTCCATGCCGTTGCAGGCTCAAGGCCATACGCGCGCCCGCAGCAATCTCCATATGCGCCCGGGACGACAGTGGGAGATTGTAGCGTCTGCGCCCGGCGGGACGCCAGTCGAGATGTTCGCCCGGCAAGCCGCCGCCAATCTGGCGCGTAGATCGCGTCTAACCCAAGCGACGGAATCGCCAAACCTCGAAGATTGGTGGCTGGTGCGCGCAGATGTGAAAAACGCAGCCCAGATTTCGGGCTGGTTGCTCGGCAGATTCGTGGACCTCGATCTTCCCGGTCCACTCCCCACATACGAAAGTTCCGAGCATATCCACCTCGTCGCATGGTTTGTCATCAATCATGCCGTGGACTCGACCGGTGCGGTTAAACCAGAATACCTCGTCATGGGAACACGCGATGGAGAGGGACGTCCGTGCGACTTTACGCTCTTGCGTGTTTACACGTGGAGTCCACGCTACCATCGTTACGATACAGCTTTTATCGAGCGCGGGCTTTGCGGCAGTCTACCGGTGCGAACCACGCCCGCCGTCACCCCTGGCGGCACTGCACACTTCACCTTCTGCAATATAGGCCTGAAGGGCACAGAAAACCGCCAGTATGAGATGACGCTGACTACCGTGCATCGGATTGACATCGGTAAGCCCAACGGAAGAAAAGAAAGAATACGCCCAGGAAAGGTTCAAGGATGAAGCAAGTCGAAATCTGGCGGTTGCCACGAAACAGGTTTTTCTGGACCAGCGTTTTAGTCGTTTTTGCCGTGTTCATCGCTTCGTGCTCCGCTCCGCAACACGCGGCGCAGAGTGGCCCTTCTCCCGCCTTCCAATATCTTGGCGAATGGGGAACTGCGGGGACGGCGCCCGGGCAATTGCAGAATCCGCAGTCGCTCAGTTCCGATAGCATCGGGAATATCTACATCGCCGACGATGGAAAACCACCACAAGTTGAGAAGTTCGAGCCGACAGGGCATCCGCTGCTAGTTTTCGATATGGGGGGAAACCGGAACAGCTGGGACATCGCAGTGGATGCCGGAAATGCAATCTTTGTAGTTGACGTGGCAGCGGCGCAGGTGCAGATTTTTTCGCCCGAAGGGGAAGTGTTTCGAACCCTCGCATTCCGCTACCGCTCCGCGCTGAACCGCCCATCGAGCATCGCTATTGAACCCGATGGCGAATTCTATCTGGCCGATTGCCAGGGCGGCCGGCTCGCAAGGATGTATCCGCGGGGCCGCATATTGCAATCCTGGGGTAAACCAGCGGGCTTGCCCGTAAAACGCTGGACGCCGTGCCAGGTTCGCCTTGGAGCGGATGGAAACTTGTACGTCGCTGACGCGGACAATCAACGTATCGAAAAACTTTCACCCGAGGCCTCTTATATTTCTTCTTGGGCTTTTCCGTTCAGCAGGCTGGGATCAAATCGCGCTGGACCAAAGCCTTACGGCCTCGCAATTTCGCGGAGTTTTGTTGTGGCCACGGACGAAGCGAAGCGATTGTTGGGAATCTGGACGCTGGATGGCCAGCCGAAACTGACTGTAGACTTCGCGCAGCATCCGGAGTGGGGCCAAAACGCAACTCCGACGGATGTTGTTTTCACTCCAAAGGGTGAATTGCTGGTGCTCGATCGAGCTGATGCGCATGTGCTGCGATTCCGGATCAATATACCGGATACAGGATCGAGTTCGCCAAGCCGTTAAAGGTGCGAGGAAATCATTCATGGCATTACTCCTCACTGAAGCCGATGTCCGTTCGTTGCTGACGATGCCTTTGGCGCTCGAGGCCGTCGAGAATGCGTTTCAGCGTATTGCCATTGGCACCGCCCAATTCCATTCTCGCCAGCGCCTGCATCTGCCAGGAAATTCCTACCTTCATTACATGGCGGCAGCCGACGGGGCCGGTGGTTACATGGGAATGAAAATTTACACAAGCTCCCGCGATGGCTTACGGTTTGTGATTCCGCTTTTCAAAACCCAGACTGGCGAGCTTCTGGCGCTTATTCAAGCGAACTACTTGGGCCAGATGAGGACCGGTGCTGCCACCGGGCTGGCGACCAGGCTTCTCGCGCGCGCCGATGCGCGTATCGTCGCAATCATCGGTACAGGCCTTCAGGCGCGCACTCAGCTCGAAGCCGTCGTAGCGGTACGCAAAATCGAGCGCATTCGCGCGTTCGGACGCGATTCGGAGCGTCGCGGCATTTTCGCTCGTGAAATGGTAGAGAAGCTGCGCGTGCCCATCGAAGCCGTACCTTCCGCCGAGGAAGCCGTCCGTGATGCGGATATCCTGATCACTTCAACTACAGCTTCGCAGCCGGTGGTTGAAGGGGAATGGCTCCGCGCGGGAATGCACATCAATGCCATCGGAGCGAATTTCCCACAGAAGGCGGAACTCGATGCCGAAGCGGTCAATCGCGCTGATGTGATCTTTGTCGATTCGCGCGAACAATCAAAACTTGAAGCGGGCGATCTGATCCAAGCATTTCGAGAAAATCAGCCGCGCTGGGACGATGTGAAGGAGTTAAGCGATCTGGTGGCCGGACGCGCGGAAGGACGTACATCGCGCCAACAAATCACCCTTTTCAAATCCAATGGAATCGCGATTGAAGATATTGTGACTGCTGGACGAGTCTACGAACTGGCGCTGCAGCGGAGAATTGGGAGTAATGTGGAATTGTGGAAGTCGAACTCCGCAGGTTAACAGCGCACGGCAGTTAGCTTCGCGGTTTGTGCAGGCGTTTGACCAGGGCGTCATGCAGACGGCTGCGGACGTCATCCGAAAGCGGCAAAGGTTCCGAATTGCAGAAAATTTGAATTGTTTTTTTCGTCGTATCCACCAGCAAGTGGCAATCTTCGCAGTGCTCCATGTGAATTTCGATGGATTGCTGCAGACTTGGGTCTAGTTCGCCGTCGAGATAATTGGAAAGCTCGCGTACCACGTTTCTACAGTTCATTGGGCGATACCCCTTCGGAAATACCGATTCAATTTTTCTCTCAGCTTCAGCCTCGCGCGCAGCAGCCGGGATTTCACCGCCGGAACGGACAGCCCGAGGGCTTCTGCCGTTTCTTCCGTGGAGAGTTCTTCGATGTCGCGGAGCTGGAACACGGTCCTAAAGGGCGGTTCCAGCTCGCCGATCACGTGCGAGAGTATTCCCGCGAGTTCGTCCTGGGCGTAACGCTGTTCCGGCGAAGGGCCCCAGTCTTCGATCTCACGCGGCATGAAATTGTCTTCGGTTTCGATGTCCTGATCGAGTGAGACGTCTTTTGTGTGGCGCTTTCGCAGCTTCATCAGCGCCTGATTTACGGCGATGCGCACCAGCCAGGTGTAAAACCGCGAATTGCCCTGGAATTCCCCGAGGTGCTCAAATGCCTTCAGGAATGCTTCCTGCGATGCGTCCTGCGCGTCTTCCGTGTTCTGCGTAATATGTTGCGTGAGCCGAAAAATCTTCCGCTCGTAGCGGTTGACCAATGCTTCGAACGCAGCAACATCTCCTGCTTTCGCTGACGCGACTAAGGGCGCTTCATCATCGACAGGATTGGCTTGTGAACCCGCTTGCTTGGCGTGTGCTGGTTCCATATTTGTTGGTGGCTCCGATATCAGGGAATAGGCATAAAGCGTAGCACAAACGGCCGCCATGTTCTCGGGCCAACCTGCTCTTATATCCGACGCGGCGGCTGCGCTCAGGATGCAAGTTTTCAAGCTCGAATGCGTTTTTCGCGCTCGAATTCGGCGATGAAGCCCTTGACTCCCAGCGCCATCGGAACTATTCTTGGTTATTCGAACGAACGTTCGATTCAGGATTATCATCCGAATGCCTCATGCTGTGGCACGCGACTCTCGGATAGCGTCTCGTAAACTCGAGATGATCCTTCGGCATTCTGCGCGCGTTTTTGCCGAGAAGGGCTATGAAGGAGCTTCCATCCGCGACATCAGCCGCGCCAGCGGCGTTTCGCTCTCGGGCTTGTACTATTATGTAGAAAGCAAGCAGAAGCTCCTGTATCTAATTCAAATTCATACTTTTCACACGATTTTGTTGCGCCTTCAGCACGACTTGCAAAACATAGCGGACCCCGCTGCCCGCCTGCGTATCCTGGTTCATAATCACCTGGAATATTTTCTGCGGCATCCGATGGAAATGAAGGTGCTTGCGCGCGAGGATGATGTGCTTGAGGGCGAGTATCGCGAGGAAGTCGCGGAGATCAAGCGCCGCTATTACGGCACGGCGCTCGAAATTTTCGAGGAATTGCGACGGGCGGGCCAGGCGCGGCGCTTAAATCCTCGCATAGCCGTTTTGTCCCTGTTCGGTATGATGAACTGGATTCACACGTGGCATCGCCCGCAGTTAGATCCACAGGCTGAGGCTCTTTCGGATGTGATGTCGCAAATGTTTCTTCATGGCGTCATGAACGGTCATTGCGTCGAATCACAGAAACCGCCACGCTCGGCGCGTAGCGCCTTGAATGTGGCCGCGCAAGCGGGCTAAACAAGTTCGATATCCACAAGAGAGAGGAGTTTTTCAATGGCAACGACGCAAGCGGTGGATCAGAAGCAGTTGGTGAATTACCGAGTTGACGACGGCATCGCCATAATCGAGATGGATGATGCGCCGGCGAATACGTACACGTACGAGATGATGCGCCAGCTCGATGAATCAATTTTGCAGGCGCGCATGGACGACAGTGTTCACGTCCTTTTGCTGCGCGGCGCCGGCGAAAAGTTCTTCTCGGCGGGCGCAAGTATTCCGATGCTTGCCAAAGTCGATCCGCAGTTCAAATATTATTTCTGTCTACATGCGAACGAGACGCTCTCCCGCCTGGAGCAGACTCCCAAACTGGTGATTGCCGCGCTCAATGGTCACACGGTCGGAGGCGGTCTCGAAATCGCGCTTGCCTGCGACATCCGTCTCGCTAAAAAGGAAGGTGGCAAAATTGGCCTGCCCGAAGTGAACCTGGGCGTTCTTCCCGGCACCGGCGGCACGCAGCGTCTCGCCCGCGCAGTAGGCAAGTCGCGAGCGATTGAATTGATGGCCACAGGCCGCACGTTCAGCTTCGAAGAAGCCGCCGAGATGGGCCTGATTCAGTACATTTACGAGCGCGAATCGTTTTGGGACGAAGTGATGGCTTATGCGCGCCAATTCTGTCCTCCGAACAAAGCGTCTCGTGCCGTGGGCCGGATCAAGCGTGCCGTCGTCACCGGCTTGGAAGTAGGCTTTGGCGAGGCTCTCGGCATCGAGCGCGAATTGCAGCAACTGCTCTTCACCAGCGAAGACGCCAAGGAAGGCCTGAAAGCATACGTCGATAAGCGCCAGCCGGAATTCAAGGGAAAGTAGGCTCAAGCATGGCGACGGCAGCCAAAATCGAACCGAAGCCCGGAAAGTTGTTCATCGGCGGCAAATGGCTGGATGCCGCCTCGGGCAAGACGTATTCCACAGTTAATCCCGCCACGGGCGAAACGCTGACGCAGATTGCCGATGCGGACGCGCGCGACGCCGATGCCGCTGTCGAGGCGGCGCGGCGCGCGTTCGAGTCAGGTCCGTGGGCGGAGATGAGCGCTTCGGACCGTGGCCGAATACTCTGGAAGATTGGCGATCTCGTCGACAAATACAACGAAGAGCTCGGGACCCTCGAAACGCTCGATAACGGCAAGCCCATCTTTGAATCGTGCCAGGTAGACATGCCCATGGTGGCGGAGGTTTTCCGATACTACGCGGGCTGGGCTACCAAGATTCACGGTGAAACGGTTCCCGTCCGTGGGCCGTTTCTGCATTACACGCTGCGTGAACCCATTGGAGTGGTTGCGGCGATCGTCCCGTGGAATTTTCCGTTGCTCCTAGCGTCTTGGAAAGTGGCTCCCGCGCTGGCTGCCGGCAACACCGTCGTGCTGAAGCCCGCGCCGTGGACGTCGCTCACGGCACTGCGGCTCGGTGAGATTTGCCAGGAAGCTGGTTTGCCGGACGGCGCTTTAAACATCGTCACCGGCGCTTCCGATGAACTCGGCCGCGCGCTGGTGCGCCACCCCGGCGTGTCGAAGATCGCATTCACCGGCTCGACTATGACCGGGCAGGAGATCGCTCGTGTTTCCGCCGATAGTTTGAAGCATGTCACCTTGGAACTGGGAGGCAAATCCCCGAATATTGTCCTCGCCGATGCGGATTTGGATGGCGCGGTACGCGGCGCGACGATCGGCATCTTCTATGGCAAAGGCGAAGTCTGCGCTGCAGGTTCGCGGCTTTTTGTGGAGCGCAAGATTCACGATGATTTCATGCAGAAATTGGTCGACCGCACGAAGAAAGTCCAACCCGGCGATCCGCTCGATCCCAAGACAAAGTTTGGCGCGTTAGTCAGCGAGCCGCAGATGAATAAAGTCCTCGGCTATATCGAAAAAGGGAAGGCCGAGGGTGCGAAGCTTGTCGCCGGAGGCGCTCGCGCGCAGTTTGGCAACGGCAAAGGATATTTTGTTCAACCGACTGTCTTCGACGATGTGAAGAACGATATGACCATCGCGCGTGAGGAAATTTTCGGCCCTGTGCTCGCAACGATTGCATTCGACGACGTCGAAGAGGCCATCCGCGAAGCGAATAAGAATCCGTATGGCCTTGCAGCCGCCGTTTGGACGCGCGATATCGCCAAAGCCCATCGCGTCGCGCATCGGTTGCAGGCGGGAACCGTGTGGATCAACACGTACAACAATTACGATCCTGCCGCAGCCTTCGGCGGATACAAAATGAGCGGCTACGGGCGTGAATTGAGCATGCACGCGCTCGAGAGCTACACGCAGGTAAAAAGCGTTTGGGTGAATCTGAAAGATTAAATGTGACGATGGAGTCTGTTAGACACGATGCGCACGCTGCCTGATTATCTTCGCCGCGGTATGAAGCTGGTGGTCGTCGGATGCAATCCCGGCGAACGCTCGGCACGCGTGGGTCATTATTACGCAGGCCGCGGTAACGAATTTTGGCCGCTGCTCTATGAATCTGGTGTTGTTCCCGAGCCGATCGCTTATTCCGATGATCGCCGCGTGCTGGAATTCGGTATAGGGCTTACTGATCTGGTCAAGCGGCCGTCCAAAGGCATCGACGACATCGAGCGCGAGGAATTCTCGGAAGGCCGCGTGCTACTCGCGCAAAAACTCGAGGAGTTCCGGCCCCGCTTGGTGGCGTTCAACGGCAAGATGGTCTACGAGAAGTTCGCCGGCCGGCCTTGCATGCTGGGTTTGCAGAAGGAAAAGCTGTATGGCGCGGACGTTTTCGTGCTGCCTTCGACCAGCGCGCTGAATGCGAAAGGCCGAGGCGTGAAGATGCGCTATTTCAGGAAGCTGGCCGCGGTTCTCGAACGGATGGGCAATTGAGCCAGCCTGTGATGTCGGGTGCGACGCACAAATCGGTGTCGGAAGCGCTGGTTCTCGAGGAGCGCGACGGTGCCGTGTTGACTCTGAGCCTGAACCGGCCCGAGCGTTTGAATGCGCTGAATGTCGAGCTGGGTCGCGCGCTTGTTGATGGACTGAATCGCGCGGCTGCTGACAGTTCGACGCGCGTGATTATTTTGACAGGTGCAGGCCGCGGTTTCTGCGCGGGAGGAGATCTCGCCGTGCTTCGCGATGCGCGCTCGCGCAATGCGGGTCACGAACTTGAAGGCTTGTTGCGCGCAGGGAAAGAAATTGCGATGGCCATTTGCACCATGCCGAAACCGGTGATTGCCGCGGTGAATGGGCCGGCGGCGGGAGCCGGGATGAACCTGGCTCTGGCGTGCGATCTTCGCATCGCTTCCGATCAGGCGACCTTTGGCGAGACATTCGCGCGAGTGGGGCTGTTCCCGGATTTCGGCGGAACGTATTTTCTGTCGAAGATTGTTGGCGCGGCCAAGGCTGCGGAGTTGTTTTACACGGCGGAAATGATTTCCGCAGCTGAAGCGGAGCGGCTGGGAATCGTGAATCGGGTTGTGCCGGAAGAAAAGTTCGCGGAGGAAGTAAAAAAGTTTGCCGCGCGATTGACTGCCGGCCCTCCGATGCCGATCCGTGCGATCAAGCAGGTTTTATTTGCGGCTGGGCGCGAAGAGTTGGAGCGCGCGCTCGACGCGGAAATCCAGCGGCAAGTGGAATGCTTCCTTTCGGCTGACTGTGCAGAAGGACTCGATGCGTTCTTCGCGAAGCGCGAGCCGCAGTTTCGCGGGAGCTGAAGGATCGAGTTTTAATCTTAAATAAGCTCTGGTGACCGGACGATCCCGGGAGGAGATGGAGCAATGCCTGCAACACGAATCGCAACTTTTGACGACTGGGTGGATTTATTCGGCTCCTGGCGCAAAGAAATTGGCGTGAACTACGCCGAAATCGAGAATTATAAATTCGAAGCGAAATTCGGCCCGATCCGCTCGAACGAAATCGAATTCGGCGCGTTCAAGGGCCGCTCAAAGTGGCAGAAAGTCCTCGAAATTCCTGACCAGCGGATACGCGACGGCCTGATGAACCTGATTATTTATCAAGGCGACACGGAGTTCGCATCGGTCGAGCAGCAGCGTCATCTCTTCGAGGCATGTCCCAGCGAGCACGACCGCAAATCGCTTTGCCGCGTGGTGACCGAAGAAATGCGGCACGGCTGGCAAATGTGCACGCTGCTGATTTCGCACTTTGGCTATAGCGGACGCGTCGAAGCGCAAAAAATGCTCGAGCGGCGCGCGTTCGAGCAGAAGCGCCTGCTGGGCGCGTTCAACCAGGACGTGCGTAACTGGCTCGACTTTTTCACTTACACCGATTTCGTGGATCGCGACGGAAAATTCCAGCTCACGATGCTGAGCTATTCCGGCTTCGCGCCGCTCGCGCAGTCGATGATTCCCATGTTGCGTGAGGAATCTTTTCACCTGGGCACGGGTCACGATGGCATCAAGCGCATCGTGAAGGCCGGCGTGGTTCCTCTGCCGGTCGTGCAGAAATACATCAACAAATGGATTCCGGTGAGCAACGACCTTTTCGGCGTCGATCAATCGAGCTCCGCTCATTGGTTTTACGTTTGGGGCCTCAAGGGACGTTATGACGAAGCACAGAATCAGCAGGCCGCCGACCTGGGCCACATGAACGAGCACAATCGCAATCTCTATTATGCGGAGTGCTTGAAGTTGATCGAGCAAATCAACAAGCACGTCCCCGCAGGTGAGACCCCGCTTTATGTTCCGAATCCAAAGTTCAATCGCCATATCGGCGAGTTTGCGAATCAACCGTACAGCGTCACGGGTGAATTGCTCTCGACTGAGAAATATGCGGAGCACATGAAGGAAGTGTTCCCGCAGGAAGAAGACTTGAAGCTCATCAGCGATATTCAAAGTACGGAGCCGAAGTGGATCGCGCCGAAGGGATCAATGGAGTAATGCGGGGAGTAGTAGTCTCGCGCATTTTGAAACGATCGACATGCTAGCCCTGGAAAGCGTTCGCGTACGTACCGAAGGCCGCATTGCGCGGATCGTGCTCGAGCGTCCGCCGTTGAACGTGATGAACATTGCGATGATGCGCGAGATCAACGCGGTGATTGAAGAACTGGGCCCGGAAATGGATTTTCTGGTTTTTCAGGGCGCAGGAGAAAAGGGTTTTTCGGCGGGCGCGGAAGTGACGGACCATACGCCAGAGCGCGTCGAGGACATGCTGCGCGCATTTCACGGAATTTTCCGCGAAATATGGAGCAGCCGGTTTATCACCATTGCCGCCGTCCATGGATACTGCCTGGGAGGCGGCTGCGAACTGGCGACGTTCTGCGATTTCGTAATCGCGACGGAATCGGCGAAATTCGGCCAGCCCGAAATCAAGCTCGGCTGCTTTCCGCCAATGGCGATGGTCACGTTTCCGAGGCTAATCGGGATGCGCGCGGCCGTGGATCTGATATTGAGTGGCCGAACGATTTCGGCGCGCGAAGCGCAACGCCTCGGGCTTATTTCGCGGGTGGTTGCGGACGGGGAGTTGGAGAACGCTGTTGCAGCCTTGCTAGAAGATCTCGGCGCGCTCAGCCCCGCAGTCTTGGGAATGGCGCGGCAAACATTATGGAACGCGGCAGGATTTGATTTGGAAAGCAGCCTCGAAACTGTCGAGACATTTTATTTACGGGATTTGATGAAAACAAACGATGCGCAGGAAGGCATTCGCGCCTTTCTCGAAAAGCGCGCACCTGTCTGGCGGGGGAAGTAAGCCACATCGCGCCGTTACAAATTGAAGCGCGGTTGGAAATGGAAGCGGCGAAAGATGCCTGACGACTTGTTCGCAAATCTGGAGATCACGCCGGTCGAAGTGAAACAACAGCTCGACCGGGGCGAGGAATTATTTTTTGTCGATGTGCGTGAGCCGTGGGAATGCCAGCTCTGCCATATCGAGGGGTCAAAGCTGATTCCGTTGGGGCAGATCCCGGCAAGCTTGGCCGAATTCGAAGCAGCGGATAGTGTGATACTTTTCTGTCACAGCGGCCGGCGCAGCCTTGACGCCGCGGCGTGGCTGCGTTCCCAGGGAGTTTCCGGCGCGCGCTCGATGGCGGGCGGGATTGACCGATGGTCACAGGAAATCGATCCGCGCGTGCCACGTTACTGAAAGGCGAGCAAGAATGGCAAAAGCAAAAATTAAGTTTTGGCACAAGCCGACATGAACCTCCTGCCGCAAAGCAAGAGGTCTCTTGCTCGAACGCGGAGTGGAACTGGAACTGCGAGATATGGCTCAAGATCGCTTGACGGTAGCGGAACTAGACAAGCTGATCGGCGAACGGGATTACCGATTGTTCTTGAACACGCGAAATGAGCTGTATCGTCAGCGGAATATGAAGGAAAATCCGCCATCGCGCGCCGACGCTTTGAAAATGATGGCCGCGGAGCCGAATCTAATTCGCAGGCCGGTGGTAATTTCCGGAAAGCAAATCGTGCTGGGATACGACGAAGAGGCGTTGAAGAAACTCACCTAGGAGATTTGTGAATAAAGAACTCATGCACTTGCGCGTGAATGGCGAAGAGCGCGAAATTGCCATCGCGCCGAATCGGCTCTTGCTCGATGCGCTGCGCGAGGATCTTGGCCTGACCGGCTCAAAGCGCGGTTGCGACGATTCGAGTTGCGGCTGCTGCGCGGTGCTCATCGACGGAACGCCGATGCTTTCATGCGTCGCACTGGCAGCAAGCTACGAGGGGCGCGAAATCACGACGGTCGAAGGACTCGGCGGCCCGGGTGAACTCGATCCCGTTCAGGAGGGCTATGCGGAAATGGGCGGCGCGCAATGCGGCTATTGCACCCCGGGCTTCATGATTGCCACCAAAGCCCTGCTCGACCGCAATCCAAATCCAACCATGGATGAAATTCGCGAAGCCCTCTCCGGCAATCTTTGCCGCTGCACTGGCTACATGCAAATCTACGAATCGGTGAAATACGCAATCGAAAGGTTGCGCTCCAAATCCACCGTGCACGCTCCGGCGGTTCGTTAGCCATGCCTAAGAACACCAACGGCTTCAGCATCATCGGCAAACCCATGGCGATGACCGATGCTCGCGCCAAAGTCACGGGCCTCGGGAAGTTTGCTGACGATCTTTCCGTCCCTGGAATGCTGATCGGCAAGATTCTGCATTCGCCTTATGCCCATGCGCGCATTCATTCGATTGATGCTTCGCAAGCCGAAGCGCTCGCCGGAGTAAAAGTCATCGCCACTGGCGAAGACGCGCGCAATCCTTACGGCATTCTGCCGATCGGCCACGATGAGCGTGCATTCGCGCTCGGGAAAGCCCTCTACATTGGCGACAACATAGCTGCCGTCGCAGCCATCACTCCTGAAATCGCTGAGCAAGCGCTCGACTTAATCCGCGTCGACTATGAACAATTGCCAGGATGGTTCGATCCCGAGCAATCCATGAAAGCCGCGTCGAATTGGATTAACGAAGAGCGGCCGCAAAATATCGAAAAGGAATATCACCACATCTTCGGCGATCCCCAGAAGGGTTTCGCGGAGGCTGACTTCATCGCCGAGGAGCGTTATTACGCCGGCGAAGTCAATCAGGCTGCCATGGAGCCGCACGCCACGCTCGCGGTGTGGGAGCCGGACAATCGCCTGACGGTCCATTCCTCCACGCAGGTGCCGTTCTACCTTCATCGCACCATCGCATCCGTTTGCGAAATACCGATGAGTCAGATTCGCGTCATCAAGCCGCTGATCGGCGGCGGCTTCGGAGGCAAGAGCGAAATTATTCCCCTCGAAGTTGCTGCTTGCGTGCTCGCAAAGAAAGCGCGTAAGCCTGTGAAGATCACGTACACGCGCGAGGAAGTGTTCCTGGCGCATCGCGGCCGTCCAATCACGATCGTCTATCTGAAAGTCGGCCTCAGCCGCTTGGGGAAAATCACGGCCGTACAGGCGCGAGTGATTCAAGATGGCGGCGCGTATTGCGGCTACGGACCGGTGACAGTCCTTTACTCCGGTGCGCTGCTCGGCGCGATTTACGATATTGCGAACGTGCAATACGACGGTTTTCGCGTTCTCACAAATAAGCCCGCATGCGGCGCCATGCGCGGCCACGGCACAGTCAACGTGCGCTTCGCCTTCGAGTCCATACTCGATCAGCTATCGCATCAGGCGGGACTTGATCCACTCGAAGTCCGCCGGCGCAATCTGCTGAAGGCGCCGTGCATTACGGCAAATTCGCTTCGCGTCACAAGCTACGGCTTGCCGGAATGCATCGAAAAAGTTTTCGAGCGCTCCGGCTGGGCGCAAAAGAAGGGCAAGCTGCCCTATGGCAAGGGCGTGGGCATGGCGTGCAGCCATTACGTCAGCGGCGCTGCAAATCCCATCATCCGTTCGAACATGCCGCACACAACCGTGCACATCAAGATTGATCGCGACGCGGCGGTCACCGTTTACACTGGCGCTTCCGAGATCGGCCAGGGTTCGGACACGATGCAAGTGCAAATTGCCGCCGAAGTTCTTGGCGTCACAGCGGATCGCATCAATCTGGTCGCCGCCGATACGGAGCTTACGCCGATTGATCTTGGCAGCTATTCCAGCCGCGTAACGTTCATGGCTGGCAACGCGTGTCTGAATGCGGCGAAAGACATGCGCGATCAAATTGTCGCTGCGGTCGCAAAGAAACTCGGCTTTGCGGCGGACGATTTCGAAGTGAAAAATGGCCGCATTTCGCACAAGAACGATGCGAGCAAGAGCCTCTCATTCGACGAAGCAGTCGCGGTTGCGCTCGAATTTCATGGAGCACTCGTAGCTCGCGGCACTTATGCGCCTCCCGAAACGGCGCGCGGCGGAAAATTCAAGGGCGCCGGCGTGGGTCCGTCACCAGCCTATAGCTACAGCGCACAAGTCGCGGAAGTCACCGTTGATCCAGAAACGGGCCAAGTTCGCGTTGATAAAATCGTTGCGGCGCACGACTGCGGCAAGGCCCTGAATCCCCTGACAGTCGAGGGACAGATCGAGGGCTCGGTGTATATGGGCTTTGGCCAGGCGCTGCAAGAGGACATGATTTGGAAAGATGGCCGCTTGATGAATCCTTCGTTGCTCGAATATCGCATTCCTGCGACGAAAGAAAATCCGGAGATTGAGTCGATCATCGTCGAGAGTATTGACCCGGAAGGCCCCTTCGGCGCGAAGGAAGCCGGCGAAGGCTCGCTGGCCGCGACGATTCCCGCGATTGCGAATGCAATTTTCGATGCCGTCGGCGTGCGCATCAATTCGACTCCCATCACGCCGGATAAAATTCTCGATGCGCTGCGCGAAAAGCAGAAAGCGGCGTCCGGTAATGGATCAAACGCGCCGAAGAAGCCATTGCTTGCCGGGAGCCCTCGATGACGCTCCCTGCATTTCGCGTTTTGCAGCCGCGCACGGTCGAAGATGCGGTTCGCATGCTCGATGAGCACCGTTCCGACGCGATGGTGATTGCCGGCGGAACCGATGTGATTCCCAATTTGCAAATGCGGCTTTTCACACCGCGCGTGTTAGTGGACGTAAAACATCTGCGCGAACTGGCAGCCATCGAGTTTTCGCCGCGCCAAGGCTTGCGCATTGGCGCCACAGCCACGCTTACCAATATCCTCGACACGCCGTGGATGCGCGATAAGTTCGCCGTCCTCGCGAGCGCCATCGCCACGGTTGCCGGCCCGCTGCAGCGCAATATGGGGACGATCGGCGGCAACCTGTGCCTCGAAACGCGCTGCCGCTGGTACAACCAGTCACACTTCTGGCGACAGTCGCTGGGCGGCTGCTTGAAAAAGGACGGCGCTATTTGCCACGTCGCGCCCGGAGGAAAGTCTTGCTGGGCCGCGTGGTCCGGCGATTCCGCCCCTGCATTTTTGACGCTCGACGCGGAACTGGAAATTGCTGGTGCTTCTGGAACGCGACGTGTCGCTTTGCGCGAGTTCTATAAAAATGACGGCGTGGATCGTATTGCCCTCGCGCGCAACGAACTGCTCACGTCTGTCCACATTCCTGCGCATATGGCCGATCGTCGCGGCGTATACCACAAGCTTCGCGTTCGTGACTCGATCGACTATCCGCTCGCTGGCGTAGCCGCTGCGATGGAGGTGGATTCTGCCGGTACTTGCAAAGACGCGCGCGTCGCTCTATCCGCCGTAAATCCAGCACCGATGCTTGTGAACCAGGCAAGCGAATCACTCGTCGGTCAGAAATGGTCGCTCGATCTCGCCGAGCGCGTCGCGCATGCAGCCATTCAGACGGGCAAGCCCCTGACGACTTCTGGCTCGACACCCGTTTATCGGCGCGACATAGTGCGCTTATTTACGCGTCGCGCGCTCGAAGAAACCTGGAAGAACGGTCACGGCAACGCATAGATCATCTTTGTTGCGCGAAAACCAAGGAGGATTGCTTGTCATCGGACTCGGGCCCCATCATCGACATTCACATCCACATTCAACCGCTGCACATGTTCAATCCGCACGCCCTCGCACTGATTCAAAAAGGCCGCAAGGACTATCGTGAAGTTGAAAAATATTCCTCTGATGCGAACGCATTCCTGCAGTTTCTCGATGACGCCGGAATCGAACGCGCTGGCCTGATCAATTACGTCAGCCCAGAGGTAATCGGCTTTCCTCCTGCAGTGAACGACTGGATCGCGAATTATTGCTCGGCTGATCCCAAGCGATTGCTCGCTTTCGGCTCCGTGCATCCGAAATATGTGCCCGACGCAGGAGCGGAAGTCGACCGCCTCGCGAAATTGGGTATTCGCGGGCTCAAAGTTCATCCGTCGCATCAGCTCTTTGCGCCAAACGCCTATCGTGATGGCTTCGGTCCGCTGGCTGCCATGTACGAGCGCGCGCAGGCCCACGGCATGCCTGTGATGATCCACACAGGCACTTCGATTTTTCAGGGTGCGCGCAACGTATATGCGCAGCCCATTCTCGCCGATGACGTAGCCGTCGACTTTCCGAAGCTCATTATCATCCTGGCTCACGGCGGCCGCCCGCTGTGGATGAACGAAGCCTTTTTCCTCGTTCGCCGCCATCCGAACGTGTATATGGACATTTCCGGCATTCCGCCGCAACGCCTGATGGAATCTTTCCCGCGCATCGAAGAGATCGCCGGTAAAGTTCTGTGGGGCACGGACTGGCCCGGTCCCGGCGTTCCCGCAATCCGCGGCAACATCGAGAAATTTCGCGCCTTGCCGATTTCCGTCGAAACGCAACGCAAAATTCTGTATGACAACGCGGCCCGGCTCTTTCCGCCGCGCGCATAGCGTATTTCACAACGTGCCACGCGCTTGTCGCGCGAAAGTCATCCGAAGGAGAACGCATGGAAATCAAGACTGTCGCAATTATAGGTGCGGGGACGATGGGACGCGGCATTGCGTACTGCTCCGCGCTCGCCGGCTACCGAACGATACTCGAAGATGTATCGCCATCGATGCAGGAGCAAGGTGTCGAATATATCCGCCGCGCATTCGACGAAGGAATCGCGCACGGCAAGGCCACCGAGGAACAAAAACAGCAATCGCTTGCTCGCATCACCACCGCCGGCTCAGTGCAGGAAGCCTGCCGTCAGGCGGACCTCGTCATTGAAGCAGTCCCCGAAGAGATGGAAGTGAAGCTCGAAATTTTCACCATCCTCGACAAATTCGCCAAGCCTGGCGCCATTTTCGCCAGCAATACATCCTCGCTTTCCATCACCGAGATGGCCGCCATCACTTTTCGCGCCGACAATTGTATCGGCATGCACTTTTTTAATCCCGTCCAGAAAATGAAGCTTCTCGAGATCGTCTGCGGTCTCGAAACCTCGGAAACGACCGTCGCCGCCTGTGCTGAAGTTGGCCGTCGCATGGGGAAGGAAGTTGTTGTGGTCCGCGAGTCGCCGGGCTTCGTCACCAGCCGCATCAACGCCATGATCGGCAACGAGGCGTTTTACATGTTGCAGGAGGGAATTGCCAGCGCCGCGGATATCGACAAGGCCCTGAAGCTCGGACTCAACCATCCGATGGGACCCTTTGAGCTGGTCGATCTTGTGGGACTCGACGTGCGTTTGAGCATTCTTCAGCATCTGCATCGCACGCTCGGTGAAAAATATCGTCCGTGCCCGTTGATTGAACAATATGTGAAGGCCGGACGATTGGGACGCAAATCCGGTCGCGGCGTGTTCGATTATGAGGATGCGGCCGCAGGACAGAAAGCTTAGCGTGCGCCTGAAAAGTTCTTATCCCGTGCGCGATGCGAGGACTCTTCAACTGTTATGAGCGAAATTACGGACGAGATTATTTTGCTGCAGGGCGATCTGATCGAGATGGATACCGACGCCATCGTAAACGCCGCCAATAACGACTTGCAGCTTGGTGCCGGTGTGGCGGGCGCGATTCGACGCAAAGGCGGTGAGCAGATTCAGCGCGAATGCGACGCCATCGGTTCCGTTCCGGTTGGCGGTGCGGCGATAACGTCCGGCGGCCGCCTGAAAGCGCGCCACGTAATCCACGCAGCCAGCATGCAGCTAGGCGGCGCAACCACTGCGCATGCACTGCGTAGTTCGACGGCTCATTCTCTTCGCATCGCTGCGCAGAACAATCTTAAAACGATCGCTTTTCCCGCCGTTGGCACGGGCATCGCCGGGTTTCCCCTGCGTGAGTGCGCCGAAATCATGCTGGCCGAGGCCCAGAAGCATTTCCAAGGTCCCACCTCACTCCAAAAAATACAGTTCGTTCTTTTTGACAAACAATCTCTCGAAGTGTTCGAGCAGGTGTGGAAGAAGATGCAAGAGAAAGGGCCGGCGAGCGCTTAAACGGGGGTCGCTGGAATTTCTATGGTTTTGCCCCGGGCTTCGTTGCGGTTTGCTCTGCGTCCTTTGTCGCGGTAGTGTAGGGTGCCTTCATATACTTCTCGGCTTCTTTTTGTGCGCCGTCTGTATTGTCCCGCAACTCCTCTGCCTTTTGGTATTCATTGATGGCGCGCTCGCGCGATCCTGTGAGGTCGAAAATCTTCCCCAGATAAATATGGCTCCATACCTCTACCCACTTATAACTCGAGTCCAGATCGCCATCGAGCGCGTTGCGGAAGGAATCCGCCGAAGCCGAATAATTCTTCTCGTAAAAATATGCCTCGCCAATTCGGAAATCAGCCAGGGAATTATTCGTCTGCAGCCCCAGCGCCTGCTGATACTCCTGAATGGCTTCTTGGAACTTTCCTTCCGCCGCCAATCCTTCGCCTCGCGCGATCAAAGCACGCACATGCAGTTGCGGACTTACTTTCAACAGGTCGTTATCCGGATCAATCGAAATTCCTTCGGGTTTCGGCCTGCCGAACGTATCCATCTCAAAGGGCGTGTTCGTCCCAATCACCTGAATGGTTTTCGTCACCGGGTTTCCTTCGGTCGCCACGCGGATCTCCACGGGCATGTTAAAGGTCTCAAGCGGCTGAGTAACTTTCCCGACAACCTTAAAGCCCTTCGGTGTTCGATACACAATGTAATTCAGCTTGAATTCGGGAATGCCCGTCGAATTGAGCCATTGCGAAAAAAAAGCAATCATGTTCAGTTGTGGTGCGCCCGCCTTTTGCGGAGGCAGCTTCGCCTGCGCAATCTTTTCGAAATCATCGATGCTCGCGGTTTTTCCGGCATGCGCGGCGTAGAAATCGTGCAGCAATGAATTAAAAGCCGCGTCTCCCATCGACGCGCGCAGCATGTGAAACACCATCGCGCCCTTATCCACCACCACCGATTCATACCGTTGCGAGTAGGGCTGCAAATTCTGCGCCTGTGCGATGGGCGTGGCGTCTTCGAACATCACGGATCCTACGGCGTAATTCGTCAGTTCGCGCCGAAAACCTTGCTCGCCCTGCGAGTGCTCGATGTACATGGCGCTCACGTATTGCGCCAGCCCATCCGTCACCCACGCGTCGTTTGGCGACGCGGGCAACACTTGATCGCCCCACCATTGTTGCGCGGCGAGGTGCGCCAGCTCGCTCTGATTCACCGTGGTGCCCCAATCGCGCGCGCTTAGCAGCAGCAATCCGGGCGCCGAGAACCCATCGACTGTCCCGTCCGGCAATTGCGCCAAGGTCATATCCGGCGAAGGCAAAGCACCGAATTCATTCGAATAATAGGTCAGCAGATTCGCAAGTTCATCGCCATAGCGGGACACCGTCGAGCTCGCCGCCGGAGGCGCGAACACCGAAATCGCCAACCCTTGCGCGCGTACCGGAGAAAGCTGCAAATTTCCCGCGACAAACGTTCCCACCGGCCCCGCATCTTTGCAATTGAACGTATACACGGAACGCCCAGACTCGCCGGGTTTTTCGGCAGGCAGCGAGTTCGGCGTCGATGATTGTCCTGTACCGGTTACGGCGAAATTATCTGGCACAGTGATTTGAAATGTAGCCGTATAGCGGTTCGACGGATAATTCGTCAGTGGAAACCAGCGCGCCGGCAGCAACAGGTAGGCCGAATCCTTGTCGATCCATGCGAAGCGAACGTCTTTCGTCGGGCTGTCATCGTCGTTTGCGAATGCGCCCGAATAATCGAAAATCAGCGTAACGTGCATGCCCGGCTGCGCCATCGAAGGCAGCGTCACTGCCAGGTCCAGCGGATTGAACGAATCCCGCTGAAAATCGAGCTTTCGCCCGTCAACCGCCAGCTTCACCCCGTCCACATGCAGATCCGGATGCAATTCAACGAGGATAGTTCGCGAGGCCGTGTTCGCCACTAATTCCACTTTCGCTTCGGCTGTCAGATTCTCTTGTGCCGGATGAAGCGCGGCTTGCACGTCATAATGCACGGCCTGAAAATCGAACTTGGGAAGCTGCGTTTGTGCGCTGGCGATTGCGGCATCGAGGCCCAGTACGGCGAACAGGAATAGCAGTCGAATAGCTGGGAAGCGCCGGGGAATGCTCGATTTCTTTGTCATCATTGTCCGCTCATTAGAGTACCAAACTGAGCCTGTAAGTTGCCTGTCCTTCAAATATTAGAGCATTCCCGCGATGATTGTCGCGGCCCGCTCGATCGCGCCGCCGGGCCCCAGCTTAAGCCTCACTTCCGCCAAGCCGCGCTTTTGTTGCTCGCGCGCTTCAGGCGAATCCAGCAGCCGCCCAACTTCGCGTGTCAGATTCTCGGCCGTAAATTTGTCCTGGATCAGCTCCGGCACCACCTGTCGTCCCGGGATTAGATTCACCATGGCGAATAAAGGAGTCACAATCAGTCGCCGTGCAATCGCTGCCGTTACTCCCGAAAGCCGGTATACCACCACCATGGGAGCGCCCAGCAGCGCCGCTTCCACTGTCGCCGTTCCGCTCGACACGATTGCGCAGTCCCCGCTCGCAAGCGCTTCATAGACTACTCCTGCCACGCGCGTTACGCGCAAATCCGAACGCTCGTAAGCATTGAAAATACGCTCATCGAGTCCCGGCGCCACCGCCAGTGCGAATTGTATGCCACGCTCCTTCTGCAGCCGCGCGCACGCCTCCACGATCACCGGCATGTTTCGGCGGATTTCGCTCGGGCGGCTTCCCGGCAGCAGGCTCACGATCGGGCGTTTCGCGTCCAATCCAAACTTTGCGGCGAATTGCTCGCGCGTCATTTGCGCGCGCACCGAATCCACCAGCGGGTGCCCCACAAAGTCCACTGCCACGCCTGCCTTGCGATAAATTTCCTCTTCAAACGGGAAAATCACCAGCACGCGCTCGAAGCGCTTCTGAATCCAGCGCATACGCCCACGTCGCCATGCCCAGATCTGTGGACTGATGAAGTAAACGTTTCGAACGCCGCGCTTTTTCAATCGCCGCGCCAAACCAAAATTGAATCCGGGTGAATCCACGGTGATCGCCAGCGCTGGCTTGCGCCGCGCCGCTTCGCGCTCCAATTTACGCCACGCCCGCCACACAGCAGGCAGCCGGTGCCACACTTCTGTAATTCCCACCACTGCGATTTCCGAAGCGTCCGCGACAATTTCCACGCCCGCTTCCCGCATCTGTGGTCCCCCCATCCCGAACAGGTGCGCGCGCGTCCGCGCTTGCAGTGCGCTTGCCAATCGCGCCGCGTACATGTCGCCCGAGGCTTCTCCCGCGGAGATAAGAATCTGCGGCGGGGCGCTCATGCGGCTGGCTCAAGGCAAACAGCAATCGAAATTTGCGTGGAGGGAAGGGAAATCCATCTCGGGCGGCGGCCCAACCCCCCGCCGGTTCGCCGATTAATCATTTGCCGGTAGAGGCGTGCCGGCGCGCTCGCCACCCGGAACCGCCAGGCGAAGTTCCTGGTCTTTGTATTGGAGTTGGTACAGCCGGTAATAAATCCCACGTCGCGCCAGCAATTCCTGATGCGTTCCTTCTTCGCGCAACCTGCTCTTGTGGAACACGAGTATGCGGTCCGCATGCTGAATCGTGCTCAACCGATGCGCAATCACCAGAGCCGTCCGCCCGGAAAGCAAACGGTCCAGCGCTTCGCGGATCAGCGACTCTGTCCGCGTGTCTACGCTCGACGTCGCTTCGTCCAGAATCAGGAATTCCGGATTGTGCGCCAGCGCCCGGGCGAAACTGATGAGCTGGCGCTGTCCCACCGAAAGCGTCGCGCCCCGTTCCGTCACCTCGGTCGCCATTCCATGCGGCAGGGAATCAATGAACGGCCCCAGTCCCACTTCGCGCAAGGATTGCTCGACTTTCTCCCGCGTTATCGATTCGGTTCCCAGCCGCACGTTCGATTCGATAGTCCCGCTGAAAAGGAAAGGATCCTGCAGCACAATTCCAAACAATCGCCGCAGATCTTGCAGATCCAGTTCGCGAATGTTCACACCATCAAGCAAAATTTCGCCGCGCTGAATATCGTAGAAGCGCAGCAACAGCTGGATGACCGTCGTCTTGCCCGCGCCCGTATGCCCGACGATGGCGATACTCTGCCCCGGCTCAACGCGAAAAGATACGTCGCGCAATACCCAGTCCTCTTCGTTCGGTTTTTCTCCGCCGCGATACGCGAACCATACATTGCGAAATTCAATTTCTCCCTGGGGCGCATCCAATGCCACCGGGCTTGCCGCGGACTGCACTTTCAACGGTTCATCCAGCAGCTTGAAAATGCGCTCGGAAGCCGCCATTGCCGATTGCAGGATGTTGAATTTTTCGCTCAAGTCCTGAATCGGCCGGAAGAACCGCTGTGAATACATAAAGAATTCGATCACCACGCCGACGGCAAGTCCTGCAAACAGCACACGCAAGCCGCCAAACCACAAAATCAGCGCCACTGCCGCCGAGCTGATGAATTCAATCGTTGGGAAGAACAGCGCAAAAGCGAGAATCGCGTCCTTGAACGCCCTGTTATACGCTCTGTTCAATTCGGAAAACCGTTCGCGCGTCTTGCGCTCGCGATTGAAAAGCTGGATCACGGACATCCCGCTGATGTGTTCTTGCAGGAACGCATTGATTCGCGCAATCGTGGTTCGGATGCGCCGGTTCGCGTCGCGCACGCTGTTCCGGAAAACCCACGTCACCCCCAGCATCAGCGGCAGCACGGCCAGAGCCGCCAACGTCAGCCGCCAGTTCAGTTTGAACATCCACAGGATGGCAGCGATAAGGAAAAAAAAGTCATTCATCATCGCCACTACGCCCGAGGCAAACAAATCATTCAGCGCGTCTACGTCCGTCGTCACGCGCGTAACAAGCCGCCCCACCGGGGTGCGATCGAAGAACGCCATGGGCAGTCGTTGGAACAGCCCGAAGATTTGCTTCCGCATGTCGTACATCGTCTTCTGGCCCACCGACTGCATAATGCGCATCTGCCCGTATTGAACTGCAAAGCTCAGCAGCATCGCCCCCAGCAACGTTGCCGACACCCACAGGATTCCCCGGAATCCGATCACCTGGGAAATTTTGTGATGGATGGTCGGATCGATATACCGATCGATGGCAATGTGGAACAGATAAGGGCCGGCCAGTTCCAGCGGCGTCACGAACAGAGTCAACGCCAGCGCCAGAAACACATACCATTTGTACGGGCGCAGATAAGCGAGTAATCGCCGCGTCAGTCGCGCGTCGTAGACTTTTCCCAGTGCTTCTTCTTCGTGATGCGTGCTCATTCTCGCGCCAGCTCTTCTTCCAGCAATTGTTTCTGATACAACTCGGCGTAATATCCGCCGATCCCGATTAATTCCTCGTGCGTGCCTTTTTCAATAATTTGCCCGCCGCGCAGCACGACAATCTGGTCCGCGCCTCGCACCGTCGAGCACCGATGCGAAATGAGTATTGTTGTCCGTTGGCTCAGCACATCTTGGAGTCCCTGCAGAATTTTCTCTTCCGTATCCGTATCCACGCTCGCAAACGCGTCGTCGAGAATCAGGATTCGCGGATCGCGTATTAGCGCCCGCGCCAGCGTCGTGCGCTGCTTTTGGCCGCCCGAAAGCGTAATGCCGCGTTCCCCGACAATGGTTTCGTATCGCGCCGGGAAGTCTGAAATGTCGCCGGATATGTTGGCGATTTGCGCCGCCTCCTCCACGGCGTCCGGCGCAATTTCTTCTACCCCGAAAGCGATGTTCTCGCGAATCGTCTCGCTGAACAGAAACCCATCCTGCGGCACAAATCCCACGGAGCGTCGCAACACGGCCAGCGGCCACTCGCGAATCGGCTTGCCGTCGATGAATAGCGTTCCCGCAGGCGCTTCCCAAAGCCGCGCAATCAGCGCCGCCAGCGTGGATTTCCCGCTCCCTGTCGGCCCTACAATGGCCACTGTCGAACCCGCCGGGATCTTCAAATTGATATCACGCAGCACCGGTTCATTCGTGCCGGCCTGCGTTCCAGGCGCGAAGCCTGTCGGGCCGGTTCCGCTGCGGGTCGTTGGATACGTGAACGTCAAATCGCGGAACTCGATCTCGCCGCGAATCGCGCTCCTCTGATTGACCTCGCGCACCGCGGAATCATTGATCGCCGGCTGCGCATCCAGGATGTAGTTCAGCCGGCTCATGGAAGCGGCGCCACGCTGGAAGATATTCGTCACGAATCCAAGAGCGAACATCGGAAAGACCAGCTGCAGCAAAAAACTATAAAAAGCGATCAGCGCTCCCAGCGACATTTTTTCCTGCACGACCATGCGGCTGCCTTGCCACAGGACCAGCAGCACCGAAATCCCAATAATCAATTGCAGCGCCGGAAAGAACATGCTCCACGCGCCAATCATCTTCATGTTCTGCCCAACGTACTGCCGATTCGCCTCGTCAAACGCGCGCATTTCCGGTTCTTCCTGCCCGTACGCGCGAATCACCCGAATCCCGGTCAGATTTTCCTGGGCCTTCGCCGAAAGCGTCGCGAGCATTGCCTGCACTTTCGCTTGCAATTCGTGGATTATTTTTCCGAAGTAGCGCACGGTGACCACCACGATGGGCACCGGGATCAGCACTTCCAGCGTCAGCATGGGCGAAAGCTTCACCATCAGCGCGATGGCCACCGCCATGCCAATGATCGTATTTGCGCTGTACATGATTCCCGGCCCCAGCACGTTCCGCACCTGGTTCAGATCGTTCGTACAGCGCGACATCAGCTCACCCGTGCGGTTGCGCACGTAAAATTCCGGCTCCATGCGCAACAGCCGCGCCAGTAAATCGTTCCTCAAGTCGTATTCAATGTCCCGCGAAATCCCAATCAAGATCCGGCGCGACGCAAACGAAAATACCCCTTTCAGAATCACGATGCCCACCAGCAACAGGCACAGAATTCCCAGCGCGTGGCGGTTGCTCGGCTGATAAAAATACAAAATCGGCTTCAACAGCAGCCCCAGAAAGCTGCCCAGTTGCGCCAGACCAGTTAAGTTTGGCAATGGTCGCGGCGCACCCTGGAGAAGATCGGTAATCGCGCCGATCACCAGCGGCGGCGCCGCGCCGATCAGCCCCATCAAGATTACCGTCAGCAATCCCAGTGACGTTGCGCCCTTGTACGGCGCAACATACGCGAAAAGTCGGCGCAGTTCTCTCCATGCGGTCGACTTTGGCTGCGACCCCTTCACCACTGAAACGGTTTGTGCCACTGTGCTCATTATTGCGAAATCGAGTCGATCGGTTCGAGCGTCGACACTTCCCCTAGGAATTTAGTAAAACTCCGATCCAGCATTTGGTAGCGTTTTACTTCCGGGTTCCATCGCACCCCAAAAGTCTCCACGTAGCCGCCCGCCGGTTTTTGCAGCGGAGTAAAATACATTTCCAGTCCCTTTTTTGCGTCCTGCTCGTATTGCAACCGCCAGCCGTTCACCGGTGAAAGCGGCTGCCCGCCCAAAAATCCTGCTGGATTCTTGAAGTGCTCGTCGCACAGAAACACTTCCTTCCACGAATTCCCGCCCTCATTCTCGATAATTCCGACGCGCGTCACCAGGTTCCCGGGGACAATCCCATCTGGCGGCTTTTTGATGCGGTTCACCACCAGCGCTTCCTGCTTCCCGTTTTTCGCTAGGTCGCCATAAGCGATCACTTCCGTTTCCGTTCCAAACAGCTTTTGTATCACTTGATCCACTTCCGGCGGATACGCCGGAGCCGCCGGTTTCGCGGTCTCTGCGGTACTTGGATGCGGGCTACCGCCGCACGATGCGGCCAGCAGGACAGCGCCGCACATCGCCAACAAGTAAGATCGTCGCATCATTCTCCTCAGAGCTCCTCAGAGGTTTGAATCGCTGCTTGCGTTTGACCACGCGCTTAATCGCGCGCCGCTGCAATCATCCATCGCCGCGGGCACACAGACCCGGCGCAAACGAGATAGAAATGATTCTAACGTGTACGTGCCCCAGACGAAAGAGTCCCGCTAGCGTGCCGCCAGGATCTCCTCCATCCGCGCCTCGAAGTTTTCTTCTCCCTCCGACCATAACCGGCAGCGTTCCACCGGCAGCGCGGCTTCGATTCGCTCCATCCAATCATAGAGCTTGCGAATATTAGCGCGCGCTTTTTCGTGATAGGTGCGCAGGTTTTCCGGCTGCGACATCAAAGCAACAAAATTTGCTTCTTCCGGATGCTCCGAGCGTTCGCGCTGTGCTCCGGTGAACCCCAGAAGGCCCGCATGCCCGGTAAACAAATGTTCGAATCCTGCGTCGACCAGCATGTGTCCCTGCTCTTGCGCAAACCCTCCATCGAATTCATGCCCGTAACAATTGATGGCCAGAGGTTGCGGCTTTAATTCCCATCGGTTGTTTCGGGGATCGGATATCCACAAATCCCACCATGCCTGCGTTTCATAAGAAGAATCGCTGTGCACATGCTCCCGCGCCAGATCCGCCAGCACTTCCGCGTCATATTCCCCCGATCGCAGATCCTGCTCAAGGATCGGAGTTTCCGCCATGTCCACCGCGCGAATCACTAATTCCGAAAACCCCGGCCGTTCCGTTGAGAAGGGCACCGTGCGCAGAAATTCCTTCCAGACCTCGAGCAACTTCTCCTCGGAAAATTCCGTTATCCAAATGCTCGCATACGCGCGATTGGCCATGCGCAGCATTATACCGGATACGGGGATGCCGATTTAAATGTTGCAGGGGTGAGCGCCAGAAGCCCAGTGGGGCAGCCGGCTTACTTCTTTTCTGGAGGTTTTTTGCCTGTGCTAACTTCCGATGAAAGCCCCAGCAGCCGCGCGCGCAGAGTTTCCCCCAGCCCGGCGAAGACGTCGGAGCATGTATCCCGCAGGCGTTCTTCGGCGGCCTCGGAAAGCGTTTGCAGGACTGTCTTCGAGTGCTGCCCGAGCGTCGTTGCTGAAGCAAGCAGCCACGAATTCGATGTATTCTCGAGCCTTTCCTTGTACTGCTCGATTGATTTCTCCACCGAGCCTTTCATCTGCTCGAGCCACGCCGCTTGTTCCACCTCGCGCCTGGCATAGAACGCTTCCACCAGCGGCTTCAATTGTTCTTCCAGGTGTTTCCGCGCGGCGGTTGCGCCCTGCACCATGCGCTCTTCAAGGTGCGCCTCGAACTCGCCCAGCGCTTTATCGGCGCCTTCCTTCATGTTCCCTTGCGTTTGTTCGGCGGAAATCTTCGCCGCTTCCTCAAACCGCGCCAGACTCTCGCTCGTGATCCGGCGCAGCTCATCCGTCGCGCTGGCCGCCACCGTCTTGGCCGTCACTTCCAGTTGTTCTCGTGTCCGTTCCTTGATCTCTCTTGCGTCCTCTTCGATCATGCCCTGCGCGTGTTCCACGTAGCTGCGACTGTAATGATCTAACTCGGAGCCGAACATCCGCGAAACCTCGGCCGCGCGCTCGCGCATTCCCGCGGTTGACTGGTCCATCACTTTTTCCAGCGCCGCCTGCATGCTCGTCTGCGCTTTCTTCTGATACCACTCCGAAGCTTTGTAAAGCGCCTCGAACGTCGAATGCGTCGCGTCCGCGCTCTTCGTTTCGAGTTCTTCTTCCACGCGCGCCAGTGCGGCCCGGCATGTTTGCTCGAATTCAGCCGGCAGTTCCGCTGTCTGCTCGCGCATCCGTTCCAGTGACGCCGTCAAAGCCTGCTCGGAAACCTCATGCATTTGCTCGCGGAATTGGTGCAACGCGCTTTCTGTATATTGATTTGCGCTAGTGAGTTGCTGGCTCGCCTGCTCTGCGCGCTCCACTTGCGGCGCAAGTCCCGCCTCGATCTCCTCGGCGATTCGCCGCAATTTCTGCTCGGTTTCCTGGCTCGTTGTGCTGAGCTGCTCACCGCTCTGCCGCGCTCGCTCGTAATGGGGCGCCAGTTGCTGCTCCACTTGCTCGGCCAGCCTTTTCAGCGCGCTATCAGCCACGTCATTGATGGGCTTTTCGAGTTCGCTGGCCTTTTTCTGAATCACCTCGTCAACACGCCGGCCTAGGTCCGCCGTCTGCGACGCCAGCAGTCCGTCAAGATGCTTTTGCGCTTCATCGTACGCCGCTCGCGACATCGCTTCCATCTGCGCCGATGTTTCTTCGGCCCGCCGCACGGCCTCGTCCGCTTTGCCGATAACGGCCTCGGCGCGCGTGCGCTCTTGCTCGAGCTCGGAGCACAGCGATTCAAGGTTTTTCTGCGCCTCGGATGCCGCTTCGTTGAGTAATCCCTGCAACGACGCGCTTCTCGCGGAGATTTCCTGTTCCGCGCGCGCCGTCGCCGCCTGCGAAATCTGGTTTAGCTGCGCGCTCATCTGTTCCGACGCGCCCGTCAGCGCCACGTCAAATTGTTCCCGCCATTTTCGCGTGGCCGCTGCCGATTCCGCGCTCATGTTCTCGCGCGATTGCGCCTGCAACTTTCCTGCGGCGTCCTCGATTTCTTTGCGCCAGGCCGCCAACCGTTCCTGTCCCGCCTCGTCTAGCTGACGGAGCATTTCTTCTGTCGGCGCAACGGTCCCGCCCGTCGATTGCGCCTTCGGCAAATTCGCCGTGGCTCGTTCCACCGCGTGCTGCACCGATTGCTTCACCGCCTGTTCGACGGTTTGCTGCACGCTCTGTTGTATCGTTTCTTCGGCCAATTTCGCTGCGGAGTTTTCCACCACGCGCTCGACCGCCGCCCGCACTTGCGCGTCCATTTCGCCCGGCTTCGGAGCCGCCGCCTGCCGCGCTTGCTCAAACGCCGCCAGCGCATTTTTTACCACTTGCTGCGTTGCCTGCTCCACAAACTGCTGCAGCGATCCTTGCACCGCCGTTTGAACCGCGCTCTGCACCGATGCTCGAACCGAATTCTCCGTCGCTTTTGCTACCGATTCTTCCACCACTTCGTTGACAGTGTTGCGGAGTTGCGCTTCCGCTTGCTCGCGCGCCGTGCGTACTTCCTGCGCCACCGCTCCGGCCGCGTCGCTTTGCATTGTGCGTCGCAGGTGCTGCTTTGCTTCCGCAAGCAGCCGCGCCATCTGGCGCGCCATGGACATCGTTTCGTGGCTCTGCGCTGCCGCCTGCGCTGGCCCCGGCAGCACTCGCACATTGTCTTCTGGTGACGCGCTCGGCGCGGTCTTGCGTGCCTCCATCTCCACCACGGGCGCGGAAACCTGCGCCTCCGCTTCTTGGTCGACCGCTTCCTTGATCGATTGATCGATCAACGCTTGATTCTTCGCTGTCACTGGCGGCGCAATCGGAATCTCAATCGCCGCTGCTTTTTCATCGGGCAGCGGGAACCAATCGGCGGGCGGGAACGCAATCCCCCAGGCGTTCCCCGGAACCGTGAACTGCACTCCAATCTGGAAGAGTTCGCGTACTGTCCGCGGGCGCTGCACCCATGCGACCGTCGCTTCCACCACTCTGGGCGGAGCGTCCGATTGCGGCCGCGGAATCTCGATTGTTATTTGGGAGCCCTTCGGAACGTAATGTTTTGACTGGTACTTACAGCCGTGGCAGTTCACCGACACCGTCGAAGTGCGCTCTTTGAACGCCTGCCCCAGCGCGTCCACGCCGATCACCGTCACCGGCACGGCCTGCGCTATTCGCGTGCTTCGACGCTTCTGAATATCCGCGTCGGTCGATGCCATCGGCTCAGTCACACACATCTCCTCGGAGGCAGCTTCCTAACATAGCATCCGGCGAGTCCAATCAAAGGCTAGCGGAGTACAGGTGTGCGAAAAGGGTTACCTTGGCATTGCGGGGAATACCCTGAAAAACCGCGGAAATCAGTGCCCCCTCGTCGAGCCTTTGTGTCCTCCAAAAATCGCGTCTTTGATCTCCTTCGCGACCCACAGCGGCCCCACCAGGAAGTAAATCACCCCCTGAAAGAATGCCGGTTTGTTGCCCTCAATTCGGTGCCCGCCAAACAGCAAAATCCAGCCGAGGACAAACAGCGTTAGTCCCACCTTCCACCTCAGCATAATCAGCAACACAATCCCCGCGATCACCAGCGGAATCCCCACTCCGTGGCAAACCTTATTCCAGCCATTCGTGTGCTCGTGGTCATATCGTGCCATGTATTCGGAAAGAGATGTCATCTTGGCCCTCCTGAGGTGATCGTAAGCCAGCTTATATCCCAACTCCGTCGCAGCGGCAAGCAGCCCGCGTTTCCACAGCCACACACTCTCACGCTTTCTCTGGCGGTGTGCTAGCGTTGTTCTGTTCGCTCGGAACGAATATGTGAGGGAGTCAACGGCCGTATCGGGAGGGCGGCATTTCAATGCAAGCGTCACGGCGCCAAGAGGGCTCGCGTAAAAAATCATCCAATCGCGCGCAGAATTCCACGCCAATTCGCAACACCGCTACGCGGCTAGGAATCTGCTTTGCGGTGGCACAGGCTTCAGCCTGTGACTTCCACATTTCTAATCGGTACACTAAATTATTAGAGAATCGCGTATCTTACACAAAACAAACGACAGCGCCGCATTCTAATCGGTACAAAAAGGCACTTCTCGCGACGTGCTCTTTTCGTCTCTTCTCCTTATACTTTTCGTCTCGCATCCGTCGCGTTTCATCTCTTCCTGCAACGCGCCGCGCTCCCCGCACGTCTTCTGGATTGACACTAGCCTTCCTGCCGTGGTATCTGCGACGCCACCGGGGTGTGGATATGCGAAGGATTTTGCCGGGCCTCACCATCGCGCTGTGTGCAATGGTTTTCCCCGCCTGCGCGTTCGCGCAGCAGAAGCCAATCGTCATCGCCGCCAGCACGGTTCTCGACGGTCGCGGCCACATCCTTCACGACACGCGCATCGTCATCGAAAATTCGAAAATCGTTCGCATCGATCCCAACGCTTCGCCGGTCACCTACGATCTGCGTGGCCTCACCGTGCTTCCCGGCTGGATCGATTGCCACGTCCACATCACCTATCACTTCGGCCCCAATGGCCGCGCCGAGGATAAAGACGAAACGCCGGAGCAGTCGGCCCTCGCCATTGAATCAAACGCCTGGCTCACGCTGATGGGCGGTTTCACCACTGTTCAAAGCGTTGGTTCACCAGAAGACAAACCTCTGCGCGACATGATCAATCGCCGCGCCATTCCCGGGCCGCGCATTCTCACGGCTTTCCGCCCGTTGTTTGGACGCGGCGATGCCACGGGTACGCCCGAGCAGATTCGCGCCTACATCGACAAAGTCGCCGCCAACGGAGCGGACCTCATCAAGATCTTTGCTTCAAAGAGCATTCGCGATGGCGGCGGCCCTACTCTTTCGCAAGAACAGCTCAGCGCCGCGTGCAGCGAGGCTAAAAAATATGGCCTGCGCACCCTCGTCCACGCCTATCGCGACTCTGTCCGCATGGCTACGCTCGCCGGATGCACGGAAGTCGAACATGGGACGTTTGCCACCGATGACGACCTCCGATTGATGGCTCAGCACGGCGCTTACTTCGATCCTCAGGTCGGTCTCGTTATTCAGAATTATCTCGACAATGAAAACCGTTATCTCGGCATCGGCAATTACACCGAGTCCGGCTTCGCGCAGATGAAGCAAGCGCTCCCGCTTGACGCCGATCTTTTCCGCCGCGCGCTCAAAACTCCCGGTCTGAAAATTGTTTTCGGCACCGATGCTGTGGCCGGCGCTGATGGCCGCAACGCCGAGGAGCTTATTGACCGCGTCCGCGACGGGGGGCAGGATCCCATGGCCGCTATGGTCTCCGCCAATTCCCTTGCCGCTGAATCCATGAACTTGCAAGACGAAATTGGTTCCATCGCGCCCGGCCTGCAGGCGGACATCATAGCCCTCGACGGCGATCCGCTGGACGACATCACCGCTGTCCGCCGCGTTGCTTTTGTCATGAAAGGCGGCATGGTTTATAAAAACGTCGCGCGCGCTCACATCCCGCAATACGCCGGTGTGACGCCGTGAAAACGTCTGCTGAAAAAGCTTGCGAGAAAAGTTCTAGGAATCGATAGTTCAAATCTTTCGGAGGTGTTATGCGCCGTCTTGCATTTTTGATTGGTTTGATTTTCTGTCTTCCGCTTGTCACCGTTGGCCAGCAGCAGGAACAGGCCAGCCTCAACGGCTTCTTCGGCAATTCGGCCACCGCAGAGCAAAACTGGGAACAGAAGTTCCGCGCCATTCCTTCGCCGGACAACATGAAGCAATACATGCAGCTTCTCGCCGCGCGGCCCCACCACGTCGGCTCGCCCTACGACAAGCAAAACAGCGAATGGCTGCTCGCCCAGTTTAAGAAATGGGGTTGGGACGCGCATATCGAAACATTCCAAGTCTTGTTTCCGACGCCGAAGGAGCGCGTCGTCGAACTCGTTGCTCCCACGCATTTCGTAGCGAAACTAGAAGAGCCGACTGTCCCAGGCGACCCCACTTCGTCGCAGCACGCCGAACAGCTCCCTACCTACAACGCCTACTCCGCCGACGGCGACGTCACCGCGCCGCTCGTTTACGTCAACTATGGAGTGCCGGAAGATTATGAACAGCTCGACCGCATGGGTATTTCCGTCAAGGGCGCGATTGTAATTGCCAGATACGGCCACTCCTGGCGCGGCATTAAGCCAAAACTTGCCGCACAACATGGCGCGATTGGCTGCCTGATCTATTCTGATCCGCGCGACGATGGTTATTACGAAGGCGATGTATTCCCCAAGGGTCCTTACCGTCCCGATGAAGGCGTGCAGCGCGGCAGCGTTATGGAAATGGAAATCTATCCGGGAGATCCACTGACGCCGGGCGTGGGCGCCACAGCCAACGCCAAGCGCCTTACTTTGAAGGAAGCGAAAACGATTGAACCCATTCCCGTGCAGCCGATTTCTTACGGCGATGCGTTGCCGCTTTTGAAGGCCCTCGGCGGCCCTGTCGCGCCGGATAATTGGCGCGGCGCTTTGCCCATCACATATCACGTAGGCCCGGGCCCGGCCAAAGTTCATCTGAAGCTCGCCTTCAATTGGGATTTGAAGCCTGTCCGAGACGTGATCGCGAAACTTCCCGGCTCGGTATACCCCGACGAATGGGTCATTCGCGGCAATCACTATGATGCGTGGGTGAATGGCGCGCAGGATCCCATCTCCGGCCAAGTTTCATTGCTCGAAGAAGCGCGCTCGATGGGTGAACTTTATAAACAGGGATGGCGTCCGAAGCGCACGATTATCTATTGTGCGTGGGATGGCGAAGAGCCTGCCCTGCTCGGCTCAACGGAATGGGTCGAAGAGCATATCAACGAGCTCAACACCAACGCCGTCGCCTACGTCAATTCCGATTCGAATGGCCGTGGCTATCTGCGCGCCGAAGGCTCACACACTCTCGAATCGCTCGTGAACGACGTGGCCAAGGACGTTCAGGATCCAGAGAAAGATATTTCCATCTGGCAACGCCTCAGGCTCAATCGAATTGAGCACGCACCGAACGCAGCCGATCGCGAGAAGATTCAGTCTCAAAAAAATCTCATCATCGGCGATCTTGGGTCGGGTTCCGATTATTCCGCCTTCATTGACCACGCGGGCGTCGCCTCCATTGACTATGGTTTTGGCGGCGAGTCCGGTGGCGGTATCTACCACTCCATTTACGACGACTATTACTGGTATTCCCATTTCGGCGATCCCACCGAGGAATACGGCCGCGCGCTCGCGCAAACAACCGGCACAACCGTAATGCGCTTGGCGGACGCCGACGTAGTTCCTTTCGATTTCACGGGCCTCACCGAAGCGCTTGGCCGTTACATGTCCGAACTGAAAAAGCTGGCCAAAACCGAAAGCGACGAAATCAACGAGCGGAACAAGGAAATCCAGGAAGGTGTCTTTACCGCAACCAGCGACCCGACGAAGACCTACGTGCCGCCGGTCGCTGAACCGCCTGCACCTGCCTTGGATTTTTCGCCGATGGATGCCGCTCTCGCAAAACTCACCCAGAGCACGCAGCGCTACCAGGCAGCGTTCACCAAGGCAGAACAAACCGACGCCTCTACCGCCTCTTTCGAAGCCGTCAATCGCGCGCTCATGCAGACCGAGCGGGATCTTCTCAGCCCCGAAGGCTTGCCCGGCCGGCCCTGGTACAAAAATGAGCTTTACGCTCCCGGTATTTTCACCGGATACGGCGTAAAGACCATCCCTGGCGTGCGCGAAGCAATCGAGCAGAAGAATTGGCAGCAGGCAACGCAGCAAATCGCAATCGTCGCGGGTGTATTGCAGACGGAAGCGGACGCCATCAATGCCGCTGCGTCAGCCTTAGAATCCGCGTCGCAATAATTTGTACTTTTCAGGAGTGATGGACAGAAAGGAAAAAACACAAAAACAATTCGCTAAAGTTCGCGGCGGCCTTCCATCGCCTTCATCATGGTCACCTCGTCGGCATATTCCAAATCCGAGCCGACGGGGATGCCCATGGCGATGCGCGTAACGCGTACGCCGAGTGGCTTGATCAGTTTCGAGAGGTAAACGGCCGTCGCTTCGCCTTCCGCGGTCGGATTTGTCGCGATAATGATTTCCTCCACCGTGCCGCCCTTCAGCCGCTCGATCAAACTTTTGATTTTCAGTTGCTCCGGCCCGCGGCCCTGCAGCGGCGAAAGCGCGCCGCCAAGCACGTGGTACATCCCGTTGTACTCGCGCGTCTTCTCGACCGCCGAAATATTGGGCGCCTCTTCCACCACGCAAATCGTTTTCTTGTTTCGCGTCGCGCTGGTGCAGAAAAAACAAGGATCCGTGTCCGTGATGTTGTTGCACACGGAGCATTCGCGAATCTTTTCCTTTGCCTCGCGAATCGCATCGGAAAGAGCCAGCGCTTGTTCGCGATCCGCTCGCAGCAAATGAAACGCGAGCCGCTGCGCCGTCTTCTGTCCGATTCCCGGTAGGTGTTTCAATTCGTCGATTAAGCGCGTGATCGATGGGGCGAAATCGGGCATCAGCGGTCCACGAATACCGGCGAAAATATTGCGCGGATGGAAATCAGTCGCAAATGGATATGTGCGCGCAGCGTCCGGTTCAGAAAAGCCCCGGTATGCGCAAGCCGGCAACTCCCGGAAGATTTCCGGCCATGTCTTTCACCTGCTTGGCGAGTTCTTCATCCACGCGGCGCGAGGCTTCATTAACCGCGGCGAGAACTAAATCCTGCAACATTTCCTGGTCCTTGCCGGCGAACACATCCGGCTCGATCTTCACTTCGGTGAGCTGCTTCTGGCCGTTCATCTTCACGGAAACCATTCCGCCGCCCGCCGTCGCTTCCGCGTGGATTTCACCACGCTTCTGCTCCAGGTTTTGCTGCATCTGCCACAACTGAGACATCATTTGTTGCAGAGCTTTGACTTCCATTTCAGTCCTCGCTTCGCCGCTTTACGTCTGAAATTTGTCCGCCAAAGCGTTCCAGCATCGCGCGCACGATGGGATCCTCTTCGAACCGCGCGCGCATTTCCGATGCTCGCGGCACTGAACTCCGGCTGGAATCGAGTTTAACACAAACGCGGAGTGGTTGGCCCATCACGGTGCTCAGCACGGTGCGCAACTTCTCCATAGGGTCCCGTGCCTGCAACATTTCCGCGAGCGCGCGGCTCTCCGGCGGAAAATATAAATTCATTTCGCTGCCTTCTAGTTCCCAGCGGCTGGCGTGCTCGACCATGGACCACAAAAATTTCTGTTGGTTGCGCAGCGCGGATTGGATTGACTCGAGCTGCGCAGCCGCCAGGCCGCTGAATTGGCTCTCCGCAAGCTTCGCAATCACGCGCGGCGCGGAGACAGGCACCGGACCAGCCTTTTCCGCGGCGGCGGCTTGCACGATCGGCGCTCTTAAATTTTCAATCGTTCCAGACGCAGCGGTTGCTTGAAATTTCTTTTCGCTCGCTCCGCCATGACTAGGAGAAGAAATCGCGGGTGCTGACACGGAACGCACTGGATTCGCGTTACGTGCTGTTACGGGCCGCGCGCTCGGTTCGCCGCGCAATTCCGCAAGAATTTCCTCGAGCGGCGCAAGCCGCGCGGCATTCACCAGCCGTAGCAGGCCCAACTCCAAATGCAAACGGGGATCCGGCTTTCGCCGCAAATCTTCATCGGTGGCGAGCAGGATCTGGAAAAATCTTGTCAAATCCTCTTCGGCAAAAAGCGCGGCTTGTTTCTCCAGCCGCGGACGCTCGTCCGCGGGCGCCGCAATTAGCGGCGAATCCGCGCCGGACACTTTTGCGACCAGCAAATTGCGTACGTGGCGTATCGCCTCGCGGCAGAAATGTTGCAGGTTGTGCCCTTCCGCATGCAACCGCTGCACCAGTGTCAGAGCGCGTTCGGCGGAATGGTTGGCAACCGCTCCCACCAAATCGTCGAGCACATCTTCCGCGACCACTCCGAGAAGTTCGCGCACTTGCGTATCCGTGATTTTGTCGCCGGAATACGCAATCGCTTGTTCGAGCAGCGAAAGCCCATCGCGCAAGCTGCCTTCCGCCGCGCGTGCCAGCACGGCGATGGCTCCCGGCTCAATCTCCAAATTTTCTTCTTTGGTGATGTGCTCCAGCGCGCCGGCAATTTCTTGAAACGTCAGCGAACGAAATTGAAAAAGTTGCGCGCGCGACTTGATGGTGTCGGCAAGTTTTTCCGGTTCCGTCGTCGCCAAAATAAAAACGACCTTCTCCGGCGGCTCTTCCAGAGTTTTCAGCAACGCGTTGGAAGCTTCGTCGGTAAGCTGGTGGGCTTCGTCCAGGATGACAACTTTGTAGCGGCCCGATACCGGCGCGTAGCGCACCATCTCGCGCAATTCCCGAATTTGATCGATGCCGCGATTCGATGCCGCGTCGATTTCGAGCACATCAAGCGAACCGCCGGCGGTGATTTCGCGGCACGTGTCGCAGACATTGCACGGTTCGGCCGTCGGCCCATTCACGCAGTTCAAGCATTTCGCAAGGATGCGCGCCGTCGTGGTTTTTCCCACGCCCCGTGTGCCGCAAAAAATATACGCGTGCGCCAACCGGTTCTGGCGGATGGCGTTTTCGAGCGTTTGCGTGACGTGTCGCTGTCCGACGATTTCCCGGAACGTTTGCGGCCGCCATTTGCGCGCGATCACTTGGTAAGCCATGAAGTCTTTTAGGTCCGCCTCGTGTGTGGAAGGAACTTCGGGTGATCCGCGGCGCACGAAACTGATCCGCTACCGTTGCTCCCTTCCGGGCCTGGCGGGGTTCGCGGGGAATCGTCGCACAGAGCCCGAAGTTCCACCGACGCGCGAGCAATTTTTGCGCAGCGCAAATTTTGCTCGCTGCCGCGAGTCTAGCATACCGCCCGCGCACGCGAAAGCCGCGCGATGTTACCTCTGATTTTAGTAGGTTTTGAGAACAGAAGTTCGCGGCGGAGGAAGAGAGCAGATTTGATCGGCGGGAAAAATGCGGGTCGTGAAAACCAATATTTCGAGAATCCAGTTTTATCCGGCCGCGGGTTGTGGCCGCTGCCATTCTAGGTGCGCCGAGCTCGGGTTACGCGGTGGGCTTGCGGTCGGTTGGCTTTGGAAAGGCAACGAGCCAGATACTTTCTGGCTGCAGCTTGGCTGCACCGGCGACCCAGGAATTCGTATCCGCAACTGCGCGAGCGATCTGATACAAAAACGGCCGCTGTACGGAATCTTCCTTTGTGTGTTCGCGGAGCATCACCTTAATGGCCACAATGCTTCCACGCGACACTTCGCCCCGCAAGCGAAACGAACAACCACTCTCGCTGATGTCGACCGTCGTTGTGAGTTCGCTGAAGAATCGTGCGTCTGTGCCGAAGCCAGTCACTTGGATCGGAATGGACAGAGGCAGACGTGACTCGTGGCGGCGATCCTGATTCGCCTCGATTCCAAGCTCCTCCCAATTGACTTGGCTTCGCATTTTAGCCGGCCTCTTACTGAGAAGGAGGCAGTTGAGCATCCATACCGCGATGCAAATTTTCGTTGAAGCGAAAGGAATTGACGGGACCGGCACACCGCTTACGTAGCACATGCCGATACAAGTGTGCCGTTGCGGCACATTGTAGCGTAGCAGCTTGTGGAGAGAGTGCTCCTGGTTTTGATTTCTGCTGCCGCGAGAGACCGCAGTTTACAAAACCCAAGGAAAATGCAGATCTTTCGCCGCATGGCGACTCGGGATGACAGCCAATGGTTTTTTTCAGCAATCTGTTAGGACACTTAGCGCGAAGACATTTATGGGGCGCGGTCTATGCGGCGCTTTTTGACGAGGGCTGCCTATGTTCGCGTTTCAGAAAACGGTACAGGCTGGTGCGGCCGATACCGAGGACCTGTGCCGCGCGTACGCGATTCCCCGTGCACATTTCGAGCACGCGCTTGATATGGATTCGGCGGACTTCGTCGAGGGGCAGCGGCCGCCAATTTTCCTCGACTAGCCCGATATTTCCCGACGGCCGGCGCAAATTCGCGGGTAGATCGTCCACGTCAATGAATTCGTTGGTGGCGGTGATGGCCGCGCTGGATATCACATTCTCGAGTTCGCGGACGTTGCCGGGCCAATCGTGATGCAGAAGAACCATTTGCGCGCGGCGGGTAAGGCCCTGAAACGTTTTGCCGTATTCGTCGCTATATTTCTTCAGGAAATAGCGCACCAGGATGGCAATGTCTTCCGCGCGCTCGGTCAGGCCTGGTACGTGAATTTCAAGCGAGCTGAGACGATAGAAAAGATCCTCGCGGAAGCGGCCGGCCAGGACTTCGTTGCGCAGATCACGGTTTGTTGCGGCGATGATGCGTACGTCGACCTTCATGACTTCCGGCGAGCCGATGCGCTGGATTTCGCGGTTTTGAATCACGCGCAACAGCTTCGCCTGCATCTGCAATGAAGTTTCGCTGACTTCGTCGAGGAATACCGTGCCTCCATTTGCGTATTCAAATAAGCCGGGCCGCGTGTCCGTGGCTCCGGTAAACGCGCCGCGCATATGCCCGAATAGCTGGCTTTCGAGCAACGTGTCCACTAACGCGGAGCAATTGCACACAGCGAATCGTTGCTTCCCGACCGGGCTCATCTGATGTAGCGCGCGCGCGACCAATTCTTTTCCGGAGCCGGTGGGCCCGCTAATCAGCACGTTCGTGTAGTGCTTGGCGATCTTTCGAGCCATGTCCAGCATTTCGAGCATGGCGGGACTGCGGCCGACAATGCCTTCAAATTCGAAATTCGAAAGCAATTGTTCATCGAGCACGCGGATTTGCGAGCGTCGCGAAGACACTTCCGCGAGTTCATCAAGTGACTTCGTCAGTCTTGCCTGGTCGAGAGGCTTGCAAAGATAGTCGTACGCCCCGCGTTTGATTGCTTCGATCGCCGAATCAACCGTGTAATGGCCGGTGATAAGAATCACTGCGACACTGGGATCAAGCTGCAGCGATTTTTCGAGGAAGGTGAAGCCGTCCATCTGCGGCATCAGCATATCGACCAGCACCATGCGGCAGGCGCCGGCTCGCACCTGCGCAAGCGCCTCGTTTGGATCCATGGTGCCGTTCGCCGGATAGCCCATGCGCTGCAATCTGGCGGTAGTGGATTCGACTAGGTCTGCTTCGTCGTCCAACACGCAGATCGACACAGTGTGCCCAGCCAATTCTGCAATCGGATGTTCAGT